>Ga0310039_10000039_pt1 | contig 155995 bp, 152 predicted proteins | sample Sb_taG_4_FD_200460 | JGI IMG/M metagenome (GOLD analysis project Ga0310039, IMG submission 200460) | Peat soil microbial communities from Weissenstadt, Germany - Sb_50d_6_BS metaG (v2) (version 2) | ecosystem: Environmental > Terrestrial > Soil > Wetlands > Peat | place: Germany: Weissenstadt...
TGCTGCTTTCGCGGCCATGCAGAAGATCGATCCGGAGCGCATCCGGGCGCACGTCCGCTTTCTGTCTCACGACTTGCTCGAGGGTCGCGGTACGGGGCAGCGTGGTGGTGACATTGCGGCAGAGTACTTCGGAACTCAATTTGCCCTCTATGGTTTGAAGCCTGCGGGGGACAGCGGCAGCTACTTGCAAAAAGTTCCGATGGTGGGCATCACGCCGGCGCCTGAAACCACATTTTCGCTGGCCTCATCCAAGGGTGCGGCTGTAGATTTGAAGCCGCTCGAGCAATATGTCGCCTATGACCAGACGCAACAGCCGCAGTCGGAGGTAGATTCTGAAATCGTTTATGTGGGTTATGGAATCGAAGCTCCCGAATATAAATGGGACGACTACAAGGGCACCGATGTGCGCGGCAAGGTTCTGCTGATGCTGGTCAACGAACCGCCCTCCGACGACGTGAACTTCTTCAAGGGGAAAGCCCTCACTTATTACGGACGTTGGACCTATAAGTACGAAGAAGCCGCGCGCCGTGGCGCCGTGGGCGCGATTCTCATCCATCAGACCGCGATGGCGAGCTACCCCTGGGAGGTCGTCCGCAACTCGAATTCCGGAGAAAAATCGTACCTCAAACTGGACGGCACACCGAAGCTGAAAGTCGCGTCATGGGTTCAGCTCGACGTGGCAAAACAAATGGCCGCCACCGCTGGCATGGACCTCGACAAGATGATGGCGGATGCGCGCGCTCTCGATTTTCATCCGGTAACACTGCCGGTGAAATTGAAGGCGCACATGGTGAGCAAGATCCGTCCATTTGAGTCGAATAACGTTCTTGCCATGCTGCCGGGGTCGGATCGCAAGCTCAAGAGCGAAGCTGTGATGTATACCGCCCACTACGATCATCTCGGCATCCGCCCGGATATGCCGGGCGACAACATCTACAACGGCGCCAACGATAACGCGACCGGTTGCGGCATTTTGTTGGAACTGGCGCGCGCCTACTCGGAAGCGGTGTCGAGGCCGCGACGCTCCATTCTGTTCGCGTCGGTGACGGCGGAAGAGCAGGGCTTGCTCGGCTCAGAGTACCTGGGCAAGCATCCGCCGGTTCCGGCAGGCAAGATCAGCGTCGATCTGAACTATGACGACGTGCCGCCGCTTGGCTCGCCTGAAGAAGTGGAAGTTTCAGGATCGGAGCGCACTACCTTCTATCCGTTGATCGAGGCGATGGCGAAAAACTTTCGCTTGAAGATTCGGCCGGATGCACGTCCTGAGGCCGGACACTACTACCGCTCCGACCACTTCAGCCTGGCGCGCGTCGGCATTCCAGCGTTCTCGGTGAACGAAGGCACGAAATATAAGGGACACGATGCCGCTTGGGGCTTGCAGCAGGCCGAAGAATATACTTCAAAGCACTATCATCAGCCCAGCGATGAATACCATCCGAGCATGGATTTTACCGGCGATGCGGCGATGGCACGATTCGGATTTGCGCTGGGATGGGCAGCCGCGTCCCAAAGCAAATTGGTGGGCTGGCAGAAAGGCGATGAGTTTGAGGCGGCACGAATGAAAAGCTTCGTTGGCTCCGACTAGGGGGCGGCGACGATCAGGTCAGTTTGCCATTGTTTTGAGATTCGGGCTGAGAATTAATTTAGCTTCAGTGACGCGCTGAACGTCATCCGCAGTCAGGCCGGGCGCGACCTCTTCCAGTTGCAGTCCCTTCGGCGTCACTTGAATAACCGCCATCTCTGTGACAATCGTATTCACCACTCTGACGCCAGTCAGGGGCAGCGTACATTTCTTCAGGATCTTCGGTTGAAGGTCTTTGGTGGTGTGTTCCATGGCGATAATCACACGCCGCGCGCCCGCCACCAGGTCCATCGCTCCGCCCATGCCTTTCACCATTTTTCCGGGGATCATCCAGTTGGCCAGATTGCCTTCCTCATCCACTTCCATGGCGCCCAGGACGCTTAGATCAATGTGACCGCCGCGGATCATGGCGAAGGAATCAGCGCTCGAAAAATAAGCCGTGCCCGTCATTTCGCTGACGGTTTCCTTGCCCGCGTTGATGAGGTCGGAATCCTCTTGCCCTTCGATCGGAAAAGGCCCGATGCCGAGCATGCCATTTTCACTTTGCAGGACCACGTCTATGCCGGCAGGAACGTAATTGGCTACGAGTGTGGGCATGCCGATTCCAAGATTGACGTAGAAGCCGTCACGCAGTTCCTGTGCGATGCGTTTCACGATGCGTTCGCGTTTGTCGACATCCTTGCCGGGCTTGGGGATGGTTGCCATAGTTAGCGAGTTAACTTGCCTTCCTTGTCGTTCTTCTCTCGATTCGCTTCTCGTACAACTCGCCCTGGAAGATACGATTCACATAGACGCTAGGCGTGTGAATCAAGTCGGCTTCCAACTCACCTGCTTCCACCAAGTGCTCGACTTCTGCGATGGTTTCTTTGGCGGCAGTTGCCATCATCGGATTGAAGTTGCGGGCCGTCTTTCGATACACGAGATTGCCCCACTTGTCGCCCTTCCAGGCTTTCACCAATGCGAAGTCGGCTTTCAGCGCGTGTTCCATGACATACATGCGTCCGTCGAATTCGCGGGTCTCCTTGTTCTCGGCGACGATCGTGCCGACGCCCGTCGGCGTGAAGAATGCAGGGATCCCCGCGCCACCCGCGCGTATGCGCTCGGAAAATGTTCCTTGCGGCACCAGGTCCAGCTCAACCTTGCCTTGGAGAACCATCTGCTCCAACAGCTTATTTTCGCCGACATAAGTTCCAATGTGCTTGCGAATTTGTCCGGCTGCGAGCAGCAGGCCTATGCCAAAGCCGTCCACGCCGGCGTTGTTGCTGATGGTCGTTAAGTTCTTCACACCCTTGCGCACGAGCGCGCGGATCAAGTTCTCTGGATTACCACAAAGCCCGAAGCCGCCGACCATGACGGTGGCGCCGTCGGAGATATCGCGGATTGCTTCGTCGGCATTGGCAACGACCTTGTTCATGAGAAACAGATTCTAAATGAGAATGGGGTCAATGATCCATGGTGACTCATTAGAATCAATGAATCAATTCTCAATCCAGCTGTTTCTGCTTTGCCAACGCGATTTTTTTCAACTGGTGGGCCCGCTCGAATTCCATCGCTAACTCACGCGTATCGAGATTTTCGCGGATGTGGGCCAGATGCTGCTCCAGTCTTAGAAGCGCGGTTCGAATATTTGTCTTATTCGTGAGAGCGACATCGCGCCACATGGAATAAGGGCTGCTTGAAATGCGGGTCATCTCACGCAAGGCGCGGCCTCCGGCCTCGAGCAGTGGCGCATCTGCGCCGTATTCATCAACCAACGAGGCGGCGAGCGCGGTTGAAATCATTTGCGGCAAGTGACTGATCCAGGCGCAGAGTTGGTCATGCTCCTTGGCCTCCATGCTGGCGATGCGCGCCCCAATCCTTTCCACCCACTCCAAATACTCTCCGCTCAGGCCGTCATAGACCTTCTGCCCTGGAACCGGGGTCACAAACCAGGCAGCGCCCTGAAACAGATCGGGGTCGGCAAATTCGACGCCGGACTGTTCCTTGCCGGCCATGGGATGCCCAGCAAGAAAGCGAATGCCAGTATTCTTCTGGAAGACTGTTTTTGCACGGTCCAGAATTTCTGCCTTGGTGCTGCCGACATCCGTAAGTAGAGTCTTCGGAGGGAGCGCGGGGCCGAGCCGGTCGATCAAGTCGATGATCCCACTGACGGGCGTTGCAAGAACGATAACCTGGCTGCCGCGAACCGCGTCGGCCGGATTGGTATGGCCAGCGTCAATCGCAGCCTTATTGCGCGCACGCTCGAGAACGGGTGCGCGATCACAGCCGATAATTCGTCCTGCGAACCGGTGCTTCTTCAGAGCCAGCGCGAACGAACCGCCTATCAGGCCGGTGCCGATGATCGTGATTTGGCGAATAGGCATCAGCTATTGCTCGAGATGAAATCATGCGATCTTGCGGCCGACGGCGGGCGCAATCATTCGCAACTGATCCATCAGCTCTGAAAATTGATCGGGATAGAGCGACTGAGCGCCATCCGACAAGGCCTTATCAGGATCATGATGCACCTCGATCAAGAGCACGTCTGCGCCAGCCGCCACCGACGCCCGCGCCATGGGAGCCACTTTGTCACGAAGCCCGGTGCCGTGCGACGGGTCAGAAGCCATGGGCAAGTGCGAAAGCTTATGAATGATCGGGATGGCCGAAATGTCCAGGGTGTTGCGAGTGTAAGTCTCGAAGGTGCGAATGCCGCGCTCACACAGAATTACGTCGTAGTTACCGCCCGCCATGATGTACTCGGCGGAGAGCAGCAACTCCTCCAACGTCGCAGCGATGCCGCGCTTGAGCAGAACCGGCTTCTTGACTTTGCCCAACTCGCGCAGCAAATTGAAATTCTGCATGTTGCGCGCGCCCACCTGAAAGATATCGACGAAGGGCAGCATGAGGGCGATTTGCGAGATCTCCATGACCTCGCTGATCACAAGCAGGCCGAAGCGGTCGCCTGCCTCACGCAAGAGTTTCAACGCTTCCAGACCCAGTCCCTGGAAAGAATAAGGAGAGGAGCGCGGCTTAAATGCGCCGCCACGCAGCGCGCGCGCTCCCGCTTTGGCCACGCATTCAGCCGTGGCAAAAAGCTGGTCGCGCGATTCCACCGAGCACGGGCCTGCGATCACAACCACCTGCTCGCCGCCGATTTTCAATCCATTGCTAAACTGGACCACGGTCCCTTGCGGCCGGAAACTTCGTCCCGCCAACTTGTAAGGCGCACTGATACGGTGAACGTGTTCGACTCCGGCCAGAACTTCAAGGTTGCGGATATCAAAATCGACTCGCGCCCCCACGGCAGCCACCACGGTCTGCCGTGCTCCGGTGGAGCGATGCACGGAGAAACCCCTCTCCACCAGGTGTTCCACTACATGCTGGATCTGCTCCTCGGTTGCCGATTCTTGCATTGCGACAATCATAAAAGCTTCTAGCTTCTAGCTGCTAGCTCTTAGCTAGAAGCTAGGAGCTAGAAGCTGTTTTTCTCAGTCATTCACCTCAGAATCCAATTCTGTATCACCAGCCCCTCGCGTCTCCGCCGGCTTGGGCGCCATCTCCTCCTGCTGAATCTGGCGCATGATGTCCATGATGCGCTCGTAGATGCAGAGCAGATCACGATCGGGCAACGGTCCCGGATTAATGCCTCGCACGTTGTCGAATACTGCGCGCTCACGATCTGGCTCGTAGATAGGCATTCCAACGCCCCGTTTCAATTTACCGATCTCGTGGGCTGCTTGAGCTCGTTGGCTCAGCAACTCCACCAGTTTGCGGTCAAGCTCATCGATTTTCTTGCGCCAGTCGGAAATATCCATAGAAACTCTTCGCTCTTACCCGTCAGCGATCAGCTCAACTCGTAAGCCGAGAATGGGAACATCAGCCTTCCAGCGACTCGAAATGCAGGAATCATTGGTGTTGCGCTGAAAGCTGAGGGCTGATGGCTGAGAGCTGCTTTATGAATTCTGCCACAGACGCGGCTTCTTTGCCGGGATTGCGTTCGATCGTTTCGACAATCGCGCTGCCGATCACCGCCGCGTCGGCAAATTCTCCCACCGCCGCAAATTGTTCCGCGGTGGAAATACCGAAGCCGACCGCGATGGGAAGCTTCGTGTGCTTGCGGAGGCGGCGAACCAGCTTCCGCGCGTCTTCAGGCAATTGTTGGCGGGCTCCAGTCACGCCAGTGCGCGAGACCGCGTACACAAACCCGCTCGAAGCTTCCGCGATGCGCTTCAGTCGTTCGTCGGTGCTGGTGGGCGCTGCCAGAAACACGGTCGCCAATTCGTTTCGCCGCATTTCGCGCAGGTAATCACCCGCTTCTTCCACTGGTAAATCCGTCAGCAGTGCTCCGTCAACTCCCGCATGGCGCGCCACCTTGCAGAATCTTTCCAATCCCATGCGCAGGATCGGATTCAAGTACGAGAAAATGATCAACCCGGTCGACTGCGCGTGCTGGCGCACTTCCGCCGCCAGCTTCAGCACATCGGCAAGCGTCACAGCGTGCAGGAGGGCCCGCTGGCTGGCGCGCTGAATGACCGGGCCGTCGGCCACGGGATCACTGAATGGCACGCCCAGTTCAATCACCGAGGCACCCGCTTCGATTGCAGCCAGCACGACGTCCCGCGTGGTTGCTAGATCGGGATCGCCGCAGGTGACGTATGCCACCAGGGAAGGACGGGTTTGAAAAGAAAGGGGCATGACTTGAGAAATTGCCGATTTTCGATTGACAATTGGCAATTGAAAATCGCAAACGATCTAGCCGTCGAGTTTCAGGTTCTCCCGTAGGATTCCGATATCTTTATCTCCCCGCCCGGAGACGTTCACCATTACGATATCTGATCTCTTCATCGCTGGCGCCCGCTTCATCACCTCCGCCACCGCGTGCGCCGACTCGAGTGCCGGAATGATGCCTTCAGTCCGAGCCAATAGTGTGCAAGCTTCCAGCGCCTCTGTGTCTGACGCTGAGACGTATTCCGCGCGGCCCGAATCATAAAGCGCCGCATGCTCCGGTCCGATCGAAGGATAGTCCAGCCCGGCCGATACCGAATGCGTGTTCGCCACCTGCCCGGCCGCATCCTGTAGCAAGTAGGAATAGGTTCCTTGTAAGACGCCCGGCGAACCACCTTGAAAACGCGCAGCATGTTCGCCCAGCCGGTCGCCGTGTCCGCCGGCTTCCACGCCAATGAGCTTCACTCGCTTGTCTTTAATGAACTCATGAAAAATGCCAATGGAATTAGAGCCGCCGCCAACACAGGCGATAATCGCGATGGGCAGCTTGCCCTCGGCTTTGAGGATCTGCGCGCGCGCCTCCTGTCCGATGACCTTGTGAAAATCGCGCACCATCGTGGGATAGGGGTGAGCGCCCAGCACGCTACCCAGAAGATAATGCGTGGTGCGAACGTTGGTTACCCAATCGCGCATGGCTTCATTGATGGCATCTTTCAGGGTGCGCGAGCCCGACTCCACGCCGCGCACTTCAGCTCCCAGCAGACGCATGCGAAAAACATTTAGTTCCTGGCGCCGCATGTCTTCCGTGCCCATATACACAACACATTCAAAGCCAAGCAGCGCGCAGACGGTTGCAGTGGCGACGCCGTGCTGTCCCGCCCCGGTTTCGGCGATGATGCGGCGCTTGCCCATGCGTTCGGCCAGCAGTCCCTGTCCCAGACAGTTGTTAATTTTATGCGCGCCGGTGTGGAGAAGATCTTCGCGCTTGAGATAGATCTTCGCACCGCGAAGTTTCTCGGTGAGCCGACGCGCGAAAAACAATGGCGTCGGCCGGCCGGCGTAGGTTCGCAGAAGTTCGTCTAGACGGTGCTGGAAGCTGCGATCGTGCTTCGCCTTCTCATATTCGCGCTCCAGTTCTTCCAGCGCGGCCATCAGCGTCTCGGGGACGTACCGTCCGCCATAGACACCAAAGCGTCCTTTGACCGGAGCTTTGTTCGATTTATTGCCCTTCGTGATCGTTGCTGTTGCCATGTTGCTATGCGAGCCTCTCTGCCTGGCGAACGGCAGCCACAAACGCCCGGACTTTTTCTGGATCCTTCCTGCCCGGTTTCAATTCGACGCCCGAGGAAACATCTACGCCCCAAGGCCTCAGCGTATGGATCGCCTCACTAACATTCGTGGGGTTCAGGCCGCCTGCGACCACAACCCTCACGACTTGTTTCATCTGTTCCACGATGGGTGCGGCCTTCTGCCAATCAAACACCGTGCCGGTTCCGCCAGGTTGCTGAAGACTGCCGGAATCGAGAAAAATTGTCGGGAAAAAGCTTACCAATTTATCTCCTTCTGGATGGGATCGCATAATCTCTGCGGCTCGCGCAGCTTTGGAAATAAAACTGTTCGCGCGATCTTCTGATTCGATAAACCACTCTGCCGGCATGGATAGGTAGGTCTTGAACCCCGGCGGAAAACACCCTAGACCATATGCTGTCGTCTCGTTTACTGAGCCGATGTGCGGGCCGAAGTGAAGTTGCGATCCGGTCAAGCCCAAGCCATGCAGGAGTTCGAGCCAGTTCTTGGGATTGTTGCCTACGAACACCCCAACTTTCTCGATATGCGCTGGGAGTTGGCGCACGATTTCGCGCACGTTTTCGGGCACCACGTTTCGCGGGCTTTTCTCGTAAAACACAAACCCCACCGCATCCGCGCCTGCTTCGACCGCCGTCAACGCATCCTCGATATTCGTGATTCCGCAAATCTTTACCCAGGTCATGAAACCCAGTTCTACGTCCTCGGTCTCCAATTCCGCATTTAATCGAGACTTATTTTCTGACTAGCGCCTGAGATTCGCTCAGCGCTTCTACTAGGAGCGTTTTCAGCGCCTCTCCCGGTGATTTCGCCTTCATCAACGATTCGCCGATCAAGAATGCCTGATACCCGGCCGCACGCAGGCGGGCAATATCTCCTCCACTGCGGATCCCACTCTCGGCCACACGAAGCACGGTTTCTGGAATACAGTCCGCCAGGCGCAAAGACGTTTCGAGATCAACCTTGAAGGTTCGCAAATCACGGTTGTTCACGCCAATCAGCGCGCAACCTGCGTCCACCGCACGTTGCAATTCCTCTTCGTCGTGTACTTCGCACAAAACATCGAGGTTGTATTCACTGGCTCGACGGGCCAACATCTTCAGCTCCGCCGGGGACAGCGCTGCCACAATTAACAGGACCGCGTCGGCTCCGTTGGCTCGCGCTTCCAGCAACTGGAATTCATCGACAATAAAATCCTTGCGCAGGCAAGGCAGCTTTGTGCTCGCGGATGCGCGCCGCAGGTTTTCCAGTGACCCTTGAAAGAATTCCGCGTCGGTCAACACCGATAAGGCGGTTGCGCCCGCACTCTCGAATTCTTCCGCCAGACTCGCGGGATCGAAATCAGGACGAATCAGTCCGCGCGAAGGCGAGGCCCGTTTCAGTTCCGCAATGACGGCTATGCCATTACGACTTCCTGATTCCAAGCCGCGCCGAAAGCCGCGCGGAACATGGTTTCCAGCCTGCCGATCGAGTTGGCGCAGATCGGTCGCCAGTTTGGTCTCGGAAACTGTTCGGCGGGTTGCGGCAACTATTTCATTAAGGCTGGCAGGCATGACGAATGGCAACAATTATACGGGAAGGCTGTCGGACTGCCTGTCACCAGAATGTCAAAACAAAAGGCTCAAAGATCCTTCGGTTCGGCGGATCACAGTTCAAATCCACTCAGCGTTTCTTGTGAAACACCAATTGCCGGACGTCAGGCCAAAACTCAGTAAATGCGTTCTTGCCCATGAGTCCGGCGAACCCCCAGACGGTACGCAATGCGGCGGCTCGATTCGTCGCCTCGCTGTCGGCCCGCCAGGTGTTGGAAAGGAAGTTATTTCCAGGCGTGGCAATGTACCGGGCATAGGCAGGCATGAGATGGCCGCGGCGATCGTGAGCCACGAAGGTCATGACTACCACGCGTCGTATGCGCTCTTTGAGCGGGTCGCTGGCGTTCCGGAAATTACGATAGCGAGGATCCTCCCCCCACACAGCGCCGAGTCCCGCCTCTATGACATTTCCAGTAGAGACACCCGTAAGCCGCATTCCATACCGATCCCCGAACCCTCCCCAATGGGGTCCGTATTCTTTAGGACTGTCCCGCGCGGTGCCGATGCCTGCGCTAAACAGGCCCACGGTGAGGGTTTCAGGGCCGAGTGTGTTGTCGACAACCCAGTTGACGCGCTGGTGAGCGGTGATCGGTTGGTAGGGCGCTGAGGGAAGTGCGGCGGACGACGAACTGTGAACGGCTTGTCCACGAGCCAACACGCTCCCAATAAGGAGGACACCTGCGAGTCGCAATTGAATAAGCTTCACAATGAATGTTTAGGATGCGTAGAGCGCCCGCTTCGCAGGCGCTCCTCCATGCTATTTACTACTTTCTCGGCAGCGCCGTCTTGTGGAAAACGTAGAAATATTTCAAATGCAAAGGCTTCAACATGCTGTGGCGCGACAAATTCCAGTGCACTCCCCGCGCCGAACCAAAAAGAGGGAAAAGCCTTGGTGCCATCGAAGGGACTCGAACCCCCACACCCTTGCGGGTACATGGACCTGAACCATGCGCGTCTGCCAATTCCGCCACGATGGCAAAGTGATTCGGTTACGGGGCGACCCTTGCGGACCGCCTTTCAGGAGAGAACCACAACAATATTCTACAGAGGCATCGCTGGCTGTCAAACTTGGAGTGTCCGGCTTCAGGCTTCAGGCTCCCGGCTTCAGGCTTCAGGCTCCCGGCTTCAGGCTTCAGGTCCTAAAGATTCGCATGCGAGAGTCCGAAGTTAGCGCGCCAGCTTCTACTTAAATCGCGCACTGCTGATTCAATCCGTGAGCCCGAAGCCTGCAGCCTGCAGCCCGAAGCCTCTGCTGAACCCTCATCCTTCCAGCTTGGCCGTCATCGTAATATTCGCTTTGAGCACCTTTGACACAGGGCAACCGCTCTTGGCGTTCTCCGCGGCCTTCTGAAAAGCAGCCTGATCGGCATTGGGTACTCGGCCGACCACATCCAGATGAACCGCAGTGATTGTCCAGCCAGAATCGAGTTTTTCCATAGTCAGTGTGGCCGTGGTCTCGATGCTGGATGCGGTTAGATTGGCGGCGCCCAACTGCCCGGAAAGTGCCATGGAGAAGCAGCCAGCGTGTGCCGCCGCAATCAATTCTTCGGGATTCGTGCCGGGAGTGTTTTCGAATCGCGTGCTAAAGGAATAGGGTGTGTTGTTTAGCACCCCGCTGGAGGACGATACCGCGCCCTTGCCATCCTTAAGTCCGCCCTTCCACACCGCGCTTGCCTTGCGTTGCATTTTTCTCTCCTTAAATTATGAAGTCGCATGCCCAGCCATTGTAGATGGAAGCGAGGAAGGTGTCAGGCCGTCAAAGCACCTAGTACTTGCCATTTAGCAGTTAACACTAACGATCCTTCATCTTCACGCGCAATCTTCGACGGCCAGGTGCTAAACGCCAAGTGGCAAAAGCTGGTTCGCTCAGTAGAAATCGGAACAGCTCAGATAAAAGCCGCAGCGCGGGCAACTCAGCTTGCAGCGATGCTCTTGCAGTTGCGCCGAACAATTCGGGCAGAATCGCGAAGCAGCAACCCAGTCGGAATCGCGGGCAGCCACGTCAGTAGTAGACAACTTGGAAGTAATTGGGCCAGATACCGGTTCACTCATGGTTGTCGAAATTTAGCAGCGAGAACCGGCGCAGCGCAATCGTAATTCCCGATTCGCCTCCGCCTGCAACAACGCTTCGCGCATTCGCTCCGCTAGACTCGAACGTGAGCTAAGCGACTTTTGCGTCCCCGCCAAATTTGATTTCCTGACCAACGACGGGCACGCTGCTGCTCCAGGAATCACCTACAATCCGCCACGCGCCCAGGCGATGCCAGGCCCGCAGAAACTTTCCGGCGTCGGCGACGGTTGTGTTCCCCAGTTCAATCGAAACCGTATAACGGCCCATTTCAATGGCCATGTCGCCCGAGTAGTCCACGCGCGTGGTCTCAAAACGCAAATTCTGGTATCCCGAATCGCCGTACTCCCGCAGCACCCGCTCGATCCCTTTCGCTCCCTGGGACGACTCATGGTGCGAAAGCATCAATACGCCGTCGGAAGCGAATAACGCCGCTGCTTGATCGTAGTTACCAGTGTTGAACGCCGTGCAAAAATCCTGGGTGAGTCCACGAATGGTGGACTCGACATCGAGCAACCGATTGGATCCAGCGGCACTATTACTGGGGGGCCGGTACATCACTACCTCCTGGGGAGATCAGGATACAATTCGCACAGTCGCTTGTTGGCCTCGGCTGAGAGGCAACCACCGCATCCAACTTGGATTGTAGCGCAAAATTCAATGTGGAAAAGCGCCAAGTTTTCCTCTACCAAAGGCGATTGCAAGCAAGGTTTATTCCCACACCGCTTCGGGAAGCTCGGAATCCCTGATGCGTGGGGGTATGATGATCTGGGCCGAGCCGCCTGTCATTCCCTAAAATACCAGGCGAGGTGACCATCATGTACTTCGAACAGTTTTATCTGGGTTGTTTGGCGCACGCTTCCTACATTTTGGCGTCATTGGGCGAAGCGGTCGTGGTCGATCCCCAGCGCGATGTGGACATTTACCTGAAAGCCGCCGAAGAACACGGTGTGAAGATCCTCCATATCTTTGAAACTCACTTGCACGCCGACTTTGTTTCAGGACACAAAGAGCTTGCCGCTCGTACCGGAGCCAAAATATATATGGGTGCCCGCGCCGGAGCCAAGTTCCCCCACATCGATGTGCAAGACGGCTTCGAGTTGCCAGTGGGCAACGCACTTGTCAAAGTGCTGGATACGCCCGGACACACGCCGGAAAGCATCTGCCTTCTAATCACGGATAAAGCAAAGTCGCCCCAGCCATGGGCGGTTCTTACAGGAGACACCCTGTTCTTGGGCGATGTTGGACGGCCCGATCTCTCCCGAACGCATACTCCCACAGAATTAGCGGGCATGCTCTACGACAGCTTGCATAACAAGCTGCTCACGCTCGCGGATGACGTGGCTGTCTATCCCGCCCACGGAGCAGGTTCGCTCTGCGGACGCAACATGCGCGCCGAGCGTTCCTCCACCATTGCTACCGAGCGGCTCACCAATTACGCGCTGCAAATCAAGAGCAGGGAAGAATTTATCCGGCAGTTGACTGCCAACTTGCCCACGCGCCCCGAGTACTTTCTGCTGGATGCGGAAATCAATCGCGAGGGCGCGCCCACGCTCTCGGATCTCCCCAACCTGCCCCCGATTTCAGCCCCTGAGCTGCATTCCATGCTGGGCGAGGGAGTAGTCGCACTCGACGTTCGCACCGGCGACCAGTTCGCTCGCGCGCACGTGCCCGGCTCGATCAACATTGCTTTGTCAGGACAGTTTGCCTCCTGGGCGGGAACCGTTCTGGGCTTGTCTGCCCGTCCCGTACTGATCGCCGATTCTTCCGAACAGCTATCCGAAGCGCGGCTCCGCTTGGCGCGGGTGGGCATCGAAGATGCGCGTGGATATTTGAACGGCAGTGTCGAAGCCTGGAAGCAGGCGGGATTCGTGCTCGCCGAACTGTCGCAGATCACGGTGCAAGTTTTGCGGGATCGCTTGCAAGCTCACACTTCCGAAGTGCTCGATGTACGCCGCGAACCCGAGTGGCACGCTGGACACATCGAAGCCGCGGCATGGTGGCCTCTGGATAATTTCAAGGTCTCTCCGCCAGAGATCGACCGCGACCGGCCCATCGCCGTCCACTGCAAGAGCGGATATCGCAGCATGATCGCTTGCAGCCTGCTGCAGCGAGCCGGTTTCCAAAACGTCACCAACGTGATCGGCGGCTTTGACGCCTGGCAGCAGGCCAACCTCCCGGTCCAAAACGAAACCGCAGTCGAGGCGTAGCAGCGCCTGAGACCGAGTACTCCCACAGTTCTTCATTCCATAGTTAAACCGGCTCTCGCATTGCTGTAGTGCATGGATCAAGCCGTGGGAGGGCATGGCTTCAGCCATGCCGTTTGAGCCACATAAACTTTCGGCTTCAGCCGCTGAGGGACTGCGCCTCACGCCAACTTGAGAACCGCTCTAGACGCCATCTCGAGATGCCCCCCCCAAGTTCCCATTCTCGAATCTGGGCACCGCTACTGTGCATTTACGAGAGAGCGGAAAACGTCCTGGCCCCCAAACGAAGTTCGCATCCGATGAACCCGGACTCCTCGCCCGAAATATCCGTGCTCTTCCTTGGCCAACCTTGGTCACTGTGTCAGGTGACAACGATCACAGACGAGAGGAAGGGTCGGAGGGATAATCATGGTGACGAGTGTAGGCTCGATGCCCCCAGCAGGATTCCGAATCTGCAGCCCTGCAGAGTCAGAGTCCGACGCTCCACCTCCTTGACTCGGAACCTCAGGAGCGATGGGGGCATCTTACTGAGCGCCTTGGGTGAAACTGCGATTCGTAGACTGGCACGACGACCGCCGCGATTCTTCCTTTGACCTCGCGTTCCCGCATCTAAGCCCATGAAACGAAAAGGTTGTACGAGGTTACAGAAGAACAGGACCGTGGGTCGGAAATACCGTGGGCTAGGCCTGAAGTGCCTGTGCCAACTCTTCCCACTCCGTCAAGAAGCTCTGCAGTTGTGAACGGAAATGCTTCAGCTCGTGGGTACGCCGGTTCGTCTCTTCGGCGCTGACGAAGGTTTGCAAAGCGGCTTCGCACTCGGCTATGGCGGTTTCGGCGCGAGAAATCTCGGCTTCGAGTTCCCTCACTCGCTCTTCCATCTGCTTACGTTTGATCGGATTCAGGCGTTTGGATTTGGCGTCGTCAGTAGCGGCGACCTCGTTTTTGTTGCCGTTTACAGGCTGCGTAATGATCGCCGAGCGGCTCACGGTTTCCTGCAGTTTTTCCGCGCCGCCTTCTTTTCGCCAGCGATAGTCCTCGTAGTTGCCGGGATAGACGTCCACTTTTCCATCTCCCACTTCGAAGACTCGCGTGGCCAGCTTGTCGATGAAATAACGATCATGCGAGACGAAGACAACCGTGCCGGTGTAATCCATGAGCGCCTTGAGCAGTACGTCTTTGGCGCGCATATCCAGGTGGTTCGTGGGTTCATCGAGCAGCAGAAAATTGGCGGGATGGAGCAGCATTCGCAGCAGGGCATAGCGGTTGCGCTCGCCGCCCGAGAGCACGCCGATACGTTTGAAGACGTCGTTCGCCGAGAAGAGAAAACAGCCCAGCAGGCTGCGCAGTTCGGTCTGGGTAGAACGCGGAGAGAGCTCGCCGATGTCGTCCAGGATGCGCGCGTCGGGATTGAGTTCCTTGTACTGATCCTGCGCGAAGTAATCAGGCAGCACGTTGTGGCCCAAGCGGAATTCGCCACTGCTGAGAGGTTCTGTTCCCGCGAGCAACTTAATCAAGGTTGACTTGCCTGCACCATTCACACCTACCAGCGCGATGCGGTCGCCACGCTCGATCATGAAGGTCACATCGCCAAATACTTCCTTCTCGCCATAGGATTTCGCTATACCGGTGAACTCAGCTACGATCCTGCCGCTCGGTTTCGGCTGCTGGAAAGAAAAATGGATCACCTTCTCTTCTTCGGGCAGCTCGATGCGCTCGATCTTTTCCAGCTCCTTGATGCGGCTCTGCACCTGCTTGGCTTTGGTCGCTTGGTAGCGGAAGCGATTGATGAATACCTCCAACTGCTCGATGCGCTCCCGCTGATTGCGATACGCCGCTTCGAGTTGCTCCATGCGCTGCGTCTTCGACGCCAGATACTTTTCGTAGTTGCCGGGATAAAGATGGATGCGCTTGTTCCATATTTCGGCAATCTTATTGACGGTGACGTCGAGAAAATAGCGATCGTGCGATATCAGCACAAACGCATTGGGATAGTGTGTCAGATACTCTTCCAGCCAGTTGCGCGCCTCGAGATCGAGGTGGTTGGTGGGCTCGTCCAGCAGCAACAGGTTTGGTTCCTGCAGCAGCAGCTTGGCCAACGCGATGCGCATCTGCCAGCCTCCGGAGAATTCTTCGGTCCGGCGAAGCCAATCATCCTTGCGGAAACCTAGGCCCATGAGCACGCTTCCGACCTGAGCTTCAATGGCGAATCCATCGCGGGTACGAAATTCGTGCTCGATGCGCTGATATCGTTCCGCGACCTGTTGGTATTCCGAAGACGAATGATCGAGCTCGGACATGCGTCCGGTCAGGTCTTCCATCTCCTGTTCCATTTCTCGCAGCTCGGAAAAAACCGCCATGCACTCGGCGAACACCGTGCGTCCAGAGAGCGCGAGCCCGTCCTGCGGCAGGTAGCCGGCGCTGATGCCCTTGGCCGTGCTGATGGAACCGTAGTCGAGCGTCTCGATCCCCGCGAAAATCTTCATCAGCGTGGATTTTCCGGTGCCGTTCGCGCCCACCAGGCCGATCCGGTCCCGGGGCGTAATCATCCAGTCCGCTCCCTCGAACAGGAGCTTGTGGCCGTAACGTTTTCCGGCGGACGACAACTGAATCATGGGGTCAATTCAATCGTCTCATGAGCGGGGTGGTTTTTGGGTTAGCTCTGTGAATGGACACATTTTAGTTCGGATAACGGTAGCGGGCTGGGTTGAATTTCCTAGGTGCTTCGCCAACGCTGTACGCTCTCTCTGATGAACCAGACAAAGCACACCATAAGGAAAATCTGGGGTAGTGCCCACGGCCATGCGATTGTCAATTCCACGCAAGCGGCGGCAGTATCTGATGGGCCGACAAAAAACACATAGGCGAAGCCAAGTGCAATCATTAAGAGCAGCAAAGCAATAGAAACCAACAGTCGCTTCAGCACAGCCACAGCGAATCGCTTCACGCCGCTACTCCTCCGCCTCCGATGATCTCACCAATTTTGCCTAACTCCAAATGTGATCTGTAAGTCCAACTTCCATCGCCGAATTCTCGACCTTCTTTGAACTACTGTTCCGGGCGGCCGCTTGACAGCCCATGTAATATATCATAGTATATACCATGCCTCGCATCGCCAAACTCTTCCTCAACGGACGCAGCCAAGCCGTCCGCCTGCCCGCTGACCTGCGTTTTGAAGGTTCGCAGGTTTTCATTCGCCGCGACGAGGTCACCGGGGACGTCATTCTGTCCCGGCGGCCAGAATCGTGGCAGGATTTTTTCGCCTTGGCCAGAACTGCCGATGTGCCGAAGGACTTCCTCGCCGACCGCAAAGACGCACCGCCGCAAGAGCGGGACCTGTTCTAGATGCCGGTCCGCTACCTGCTCGACACCAACACTGTCAGCTACATCATCAAGGGAAATCGCCCTCGTGTCCGAGAGCACCTGCTGCGGGTGCCCATGGCCGAGGTAGGAATCAGCGTGATCACTGAGGCCGAACTTCTCTTTGGGTTGGCCCGAAGGCCCGACGCGACGAAACTGAAGACTGTGATCGAGGAGTTCTTGCTCCGCGTGGAAGTTTTGCCCTGGGACTCCGAGGCTGCCCAACAATATGCGAGGATACGCGCAATGCTGGAGGGTGGCGGGGAGCCTATGGGCAATCTGGACTTGATGATCGGCGCACAGGCCCTCGCCTCAGGCCTGGTACTGGTGTCGAGTGATGCCGTTTTCCGGCGAGTGAAGGGTTTGAAGATTGAGGACTGGAGCAGGTAGTGAACTGCGCGCTGATCAGCATTCGAACGGCTCGACGACTAGCCTGCGGTCGCGGCCTTGGCCGCGCCCCAGTGCTCGACTGCCCGGTCGATGACCGCCTGCATCTCACGCGCGTACTTTACCTCGCGGCCTTTGGCTAGAATCTTCTTGGCGTCGTCAGAACTGAACCACGTCGGGTTGCGCTCGGCCTCATGCGATCCGTCGATCAACTCGACCTCCATCAAGAAAGCCTTGATCACAAATTCGCGCACTCCCGGAGGTTTCCAGAAGACGCCTTTGGAATGTAGATAAAGATGAAAGTGCCGCGGCTCGATGTGGCCGCGAACCCCAGCCTCTTCCCAGGCTTCGCGTTCCGCCGCCTGGCTGTGCGACATCGCCGGCTCGGGAGCACCCTTCGGAAAGGTCCACTTGCCACCGCCGTTGGTATTTACCAGCAGGAACTCGATCGATGTCCCGCTGCGGCGGTAGCACACAGCCGCCACCTGCAGCGGAAGAGCAAATCGTGAAAGTCGGGGCGACGCCACCTGCCACTCCTCGATCGAAAGTCCCACTTTGCTCATGATAGTTCGAGAATATTGCAGGAATGTTAAATTGCAGCAAAAAAGGTGCAGCGGGGAGCGTTACTAAAGTGTTACTACGGGAAACAGCCCGTTTCAGAGCCCGCTGCCGTAAACCGGGATGACCGCTCCATTCACATCTTTGCCGGCTTCGCTGGCCAGCCATACAATCAGGGACGCGACCGAAGCCGGCTGCACCCATTTCGAGGTGTCCGCGCCGGGCATGGCTTTTCGGTTGGCGGGAGTATCCATGGTCCCGGGGAGAAGGACGTTCGCGGTGATGGCGAGGTCTTTGTTCTCGAGCGCAACGGTTTGGATCAGTGAGACCAGAGCCGCCTTGGAAGCGCTGTAGGCGCCGACCCCAGGCCCAGGATCTTCGGCGGCGCGACTGCCAATGGCGACGATGCGGCCACTACCGGCGCGCCGCATGTGCGGGATCACTGCACGCAGGACATAAAACGCGCTGTTGAGGTTAAGGTCGAGCATGCGCTGAAAAGTCGCATAATCGGTTTCGGCAATCGTCTTCCCGCCGGCAAATCCGCCCACCAGATGTGCCAGAATGTCGAGCTTGCCAAAGCGAGTCGCAACTCCGTCCACTAGAGCCTTCACCTTCTCCGCATCAGAAAGATCCGCGGAGAGTGCGACAAAGGCAGGCCCATCGAAGCTCGACTGCTGAATATTTTTGGAAACGCCGATAACGGTTGCTCCGCTATCCAGCAGGGCTCGGGTCACGTGAGTTCCGAGGCCGCCATCGGCCCCGGTGACCAGCGCAATCTGGTTTTGCAAAGCCATATTCGAGCGTCTTGCGGCTAGCAGCTTATCGGCAAGCTTTCCAGCGAGCGCATGCTATTCAGAATTGTAGAGATCACATTCTCATTCCCGACCGCAGTATTGATCATCAGGTGATAGAGGCAACGGGTAGGCCAATCGGCGTTGAAATAGCGCTTCACGAACGTGATTCGATCGCGGTCGATCGTGTCCAATAACTCCTCCGCTTCTTTCTCGCTCTTGCCCACTTTCAGCAACCGGTTGCGCTTCTCCGCGTGCGGTGCATAGAGAAAAACGTGGAAGGCGTCTGCGTGCTGACGCAGAAAGTAGGGCGCACCTCGACCCACAATCACACAATTGCCGGCCTCAGCGATTTTTTCCATCACCTGCTGTCCCACGGCCACAAAGCGGTCGGTGTCAAACGGCTCCGCCCCGGGCAAGGGTATGCTGCGCTCGTAACTGCCGCGCCAAAACACTTTGACTAGACGTTGAAACGTGCCGTCCACCCGTTCCGCGCAGCGTTCGACCGTCGAACACTCCACGTTGGCCTGCTTGGCAATCTCTTCCGTCAAAGCATGATCCCACAGCGTCCAGCCCAGCCGGTTGGAAAGCTCGCAGGCAATCTCGCCGCCGCCGCTTCCGTATTCCCGTTCAATCGTCATGATGCGATACATCAACTCTCCTGACTCTCCCTGCTAACTCATTTTACCCAGACTTTGGGTTCGACCGACATCCCGGGTCGCAGCACGTGTTCTCTGGTCTCTCCGGGATCGAACGTAATCTTCACCGGGATGCGTTGCACGACTTTGACGTAGTTGCCCGTCGCATTCTCTGGAGGCAGCAGGCTGGTGATGGCGCCGCTGGCTCCAGCAATGCTCTGCACGTGTCCGTTGTAATCCTTGCCATTGGTGTCCACGTGAATCGTGACTTTTTGGCCGACTTGCATGTGCTTCAGCTGGGTCTCCTTGAAGTCCGCGGTTACCCAGATATCGTCCAGGTTGATTACTTTCATCAACTCTTGGCCGATCGAGACGTTTTGTCCAACTTCCACCGTACGGTTAGTCACAACTCCGTTCACGGGAGATGCGATGATGGTGTACTGCAGATTCAATTTCGCCTGCTCCAGTGCGGCCTTCTTTTGGTCGGCTTGCGCTTGGGCGGATTCCGCACGCGATCGAATAGTGGCGACTTGCTGCGGCCCAGTGGCGGCTGCACGAACACTGGCTTGGGCCTGTAACAGCCTGCTTTGCGCTTGGCGCACTTGGTGCTCCGCGGCCGACGCCGAAGCCCGGGCTGCATCCACCGCCGCGGCGCTCGCGTTGGCTGCGGCCACAGCTTGATCATACTGCTGTTGCGAAATTTCCTGCTTGTCTACCAATTGTTTGTAGCGCACCAGATCGCTTTGCGCCTTCACGTTGTTGGCTTGGGCCTCAACCAACTGTGCGTTGGCCGCCGCATATTGCTGGCGGGCGGCGGCGATGCCGGCGATTGCGTTCTCCACATCCGCCTGTGCACTGGAGGTTTGGCTGCTGGTGTTGACCGAAGTGATGGGTACATTCACCCGCGCGGCTTCTGCTATGGCCACGGCGTCAGCGTAGTCCGCTTGCGCTCGATCCAGTGCTACCTGATAATCCTTGGGATCAATCTCAACCAGGGGAGTTCCCGCTGCCACGTACTGGTTATCTTCGACCAGAAGCTTCAAGACATGACCCGAGACCCGGGCGCTAATCGAGTTCAGGTGGCCGTCGATCTGCGCGTCGTCCGTATCCTCATAACTGGCGAAGTAGCGCCAAAGGAAAAAGCCAACCACCAGCAGCACCACGATTCCCACAATCAGAAACACGCGGAACCGGGGATTGCGGGCTTGAAAGCTTTTCCAGCGCAGATCTCTTTCGGAAGCGGGCAAAGGACCTGGCGGATTTGCAGGCCGCTGGGCTTGAGGCTGATTGTCCCGCACCATCGTGTCGGTATCGTCTGCCATGATTTTACTTACCTTGATTCTGGAGGTATTGCTTGACACCCTCTTCGGCAACGCCCACAGCCTTCGCCAGGGATATCTTCGCTAAATTGTGGGCGTAGAGGCTGGAGATATAACTTTCGTTGGCCGATGCCAGAGCCTCTTGCGCCTGAACGACCTCCAAGTTGTCGGTAACACCCGCGGCAAAGCGGTCCCGCGCTTGCGCCAGCGTCTGGTTCGCCAGATCAACCGAACTGCGTGCCACCTCAACCTGATCCGCCGCGGCGGTAAGGTCGAGACGCGCGCTGCGGACCTCGTAGTCGATCTGGCCGCGCAGGTTCTCCAATTGCTGGCGGCTCTGGCGCAGTGTGGCTTCCGCTTCCAAAACATCAGCATGCGTTTTCCCGCCCGCAAAGATCGGGATATTCAACGTGGCTCCCACTTCAAACACGCCGTGCGAGCTGCCCGGACGGATTCCCGCCGCTCCGTAGTTTCCCGCCATGTCGAGCGTAGGATAATGCTCCGCGGTCGCAGCCCGCCGAAATTCCTCCGCCGACCGCACCTGTTGGGCTGCCGCCAGATAGTCCGGTCGCGATGCGTACGCACGCTGCAAATCCTCTTCCAGTGGCGCAGTCGCTATCGGCTCATATGGAGCCGTGGTCGTAAGGCTGAACTCCTGTCCGGGCGGCAGCCCGATAACTCGCGCCAGCGTCAGTTTCTCTTTCGCATAGTCATTGCGGGCAACGATCAACTGCTGTTGCCGGCTCTGCAGTTCCACACGCGCCCGAAGGGTATCAATTGCCGGACTCACTCCCGCCCTCTGCTGGTCCGCCGCCTTGTCATACAAGGCCTGCGCCGTCTGCACATCGGCCTGCGCCGTTCCCACTCGGGCGGCGCCGGAGAGTGCAACCAGATAGACGTTCCCGACCGCGAGCACCACCAACTCGCGAGCGTTTTTCAAGGAGTACTGCACCGCCTTCTCGTTGTAGGAAGCGCCGCGTTTGCGCTCGATGGCATGATAGTCGAACAGCGACTGCGTCAGATACGCGCCCGTTTGAAAAACCCCGATGGGGCCGACAAAGGTGGGTACCCCAGGAATGTTGAAGCGAAATCCCAAAGCCGCAAAGTCGAGTTGTTCCGCCGTCTCTGTGACCGCTGCACTGACGTGGGGAAGCAGTGCGCTGAGTTCCTTCCACTTCTCCCCCCGCGCCGTCAGAGTGCTGTCACTCTGCAGCAGGATGCCCAGATTATTTCTGAGTCCGCGATCGATTGCATCTTTGAAGGAAAGCGGCAAAACTTCCGCCGTCGCTTTGCCTTCGGGAACGCTGCCCGAAAACGGGCTCTGGCTAAGGACTGCGCCGGGGTTGTTGGACTGGCTGGAGTTGCCGGATGGATTGCTGCTATACGAAGACGAACTGGATTGAGAGGTTGGGCTTGGCGTCAGAGCCTGGCCCATCGCCGGCAGGCAGACAAGGAGAGAGTTAACAAGAACGCATGGAACCGCCAGACAAGCAAAAGATATCCTCTCGTGCCGCAATGGCTTCCTCGGGCTCAGGTCGTTCATAGATGATCAGTAAGGGCATAAGCAGCCCAGCAAATAATGTTATGTTGATTCAGGCTGCTGCACTATAGATGCAAACCATTGTAGGGTCGTGTTCCGTAATTTTGTCGCGCAAAGTCGGAGCTGTCGTCCGCAGTGCCCAAGGTGCCCATGCATTACGATTTAGTCAGAAAGTGAGTAGAATACAGGATAACCAAGCCTGTGGTCGTCAATGTTCACGCAACTTCATCCCGAAATTCCGAAACAGCAGGCCACCTTGCTAAGCGTTTCTTTGGCGGTGCATTTCGTATTTCTTGGGTGGATTCTTCACAGCCCGGCCCCAATCTTCGTAGCTCCCTCGTCCGTGGTAAGGGGAGAAGCCGGCAGCTCCCTAACCCGCATTTATTTCGGGGGCGACTCCGGAGTTTCGCAAGAGCACCCGAAGCCGCGCCTGACCTGGCAGCGTCCGCCCAAGAAAGCAAGCGCCCATCGTCTGACACCGCTTCCGGCAAAGCTGGAACTGGGTAATGAAACCGCATCCATTCGGCCCGGCGGCCCCGCAGCCGGCTCTCTTTATGGATCCCTCTCGTATGGGACGTTAACCGGCCCGGAAATTCGGCCAGCCCTGCCAATTGTGTCTCCCGATCCAGTATTCGGCTCAGACCTGGCCGGCATCGAAGGTGACGTCATCGTCGAAGTCACAATCGACGAGCAGGGATCCATCGTGCAAAAGCTGGTGCTTCACAGCCTCGGCGCCGCCGTCGATGAGAAGGTGCTCGCGGCACTCGAGAAATGGCATTTCACTCCGGCGTCCAAGAATGGGGTTCCGATTCCCTCCAAGCAGGACGTCTACTACCATTTCCCCCGATAAAAGGCGTGTGGACATTAAACCCGGAATGCGACGCGCTCCTAGTTTCTGGCTGCCGCTTGTTCTCCGGAGGCTTTCGGCATCAAACGCATGTGAACGAGAATGCTCAGATCTTCCCCAACGATGGCATTGAAATTCGACGGGCCAGGGAGATCCTCGGCATTGGCTGCGTGCGGCGCTTCGGGAAGCCCGGGAGTTTCCATGATTGTTCCCGTGCAGCGGGTGCCGCCATAGGCTTCACTCGCTTCAGGCGTTTGACAATTTTCATCTTGAACCAGGACCGGCCAAAAGGTACTGACTACAGTCCTCACCAACTGGGGAAAATCCTCGCGGAACACCCTCGTAGATCCCGACCCCTCAATACCGCCGTCTTTCTGCCCGTTCCGATTAGCGGTCGGGAAGTCGAAAACGAAAGTGGCTTCGCGGGAAACGCGATGGATCATTGGAGCGCCGTACACAGGCCCGGCATAGGCTTCACCCGGAGCCGCCTCGACGTTGCGGTCCACCCGAGTCACGGCCAGCTCGCCGGTGGTTTGCAGCCGACCGTCAGGCGTCCGGACAACCCGTTTGGAGTGGAAACACAACAGCGTGTGGTTGGAAAGGTTCTCAAGCCAACGGCTCAAGAATTTCCCATCTTCATCAATGACGGGCGCCATTGACGTAGCCGGATAGATCCTGAACTCGAAACTCGACTTTGTGGGATCGCCGTCGTCGATTCTCACTCTTCCGATGACCCGGGCGAAGCCGAGGGTTACCTTCATTTTCGTTTTCCCGAAATCCGTCGTCGCGTCGGTGGTAAGTTTCGCATTCGAATGGCGAGTGTCCACCTGCCAGGACCCGACCATAGAAGCTGGTTTATTGGTAACATCTAGGCCTAGAACGCCTAGGGCGAGAATCACAGCTACTGCGAATACAGCCGTGTGCTTAAGCATTGCCTTCACCCTTTCGCCGAATTCCGGTGTCGATGGTGGTGCTTTCTCCGCGTTCTTCACCGGAATTTCCGATTTGGACTTATTGCTCATGCGAATCGTACGCTTCTCCTGCTATCGCGACAACGGAATTTATCGCTTGGGCAGGCCCCAGCCAGAGTGGGTGTTTCGATATTTTAAATCGCCCGCACAGGAATAGAGTTCGGCATGAAAAGCCCTGAACCAGGAACCCTAATGTCTCGCTGCTTATGCGCCGGATTCCTGGTGCTTACCATCGCGTACAGCGGGACGCTCCAGGCCCAGGAGATCACCCTCGAACTCGATCCCGCAAACACCAGGATCGAGTTCACGCTGGCCGCTACTCTCCATACCGTGCACGGAACCTTCACACTCAAGAAGGGCACGATTCATTTCAACCCATCGAACGGCTCGGCAAGCGGCCTGGTTGTGGTCGACGCTACCAGCGGGGACAGTGGAAACAAGGGTCGCGACCACAAAATGCATCAGGAAATTCTGGAAAGCCAGCGCTACCCCGACATCACTTTCACGCCCACCAAGTTATCAGGCAAAGTCGAACTTCAGGGCGACTCCACGGTGCAGGTCGACGGCATCTGCAGACTGCATGGGACCGACCATCCCATGACCCTGACCATGCCCGTGCAAGCGAAGGGAAACAGTCTCAGCACCCGGACCCACATTGTTATTCCATACATCGCCTGGGGACTAAAGAATCCCAGCACGTTCATTCTTCACGTAAACGATAAGGTGGAAGTCGACATCACGGCGGTGGGCCGGGTGCTGGAGCAGGCGGGACATCCTTGAGCTTCCAGTCAGCTGTCTCGCTGGCATCTGTCCTCAAGAAAAACACGCTCTTCTGCGTCAAGAAGGAAAGCGGGCGGGCTGCGGGTCGGGTACCAAGTTGGGGAATCGCGCAACGACGGATGCGAAAGATGGCGCTGAGCATGCCATTGCCGGACGAGCTAACCACCCCTGAAGTCACATTGCCTCCCGTTACCGTTTGCCGGATTTTTGGCTCATCGACACCAATAAGGCTTTCGTGATGGGTACAGGGGCGTTTGCCAATACCGGGTTGTTCGAGCCGCAATCCACGGGACCATTCTCCGCTTGGGCTTCGGCCATTCCCGCTGCGTAGTTCCCGGAAATTGATGCGACGCCACATTTCCAGATGATGTTGGAATGTTTGATCCACAGACAGGGTCAGGTCTTCGAGAGGAACTCTACGCTTGTAGCATGGCTTGCACTTCACGCCAACAGCAGACTCTAGCTTTTACATCTCGGTGACTTAGAAATTACATTTTGCTTACAAAATCGCCGCGAGGATCGCGTAGACTCGCTGCGCTGGGAAAGACTGACAGATGGAAAGATCTCATCTCCGGCTGAAGAAACTTACCTTTGCAGTCTTTGCCATCTCTTTTTTGGCCACATCTTCACCCGCACAGGACACTCCCGCAGCTGACCTCGCGGTGAGATATTCTCCTCTTTATATTCTTAAGGGCTATACCATCTGGATGAACGGCAGCAGCGGCTCGCTCGCTTTCAACGCCAACCATTGGTTCGGCGTAGCCGGCGATTTCGGCGTCTACCATGGGTATCCCTCGGAGAGTTTGACGGGAGAGACTTATATGGTCGGCCCGCGATTTTCTTACCGCAAGCTAGACCGGCTCGTGCCCTTCGCCCAGGCGCTGTTCGGCGGATCGCATTTTTCGGCGTCGTCCGGAGGCATCACCGGCGGGGGAAACCAGTTTGCGTTTTGCCTCGGAGGCGGTGGCGACATCGGGCTCGGCAGCAGCCGGAAACTCGCTCTGCGGCTGGAAGGAGACTACTTCGGCATCCGCTCGAGCGGTTCCACCACTCCTGCGGCACGCCTCTCCGCCGGAATTGTCTACCGCATCGGCAACAAGTAGCGTGCATTAGATCGACACTTCCACGAAATCCCTGTACCTGGCTGTTTCCGTAATGCCACCGCATGCTTTTGCTGTATCATTTACCTCAAGCGGCCGTCAGACAGACCTGGGGTGTACACCCGAAACAGGGAAGAATCTATGCGTCGTATTCCGTGCGTTGTCCTCCTGACCTCTATCTGCAGCGGCTGGACCTGGGGGCAAACTCTTACTACCCGGCCCGCTGAGCCTCATCCGCCGTCATCGGATTCAGTTCCGTTACCCACACCGACGCTGCCCGAACTCTCCAACTCCATTCCCTTGACGGTGCCTGCAGGCACTCCACTGAAAGTGGCTCTGGATCAGGAAGTGCGCATCCGGGAAGTTGGGCAGCCAGTTCATGGAAAGGTGGTCGAACCGGTTTACTGCTTCGACAAAATCGTGGTCCCGGCAGGTAGTGAAGTCACTGGCAAAATCACCAGCATCGACGGCGTCTCCAAGGTGAAGCGCACAGAGGCCGCCATGAATGCGAATTTCTCTCCTTACCGGCAGGCTCACGTCGAATTTGACGAATTGGTGCTGGTCGATGGCCGCCATCTCCCCCTGCATACGGTGGTCTCGCCTGCATCCCAGGGAGTCTTGCAGTTCGTCCCCGCCAACGCCAAAGAAAATACGGGAGCAGCCGCCGAAGCCAAGCACGCTGCCTCGCGAAAAATCAGCGAGGTTCGCCAGGAAGCCCGGCGACAATGGGATGCCGCCAAGCAGCAACTGCATGAACCAGGAAAGATGCACCGCCTGAAAAGACTCGGCGTAGCCCAACTTCCCTATCATCCGCAGTATATGGATGCCGGCACCAGCTTCAACGCCGACCTGCAGACGCCTCTCGATTTCGGAGCCGAACCGCTTAAACCCGAAACCCTATCCGTCATCGGAAATCCGCCTCCGTCGGGCAGCGTCGTCCATGCCCTGCTGGTCACGCCACTGAATTCTGCGACCGCGAAAAAGGGTGAGCCAGTCGAGGCCGTCATCAGCCAGCCTCTGGTCGTTTCCAATCAGTTGTTTCTTCCCCAGGGAAGCCATATCAAAGGCTCGGTGCTGCAAGTGCGCCCGGCCCGCCGGCTGAATCGCAACGGCCAACTCCGAATTGTTTTTCACCAGGTAGTGCCCCCTGACGGAATCGAACAGAAAATCGAGGCCAGCCTGGAAGGCGTCGAAGTGGCCAAGGGCGAACATCTCAGCCTCGATGCCGAGGGCGGCGCCCAGGTCACCGCTCCCAGAACGCGGTATTTGACTACGGGCATTGCCGTGGCCCTGGCCGCTTCTTCCATGTCTCCCGATCGCGACGCTCGCTTCCACGGTGGAGAAGGTGGCGGCGACGCGGGCGCCGGGGCCGCCAATGGCGCCTCCGGTTTTGGTGTCTTAGGCACCATCGTGGGTGCGCTTGCCCATTCGAGAGTCGTGGCCTCAGGATTCGGTATTTATGGCGCAGCCATGTCGATCTACTCACACTTCCTGGCCCGAGGACGCGATGTGGTGTATCCCAAAGATATGTCCATGGTGATCGGCCTGGGAACTCGCGAGGCGCGACCAGTTGCTCCCGCACCGTCCGCACATTTGGTTCCGCCTTCCACCAGTTCCCACTAATGCTGGATAGTGGTGCAGTTAAACTGCACCGTTACCCGCTTTCCTCATTGACTGCACTTCGCCAATCGGATAATCTTTACCAAGAAACATTATCTATTGGATAATGGCGATCTTTGACAACTTCACCCGTATGCCCAACATTAGAGTAGCCCCGTGACACGTGGCAAGTACCGAAAACGGAAGCAGCATCAGCGCGAAACCAATCTTGCGAGGAACTCTGTCATGAATTCCACAAGCCAAATACCAAATCCATCCGGAGTGCCCGATCCACGAAAGGAAACACCAAGTAATTCCCAACCGAAACGACCGCCTTCTACTGTCGGCGAAATTGTCATGGCCGTTTTTGTCGGCGCTACGGTAATTATCTACATCGTTCTCACCTGTGTTTCCGTTCAAAATATGCATGTTGACCAGAGGGCGTGGATCTCCGCTAAACAGCCCCACATTGTCGCTTTTTCGGAGGGAAATCCATTTCAACTTACTGTGCCATTTTTGAACACAGGTAAGACTCCAGCGCTTAACGTCGAAGAAGCTATCAGTTGGGAAGTGCCGGATAAAAGTAAGACTATGAGCAAACCGACAAAAGAGATGATATCTGCTTTGGCTTTCGTGTTCTACGGTGCTCTTGGACCGCAAGATCGAGCACAAATGCAGGTCGTCAACAACGATGTCACAAAATTCTACAGTGCTGTTCAATCTCGGCAGGCGTTCCTGTATTTCTATGGCGAAGTGAGATATGGGGATATTTTCGGGGGGAAGCATTCCACCACTTTTTGTGTCCTTTACGTCCCTGCCAACATAATCGCCAGCCACGAGGCTGAGATGACTCCATGCGAATCCGGCAACGATATGAACTGAAAGTAGCCCCGTCACGGCAATTAGCAGTGTGGCAGAGAACGCGTGCCATGTATATAATCGCCCAAAATTGATCCCTTTGTTTTCTAGATTTTGCACACAAAGGGGGGAGGGGGATGGGGCCCCGGTACTAAACAGTAAACCCGTCCCAATATGGGAAAGAGGCGAGGTTAGGACGTAACAGATCCGGCGACCAAATTGGCTGTCAAGATGGAAGGGATTGCATGAAGCCGCGAGCCATCGCATCGATGCCCATGACGATCACGGTGGCATCGAACACGGTCAGCAAGCAGCGGGGTCTGGAAGCAGCCTGCGTCTTAGAAATCAGCCGTCTAGGCTGCTACCAACGTGGTTCGCGAGGCTGGCGGGCATGGCCCTGGTAGTCGTCGCGTCCACCACCGCCACCGCCCGAACGTCCACCCCCACCGCCGGGACGGCCACCGCCGCCGCGGGGTCCGCCGGGACCGCGGTCGGTCTTGGGACGCGCTTCGTTGATATTCAATGCGCGGCCGCCAAGCTCTTTTCCATTCAGAGCCGCGATGGCTTTCTCGGCTTCTGCGGCATCGGACATTTCTACGAAGGCGAATCCGCGAGAACGGCCGGTGTCACGGTCGGTGACCAGGCTGACTTGATCGACTTTGCCATGAGGCTCAAACAAGGTCCGCAGTTCCGCTTCCGTGGTGCTGTGAGGGAGATTGCCAACAAACAGTTTCTTCATGGATTTCCTTTTCCGGTGAGCCAACGCAAGGCGTCAGGTTTCTCGTCGGCGGGTTTTGTTGATGTCGCGTCAGGATACAAAGCACGCGGTCAATCGAAAGCGTGTTTCCTCGCAGCTCAAATTGAGCCAGTTGGTTCTCCCAGTCGCGAAGGCACAGGCAAATTGCTTGGGCGATGATTTAGCGGCTGAGGTCCGGACTGAATTATACCTGCTTGCCCTTGATTGCAAGGAGAAATATGCAATGCGCGCGTTAGGCGGATTCAGGGAACACGACCCGTTTCGGGGTTGCCTCGGCAGCATTTCAAACGCGGCGTTACCTTGGACACCAATCTCCTATCGGCTAAAGTTGACTGATCTGCTATACTGTAATTGCGTTTGAACGAAATCGGTTGTCGAGCAGCTTCTTGCATACCAGCTAGTCCTGCCCTCAGTACCTCCGACTCGCACCAACGTAAACTAATCTGAAAAGGATACAAGCAACAAAATGGCAGAACAAGGAACAGTAAAGTGGTTTAACGACGCCAAGGGCTACGGCTTTATCAGCCGGCAGACTGGCGAGGATGTATTTGTGCATTTCTCGGCCATCCAGGCGGGCGGCTTCCGTAGCCTGCAGGAGGGCCAGAGCGTAGAGTTCGAGGTCACCAAAGGACCAAAGGGCTGGCAAGCTGAAAACGTTCGCCCTCTGTAAGTCGGCGACGTACAACTGAGAATTCGTGCCCGCTAACCGCAACAAGGGGCGGGCACGTTCCATAGAGCTAAAATCCGTGCTCCGGGATGGAGTCGTCAGAATGCAGTCTGAAGCAAAGAGCTCGTTCGCCGTTATCCGCTACAACTTGCGCACCTACGAGTCCGGTGGTGTCATGGCCGTGATTAAAGGTAAAGAAAGCGCCGAAGCAATCCTCAAGCAGTTTGAACAAAGCCAAAGCTCCGAGGACCGCCACATCGGGTGGCGCTACTTCCTCGAGAAGACCGACTTGAAAGCGGGAATGGATCCCGTCGAGGCCACCAACCTCCGCCAGTCGCGTCTCGAAATCCGCGAAGCCGAAGCCTAAAAGTAGTGCGCTTCTCCGCAATCTTTTCGTGTATAACTCCCGCTCGGCGGCGGACGGTTCAGTCTTCATCATCGTTCCCTGAGAGATGTCTCGTTTTCTGGAGGCAGCCATGAAGTTGAGCAAGCTCCTGACGGTAGCGCTGGTAGCCGGAATTCTATCGTTGAACGCCCAAGCTCAGAACGCCGGCCCTTTCTTGTGGACCGGCTATATCGACACGATCGGAAACTATGTGCGAAGCTATTCGGAGGCTCCTGTTGTCAGTAGGTTTACCCCTGGCGTTGCTATCACCGTGACTCGCGTGCAGTTGCAAGCTGCGTACGGATCCACTATCGAAGGTCATCCCCACGACACTAAATGCAACCCGGTACCTCGCATAAGAGTGACCGATGGCACAACCAAGTACGCGATTGGAATACCTAACGCGCGGGAAAGCGGGCCTCAGCCTCTCAGCGTCCACGCCGACAGCGGGCCAATTGCAGTGCGCTTTCCGGCAAATGCGAACCTCGCCTTAAGAGTTGTTCCTGGCGAGACCGGATGTTACGCCAGTTCGATCAACGTCAACGTTCAGTACAGCGTCGATTGAGCGGATGCCCAGCCCGATTAGCGTCGACGCTCCGTCTCCCGCAGGATGGTGGCGAAATTACGCCCCCCGAACGCGAACCCTTGCTCGATAACTCCGGTCACCGCTAGTTTCGCGCCGCTGCCCGGGACGCCGTATCGTTTGCTAAAGACCCACATGGTTCCGGTGCCGTCGTCGAGTTGAAAAACACCGGTTCCCATCGCGCCAAAGGAATCGGTAACCCGCCCGGCGATAGAAATCTCTTTGCCGGCGAATCGGCCCGGATCCTGGTTAATCTTGGCTATGCTCTCGCGCGGAGGGCAACCCGCCAACAACAGCCCACCTAGACAGAGCAGCAACAGGGAAAGGACTCGGGTACGCATTCTGATCACACCATTCTCCTGAGACAGTAGAACACGACGGCTGCAAACTATAAACCCGAACCTACGTTGGAAGTTGTCCGGTCGGCCCAGGTTGCCCGCCGATTTGCCGAAGTGTAGATGCCGACGTAGAGTATTGGTTCGGAGCAGCAAGACAGCAGAGCAATCCATGACCATGCTCGAACATATCAGACGCCTTTTTGCGTACGACGACTGGGCTAACCGCGAAGTCTTAAGTGCGCTGCAAGCCATCGACACCCCGCCCACACGCTCGATAAGCCTGCTGGCGCACATCGTTTCTGCCGAAAGGTTGTGGCTTGAACGGTTGCTGGTCCAGAAGCAGACTCTGCCAGTCTGGCCGCTCTTCACCCTCGAACAATGCAAACTGGAAGTCGACCAACTGCCGGGCCTTTGGAAGAGCTATCTGACTTCGCTGAGCGAGGCAGGCCTTTCCCGTTCGCTGGCCTACCGAAACAGCAAGGGTGAAAAGTTTACCAGCCAGAAGCAAGATATCGTGCTGCACGTGGTCATGCATTCGGCATATCATCGCGGCCAGATTGCCGCGGATATGCGCGCCGCCGGATTCACCCCGGCCTATACCGATTTCATTCATGCCGTCCGGCAGGGGTTGGTGGAATAGACCGGCGAGTGGAGTTGGGACCGCTTGCATCTCCAAAGCTGGGATAAGTTTCTGAATTAGCAGATCGCGTGATATTTTTGTCATAGCGCTTACCGCTCATTTGCAATCATGAAAAAACTTTGCGCGTCCTTTTTATTGTTTTTTTTCAGCGGTTTTTTGTTAGCTCAGTCCACAGTTGAACCGCTCCCGGATCCCGTCTCCAACAATGCCGTCGCCATGCTCAAGGTTCATGGGCAGCTTTTGCTCTTTTCTTTCATGGGAATCGGCTCGAAGAAGACCGCCGAAGCAATCACCAACACGGCCTTTTCCCTGGATGCGAAGAACGGAACCTGGTCCGCGATCCATGCTGTTCCGGGAACCGTAGGTCGCATCGGTGCCATGGCTGCCGCCGCCCGCGATCAGTTGTTCCTTTTCGGCGGCTATGTGGTGGATGCGCAAGGCCGAGGAGTAACCATCCCCGACGTCGGCCTGTACGAACCTGAAAGGGACCGCTGGCTCCGGGAAGCTGATCTTCCCCTACCCTTGGGTGACTCGGTGGCTGGGGTTTATCACGATCGCTATGTTTATCTGATCAGCGGCCGCTCGAACGGGGACGTGGTCAGCAACGTCCAAGTGTTCGATGTGGACAAGAACAAGTGGTCGCAAGCCACGCCGATTCCGGGGCCGCCCGTGTTCGGCCATGCCGGCGCACTGGTCGGCGAGACAATTATTTACGTCGATGGAGCTCGCAAGAATCCCGTCAACACGCCGAGGTACGTTGCGTCGGACGAATGCTGGATGGGCAAAATCGACCATCACGATCCGAGCAAAATTCAATGGACCAAGTTGCCCAATCATCCTGGTGCCGCGCGTTACCGCATTGCGGCCGGTGGTTCGGAAAAAGATCAGAGGATTTATTTCGCGGGAGGAACCGACAATCCTTACGACTACGCCGGCGTCGGCTACGACGGCAAACCTTCCGAGCCGTCTCCCGTGACCTTCGACTTCAACCTGCACACGAGAAAATGGGAAACTATCAACGAGAACACCCCTGATCCAACCATGGATCATCGGGGATTGCTGGTAACGCATGAGGGTCTGGTTCTCATCGGAGGCATGGAGAAGGGACAGAAAGTCACCGCGCGGGTGACGCTTTTGTCGAAGGAACCGAAGGCAAAGTAGGCGGAAAAACGCCGAAGCGAATTAGCCAAAGCTCCGACAAGTGGCTCCAGTCGGCCCGCTCAGCCTGCCCTTCATAAAGGCAGGGAATCAACAAACCTAACCTCGTCTTCGTTATCTTGTTGTAAACTGCCGACAAAGGCATTCTCAGGCGGTCACGCGAGCTGCCCCCACAGCCGGTCGAGGACGCGCGGACTTTTATGCAAAAAGACGCTAACGCTGACCAGAAGAACGCAAGCGATAACCGTCGTCGGGGCAAGAAGCCGTATCAGAAACCTGAATTCCGCTACGAGCGGGTTTTCGAGACCATGGCGTTATCCTGCGGCAAGGTCAGCCCGACAGAATTTCAGTGCCGCTTCAATCGGAAGAGTTCGTAGTTTTCGGTCGCCCATGGCAATCATGACAGAGGCGCACGAGGGTCATAAGCTTGAGCTTGCGGCCAAAGTTCTCAGCTCGGGCGGCGCCATACGCCTGCAGGCACTCGGAACTAGCATGCTTCCGTCGATCTGGCCTGGTGATGTTCTCAGCATAGAGCACAAGCCCGGCCAGGAGATCGTTCCTGGCGACATCGTGTTGGTGGCGAGGAACAGCCGGTTTTTCATCCATCGTTTGATCGAGAAACATAACTCCCAGTGGATCACACGCGGCGATTCTCTTCCCCAGAATGACTCCCCGGTTCTGAGGGCTCAGGTGCTGGGCAAGGTTTCCCGAATTCATCGGAAGACCGTGGACATCGTTCCAAACTCGCGAGTCTCGGTGTTTGATCGCACGCTTGCTTGGATGCTTTGCCACTGGGACTCACTCCGAAGCTTTGCCCTGCGCATTCATTCGTTGTGGCAAGGCAGGTCAGAGTAGCGGCGGTGACGTTGTTGTAGCGCCGGCATCCCTCGGCTTCGCTCGGGGCAAGCTCTGCCGGCGCTACATTGTGTTATTGACCACGACACCAGTGACCCTTACCTCTCAGCTCGGGGCCAGTGAACCGGTTGCCATCGAGATCGGCGGGATGGCGATCGCGCTGCACACCCAAGACCCGCCGTTTCGCCAACTGCTGGAGAATCGTTACGCGGGATTCATTCAGTTCCCTCCTGCTCCGCATCCGCAATTCGAGTTCGACATTGATCTGGTCGGCGCCGATCTACGCGACAACGACCGGTTCGAGCTTTCGGAAACAACTCAGCCTGACGAAGATGTGCAGGTAAGATTGAAGGATGGCGAGTGGTTCCTTAAGCGCGGCGACTTCCGCGCCCGGTGGGATTCAAGAGCCGGTCGCGGCCACATTCGGCAGTCACGCAACCCGTACGCCATCGACTCCGTGCTGCGCATCATTCACTCCCTGATTTTGGCGAAGCAGGGCGGATTCCTGGTCCACGCGGCCAGCGTCATTCGCGGTGGACGCGCCTTTTTGTTCGCGGGCGTCTCGGGTGCGGGCAAGACCACGATCTCCCGATTGGCACCATCGGATGCCATATTGCTCACCGACGAAATTTCCTATGTGCGACATGAAGGGAACGAGTACCGAGCCTGTGGCACGCCTTTCGCGGGGGAACTGGCCAGGCTGGGCGAAAACCAGTCGGCCCCGTTGAGCACACTTTTTCTGCTGGAGAAAGGACGGGAAAACCGGATCGAACCGGTTGCCACGTCCGAGGCAATCCGGTTGCTGTTAAGAAACATTCTGTTTTTCGCCGAGGACGCAGAACTGGTGACGCTAGTCTTCCAGTCAGCGTGCGAGTTTGTAGAACAGGTACCTGTACGCCGCCTGATATTTGTTCCAGATGAACGAGTCTGGGAAATGATAAGCTAACCGCTGGAGACGCGTCATAGCCGAGAAATACATCGCGAGAAGTTCCGCCATTGCCGCCCGCCTCGTGGGCGGCGAGATGATGATCATGTCGGCGGTGGACTCGACTTTTTTCACCCTCAACGAAGTCGCTACGTTGATATGGCAGGCAGCGGACGGCCGCACCCCGTTGTCAGATATCGTAGCCAACAAAATCTGCCCGGAGTTTGATGTCAATCCGGAACAAGCCGGGCGCGATGTCGAGCAGTTCGTAAACGATCTCTCCCAACACGGCGTCCTCCTGGTATCAGAACAGCCCATTGCAAACACCACGGCCTCGCCACCGGAGGCGCAATGAGTCTTCTGGCGGAGATGAATCAGAAGGCGCTGGCGCTCGGCATTCCTATCAGCGTGCATCTCGACATCACCTATCGTTGCAACGAACGTTGCGTTCACTGCTATCTGGATCACGACGACCATGGCGAGATGACGACGGCCGAGATCAAAGATGTTCTGAACCAACTCTCCGATGCGGGAGTCTTCTTCCTTACTCTTAGCGGTGGAGAAGTCCTCATGCGCCGCGACTTCTTCGAAATCGTGGAACACGCGCGGCGGTTGCTGTTCAATGTCAAGCTGAAGACCAACGGAGTCATGATCCGTGAGGCCGAGGCCAGGCGAATTCGCGAGCTGGGCGTAGAGCAGGTGCAGATCAGCGTCTACTCGCACCGTCCCGAGGTTCACGACGCGATCACCAAGTTACCTGGATCCCTGAAGCGAACGATCGCAGCCATCCGATTTCTCAAGTCTCAAGGTCTCAAGGTCGTGATCGCTAACGTGCTCATGGCCAGCAATCTGTTCGATAACGCGGGAGTGATGGCGCTAGCGAAGGAGCTAGGAGTTTCCTACACGCTCGATCCCACCATCACGCCGAAAATGGACGGGGACACTGCAATCCTCGCCCTGCGCATTCCGGGGTCTGAGCTGCAGCAGGTTTTCCGCAGTAAGCAACTCGTGGGCAACGTCGAAGAATTCTGCGCCCCTCCGCCTCCACCGGGCGAAGACATCATGGACGGTTACCCGTGCAGCGCCGGTCACACCGCTTGCTACATTACTCCTTACGGCGACGTTTTTCCCTGTGTCCAGTTCCCTCTTCCCAGCGGAAATCTGCGGCGGCAGAAGTTCGCCGAAATCTGGCGAAACTCGCCGCAATTGAACGAAATTCGCTCTATTCGCGCCCGCGATCTCCCAACTTGTTCGACTTGCGCCCACGTTGGGACGTGTACCCGTTGTCCCGGCCTGGCGTATATGGAAGGGAATATGCGCGGGCCATCCACCGCCGATTGTGAAAAGTCGTTTCAGCGGACGGGCATCCCCTCGGCGAACATGTTGCTACGAACACGAGCCCGTTCTGGGGTTCCGTTGATTCAAATCCAGGCAGCATCGTTTTCGTAGTCCGGACTCCGTTAGGTTTGTTTCCGCGATGCCACGGGCTGCACACATTTCGGTGCAGAATATCCCTCAAAAAAGACGCTCTGTTTTGCGCAAAATCTAGAAAACAAAGGATCGGAATTTTCCTTGCCTTCTAGATCTATGGTTCTAAAGATAGTTGCAGGCAAAATATTCAAAACATTGGAGTTATCGCGGTTGCTGACTGCCTGCGGTTTCATTACGGTCGGACTCAGCCCCCTTGAAGCGCCGCCTATACAGGTTGTCAAAGATCGAAGATTATCTTGTAGATAACCTACACGTTGTTATATTATCGTAAGTGAAGGGATGAGTTCAAGAAGAAAATGGGCGGGCTGCGGACCCGGTTCCAAATTGGGAATCAGGCACCTATCGCTTACAAGCCCGTCGGTGGTCTGGACCCCGCCGTCTCTATAGGCGTGTTCGTTCTGGATGTTTACCGGCACCCAAACCCAACTTATTAAGGCCATCGTAAAGGATGGGCCACGCCGCCGTAAGAATTTACAGGTGTCTCCCCTCGTGGCATAGTGAACCCAGGTTAGCGCCCAAAGAACGGGCGCGAACCTGGGGCACCGGGCTGAAGATGACTTTAGGAATAGAATGGAAGCAGGGGCAACACCAGCAGGATTTACCCTCGAGGCCCCGCTGGTAGAGTTCCGTCTTAGGCCAACCGGAGGCCGATTTTATCCAGGCCAGCCTACACAAGAGTTAGGCTCCAATTTGGGGTGGCGCAACCATGAAAATCTTTCTTTCGCATGGCAGTCGAGACAAAGCGCTGATCCGCGAGTTCAAGGGGAAGCTTCCCAGCTTTCTCAACACTTGGCTTGACGAGGACAGCCTCAATTGGGGGGAGTCTTTCCCGGCGGAACTAAAGTCGACGATTCAGTCGGGCATCGATTTCCTGCTCATCTTCTTGGACAGGGATGCGCTCAGCTCGAAGTGGGTTATGCAGGAACTCGAGTGGGCGATGCAGCGCGAGCGGGAGCTCAAAAGAACGTTCGTACTGCCGATACTACTTGGGGTGGTCGCTTCTGAAGATCTGCCAGCCGGATTGTCCGAACGGTTATTCCTTCGATTAAACGATTATGAGGGTTCATCGATTGAAGACTTGGCAAAAAGAGCCACGATGAAGCTCTTCCAATTGGTAGTTGAGAGTTACTCATCTCTCCAGTTGGAAGTGCCGAGCCGTAAGTCTCTCATTGCGCTTCGCGACGAACTCACCGCTGGGCAGGCCAAACTGCTGGGCTATCTGGTCGAGAAGGGAAAGAATGGAAGCGAGGTCACGCAACGACAGGCTGAGCAGGGGACGGGGCACCCGCACGCATCTGCCGAACTGTATTACCGGCTGGAGTCGTTAATCCAGCAGGGTTTCGTTCGCAAACGTCGGATATCTACCGATGGCCAATTTTCATATGCCCTAACTGAGGAGTTTCGCAGCCAGATGGAAAAAGCTTAACCCCGTGCTGTAGCCGACGCCTACAGCCTCCGCTCATTCTTCGCTCCGGCTTCGGGGCGCGGCTTACCGCCAGCGTTAGTTAGGCTCCGAATTGAGGACCGGCTTTGCGGAGCGGAGCCCACAGTGATCACATAGTTGTTGCAAAATCCTGTCGTTCGCCAAAACTGATCGGCCAAACCATATTGACTTTTCAATCGCCTAGCAGGAAGAATCGGTCGGCATGCGCGCAATCCGGCTCGGTTTGTTTCGGCTCATTTGGCTATTAGGAAAAGGCCATGATGCGGTGGCCCTGCAGAACCTAGCCCTCCGAGAAGTGGGAGATGGACGACGTTCCCTATCCCCAGATGTTGAACGTCGACATCTAAGCCAAACAGCTTAAGTTAGCGCTTATTGCGGGCAGTCCCCAAGCACGTCGGTCACCATGCGGGAATCCGGTTGGTCACGTTTGGTTACGAAAGTAAGGCCCTAGATTCCCAAAATGTGAGCGAAGATAAGAATGGCACGGGTGCGCGCGTGCTGGTGTTGCCGAAGCTTCAGCGTCTGGCGAGGATCCCATGAAACAGAAAACAAAATCGCAAGCGAATCTTAAGGAACTGCCTTTCGCTCTGGTCTGCCTGATTGTGATTCTGTTGTCCGTGGCGAAGCCGTTGTCGGCTCAGGAATCCAGGGAAGACCACGTTGGCATACCGCTCGATTGGAGCACCCGGCACATCCTGTTCACCAATGGCGCCTCTCCGGAGGTGGCCGCCGCGGCCGCGCGCGATCCGCGAAGCTGGATCAATTGGAATCTGCGCAGCTCCTACCTATTCCCGAAGTATCGGGCACGCGGCCCGGAGCGGCCGCGCCCGAACCAGCGGAAGAAGCACATCCGGGTGGATTGGGCAATGTCACTGGGGCCGACCGGCGGGATGCCGATCGGGGAAAGTCCCGCCAAGTATAGCTTCACCAGCAATGGGACTTACAGCTGCGCGAACGACTTTGTGGTGTATACGATTGGGGCAGCGCCGAGCGCCACCCAGGCCAATATCGTCGCTTTTAATAATCTCTACACGGGCGCCACTTCTTCTTCTTGTCCGTTTGGGCCGCAGACTCCGCCGACCACCGACTTTACGCAGCCCACTTTCATGTGGTCTTACCAGGCGGGGGCGGCAGGCTCGTCTCTTTCTCCAACGCTCTCGCTGGACGGGAAAAAAGTTTCCTTCATGGAGAACTCGACTCCCGTGAAGTTCGACGTCCTGACTTGGGTTAGCGGGCAGGGGACAGATGCGACCCATCCGGTCGCGCCGGGCGCGGGCGGCTCATCCCTGGTCCAATTGGACTACACCAACACCGCGGTAGCAGGATGCAAGAGCAGCGCTGCCGACAGCAATGCATCCGCCTACATCGACTACGCCAACGACGTTGCCTATGCGGCTGCTGATAACGGAATACTTTACCGAATCACGGGTGTGTTCAAAGGCGCGCCGGCGGTGCAGTATTGCGCCACGGTCAAGGCGGGTGCGCACTTAACATCCCCTGTCTACGACCAGGTGAGCAACCAGGTTTTCATATCCGACGGTCTTTCCGTGTATTCCTTTACGCCCGGCGCCGCCAGCTTTACGGCCAGTGGATCGATCGTGGTTGCCGGCAACGGAGCCACCACTCCCATTATTCTCTCGCCGATCGTGGATTCCACCAACGGGTTTGTGTACGTGTTTTCGGCAACTAATCCGGCCAACACCAACACCATTGTCTCTCAGATGAACCTGGCCCTTACTTCCCAGGTCACGGCCGCGCTTGGTCCCGCCGCTGTGGGCGCCCAAGAATTCATTTTGGATGGCGACTTCGACAACGCATACTTCACGGCTGGTCCGAAGAGCGGCGCTGGAACCCTGTACGGGTGCGGCACGCAGGCCACCGATTCGACCAAACCCAGCTTGTACGCGCTCTCTTTTAAGGCGCCCAACGGTTTGATGAATGCTGCGCCAGCGATGTCAGACAACCGGAACATTAATGGCGCGGGCAACCCGGTGGGTACGTGCTCCCCGTTGCTTGATTTCTTTGACGGCACTACGGACCGGCTCTTCGTGGGCACGGGAAATTTCGGCGCAACTACGGGAGCGAACCTGGTGACGGAGTGGAACGTGAATACGCGGATTCCATTAAACACGACGGCGCCGAATAACACGGCAATCAACGAATGGGGTGGAACCAGCGCATTCACGGTGGATAACGTCAGCGCAACGCCGCAGGCGGCGAGCATCTACTTCGGCACGCTGCACCTTCCACCTGCTGGGAACACGACACCGTGCGGAGGGGGCTTTTGCGCGGTTAAGCTGACCCAGTCCGGCTTGCAGTAAGATCCCGCGGTGACTCGACAGCCCTGGCCGCCCGCCAGGCAAGGAATAGCGAGCACACCGATACCGCATAGAGAGTGATCGCCAGCCAGGCCAACAGCCGCGTGCCGCCCAACATCATGGCATTTTCCAGAACTCCTCCACAGACAGCACCAAACATGTTGATGCCGAGCACTTCGGCGACGTGCCCAAAGCTCTTGAGGCTGCTGGAAAAAACAATTCCCGAGAAGAACACGGGGAGAGCTACCCATCCTCCGCCGATGAGAACCCTGGTTCCAACTCCGGCTTGATCGAGAAGAGAGTAAGGGAGGATGAGATCCAAGGCTAGCAGCAAGAACAAAACACAGTAGCTGAAAGGTGTCGAGATATTCCAGACGCCGACGAGGGCAGTCGCAAGCAGCGCCATGATTAGAAAAGCACCAATGACTACGGAGTTTACGACCCAAGTGCTGCCGAACAACAGGGACAGCTCCGTGACTGCCTTGGTTTCCAGCAACAGAAAGCCAGCTCCGAGAAAGAAGAAGTGCCAGTACTTCGGGCTAGCTTTCCAGGCGACCAACCTGGTCTTCTGCAGCACTCTCCACGCCGCCAAAAGAAACAATGGTGCGACTACCACGATGGATGGGGGAATAGAACGGCTCTCCAGGTACAAGAAGGGCCATCCATCGGTTGCAAGAATCGTGGCACCGGTTCGAGAGTGAAGCTCTTGGGTGACGTCAGGAAGTTCCGGAATCTTGACCCCGCGCTTGCTTCCCTCAACCATGAATACGCCATTCACCCAATACTGCGTGAGATATGCCGCGGGAGGAACCCCAAACGCTCTTTCCAAGGTGGCGTACAGTCTCTCTGTTGGGAAGCTACGGGCCGTGGCGAATGAAAGCACCAAAGTGCCATCGTTTGATAAAAGTGCGCGGACGTTCTGGAAGCTTTCCAGAGTGTAGACATAATTGTCGAGCCGCAGGGAGGAAAAACTGCTGAGCAACGTCGTCGAATCGAGAAACGCAAACACGATGAGGTCATATTTCCTGTCACTTTTTTTGACGAACGCCCGAGCGTCATCGATATGGGAAGTGACTCTGGTGGAGCTGTAGGGGTGTTCTGGGTGGTATTGCTTTCCAAGGCTGAGAATAACCGGATCGAGTTCCACGGCATCGACGTGTTCTGCACCATGCCGTAGCGCCGCCGCAACGTCATTGCCGGTGCCAGCGCCGAGAATTAAAACATTCTGGGGATTCGGTACCAGCCGGTAAGGAAGCTCGTAATAGGACACAAGAAAGCGGTTTGGCTTGGCCTCCGGGTACTGTTTCAAGAAGGCTGGGGAGAGATCGGCCGCCCATTGATACCACAGATGATTAGTCACGACCGAATAGGCGGAAGGATGCGGCCAGCTTTCGGGCGAAGGCAGCGGGGTGAAGTCAATCCTGTAATACGGAGACCAAAGAGTACCCGGCGCAGGTATCGCGACCACAATGACAGTAACCGCAAATAAGGCCAGCGCCGCACGCCTGCGGACGAAGAAGGGAAGCAATAATATGAAGCCAACCAGCAGCCAGATTGCGGGGCCTGAATTGACGAAAGAGAGCGCCGCGAATAGAGCCATTCCCGCTAGACTGCCGGCGAGATTAATGCCATATCCCTTGAGCGGTGAAACAGCTTTGAGGTGCTCGCCAACAAATCCACCCAACACGACAAATAGAAGCACAACCAATGCCAGAAAGTAGAAGACGACAGCCACCAGTCGCAACGAGTAGAGAACCCGCCAAAATAAGCTCGCCGAACCAACACCCAAGCCATAACTCCAAGAGATATCGACAGATGGCAGGTGAAGTTCGCTGGCAAAACGGATGGGCAGAAAAAGAAGCATCGCTAAGAGGGGAAACGCGCGCCGGAGGGACTTGCTAGCGGTTCCGAGCATTATCCCCAACCCAATACCAAAGAAGCTCGCAATCAGGGGAAAGTTTTTCAAGTTGGTGAAGACTCTAACCTCCGCCGCCAAATAGCGAATGACCAAAACCTCGAAATAAAGGGCGAGAAAACTTCCGAGAAATAGGCGGCTCGAATTCCGGAAGGAGGGGAGTCGCTCGTCTGCGAGACAATCGGTTCCCGGACTTCTAAGGGAGAGATGCGGAACGGTCATTTAGCCCAACGATCCTAAAGTGTGCGTTTGGAATAAGTCAATGAACGTGAGCACGAAGGTGAAACGTTACACGGGTGGCCACGTACCACCCCGCTGGCGCGGAGCGTGAACGCTAGACCCCAGCGAAATTGACTCGATCTCCGACACGCCTCAATTTCGTTTGGCGCAACTGTGGCAAGCGATTCGCTAAGTCCCACGCGTGCCGCTGGCTGCCGCGTTAGTACACTCGACTAAGGTTACGGCCTCTGGCACCGATGGGCCATTTCTTGAAGTATCACCTGGGGCCACACTTGATCCAGAGATAATCCAATGCAGCAAGAATCGATCCAAACCGAGCTTTTCGTCGCCCTCGCCCAGCACTACGAACAGGATCCCGGCGAGTTCGTGAGGTTGCCTCAGCAGACTGTGGATTCCTCCTTCGCGCGTGTGGCGGTGGCCGAGTTGCGGAACGAAGGCTACGTCGAAGAACAAGTGCGGGGCGTGGTCAGGCTTACGCCTCGCGGATATCAGGTGTACAGGAGCAAGCCGGTTCCTGCCGCTTAGCCCCCAACTGGCTGGGGAAAGTCTCGTAACCGGCCCAGGATACAATCCAACCAACTCAGCGGAGTGGCCGAACTTGCCCATTGGAACAGATTCGGGCCTCCCTTTTCGGGCGAGAACTCCAACAACGCCTCTGGAAGCCTCAATTGGCCGATTCTGCGGTACACTTCTCTGGACTTGAATCCCAAGCTTTTGCAAAATCAGGCGTAACGCCGAGAGGAGATCGTCATGCGCATTCGAACCACTTTGGTGCTGAGCCTATGCGTCGCGCTGCCGTCCTGGAGTTTCGCCGACTTCCGCTACGACGAGAGCACGAAGATTACCGGCGGCTCGCTGGTGAGCATGATGAAATTTGCCGGCGCCTTCAGCAAGCAAGCCCATCAGATCACGGACCCGGTCAATTCCACAATTCTGGTGAAAGGCAATCGCATGGCTCACATCAATCAAGATTCGACGGAGATCATCGATCTTGACCAGGAGACCATAACGAAAATCGATCCTGTCAAGAAGCAGTATTCGGTCGTCACCTTCCAGGAAATGAAGGCCGCAATGGAAGAGGCCGTGCGTAAGGCCCAGGCGCAGCAGAAGCAAGCGCCACCACCGCCAACCACCAGTACCACCCCGCCTCCGGAAATGAAGTTCAAAGTGAGTGTTACGAATACGGGCGCCAAGAAGCAGGTCGCGGGTTTGGACGCGTCGGAGTCGATTCTGAAAATGACGATGGAGGCCAAGGACCAGAAGTCCGGGCAAACCGGCAACATGGCCATGACCAACGATATGTGGATGGCTCCCGAGATCCCCGGCTACAGCGAGGTACGGGATTTCAACGCTCGAATGGCGGTCAAAATGAGCACAGTGTACAGTGGCGCGATGCCCTCCTTGATGTCTCCGCAGATGCTCAACCTGCAACCGGGCATGTTTTCGGGCATGGCCGACATGGCGAAGGAGATGTCGAAACTGAAGGGCGTGCCGGTATCGCAAATCATGCGCATGGGCACAACCGCGGATGGCAGCCCGCTTCCCGCCGCCTCAGAAGCACCGCTGCCGCCATCGAATGGTCCAAACGCCGGAGCCATCGCCGATCAGGCCGCTGGCAACGCGGCAAATTCGGCCACGGATTCGGCGGCGTCGAACGCTGCCAGTCACGTGGGCTTACCGGGCATCGGAAATCTGGGCGGCTTTGGCTTTCACAAGAAGAAGCCGGATGCGGCAGCGCAACCTGCTCCCGCCAGCGGCGCTCCGCCAAACGGTGCTCCACCAAACGCAGCCGTGCTGATGGAATCAAGTGTCGAAATGACAGGTTTCTCCTCCGCACCCGTCGATGCAACGCGCTTCGAGGTTCCGGCGGGTTACACCAAGGTGGCCTCGGAATATCAGAAGAGTCACCAGTAGTGTAGTCTGGATTTCGGAACGAAAAGACTGCGTGATTAACAGAGATGATTCGTAGAATGCGGGCCTGGCGATGGGCCCGCCCCGCTTGGAACTAGTGGCCGGGCGTTGGCGGCAGACAGGAACTTACCTAGACCGCACACCCGCCGGCGTTTAGTGCGTCATACTCTTTGCTTAGATCACTCTACCGTGTGACCACCCTGGCGGTTCGTTGATTGTGCTGGGTCTAGAGACTCTCTCGGGATGGAACGCCCTGGGCACGAAGTTTCACGCCAAAAACACGACGACAGAAGTCGCCCGGCTCCTTACTGCGTCGAGTTGCCAACCACGGGCCCGGACTTACCCGCCGGCTGAATTCAGACACTGCTGATTTTTTCTTGACACCACTCTAGCGAACATGATATTTAGTGCGTCCACGCGCACATTGGGACGGTTGCTTGTACGCCTACGTACTGGCCCGTGATTCCTGTTTTCGGGACGACTCAATGACTTCTGCTGCTGTAGGCGTTCGAGTCCGCCGGCCTCCGTGCGATCCTTGCCACGATTTCGTCCCTGCTTCTGAGGAGCCGCGCGCACCAGGTTTTATTACAGACGATGAGGGAGTTGCTTCCACGGATTTGAGAGGGGAAGCGTTCACGAGATGGTGTTTGTGTCCTCAAATTTCATCAGGAGCATTGCAATGACTTTACTCCGGAGAAATCTGACCGGTGGGTTGCTGGTGTGGTTGCTGATGAGTTGTTTCCAGAGCGCCCATGCCCTGCCGGCGTTCGCCCGAAAATACGGTTTACGCTGCTCGGCCTGCCACGAGGCGTGGCCGATGCTCAATTATTTTGGGCAGAAGTTCAAGGATAACGGCTACCAGTTGATGAACGACCGGGACGCTCCCATTTGGCAGAATCCCTCGTATTGGCCGGTTACGTTCCGCATCACGCCGATGTGGCACCGGGAGAGCACGGACAAGGTGCAAGTCGACGCCGGACCTCCGGGAACGACGCCACCGACACAAATTCAGCAACAGGTTACCTCCCACGGCTTCGACCTGAGCGGCCTCGACTTCCATACCGGCGGCACGCTGGAGAAGAATATTTCGTTCTATGTGCTGCCCTCGTCGAACCCGGCAGGTGGATTTCACTTTGAAACGGTCATGGCACGGCTGGACAACCTCTTCGGGAGTTCATGGCTCAACGTGAAACTGGGTAAGTTCGAGCTCGACAATCTGATTTCCGAAAAACGAATTCTGACACTGACAAACATTTCAGGGACCTACGAGACCTATCACTTCAGACCACCGGGTGACAGCAACTTCTACGGGCAGATGGGCGACAACCAACTCGGCGTCGAATACATGGGCCATTCCGCCAACGACCGCAGCCGAGTTTCGGCTGCCTTGCTGAGCACCAACGACGGCCAGGTGGGCCTGCCTTCGAGCAACGCCTACAGCGGATTCTTTGCCGCCAGCCAGGCTTTCGATGTGGGCAAGCTTGGGGTTGACCGCGTGGGCTTCTACGCTATGGCGGGAGAGGCGCCGACCTTCTTTCTGACTTCGAACAACGGCGGTGGGGTACTGACGCCTTTCGGCACCAACTCAGGCGGGGGGAACAAGGCATTCAGCCGCGAGGGCTTCGTGGGCCTGTTCTACTTCGGCAAGCTGGATTTCCTGGTTTTGACCCAGCACGGCACGGACAGTGCGTTTTTTGCGACCACTCCCTCTTCTCCCGCCAACCAACCGCTTCCGGCGGGATTACGATCGCCAACCTGGAACGGCTACATGGTGGAAACTCACTACGTGTACAGTCCGCAGCTCATCTTCCTCCAGCGTTCGGAGTTCGAGCGGGTGTCGCAGCAGGGAGTCCCGGGGACCCCCTCCGACATGGGGAATCTCAACATGTTCACGTTCGGATACCGCTGGTATCCCATTATGACCAGCCGGGCGGGTTTTGCCTGGCACAACGAGTACTCATGGCTGCGCCAGAGCAAGATGGCGCCCGACGGCATCTCGGACTTGACCAGCAGCAGCCTGTTGCTTGGATTTGACTTCGATTTCTAGAGAGGGTTAGCGATGCGTACGAATCGACTCAAGTGGTCGCTGGCGCTGGCCGCCGCTGCAGTCTTGACTCTTTCATCCGCTTCCTGGGCGCAGAACACGCCCGACCAGCAAGCGAAGTGGATGGGGATGGAAAGTCATATCGGCAATTTGACCGGTCACGCCGGCAACGCCAAGGAAGACTATCGCCGGTATTGTGTTGGGTGTCACGGCGACCTGGGGGATGGGCAGGGTGAAAACACTCCATGGCTCGATCCCAAGCCACGGGATTTCACCATAGCCCAGTTCAAATGCCGTTCCACCCCGACCGGGACTTTGCCCACCGACGAGGATCTGTTTAACACCATCGCCCGTGGTCTCGACAATTCCAACATGCCGCCGTGGAATACGTTTACAAAACAGCAACGCGCGGATCTGGTTGCGTATATCAAGCACTTTTCGGCCAAGTGGCAAACCGAGAAAGCGGGAACGCCGATTCAGGTTCCGCCCGAGCCGGAGGTTACGGCGGATCGAATCAAGGCTGGCCAGGCATTGTTTAAGCGGCTGGAATGTTGGAAGTGCCACGGAGTCGAGGGTCGAGGCAATGGTCCCTCCGCTGACACTCTTACCGATGACCTGAACCGGCCGATTAAACCATTTGACTTCCACGATGGAACCCGCTTCAAGTGCGGCACCAGCGACGCCGATCTGTACAAAATCTTTATGACCGGGTTGGATGGTACGCCCATGCCGTCGTTCGCCGACAACGTCAAGCCGGACGAAGCATGGGACCTGGTGCTTTATTTGCGCACCCTTCAGCCCATGAATACCAAGGAAAAGCAGATCGCCAAGCAACTCGGTCTTAAACCGATCGACCCCAACGCCCCCGCGCCGGCGGCAGCTCCTCAGCAATGAGGCTGCCTTCGGGCGATACCATTTTTGACGAGGAGATGGATTCAATGAAAGCCGGACAAAAAATCGCAGTAATGAGCACGGCCCTGCTGATTCTCGCATCCGGATTCCTGTATTCCGGAAAGAACGTGAGTGCCGCATCGGAAGGCAAGATCACAGGAACCATCAAGCTGGACGGCACGGCTCCCCGCCAAAGGCCGATTGACATGTCCAAGGAGCCGAGTTGCGCCAAGATTCACGAGAGCAACCCGGTCCACACGGAGAACGTGGTTGCCGGTGCAAACGGAGCCCTGCAAAACGTAGTGGTCTACGTTTCTGAAGGGTTGACCGGGAACGAAGCCAGCGCAGTGTCCTCTGAGACCCCGACATGGGACCAGAAGGGTTGCCAGTACATTCCGCACGTGCTGGCGCTCAACATAGGTCAGCATTTCAAGGTGACCAACAGCGATCAGACATCGCACAACATTCATCCCATGCCCAAACAGGGTGGACCGAATCATGAGTGGAATAAATCCCAGCCCACGGGAGCTCCGCCGTTTGACGTGACTTGGACGGGCGAAGAGGTGGCCATTCCGGTGAAGTGCAACATCCATCCCTGGATGCATGGCTACATGGCGGTAGTAAAAGGTCCCAATGCGATCAGCGACGCCAATGGCGCGTTCACGCTCGACCTGCCACCGGGTTCTTACACGGTGACGGCATGGCAGGAAGAATTAGGAATGCAGACTCAGAAAGTGACCGTAGCCGCCGGTAAACCGGCGACCGCGAATTTCACCTTCAAGGCAAAGTGAATAATCCAGGCAGAAGCAGAGCCAGCCGCTAATAAACAAGTGGTGGCTCTGCGACGTCGATTTGAAGGCCGGTTCTTGACCGGTTGGAGGCGCGACCACATGGGAAAATTCGTGGCTGTGACCATTCTTGTGATTGCCATCGTTTCCGCGATTCCTATTCTGCGGCATACCTGGTGGATGGCGGAAGACATCTCGACGCACGGCGCGCCGATTGATGAGCAGATGTCGGAAACCATGGCCGAGGCAGGAATTTCGTTTCTGGCTTCGCAGATCATCCTGGCCTATTTCATCTGGAGATTCTCCGGTTCCCGTCCGGGGGAGAAGATCAAGAACTTCCCCGGTGGAGCGAAGGCCATGGTCTGGGCTGCTTTCCTGCTCGTCGGAACGGAAGTTCTAGCGTTGGGTGTTTTTGGAGTTAAGGCCTGGGCGAACATTTATTTCACTCCACCTGCTGCCAATGCTATGCCGGTTCAAGTCCAGGCTGGGCAATTCGCGTTCTATTTCCGCTATCCCGGCCCCGACGGAAAGTTCGGTCCGATTCATCCCGATCTGATCAACGAAGGCACGCAGAATTTCTACGGCCTCGATCAGGACCACGATGCGGACTCCAAAGACGACATCGTAACCGCTGAAATGGCAATTCCCGTAAATCGCGAGATTCACTTGCTGATGCACTCCAAGGATGTGGGCCACTCATTCTTCGTACCCGAGTTGCGGGTACAACAAGACTTCGTTCCCGGCCTGGACCTTTCTCTGCATTTCACGGCCACAAAAATCGGACGCTATGAAATCGTCTGTACGCAGCTTTGTGGGCTGGGACACTACAACATGAAAGCGTATCTGAGCGTGAAGTCCGAGCAGGACTTCGACGACTGGCTGAAGAAGCAAGCCGCCATGCAGTGAACTGGAGCGCGTCCGCGCTTTCCGCGTGGATGCGCAAACGCCGTTTTCGAGGTGAGCACAATGCACGACATGTCAGAACATGTGGCACATCATGCGCCCCCGACGAGTTTTATTCGGAAACACATTTTCAGCCTGGATCACAAAGTCATCGGCAAACAGTACTACGGACTGGCGCTGCTGGCCGTTCTGATCGGAATGGTTCTTTCCTGGCTGATGCGCATCCACCTCGGGTGGACGAACTACGCCATTCCGGGGCTGGAGTTGCTTTCCAAAAACGGTGCGCCCGGGAATGTGATGACGCCGGAGTTCTACCTGCAGTTGATGACCATGCACGCCACGATCATGGTCTTCTTTGTACTGACTACGGCGCCCTTTGCGGCCTTCGGCAATTATTTCCTGCCGATTCAGGTCGGCGCCGAGGACATGCCATTCCCGCACTTCAACATGATGTCGTTCTGGGTTACGTTCGTGGGCTTCGTGGTTCTGGTCTCCTCATTCTTCGTGCCCGACGGACCAACCCTGGGCGGATGGACCCAGTACGCTCCACTGAGTGCGGTGGGAAAAGTTTCCGGCCCCGGCCAAGGCACGGGCGTGGTTCTCTGGGCCATTTCGATTGCGATCTTCTGCGTAGGCCAACTGCTCGGTTCCCTGAACTTCATCACCACCACGCTTGACATGCGGACCCGCGGCATGAGCATGTGGCGCCTCCCGCTTAGCGCATGGGCCTGGTTCATTACTTCCTGCATGGGCTTGACCGCGTTTGCGGTTTTGATGCCGGCCTGCATTCTGCTGGTTTTGGATCACGTGGCGGGAACCAGCTTTTTCGTGCCCGCCAACCTGGTCATCAACGATCAAATGCAACCGCACTCCGGCGGCTCGACTCTTCTGTGGCAGCACCTGTTCTGGTTCTTCGGGCATCCTGAGGTGTATATCGCGATTGTGCCCGGGATGGGTATCGTCTCGCATGTTCTGATCACCAACATGCGCAAGCCCATGCTGAGCCACCGCGTGCTGGTGTACTCCATGGGCGCCTTGGCAGTTCTGAGTTACATGGTCTATGGGCATCACATGTTCGTCAGCGGGATGAATCCAGTTTCGTCTCTGGCATTCTCCTTTCCCACGCTGATCATCACTATCCCGTCCACGATTCTGGTGTTGATCTGGCTGGGCAGCCTGTACGGGGCGAAACTGCGCATCAATAGTGCTTCACTGTTCTCGCTGGGCTTCATTTCGATGTTTATCGCCGGTGGGGTGAGCGGCTTCTTCCTGGCGCAGCCTTCGACCGACATCATGCTGCACGCAACTTATTTTGTGGTCGGACACTTCCACATGGTGATGGGCGTTGCGGCAATGTTTGGGATTTTCGCCGGAACCTACTTCTGGTTCCCCAAGATGTTTGGACGAATGATGAATGAAACTCTGGGCAAGATCCACTTCTGGTTTAGCTTCGTGGGCGCCTATTGCATCTTCATGCCGTTCCATTACCTGGGCATGGCTGGCAATGTGCGCCGCTATCAGGCGTTCGTCAACGACTACACTCAAGGGCTGATTCCGTTGCACCGCTTTATCACCGTGGCCGCATTGTGCACCGGCGCTGCCCAGTTCGTCTTCCTGTACAACCTGATTCACAGCCGCTTTTGGGGCGAGCCTGCAACCGACAATCCGTGGCAGGCTACTTCGCTGGAGTGGAGCACGCCTACGACGCCGCCTCCGCACAACAACTTCGGCGACAAACTGCCGGAGGTTTTCCACGATCCCTATCAGTACGGAGTCGAGGGTTCGGCTGGCGATTACGTGATGCAGACTTCGCCCGAGCAGATTAAGGGCGCGGTCGAAGAGGCGTAAGCGAACGATTTCGAAATTGGAGTTTGCGGTTTTATGGCAAGCATAGTACCTGAACCACCAAAGATCGAGGAGCGTCGCGACCTAACCCGCCTGACCGGCAACGGTGGCGGTCGAATTCTGCTTCCGGCCCACGGAGACATGCGAGCGGTGAAGGATTATTCACCGCCGCCCGCTTCCACCGGAATCTGGGTCGTGCTCGCATCCATCACGATGACCTTTGCGGCGCTGACCAGCGCCTTGATCGTTCGCCAAGGATCAGCGCTGGACTGGCGGCATCTGGATCTGCCTCGAATTCTCTATCTCAATACACTCGTACTCTTTGCCAGCAGCATAGCGCTCGAGGTAGCGCGCCGCCAGGTAGGCGCTTTCATGAGCGGATCGAGAGATCAAGTCGCCAGCCCGGCAAGGTGGCTGTACATCACGCTGTTCCTCGGCTTGCTCTTTGTCGCTGGCCAGTACGCCGCATGGTTGCAATTGCGCTCGCAAGGGCTGTTTCTGGCGACGAATCCCAACAGCTCTTTCTTCTACGTTCTGACGGCGCTGCATGCCGTACACGTGCTGGGCGGGCTGGGCGGATTGATCCGCGTGATTCGCCGGCTCTATCTGTCGATCCTGCGAAAAAGCACGTTGGACGCGACCTCGCGCTACTGGCATTTCATGGATGTGCTGTGGTTGTATCTGCTGCTGTTGCTGTGGATGAAACTTTAACCAGTTCAATTCAATAGGAGGCGCCGTGAGCCACGCCGATACGATGGGAGGTCATTCCGCAGGCATGACAGCAGGACCGGCCTTTTCGGTTCCCACCAAGAAACTGGCGATGTGGCTATTCATTATCGCTGACACCGCCACGTTCGCCGCGTGCCTGGTGGCCTATGGGTTTATTCGCAACGCCACTCCCAACTGGCCCCGACCGTTTCACGGCATCACGAATGTTGCGCTCATGACGTTCATCCTGGTCACCAGCAGTTTGACCATGCTCATGGGAGTCCGGGCAGCGAGGGCTGGCGACAAGTCGGGCGCCCTCCGCTGGACTTTCATTACCGCTGCCGCGGGCATTATCTTTGCCCTGCTGCACATTCGTGAGTGGCTGGCGTTGATCGACGAAGGCATGACACTGTTCAAGAACCCATGGGGTTCCGGGCTGTTTGGCGCGTCGTTTTTCAGCATTACCGGCCTGCACCTCACCCACGTGACCGGCGGGGTGATCGCCTTGATCGCGGTTGGAATCCGCTATAAGGGTGGCCGCTACAACGCCGATGACCTCGAAATCCTGGGCCTCTACTGGCACTTCGTGGATATGGTTTGGATGTTTGTCGTGCCGTTGGTCTATCTTTTGAATCTGGCGCATTGAGACGGAGAGGAGCAAGTCACTATGGCTACCGCCGAAGAACACAAGAGTGGTGGATTGGGGAAAGACCTGGTCGTCTACCTTTGCATACTAGCTCTGGCCGCGATACAGTTCGTCATTGCCTATCAGAATATTGACGGCTCGCAGATGTTTGTGCGCATGCTGATTGTTGCCGTCATCGAAGCCGGGTTGGCACTGTTGTTCTTCATGCATCTGTCGGAGAATCGCGGACTGTTGTGGTTTGTGGGTGTCTTCACGGTTTTTGTGTTGCTAGCGATGCAATATGGATGGACGGACAGCTTCCGCTTGTTCGGTGGCGTGCCCTGGGCCCGGTAGAAGAGCCAAAGGAAAGCAATGAAGATTAACGGAGCGCTCGGACTCGCAGGCTTGGCGGCAGTGGCATTGTTCGTGCTGCTAACGCCGCTGCCGGCATTTTCTCAGAACTGCGCGCTCTGCTATACCCAGGCGTCTTCCGCCGGGGCGAGGATGATTCAGGCGCTGCGCAGCGGCATTCTGATCCTGGTCATTCCTCCTACGCTTGGATCCATTGGCATGATTTTCATTGTGCGTAGCAAGAACAATCAGTTCAAACGAGACGAGTCCGCTGGCGAAGACTGGTAAAATGGCAACCACTCACGTGATGGAAAATCCAGATTCCGTGCAAACATTCCGGTCCAAGCTCCAGGACTTCTACACGCTGACCAAACCTGAGGTCAATCTGCTGATTCTGATGACGACCTCGGCGGGATATTACTTGGCATCGCGTGGGCCGTTTCGAATTGGTGGCCTGGTCAACACCCTCATCGGCACACTGCTGGTGGCAAGCGGAACGGCGACTCTCAACCAGTGGATGGAACGAGTGTGGGACGGTCAGATGCGGAGAACCGTTTCCCGGCCGCTCCCTTCGGGAAGGCTCAGCGGTCGCGAGGCGTTCTGGTTCGGCATCGTGCTGAGCGCCGCGGGGGGCTTTTACCTTGCATTTACGGTTAACCCTTTGGCAGCGCTACTCGCCGTCTCGACCCTGGTGTCGTATCTTCTGATCTACACGCCGCTCAAGCGGAAGACGCCTCTGTGCACGCTGCTGGGCGCATTCCCCGGCGCGATGCCAACCTTAATCGGCTGGGCCGGAGCTGGAGCAGCCATCAATCGGCAGGCTTGGTTTCTATTCGCCATTCTCTTTCTCTGGCAATTTCCCCACTTTCTGGCCATCGCATTGATGTATCGCGACGATTACAGCCGCGCCGGTTATCGCATGCTGCCTGATTTCGATCGCGACGCGCGTTTTACTCGCGCCGAGATTGTAGGCTTCACCGTGACCCTGGTGCTTGCCACCATGCTGCCGCTAGTGGATCGCGGTGGCATGTGGTATTGGGCCGGCATGTCGCTGGCTGGAGCTTTCCTGCTCTATCACGTCGGCAGGCTGGCGGCATCAAGCTCAAAAGTGCTGGCCAGCCGCGTCCTTCATGCATCGGTTCTCTATCTGCCGGTGGTTCTCGGAATCATGGTTGTTTGGAAAGCATAAAGTTTCCGGTTGCCGTGCGGCCTTTCAATCCGTGTCTTTTCGGAAATCATCCTTCGCGGTTTTCGTATTTCTGGGTGATTGGTCCCTCGGAATAACCGTCGCTATCGCAGCGGCGACCCTGCTCGCCACCGAACCCGTTCTCGCGCAAGCGCAAACTCCAGCCCCGGTTAAACGATCAGAGATCCTCCGCACTCTGCCCCTGACAAGTTTTTATGGCACTCCTGATCCCTTGCCCGCTGGCAAACTTGGGGATCTGATCCGCTCGGAGTCCTTCGAGGAATACGAACTGCCACCTGAGGTGTCGGCGGTCCGCATTCTCTATCACTCGCGTTCCGCAACCGGGGGAGACGTGGCGGCATCAGGAGTGGTTCTGATTCCCAGCGAAGGAAAGCCGCCTGCCGGAGGCTGGCCGGTCATGGCGTGGGCCCCTGGCGCCACCGGCGTCGCCCGCCCCTGTGCTCCCTCGCTGATGAGGAATGTGGGTCACGGACCGTTCCTCTCCATGTATGTAAACCTGGGGTATGCCGTGGTCGCCACCGATTACACCGGGCTGGGAACCAATTTCCGGAATGCCTTTCTGGACGCTCAGTCCAACGCGACCGACGTCATCGCCTCTATCTCCGCAGCCCGCGCCGCAGCGCCCCAGCTTGGCGCGAGGTGGATCGTCATGGGGGAAGGGGAGGGAAGTTTAGCGGCCGTCGCCGTCGCGGAGAAGCAAAACGAGATTCGCGACGCAGGGTACCTCGGCAGTATCGCCATTTCTGGCTTGGCGGACGCAAAAGAACTGTACACGCATTCCACGCAGACGCCTTCCAGCAGCATGATCGCATTCCTGGCTTATGGCATTAAGACGGTGTATCCGCAGTTTCAAGTGATCGACGTGTTGACGGAGAAGGCGCTCGCACTCTATCACCACATCGAGCAGAACTGCGGAGAGACAGGCACGCTTGCCGAGCTCCCACCAGCTGAAACGCTAAAACCAGGGTGGGAAAACAATGAGTTTGTGCGCCAGTATTTCGCCAGAAACAGCCTCGGCGAAACTCCGGCACGCGGTCCGATCCTGGTAATCAGCGGCGACGCCGATCACGCGGTCCCAGTAACCCTGACCGCGCCAGTCATCGTCCGCATGTGCAAACAGGGTGACCGGTTGCAGTGGGAAAGATATCCCGATCTCGACCCGGGCCGCGTGATCGGCGACTCCGTGAGGGACCAGATTACCTGGATTGAGGGGCGATTTGCCGGCCGACCAGCCCCGGCGAATTGCCCATGAACTGACGCATCGCGAATACGTGGATCGGGCCACCCGGCACCTGCGGAAATGAATTATTTTAATTTGTTTTGAAAGGTTACGGAATCAGGGTTGAGCTCCAACTGTGCTCCACTTTGTGCTCTCGGGAAGGAGCGCAAGGTTCAGCAAACTGCGCCGTAGATTTAGTAAGTTCTTTCCTACCAAACGAGGGAGTGGCGGAGGGAGAGGGATTCGAACCCCCGGTACGGTTTCCCGTACAGCGGTTTTCAAGACCGCCCGTTTCAACCGCTCACGCATCCCTCCGGGACCTAGTCTTCAATAGTTAATAGTTTACATTGCTTGACCGGGGCGGTTTCGCAAATAGGTTTATTCTTTAGCTGTGGCGGCGGGTCTGGTCCAGATTGCGACCTGCCTGCGCTTGATCGAGAGGACCCATGAAATCCAATCGCTTCCAGTCTCTTCCGTTTCTGGTTCTGAGTTATTTGCCAACAATTCTCCTGGTGGTTTGGCTGACCCAGCAATGTGCACGCGCGCAAACCCAAGCCGGTTCTGACATCTCTACTGGTAACACCAACCAATCCTGGACGGCCACGACCCAGCAGCAACTGCCCAGCAGTCTAAATCCGACAAGGACATCTGAAACCCATACTGACGCTGGTGGCCGCACCGTTGATAATCAAAGTATCGAGAAAATGGGAATGTACGGCCGCTACGAGCCCTATCTGGATCTGCAAAAGGAAACCGTAAGAGTCGATGCGAATACAGTCCGAACGGTTGAGCGCACCTTTGGCAGAGACTCCGATGGCCGGAAAACTCTGGTTCAGGTGACCGAGGAGGAAAAGCGCAGCTTGCCGGGAGGCGAGGTGAAGGTGGTGCGCACGACCTCGAATCCCGATGCCAACGGCGCTTTGCAGATGGTTCAGCGCGAGATTCAAGACACTAAGCAGATAAGTTCCAATGTGCAGGAGACCAAGACCACGTTTCTGACACCCACAGCGAATGGCGGTGTAGCGGCGTCCATGCAGACCACGGAGCGCCAGACAAAGACAGGCGACCACAACCTCGAGTTTCGTAAATCGACTTCGGTGCCTGACCCGAATGGCAACTGGCAACTCAGCGAAGTCAGAGAGGGCGCGGTTAAGGATGACGGCAAGGACCGAACTAAAACTAAAGAAGAGCGCGTGCTGCGACCGGGAACCGACGGAAATTTGTCAGTAGTCGAGCGTACAGTGAGCAAGGAATCGGAAAATCCTGTGGGCGAGAAACGCGACACGGTGGAAACTTACTCAACCGATCTCCCGGGCTCTCCGGTTGACGGCAGCCTGCATCTGAACCAGCGAGTAACCACGGTTCATCGCAAGGGTGAAGATGGCGCGCAATCTACCGAAAAGCAGGTGGAGCAGCGAAACCCCGCGCAGCCCAGCGATAGCCTGCGGGTTACGGACCAGGCCATCGACATTGTGCGGCCTGGGCTCGGCGGTACAACTCGGGAGACCCAGACGATTCGATCGCTGGATTCCAACGGAAGCCTCGGGGTGGTGTCCGTGGATACGCGAAAACAAGACAACGCCCCCCCGATCCAAGTTGACATCGCGCCGGCTAAGACTGTTCCAACTGTCCCCGCTCGATAGAAATTCATTTCCTCGTAACGCCGCCGTCCCCGGCGGCTGTCGTAGGGGCGAAGGCAAGATGCGCTCGCGACAGCCGGCAAGATGCCGGCGCTCTACCAAAGATGTCAACCGCCATCTACTTGGTGAAAACGCCGCAGGCGATGCGAGCGCCCGCGTTGCCCGCGGGATCGGTCTTCATGTCGTCCGGGTCGGCATGGATGACCAGCGCGGTTCCGCCATTGCTGAAGAGCGAGTGGCTATCGGTTCCGTCGCCGAGGCTGACGTCGTTGTTAGTCAGCTTGAGCGTGGCTTTGCCGTCTTCGCTGACGCTGAAGTTCATCATGTCGCCGGCGTGGTGCCCGTCGGGATTCTGCAGACCGTGTTTTTTTCCATCGGGATTGAAGTGCGGTCCCGCGGACTTGAAGTCTGGACCATCGCACTTGGCATTCTGGTGAATATGGATGGCATGCGTGCCCGGGGGCAGGTCGTGCAGGTTCAGGTCAAGCCCCACACCCGTGCCCTTCGCACCGGTTCCGCTTTCCCATAGCGTAATCGTGCCCACGCTCTTACCCTGGGCATCCTTCATCTCAACCACGGTTTTGGCGGCGCTGGCGAGCGACAGGACAATGATTGTGGACCACACGGCAGCAATGAATAGTCGTTTTTGTTTCATGGCCACAGATTATATCCAAGCTAGGGTTCTGCGTGCTATTTCATTACCATCGAGCAGTGACGACGCAGTAGTGCCGACAAATCGTGGTGTCGCATGTTTTGTATCAACTATCAATCTTCCTCCATCGGCCCCGCGCGCATTCCCGCTTTGGGAAGTTTACCGGGCCCCCCCTCCCCTGTCGCCTGCAAAATCTAGAAAACAAAGAATCTAATTTGCGACTATGTGCTAGATCTTTGAGTTTACAGGAGTTACAGGCAAAATCTAGAGAACATGGGAGTTACGGTTCCGGTGCGGCTGGCTTGCGTCCCATTTTGGAACTGGTTGGGTTCGGCATTTGGGGCGGGGTCTGAAGCCATACCGACGCTGGGGTCGGATTGTCAAAGATCGACGATTATCTTGCAAATAATGTACTTTGCAGAAGATTATCGTACTTAAGGCAGGCAGTCAATGATAAAGCGCGGCGCGGAACTGGGGGCTCGGGAAACAGTCCCCGGTTTCGAAAACCGCGAGACCTGCGGTAGCGGGGCTAGCATTTCTCGATTTGCAAGTTCCGTTTTGTGATGCTACGATGTATCACATGCGAAAAGCCTCGGTTCGCGACCTTCGCTATGCTTTCAAGAAGATCGAACGCCTTTTGCATCAGGGCGAAGAGATCCAAATTACCAAGCGCCGCCGCGTGATCGCCCGCCTGGTGCCTGAAAGTGCACAATCGGTGGCACAGGTTCCGGATTTCTTGGGACGGTTACGCGCAATCTACGGCGACAAGGTGCTGGCCGTCAGCGGCGCCGAGTTGGTGTCCGAAGATCGGAGCCGCTATTGAAGATCTACGCTGACACCAGCTTTCTTGTGTCCTTGTACAGTCCGGATGCTAACTCGGTCGCTGCTGCGCGAATTATGCAGGCCTCCAAAGGGACCGTTTTGTTAGCACCCTTGGGGAACTCGAAGTCGTCAATGCCGTAGGGTTGCGGGTCTTTCGGAAGGAAGTCTCGGCTACCCAGGCGCAGTCGTCATTGAACGACTTTGAGAAGGACCTGCTGGCCGGAGTCTTCCAGCTCAGACCAGTAACGGAACAGGTGTTTGAACGGGCGCGCCAGCTATCGCGGCAAACGACTCCCAAGCTCGGCACCCGCACGGCAGATCTCCTGCATGTTGCAACGGCGCTCGAATTGTCTGCGGATTACCTCTACACCTTCGACCAGCAGCAGCGGAAGCTCGCCCAGACCGTTCGTCTCAAGCTGAACTAAGAGGATCGAAACGGTGGACGATTCAGCGTTCCCAAATGACGGTTCCTGGACCGCCCATCCGCCGACAGCCTCCATGTCGCAGCGATCTGCGCACCCGCCCTTTCGCACAGAACGCGAAAGAAGGGGGCACCCAAAACCTGATTTACCCGCTGTTTGTAAGGGTGGGGCACCCACCCGACCAAGGAAAGGATGCGTCACGGTTCTTCACTAACACTGGCCGAATGATGGGTCCGATACAGAGGGTGAATGTTGACCTGGCGGCGGGCATGCTGGAGGAACTGGACCGGCCGCCAAAGAGTTGAATATCAGCCGACAGGCGGTGATCACGACGCTCATACGCCAGGCGCTCGATCAGCAGTATCTGGCGCGAGGGGTCCGCCCCGCGGTTAAGCGGAGGTAGAATTGCTGGCTTCCCGTCGCGCCTTCGTTAGCTCAGTATTCTGCCGAAAAAGGACTGCTTCCTAGAGCATTTTCAGGGTTGCTGTAGGCTGTACGAAACAGCAGGTCCCTCCACTCCGCTTCTCATCCCCTTCGGGAATGAGAAGCTGCGGTCGGGATGACAATCCGTAACGGGTACAGTAACGGTGAAAACGCCTTAAATGCTCTTCTATCTCGCTTTTTGATCCCTATAAAACATTGCCAAGCTGGAGTAATATGTAACCCTGCTTTGGTATGGAGACCCTTGGGTCCAACCCGGTGGAGGCTGTGCGGGAGTTGCCGCCTCCTTTGCGTACTCGCCGGCGGCGGGTGCGGCAGAAGGTTCACACTCCCGCGTACGCTAGCTTGAATGGAAGCTTGAGTGGCCAAGTCCTCGATCTCAGCGAGATCGTCGACATCAGCGAAGAAGGCATGGCCATTCAGACTTCGTCTCCGCTCGAGGTTCAGCGTAGCGTGAATCTGTGTCTTGATCTGACGGCGACCAGAACTTGTATTCACACGACCGGGGAAGTCGTCTGGTCCGACCGGTCGGGACGCGTCGGGATCCGCTTTCCGCAGATGCCTGACGACTCGCTTCGCCAGCTCAAAGAATGGCTCTTTGTGAACGTGATGGTGGCGTGCGTCAATCACCGGGCCGATCTTTTGTCTGGGGATCGGTTGTCGGGCGACCGGCTACCCGCCAATCAGTTCTCCCAGGTCGCGCCCTCATTCGCCCTCGAGAAACTGCCGGAGAACAGTGCCCTGGTCAACTGGATGCGGCAGGAACTCGAGCCCACGGCGCCTGCCGACTACACCTCCATCCTGACCGCCCTGGCCGCGGTCAAGCGAGAGGTAGATTCGATAGGCTCCGATCTTGATGGCGCTTTGCAATTGCTGGCGCAAAGAGCGCAGACTTTCACTCGCGCAACCGGTGCGGCGATTGCTTTGAGCGAGGGATCCGGCATGATTTGCCGCGCCAGCGCTGGGCAGGATGCTCCCAGCCTCGGGGCGCGGCTCAGCATTGGCTCAGGATTTTCTGGGGAGTGCGTGCGCACTGGCGAGTTGCTGCGCTGTGACGACTCCGAAGCCGATCCCTTGGTTGATCGCGAAACCTGCCGAATGCTGGGCATTCGCTCCATGATCGCAGTGCCGATTCGCTGGGATGACGCCATCATCGGACTGTTGGAAGTGTTTTCCCCCGACCCTTATGCCTTCAGCACCAACGACCCCATCGTGCTCGAGCGTTTGGCCGGAATCATTTCCACCGCGGTCCATCGCGCGGGCACGCCGGAACCGGGTTCTGCCGAGAACGGTTCTGCGGAGCATGAGTCTGGCACGGCGGGCTCTTCGGAGTCTGGTTTCCCGTCACTATCGGTGACTAGCGTCGACGATGAATTTCCCGTCGAGACGCTGGCGGACTTGCCGCTGCCGCATTTTTCGCGCTCTCGTAAGATTCTTCTCGCGGCGGCGGCAGCCACGGTATTGTTCGCGGGAACTTGGTTGATTTCACCGCGCGACTTCACTAGAAGTGCTGGTTCTGCTCCCATATCTCAGCCACCGGCGAAAGTTCCTGCCACGCCGCCCACGCCAGCTTCGACCGGCAGCCTCGAGGGCATGCGCAAATTGGCCGAGCAGGGCGATCCCACCGCCCAGTTTTCCATGGGCGCGCGCTATGCTGCAGGCGAAGATGTCGCTCAGGATTACGCTGAGGCGGTGCGCTGGTTCACCCTGGCGGCCGAACAAGGACACGTCAAGTCACAGGGGATTCTGGGCGCCTACTACTGGTCGGGACGGGGCGTGCCTCTGGATCTGGTCAAGGCGTACTTCTGGTCGGTGTTGGCGCAGGCTGGCGGAGACGAGGCTAGTAAGTATCGTGTACCGGCTCTCGCCTCCCGCATGACCCATGCGCAGATCGCGGCCGCCCAACAGCAAGCCAATGACTGGATCAAAGAGCATCAGTCGCTTAGCCAGAACTCCGCCGCCACGCGTTGACACTCCGACAGGGCGCAACTTGGGGTATTTTTTCTCGGTAGTTACTACTCTATTGCAGTAGCCTCATGGTTCAAGTAGACTCCGAGCGCGTTCATCACAAGATTCTGAGACGTCTATCGGTTGCACTTTCCAAAAAGGGGAACTTATGTTGCCAAAGAAACTATTTGTTGGGTTTACGGTGCTTCTGCTCGCTATCTCCAGCGTCTCGCTGGCACAGAAACTGCAAAACCTGGTGAACCAACCGCCGGACGGCGCGGGAATAGGCTTTCTGTTGACCGATGGTACGGTGATCTTTCAAGGTAACAACCAGACCGATTGGTGGAAGCTGACACCTGATAAGTTCGGAAGCTACGTCAAGGGGACCTGGTCGCAAATCGCAAGCCTGCCCTCGGGATACTCGCCCCTGTATTTCTCTTCCGCCGTACTTGCCGATGGCCGAGTAGTGATTGTGGGCGGGGAATACAACTTCCTTCAGTTTGTGTTGACAAACCTGGCCGCGATCTACGATCCCAAGGCGGACACTTGGACTTCGCTCGGTCACCCGAAGGGTTGGGCCTATATCGGAGAATCACCGTCCGCGGTGCTGCCGGACGGCAAGTACCTGGTGGGAAGGAAACTGGATAAGAGCGCGGCGGTGTTGGATCCCGCTACTCTTACATGGACGCTGGTGGGCACTGCGGGGAAGAGCGACTTCAACGCCGAGGAGGGCTGGACGCTCATGCCCGACGGCTCAGTTTTGACTTATGATGTGAAACATGCTCCGCACTCGGAGAAATATGTCTCTTCGATGGCAAAGTGGTTCACGGCGGGCAGTACGATTGTCGACTTGCACTCCCCACACCAGGGAGGCTGTATTCCGTATCCCGGAGGCTGTTATCCGGCACCGGGAGAGGTGGGTCCCGGCATACTTCGCACCGACGGTACGGTTTTCGCTACCGGCTCTGGTTCGAATGGCGGCAGCGGCCCTGGACACACAGCTATCTATCATCCGGGGAAGAAACCCACTGACCGGGGCAAATGGACGGTCGGCCCCGATTTCCCGAACAGTGATAACGCCGGCGATTCGTTTGCTGCTTTGCTGACCAATGGTCGTCCGCTGGTCCTGGGCAACTCCGGAACGCTTTATGAGTTCGATGGGAAAAACCTGATTCCCGGGCCGTTTGTGGGTTTCGGCGCCAGTCTGATGGTGCTGCCTACGGGCGAGGTGATCGTCGCTGGCAGCCAAGTCTACACCTCGTCCGGGACGTATAAGGCTGCGTGGGCCCCGAGTATCACTACATATCCCCACACGGTCACGCGCGGTTCCACTTACAAAATCTCCGGCAGGCAGTTCAATGGCTTGTCGCAAGCTGCTTCTTTTGGCGACGAGGATGAGACCGCGACGAACTACCCCTTGGTGCGGATCACGAATCAGGCAACGCACCATGTTTTTTACGCCAAAACGCACGACCACAGCACCATGGCGGTCGCCACCGGTAAGGCCATCGTTTCGACAAACTTCGATGTTCCTGCGGGAATGGAGACCGGAGCAAGTTCGCTGGTGGTCGTGGCGAATGGGATCCCTTCCAAGGCGGTGAGCATCACGGTCAACTAACGCGGGAATCCATCTTGGAGTGCCCGACTATCGGGTGTGGGGTGCACATGACGAGCGGAGGAACGCACATCCGCCACAGATTTGGGGCGGTTCGACCCTATGTCCATGGTCATCTCGATCTGTCGGACTTTGTGAAGCATGCCTTCGGCGCGGTGGAGTTGGAACGCCACGAGATGGGGCCGAAGGCATTCCACGTCGAGTCCCAGATTGGCGATGCAGTGGTCGTGCTGGAAACTGGCGATCCTCCGGATCCCTCGGCGACGTGCGCTTCGATATACGTCTACGTTGAAGATGTGGACGCTGCTTATCGGCGGGCGATCGAGTTCGGCGCAACCTCACTTGCCGAACCTGAGGACAAGCCCTATCAAGAACGCGCGGCGGGGGTTAAGGATTCGTTCGGAAACACGTGGTGGATCTCAACATTCAAACCGGCGGCGTGAGGATGACGGGTGACAACATGCGACAAGTCGAGCGCCCCATAACTGATCAAGCCCACCACCCGCCGCAGACTGGTGTAGACAGCGGTTGGTCTTCGCACCAGAAGGCGTTGGCAATGCGAAAAAGACTTGTCGCCGACCACCGTCGTGGAGCGGCGCACTTGGAGAAAGGCGGGTGCGGCTTTAGTCTTTTGGTCGGCCCGTTTTTGCCAGCCCTGCTTTTTTTCTTAACTTCGCGTAAACTTCAGGCAGATTCTTCCTAAGCCACTTGTAGCACTCCCGGCGCAGCAAGGTGTGCTTCCGGTTGTGCTGCCGGCGACGCTCTACGTAACGTTTCTGTTGAGCAGTGAGTCGTTTTTTCATCCGCGATTTCTCTCTTTCCTTGAGAGCTCCAATAGAAGAAGCTTTCATGCCGCAGAATTTGCAATATCCGTTTTGCTGACCAGATCGATGATACCCTGTTCACCGAATTTCGCGAGTGCCTTGGCGTAAAAATGCGAAAGGCACCTGGCTACTTCAAGTTCGACGATTTTTGGCGAAACACACCGTGCAAAAAGCTACCGGCCAGGTTGTGAAACCTGGCCGGCGGGTCTTTCCACTAGTTGTGCAGCGCTTACATCAACCGCGGCCACCGCCTGCAGCGGCCATGGCATACGCACTCTTCTGCCCTGTGGTGTCACGCAGGGCTTGGAAGTAGAGGGTGAAGGAGCGTTGCACCAGAAACATCAGCGGTAAGATAAGCAGCGGGATGTACCAGGCGAACGCGTGCGTGGCCAGTTTGGCCAGGCCCGCAACGCCGGCGGCCAGTACGAAATAAGGGAACGTGAGTTGCAGGATCTGTCTCCAAATTCCGAACAGGCGACCGCTTTCCGTGAGGGCGATGATGGCCGCGACTGGGATGGTATTGACCAGCAAATAGGCCAGTGCTCCTAGTGCGAGACCAAGCCCTGAATTTGCCGCCGCAGCCTGCATGGTGAACCATGCGGCCTGGGCAGCCATCAAGGTGACGCCCAGGTTGAACATGGTTTTGATTGGCTTCTGCTGACTGTTTTCCGACCAGAGGCATTGCACCAGCGTCGACGCGCCGGTGATCAGAAGGGCCTCGGCCAGGCTGAGTTCGGTGAGAGCGAGAAGGATGAACGGCAGGTTCACCGACATCGATCCCGTCAGCCGGGGCAGCGAGACTTTGAGCCGCGCTGCGAAGAGGGCGACCAAGAAGGTCCCGGTGAAGCGTGCGTATGCCGGGTGTCCCCATTGCAGCGGCACCTGGAGGAGAATCCCGATGCCGAGGACAACCACGAACCCGACAAGTGTTTTAGTCTTTGTCGAGAGGTGTGTCATGGCTAGTTTTCTCCGTCCTGGCCATCACTGTAGGCCGAAGTCGCGGTCGATGTGCCCCAGACCACGCTGTTACCCCAGACCACGCTAAAGCCTTGGTCTACGGTATTGCCCCAGACCACGGAGTTTCCCCAAACCACCGAGTTCGCGCTTAACAGTGAGTTACCCCAAACGACCGAGTTGCCCCAGACTACGGAGTTTCCCCAAACGACGGAGGTGCCCCACGTCACGGAACTGGTGTTGACAATGGTTACGGTGTTGTTCGCGGCATTGTAGCTTGCGGTGGGAGACAGAGCCACGCCGTTGGCGACATCGGTGTTCGCTAATGCGGCGTCAACGTCGAGATATCCCGCGCCGTAGGTGAAGAGGTCGTACTGGTTATCGAACTCGTTATTGAAGACATCGAAAGACTTGCAATAGACGCCAAATCCTTTCCATGCCGTCTTCATGATGCGAGCCTTCACCGTATCCGGTGTCAGCGTCGGATCCTTTTGCAGCATGAGCGCCACTGCGCCCGTCACTACGGGTGTGGCCATGCTGGTACCACTGAGGCGAAAATACTGGGTAGCGCAGGTCCCAGTGCAGGTTCCGCTGGGAGCAATCTCGAGAGTCGGGAACTCTGTGTCGAGGGTGCTGTTCTTAACCAGCAAGGACCCAATGCGGTTGCCCGGAGCCACGACATCGGGCTTAACGATGTGGTCGAGCAACGTCGGTCCCTTAGAGCTGTAGCTGGCGATGGAATCGTCGGCCCGGGTGGCGGTTCCCATGGTCCTGGTAGCGGCAACCGTGATGACTGCCGGATCATTGCCCGGAGAACCGATGGTGCCGAAACCGCGAGTGTGCATCGAGTCGTCTCGTCCGTTATTTCCGGCGGCTACCACTACCACGATGCCTGCGGCCCAAGCTTGCTCCACCGCCTGGTCTAGAGGATCGAGCGTGTAACTTTCAAAAACCGGCCGTCCCAGCGAAAGGTTGATCACACGAATGTTGTATTGAGTTTTCAGCGCGATGGCTCGCTGAATGGCAGCGATCACCTGGCTGTCGGTGCCGGCGCCGTTTTGATCGAGTACGCGAAGGTTGATGAGGTTAACATTGGGAGCCATGCCAGCGATTTGTTGCGCATAGCCGGTTCCCGCGCCAGAAGCCGATCCATTTCCACCGATGATGCCGCTCACGTGAGTACCGTGCCCATAGACATCTTTGGTGGTGCTATCACCTGCGACGAAGCTTTCGCTGTGCACCACTCGGTTGCCGCCAGCGATGTGAAAGTCGGCGTGATCGGCGATTCCGCTATCAATGACCGCAACCCCGATTCCGGTGCCATCGAGGCCGTACTGCTGGGCCGCCACGTCGGCTTCCACTGCGGAAGCGAAGTCCTCGTAACTATTCTGCATACTGACCGGGCGATCCGGTGTGACGTACAGAACATCAGGATCTTTCTCCAACATGGCGAGAGCGGAGACCGGAATTCGGAAAGCAGCAGCTTGGATGCTATGCAGTTTGGTTCTTAGCACGGCGCCATGACTCAACATTCTCTGGTAATGAATGGCGCGAGGAGTTTCCTTGAACTGCACGATCACGTCGATCATCGCGTTCGGGTGCTGACGGTTGAGATCGTAGGCAAGCTTTCCTGCATAACGTGATACGCGAGGCGTCTGGTTGTTCAGTTGTGGCGGCGACGCTGCCCAGCTCGCCGTGACGAAGAGAGCCGGAATTGCGAGACGCAAAAGCGCCTTCCGGATGCTCTTCCATTTCCGAATCGGTAGTTTTCGTGGCTTCATTGATGGATTGCTCCAATTACTCCCATGGCCTGCCATGTCGTTAGCTGCCCCAAACTGCGGACGCGATGACGGAGACAGCGTGGTTGAAAATCCTTTGGGGAATAATCTGGACCACTTCGTAGGCCAGCACCGTAAACAGAGCCAGCCATCCGATTTCATTTTTCATAGGCACTTGAACACCCCTCACAAGTTGATCTTCTTCGGTAGTCTTAAGTGCAGGCGGGATACCAAAGGTTGACCCTAGTCAACCAGCCTAAAATCAACGCTTTAGCTGGAGCTTGAGGGTAGTCCGGCAGGGACAGACTGTCCTCTAAGTCGTGGGGGGCATGGCGTATGTGTATGAAAACACGTGAGATGGCTCGCTCGCCCGCGATTGGGGACAAATTGTCCCTTCACTGCCAGCATTCCGAGCGTTATGGACCGCGATCCCGCTCACAACCATGCACAACCGATGATATTGTTTGTGCGGTAATCCAATGAAGGAGGGAAATCCGGTGAAGCGCTGGATCGTGTGTGCACTTCTTGCCCTCGTAACCGCCAGGTTAGTTTCTGCTCAACAACCACTTCCGAGCCGGAAAACAACCGATCCCTATCAGCCAACTTTGGATCGCCTGGAATCGCTGACCACCCTGTTACTGTCCGAATGGCGATTTCACGCAGACGTACCCCATCCTGAGGATTCGTCGTTAGATGACGCCAGCTGGGAAACCGTAAGAGTCGGAGAGAAATGGGCGACCGGGTCTCGCGTACTCCGCCGCTGGATCGAGATTCCGGAGAAGATCAACGGTTATGCAGTGCTGGGCGCTCGCGCGAAATTGGACCTCAGGTTCGACTTCATGTGGAACAACAAAGGTCCGGTTACGATCGCGGTATTCTCGAACGGAGCGCTGGTGTCGCGGGGAGATGACGACATGCAGCAACCGATCCCGCTGACGGAGAACGCACAGCCTGGACAGAAGTTTCTGGTCGCTGTGCGGATCGATGCTCCGGAGGTGGAGACACAATTTCATCACGCGCAGTTGAGAATCGAACCTAAAGTCAGCCGGCCGGATCCGGCGATGATTCGAATGGAAATCCTGGCGGAGCGTCCGATGATTGCGGCATATGAAGCGGGTCGGGCGGAGCGCCAACTGCAACTTGACGAGGCGGTCAAAGGCATTGATTTCTCGGCGCTCGACAAGAATGATCAGGCAGGCTTCGACGCGTCGCTACGCCAGGCGCAGAGCAACCTGCAGCCCTTGAATGCATGGTTGAAACAGTTCACCGTTCGCGCGGTCGGGAACTCACATATTGATATGGCTTGGTTGTGGCCGTGGACGGAAACGGTTGAGGTGGTGCGCAATACCTTTCAAAGCGTTTTGGATTTGATGCGCGAATATCCCGATTTCAAGTTCACCATGTCCTCGGCGCGAACCTACGAATGGATGCAAGAGAAATATCCGGACATGTTCGAGCAAATCAGGCAACGAGTGAAGGAAGGCCGCTGGGAGGTCATCGGCGGCATGTGGGTCGAGCCTGATCTGAATATGCCGGACGGCGAGTCGCTGGTGCGCCAGATTCTCCTTGGCAAACGATATTTTCAGAAGACCTTTGGCGCTGACATCAAGATTGGCTGGAACCCTGATTCTTTTGGATACAACTGGCAGCTTCCACAAATCTACAAGAAATCCGGCATGGATTATTTCGTGACCAGCAAGCTGTTGTGGGCCACGGACTACACTAAATTCCCTTACCGGCTGTTCTGGTGGGAAGCGCCCGATGGGAGCCGGCTTCTAACGTACTTTCCCCATGAATACGCCAATGATTTCAACCCCGAACAGATGACGCAGGATCTGTCGCTCTACGCCCCGCTGATTTACGGGAGCAAAGTCACCGATTCGCCGCAGATGCTTTACTTGTACGGAATCGGCGACCATGGCGGCGGTCCGACTCGAACGATGCTGGATCAGGCGAATCGCCTTCGAGAACCGAACACAGTTTTCCCGAAGATTGACTTTAGCACTGCCAAAGAATTCTTCACCGACCTCAACCATGAACTCCCAAGTCTCAACGTGCCCACCTGGAAAGATGAACTCTATTTCGAATATCACCGCGGCGTGTACACTTCGCAAGCCGACACGAAACAGCGAATTCGGCGCGATGAGGAACTGATGCTCGACGCCGAGAAGTATGCGTCGCTGGCTTCGCTCTTCGGCCACTCGTATGCGCAAGATCAGTTCGAGCTCGCCTGGAAGAATCTGCTATTCGATCATTTCCACGATGTCATGCCCGGTTCCGGAATTGCGGTGAATTATCTCGACGCCAAGCGAAACTTGGACGATGTTGCCCGTTCCGCAAAGGAGGTCACGGAGGGGGCGCTCGACGAGATCCTGGCTCACGTCAATACCCAAGGCGACGGCGTGCCGGTCGTGGTTTTCAATTCTCTCTCCTGGCCACGAACCGAAGTGATTGAGATCGAAGTACAACTTCCAGGTAAGGCCGGGCAGGTTGAAGTAGTCGACGCCGCCGGCCAAGAAGTTGAGTCCGAACTGCTGGAAATGGATTCAGCAACCAACCGGGCGCGGCTCCTTATCCTCGCGGATACAGCGGGTATGGGCTACAAGACCTATTTTGTGCGTCCAGCAACGGAGCCTTCTAAGCCTGAAGAGGTATCCAGCAGAGTGCAACTCGGACGGAAAGTCACGGCCTCGGGAAATGCCATGGAGAATGGATCCATTCGCGTCCAAGTCGATCCCCAAACCGGGTGCATTACCAGCCTTCTCGATCTGCGAAATCAGACGGAAGCGCTGGCTCCCTCCGAAACCGATACGGGCGGCCCAAGAACGTCCGCCTGCGGGAACCTTTTGCAGGCTTTCTACGACAAACCCAAGCAATGGGACGCCTGGAACATCGATTCCGATTTCGAGAAACAGCATTGGGATTTGGATAGAGCGGACGAAGTGAAGCTGGTCGAGGGTGGGCCACTACGAGCTGTGATCCGAGTCAAGAAGCATTTCCAGAATTCCACCTTCGTGCAAGACATCACTATGTACCCGGGCGTGCCGCGGGTCGACGTGAAGATGCAGGTGCACTGGCACGAGAAACACATTTTGCTAAAAGTGGCATTCCCTTTGAGCGCACACAGCGATAGGGCCACTTTTGAAATCCCCTACGGTTCGATAGAGCGTCCGACCACTCGGAACACGCCAGCCGAGCAGGCCAAGTTCGAAGTCCCGGCGCAACGCTGGGCCGATCTTTCCGATACCAAATCCGCCGGCTCCAAACACGGCTTCAGCCTGCTTAACGACAGCAAGTACGGATACGATGTGAAGGGCAATGTGCTGCGCCTCTCGTTGCTGCGTTCACCAGAATGGCCCGACCCGCATGCCGACGAAGGCCATCACGAATTTACCTACTCTCTGTATCCGCACGCCGGAGGTTGGCGCGACGCTCAGACCATACGCCGCGGCTACGAACTAAATTACAAGTTGATCGCCACGCGGTCGCAAAAACACGAGGGCACACTTCCGGGCCAACACTCTTTCGTGCAAGTTGAACCGGACAACGTCGTGCTTACCGCGCTCAAGAAATCCGAGGACGATGACTCTCTGGTCCTGCGTTTTTATGAGTGGGCAGGAAAAGAAGCTGATGTAAAACTCCAGTTACCGGCAGGAGCCCAGTCGGCGTCAGAAACCGATCTGATGGAGAAGGCGATTGCTGATCTTGCGGTGCACGATGATGCCGTCACAGTGCATACCAAGCCGTATGAGATTAAGACGCTGAAAGTCCGATTTGCGCCGCATGCGCTCCAGGAACGAGTGCCCTAGCAGTTGTTTCCTCTCTATTCCCTCCATCGCGTCGATAGGTGCTTCGCGCGCGCTGGACGAGAGCGGCGCGAGCACGCAGATGACCCGGAACTACGGTCGGGCGCCACGGGGAGAACGGGTGGCGGAAGCAACCCCGAATAGCCATTGGCATACGCTGACCATGCTGGCAGCCCTGACCCGGGAAGGCCTGCAGGGCCCATGACGATTGAGTCGCCCACCGACGGAGATGTGGCAGGTGGGGTTTTCAGAAAAAGGAGTCCATATCAAGACCGCAAATCTTGACTTCTTCAGCGCCTGGGCAAACTTCAGGAAAGCTAGAGAAGCGACGCGCTGTTTTCTCTTGTACGTGAACTCGTCCATGTACTGCACGCTCCCGAAGCACTGTCTACCTGCAGAACTGCGAACTGCAATGCGGGAACTTCTCAAGGCGAAACTGGCAGCGAAATCGCCTTAACACTCGTGGATCGGATCGTGCGCACGAAGGTTCGGATTACTGGAATTCACCCAAGACGATGGGCACTGTAGAACCCGCTGCTCCCCCGTTGTCGCGGGTTTTTGACGTTACCAGCCTCATGTATTCAGTCAGAGTGACGAAGCGGTATCCCCGCGCTTTGAGACTGCTGATCAACTGCGCCATGATCGCCGTCGTTGTCGTCAACTCATGGAACACCATGATGTGGGTGTAGATTCCCTTCGTTTCACGCTGTTGTACCTGCTTCAAGACTGCACCCACCAGGGAGGGCTTAGGACAGTTGGTCAAGTTCCGGCTGGTGCACAGGTAATCGAGCGAGTTCACGTCGCGCAGTGCAATGGGGTTCGCCGCCGAGATAGTCAGGACGCGATAGCCGTGCCGTTCCAGGTCCCGGCGTGCATCATCCGATATGGTCCAGTCTGGGGGCCGGACGTACCTTGGCGGTATGCCGGTGACTGCCTTGATCGCTTGCGCAGCGCGGTCCACGTCGCCGACCACCCACTGCTCCCCCTTTGTCCTCTCTGCGCTGCGCATTTCGATATGGGTGAACGTGTGGTCCTCCAATTCGTGGCCGCGCTTAACCATTTGCCGCGCGGCGTCCATGCAGGTGACGCCAACATTCGGTTCGTGCCGCCGTTCTCCCCAAGTCCCGGGCGTAAGCCGCCACCCCACGACAAAGAACGTGCCCTTCACGCCTTGGTTATCGAGTGTATCGAGTAGGCCTGGAGTCGGATGGTCCCCTTTGGTGCCGAACAGAACATACGGCCGAGGGCCATCGTCGAAGGTTAGGGCAATCACCTTGTCGGCAGAGAAAGTGATTGCCAACCGGGCAGGCGTTTCCCAGTGTCTATAAGATGTGCCTGCTCCCAACAGAATTACGGCGGCGATGAAGAGCTGTGCTCGCGGCATAGCAACCCTTGATCGTATCCACTTGGCATTTCAGCTGTCCACGTCACTTCGGGGCAACGACTCTTCGATTGCAGTCGATTGTTGGCGTAATATCGCCTTAACGCTCTTTGACCTGATCGTGAGTGTAGTCGCCTGTTCTCGACCATTGACAGTATCGGACAATGGCAAGTATGGGATTTGGACATGCCAAAGCACGGAACAGATGCTTGATGTGCATGGAAGGTGAGATGCATGGCAAAGTTGATCTACTCAATGCTCACATCGCTCGACGGTTACACGGAAGACGAGCACGGCCGCTTTGGCTGGGGCGCTCCCGAAGACGAAGAGGTGCATTCCTACATCAACCAGCTTGCGTCGCCCTTCGGCACCTATCTCTACGGACGGAGGATGTACGAGACAATGGTGTACTGGGAGACCGCGCACACGGTTCGCGATCAACCACGGTTCGTGCTCGACTTTGCGAGGCAGTGGCAGGCGGCCGAGAAGATCGTCTACTCGAGGACCCTTGCCGAGCCGCGCAGCGCGCGGACGAGGATCGAGCGTGAATTCGATCCCGACGCAGTCCGGCGGCTCAAGGCCAACGCTGAGTCCGACATCACTGTTGACGGTCCTGAACTCGCCGCGCACGCGATACGGGCGGGTCTTGTCGACGAATTCCAAATGATTGTCTGCCCTGTGGTCGTCGGCGGCGGAAAACGCTTCTTCCCGGATGGTGGGCGGCTGGACCTCGCGCTAGTCGAGGAGCGACGCTTCCGTAAGGGGGTGATCGTTCTGCGGTATGCCGTCTGCACAGCAGGATTGTGACCCGTCGAGTTCGAGGCGTGCGAGCGTGCAGGGCATATCTCGTGGCATCAAAAAAGCCGCAGTCCCAACAGCCTACTGAGGTTCTGTCCGAACTGCTGCGCAGCCCGGTTTAAAAAATGTGTCACGCGCCTCTTATGCAGCCTGAAAATACCATTGGCGCCCGTATTCTGGCGCATGAGTCAGGGCCATCCCGCCGTGGCACAGCAGCGCATCGCGAACCTCAACAGCTATATCAAGTCCCCGCAAGAAAAATAATTACTTTACCGGACCTACGTTGCTTGCCTGGCCCTCGAGTCTCCCGCGGATGACTGTGAGGGAAGCGGCCGGCAAGGTGTACAGCGTTTTCTCATCACCAACCAGTTTGGTTCTCAGCGCAGGCCCGTCGGGATCTGCGTAGCCGCTTTTGCCAGCCGCGTGCCACTGATATTGTGCCTTGCCGAAAGTGATCGAAATGACCGGGCCATCGAAAAAGTGACTCCGGTTGGCGTCATTGAACACGATGTGAACCTGGTGCAGATGATCGTAGTCCTTATTAATAAGCATGAGCGACCACTGACCGTCAGGGCGTTGTAGCGCGTAGGCCGTCACCAGGACGTGGCCTTCTGAGTCCCTTACGTCGCTAGTGGCGCGGAACAGATGGTGCTCGGTGTCTTTCGCTTCTGCCCACTCCTGGGTCATGAGCTGTGCGGCAAAAAATTGCGAGGTTGGCCGCCGGATTTGATAGTTTTTGTCCACTATGAACATGTGATAGGTGCCCCAACTGTTTTTGCATATCGGATGAGGAGGGGAATAAGACAAGGCGTGATAGTAGTGAGTGGACTTGCCGCCAGCAGTTAGAAATCCACCAAACGAGTCGGCCAGCCAGAGCGCGCCAAAGATGTCGACCGCCGCCTCTCCGCCATGAGCGTTAGTTTCGGTATCGAGCATGGGAACGTCCGGCGGAAGGCCGTCGTCCCGCCAAACCTGCATGATGTGCGTGATCAGCTCCGGTTCTTGGTAGAGATTCTTCCAGGGCGTCTCGCAACCTTCGTATGGGTAATGTTCAAAAGACATGAAGGCGAGTTCCTGCAGGCGATCGTGAGCTTTCAAGTAGTCGAGGAAGCGGCCCAACCAGGATGTTCGTCCCTTGGCATCAGGCCAAGCTTTTATGTCTTCCGTGACTCCCTCAAACACCGGTCCGCCCAACTTGAAAGCCGGATCGACTTGATGAAGCGCTGTGGCGAACTGCAAATACAGTGACGCATAGTCCTCGGGCAACATGTACTGCCCGTCAGCCTCTTCCCCCATTTCAACGTAGGAGACGGGATAGCCACGCTTCTTGATGTACGTCATTTGCGCCGCCGCATCCTCAGGCGTGCTGTAAAGCATCGCAATGGGAATAATGGCGGGAAGTCCGCGAGTGATTCCACTGCTGAAAAACAAGTCCAAGCCGGGCTGATCACCGGACTCCATGCGGTCGGGGGCAATGTATAGATCGGAAGGCTGATGCCAGGGATCGACCGAAGAACATAAAGTCAGAGTTTGCTTCTGATCAGGTGAGTGGTAGACGAGATCTCTGAAGCCGCCCGCGTCCCCCATCGTTCCGAGATAGACTTCGCGGATGGCGTAGCCTACGCAGTTGCGGCGATCATGGGAACCATGGGTGTCGCAGGTGTTTGAGGATTGGCTCATCAGAATACGTACGAATTTCGTTCTCACGCCAACAGGGTCCAGATGCAAAGTTGTGGTGCCTCCCTTTGCATCGGTGAGCTTTCCCACAGAAAATGTTTTCCATAATCCTTTGTCTTGCTCGTCCATAGCATCGCCGTCGCCATCCCAGTACTGCACCTGGTATGCGCGGGCGTATGGCTCTGCCCAGGCAATCCGGATCGCACTAACTATTTCCTTCTTCTGTAAGGCAATCACGATCCACTGCGGATGCAGCGAGTCGTCCTCACCGGTAAACGCACTTGTGAGATAAGGATTACTTTTCCAGTAGGTTTCGAGGTCACCATCGTCGAGACGCGAGAACCCGTCAAACTCCGTTCCGTTATTTCTAGTAAAGCCGCGGTGAGGAAGTGAATAACCGTAAGAGTGTCGGATCATCTCTGGGCCGGGAGTAGCATCGCCGACAAAATATCCATGGCCCGCAGGATCGCTCCACTTGCCCTTGGGATTCCAATGCCAAGCCTGCACAAACAGGTCGGTGTTCTGGCGGTAGCTGATCACTCCCCATCCCGCCGACAAGACTTGCTTGATCTGATCCGGCCGGAAGAACGTGTCAGTCGCGTTGCTGGGGACCCGGTCAACCGTCGAACCCAGCGCGTATACCGGGCTGAACGTGTTCACGACGTGGCTCGGCGCTGCATCTACGCGCACAGTTTGAGCCTTGATTGAAACTGCGCCGCAAATGATCAACAGAAAAACGATGATGAAGGAAGAGCGGTTCATGTGTGCTACTCGAAAGCGAGTAGGACTCGTCTTCCACGTTTGTGAAGCCTAGTTAAGTGTCCTGATCTTTTTTCGCCCAAGCTGCCGCGATCAACGTTCCGCGCAGCACTGAGGTGAAGGGCAACGCGGGCGGCACGCTCCGGTGCTCGCAAGCCGAAAACCAGTGAAGCGATTCGCAAGCGAGGTGCGCTGTTCCGCGCGCACAAATACTCTGACCTGCAGATTGGCTTTCCGCAGCGACCACCGACTGTCTGCTGACTAATAGGGCGCTGCTCCTGGTCGCGGCAGAGAATTGTAACGTTCCATCACCGAGGCTGGAAACACGGGGTGTCCTTGCGGCGGCTTGCCCCGTGTGATTGCCCAATGCGTCAGCCAGTCCGTTCCTTCGTCTCCAACGTAGGTGTCCGGCATGCTGTAGGCCGGATCACCCAATGCCTCCTCCAGTGCAATGAACCGATACCCTCGCTTGCGAATCAATTCGACAAGTTCGTTGAAATGGTCAGCCTCCAACTGATTTGCATGCAGTAGCAAAATCTGTTTGATATCGTAGCCAACGAGGTTTCGGGACAGTTGCTCCGCCCATGCGAAGATTTCATCCGTATAGGACAAGTAAGACTTCACGACCTGTTGCTGCAGCGCGCTATCTCCCCGCTTTTTTGCGTCCTCGTAGACACCTCCGTACATCCAGTCCCAGGCATCCACAGTGACGGGCGCGATTCGGTATCCCCTGGCGGCAAGGAAAGCCTCGGCCTGCCGCCGAGTCTCCAGGTCACGGCCTGCATCAAGATAGGGATGCCGAAAGAACCGCAGCTTCATCTTGTGCTGGGCCAACAGAAGAGAGGTAACGGTCTCGCCTTGGATTACATCGTCCTCAAATGCTTTCAACCCTGCCGTGTTTAGCGATAAATGACTAAAGGTGTGATTCCCGAGTTCCAGTCCGGAGTCGACCCACAGCGCGAGGGATTTTATCCGTTCATCCACCTCTCCAAATTTGTAGAGCTTCTTCTCGTTCACAAATCCCACTGCCGGGATTTTTTGTTCGCGGAGAGTAGCAACCAGTCTCGAGTTGATGTCGGTGATGGTTGCAGCATCGATGGTATATGCATCGCCAGCCGGAAGGTCATCGATCGTGACCGCGACCTTACGATCGGTTTGAGCTGCTGCGCTAGCTGAAGTAATGCCGGCGAAAAGGCAGAGCGACAATGCCAAATACCACGATCGAGGCAATTTATAATCTCCCGGGATTCGCTTTGATTGCCCGAACACCAGTCCTCCTTTACCGGCGATTTCTGATCACCTTGTGGAATACGTTACCTTGCGGCTTCGGCCGACGAGACGGCAAGCAAATACCACGCCGCGTGAGGCAGCCACTGCTCCTGCCAGCGCCAGTCGTTGTCGGCTCCGGTTTGTTTGTAGGTCAGATTAAAGTCGATATCGTCTTCGTCACGGAATCCGCTAGTGATTCCATTCGAGATTCCGCCGGGGGCGTTCGTGAACTCCCAGGAATCAAAAAACATATATTGTGGGTTGTTTCGTCCGACACCGTAAAGCATGCAAGTGTCGAACGGGTTCAATCCAAGAATCCAATTCAGCTGGTTGCCGGCGTACGCCTGCAGCTCTTTGTAGAATCGAGGATCATCTTTGAAGTATTGCGCCGCCAGCCTGGCGGCGGCAGCGAGCGACGCCAAACGAGCATTTTCTCCTTGCCACCAAGGCGCCGCCTCGGTGTCATGGGGAAAAAAGAAACTGGTGTGACGATTGCCTGATTTGTCCTGCACAAGTTGACGCGCATAACCGAAAGGATTGCTCACTTCGCGAGTGACTGAAAGCTCGAAGCCAAGCGACTTCCTCACCACATCCAGGATCTCGCGCCTGGTGCTCGTATCCGCAATTTCCAAGTAATAGAGCAGACTCACGACCGGCAACCCTGCGTCAGTGGCGTGAAAGAATGGCCGATCATGATCGTCAGCGCGCCAATAGTTCTGATATGAGCCGCTCGAAGTCAGCCGCGCCATGAGACTTTTCGCACGCCGATCTGAGGCAGTCTTGAATTCAGCTTTTTTCGTAGCCCGATACAATTCCGTTGCCGCCGTAAGAGCACAATAATCGTCAACGATGTTTTCTTTGCTATCGTTCAGCATCTTAAGGTTGTTCTTTTCAAGAAAGGCGAACGCATCTTCCGCCGCCGTCAGGTAAGCCGCATTGCTGTACTCGCCGGAGGATGGAAAACTACTGGCAATCGCAAGCGCGGCAATCGCAACTCCACCCCCAGAGCGATAACTCACCTCGTACTCGAGATCGGTGCTGGCACTTTCAACCAGATCGCGAGGTTCCTGGCTACTGGACTGGTAGATACCGAACCGCTTCATCTCTCCTGCTACTTTGCGCTCCTCCGGAACCTGCTTCGCACCGCCGTTTGATATGGATCGGTAAAACGAGCCAGAATGTGCTTTCACGCGAACCAGGTAGTCGGCCCCGAACATGGCTTCATCGAGCAGCCTGTCTTTGTAACGTGCAAACTCGGGTACATTGCGCCGATTCAATTGCTCGGAGCTCTTGAAGAGGGAATATACGACTAGCGGAATCTGTTGGGGATTGAAGTAAGTCGAGAACGATAGATGGGAAAGATGCTTTCCGTAGTCGCCGGTCGCGTCCCACCAGCCGCCATGCGCGTCGAGGAAGCCTTGCTTTCTTCCATCAAATGGAAGATGGCGATCGGCCTGGTCAAGCCTTCCGGAACTGCGTTCGTCCTTGAAGAAGTAAGTAACGTCGGAGAGCGTGTTGCGGTCAAGGATCAGGCGCTGAATGTGAAAGGGGAAAGAGTGCCCTGAGCCCGCGTTTGACGTGCAGTCGAGATAATATTCGCCTTCTGTTTGGAATGCGTCGAAGTCGATTGTCCAGAAGTACCAGTCTCTCCATTTCTTCACTGCGCCAGCGGCCTCAGCTGGCACTGTGAGGATGGCCTGATCATTCGCATCGTTTCTCAGAGCGCATGACGAGATGCTCGTGCCAGCAGTACCTAGAATCACCGCGCGCTTCGGTCCTGTGGCTTCATATCCGACATGGTTGGTCAGGACCTTTAACTCAATCGCCGGTGCACCTGCGCTGAAGACAAAAAAGAGAATCAGAAAACCTAGAACTGAGATGACCGGTCGGGTGTCGATTTTCGTAGGAGCAATATTCATTTCAGTGGGGCTTTGGACTTGGCGGCTGCGTGTACGACTGTTCCACGAATCACCGTCATTGAGGCCTTGGGAAGTTCGAAGATGGTATCGGCACCAGCGGTGATCACTGATTTCGCAGCCGGTCCATCCGGGTCAGGAAAGCCGCCCAGGGTGGTTGGGTGCCACTGATACTGTGCGCTGCCGAACGTCGCAGCGTACACCGTTCCGGTGAAGAAACCGGGCCCGCCTTGTTCATCAAAAACAATGTGCACCTTGTGGGCATTCTCCTGATCGCGATTGACAAGCATTATTGACCACTGCGAATCCGGCCGCAACAAAGCATAAGCAGTGACGAGATTGTGGCCGACTGCATCGACGAGATCTCCGGAGGCAGGAAAGACTTTGTGGGCGCCATTGCCGGGCTGCACCCATTCCGTATTGATCAGTTGGCTGGCAAAAAACTGCGATGTCGGCTGCTGAATTTCATAATCCTTGGTGGTAGTAAACATGCCGAACGTGCCCATTGAGTCGTTACAACCCTGATGCACGCCCAGAGGAAGATAGTGGAAATAGTAGAGAGCCTTTCCTCCCGCATGGAAAAAAGCTCCAACGTAGTCTGCCAGCCAGAGCGCGCCGAAAATATCCACGGAGGATTCACCGCCATTCCAAGTGATATTGGACTCCGTGATGAACATCGGGACATTTGGCGGCAGGCCGTCGTCACGCCAGACTTGGAGAATGTGGCTCACCAGCGTCGGTTCGTCGTACAGACTGCTCCAACTGACCTTGCAAGGTTCGTAGGGATAATGCTCAAAGGGAAAGAAGGCCAGGTCTTGAATACGACCGTGAGATTTCAGGTAATCCAGGAAGCGACCCGTCCACGAAATCTTCCCCTGGGCGTCCGGCCACACCACGATATCTTCATTCTGACCGGTATAAACCGGTCCCCCTAGCTTCAGATTCGGATCAATGCGATGAAGCGCTGTTGCCCACTGCAGGTAAAGCGCAGCGTAGTCTTCCGGCAGCGTGTACTGCCCGTCAGGTTCTTCTCCCATTTCGATGTAGGAAATTGGATACCCGCGCTTCTCCAGGTACGCGATCTCTGCTGCGGAATCCTCGGGTGTGCCGTAAAGCATCGCAATCGGCACCATCGCGGGCAATCCGCGTGTGTATCCGCTGTTGTAGAAAAGGTCGAATCCAACTTGCTCGTGCTGGGTCGAGCCTAAATCCTTGGGCTCATGCCAGGGGTCGATGGAGGAACAGAAGGTGGTGGTCTGGTCTTGATCCGGCGTGTGGCGGGCCGCGTCGTGAAATCCATTCTGGTCTGCGGTTCCAATGTAGAGCTCACGAATGGCGTATCCCAGGCAGTTGCGCGGATCTGCAGACCCATGCGAGTCACAGCTATTCGACGACTCAGTCATCCAAATCCGAATAAATCGCACCACCATGGGCGCCTGCGTAAGTTGGAGCGTGACGGTGCCGCCCCCGCTATTCGAGATCACGCCCGACGGAAATGCTACCCAGGCACCTTTGGTGGGAAATTTGATCGCCTCATCACCTGTCCAATACTGCACTACGTACTGCTTGGCGTATGGATCACCCCAGGCGATCCGAAGGGCGTTGATCGGTTGCGGCGTCGCCAGATCCATCACCACCCATTGCGGATGCAGCGAATCCTCTTCGCCGGTGAAAGCCTTGCTCAGATAAGGATTGCTCTTCCAATAGGTATTCAGGTCTCCATCGGTCATGCGTGAAAAACCATGGGTCTCGGTGCCTTCATTGCGGGTGAAACCTCGATGAGGTAGCGGGTAACCATAGGAGTGCTTGATGATTTCTGTGGGAGTCACGCTGCCGGTGAAATAGCCCTTGCCGCTGGGATCGCTCCACGTGCCTTGCGGATTCCAGTGCCATGCCTCCACGGCAAGTTCCGTGTTTTGGCGATAGGTCACCGGTTGCCATCCCGCCGCAAGCACAGCCGGCAACGCTGGCTGACTGAAGTACTTCTCCACAGCGGCAGCGGGCATCCGATCAATCCCTGCGCCGAGCGCCTGGTTGGGAATGAAAGAATTGGTGGCATGATCCGTGTCCACCCGGATGGTTTGGCCGTACGAAGCGGAAGACACTATGGAAGCGACAATGAGTATTGCATAAGCGAGATTCTTGCTCGGCTGTGACATCGGTTTTCGCCCCTTCAATTTGTGCTCGTCACAACCGAGCAACTTTGCAGTTCCCAGATTGAACGCAACCGCGCCATCCGGCTGCCTTCCACTCGTAGAAGAAACGCCGCCGTCAGCGGGCTAGAAGAGAAACTTCGCTCCCAACTGCAGGATGCGCGGGTCGCGCGCCCCGTTGACCACTCCAAACTGCGTGGAGTTGATCTCGCCCGAGGGATTCTGGAACTGAGCATGGTTAAAAACGTTGAATCCTTCAAGGCGCAACTGAAGTTCCTTGGATTCCGTAATCTTGGTGGTCTTCAGCAGCGCCATGTTGAAGTTGTTGAGTCCCGGTCCGTGGAAAAAGCGCCGCCGAGAATTTCCGAATTGCCCAAGTTGTTCGTTGCTGAAGAGAGATGTCTTGAAGTAGGGATTGGCGTGGCGCGGATTGGTATCAGCCAAGACTGGTCCGCCGCCTGAAAAATTCGGAACGTCAACCGGCGCGGCATTGGCGCCGATCAGCGAGTTGTCGTCATTCTCCGTCAAACTGATCGGCAGCCCGGTGGCGAAGTTCGTGATCCCTGACAAACTCCATCCCCCGGCCACCTTCCTCGCCCAACCAGCGGTGACGAACTTGTCAAACGGCATCAACCAGTTGTAGCTGAAAACAAAATTATGCATCACGTCGAAATTGCACAGTGCCACACTAAGTCGCGGATTGAATGGATTAGTGGAGTCCTGCAGGCCGGATGCGTTATCCATACACTTGCTGAAGGTGTAGCCGGCGAGAAAGGTTAGCGAGCCGGTGTTGTGGCTGAGGCTGACTTGCAGCGAGTTGTAGCGCGAGTTGGCCACGGTGGACACGTACGGGTTGGTATCGACGAGGGGTCCGAAAGGACGCACGCTGGAAATGGTCTGTCCCGAGGTGGTGACCCAGGGCGTGCTGGTTCCGATGCTTGTTCCCCCGGGTCCAGTGGTCACCTGGAACGGAGGGGTCTCGCTGAAAGGGCCACAGGGCCCGGCGCTGTTCGACGCGAGATTGTTCGGATTATTCAAGAACAAGCAGAGGGCCTGGTTGGCGGGATTCGATTCGACTGCGGCGACCAACCGGTGTCCCTGGTTGCCGACGTAGCTGGTGGTGAGCACAGTGTTCGACCCAATCTGGCGCTGGATGGAGAATTCATAGTGCTCGGAATAGGGCAGCTTGTTCCTGTGATCGAACGACCAATCGAAGGAGAGAGGCTCGACCTGCGCCCAGGGAAAGGTCGTATTGGGGTGCTGCGGCGAAACATTGGTCGAGGGAAATGGAAACGGAAAGCGTTGTCCTACGCTGGCGCCGCTGGAACGGGTCAGGTAGGGGGCTTCGAGCAGCGGCGGGCTGCTACTTCCGTAGTAAAGTCCGTAGGGAGGGTCGCCGACTTCGAGGAATTGCGACAGATCTTCCACCGAAGTGTAGTACAGACCGGTGCCAACGCGAATACTCGTCCGGCCCGGACCGCCGAATAGTTTGCCGAAAATACCTGACGAGGAGCTCGGCGAATAAGCCAGCCCGAGCCGAGGTGAGAAGTTGTGCCATTGCGTGGGCGCCAACGTCCGCGGAACACCGGGATCGCCGGCAACCACATAGCCTAAAGGCGCACCCGGAAACTTTGCCGACTGCTTGCCTGGAATGAACGTTTCGGTTTTGTTCTGCGTGTCATACCAAGGCATGCTGGCTTCCCAACGCAGGCCATAGTTGAAGACCAGGTCGGAAGTAACCCGCCAGCTGTCCTGCGCAAATAATCCGTAGTACTTGGAGCGGGAGTCCAGGATCTGCTGACTGGCTTGCGTCAAGCTATTGGGAGCACCGATGAGAAAATCGGCGAAGTCGATACCAGTTTCATTGCCCGTAAATTGGTATTGGCCGTTTTCCGCCGCGAAATTTCGTTCGTTAATCTGGTCGTAATGGAATTGCCCGCCAAACTTCAGCGAGTGTCTTCCGATCACCTTGGAAAAATTGTCCAGCCATTGAAACGAATTGTTGTATTGCCGGGTGCTGACTTCAGGAACTCCCACGATGAAGTTATTGAAAACGAAGGTGGGCACTCCTTCCAACGACTTTTCGATCGGACTGATCCCTCCGGTAGCGGCATTCCACGGGGTGACGAAACCCAGATTCGCCAGGCTGTAATTTGGTCCGACTCCGCCTTGCGGGGTGGCAAGGTTGAGAACGTTGCGCACGTAACTGAAGCGGAATTCATTGACCGCATAAGGTCCAATGGTCTTGGTGTCGCCCAGGTTGATCAGTTGGGCGCGTCCGGTGGTGTTGCCGTTGTAGGCGAAGGTGGAAGCTGGAATTGCGTTGCCAACCCCAGTATTGGGAGCTGGATCGTTTAAAACGTAGTCATCGGCAAAGTAGTAGGCAAACAGCGTACCGAATCGCGTGTTCTGGTCGACCCGGATGCCACCCTTATCGTTGCGCAGAGTTTGCGCGTACTGGGAGGTCTCGAAGAAGTTGTTGGCTGCGTTCGGCTCCGGTATAAGTCCGAGTTTCAGCACGTTCACTGCAACCGGCGACCAGGCACTCGTGGGGATGACCGCGCCTGGAAATACGCAATTCGCACTGGTGCAACCCGCTGTGTAATACGGTTCTTGGTCGGTGACTGTATAACCCAGTCGCTTGGAAAGCAGGCTGGCGAAACCTGGCCCGTTGATGACACCCGTCAGAGAACTGGCTGAGTCCAGGAAATTCCCGCCAAAATTTGCCAGCGACGGCATCTGTGTGTTCACGGTTGGAGCCTGGGTCCGTCGAGTGCCCTGATAGTCAACGAAAAAGAACGTTTTGTCTTTCCGGATTGGCCCGCCGAATGTTCCCCCGAATTGGTTTTGCCGAAACACCGGCGTTTTATCGGTCGGCAGGGAGAAATAGTTCTTGGCATCCAGCGAGGTGTTGCGCAGGAACTCAAATCCACTTCCGTGAAACCCGTTGGTCCCGGACTTGGTGACAACGTTGATCTGCCCGCCACTGTAGTTCCCGTATTCAGCGTCGTAGTTGTTGGTGATGATGCGAAATTCCGCGATGGAATCGAGGTTGGGAATAATGGCGGCTCCGTTGTTCTTGCCTTCCTCCACGTTCGACCCGTTCACCATGAAGCCATTGGAAGCCTCGCGTTGTCCATTCACGGACTGGTTGCCCGCGTTCAGGCCGCCGTCCACCGGGCGATCGTTGACGCCGGTCATGCCCGTGTCTGTGGAGTTGTATGGGGAGACGCCCGGCTGAAGGGCCAGTAAGTCCGTGAACGCTCTTCCGTTCAGAGGAACCGCGGTCATGGTCTTCCCCGTGATAACTTCGCCCATCTGGGTATTTTCAGTTTCCACGTGGACGGCGTCAGTTCTGACCTCGACCTTCTCGTTGATCGCGCCCACCGAAAGAGCAGCATCGACCCGCAGCGCCGAGTTGGCATCGATCACCAGCCCAGCTTTGGTGTAGGTCTTAAAGCCAATCTGACTCACCTGCAAGTCATAGGTGCCGACCGCGAGGGCGGGGAGACTGTAGAAGCCTTTCGCGTCGGTGATGACCGTCGCCTTGACGCCGGTCTGGGTATTCGTTGCTACCACGCTGGCCCCTGAAATCACAGCCCCACTCGGGTCTGTCACCACACCCGAAATGCTGCCCGTGATGCTCGACCATGCCAATATTGTTGTGAATATGAAACCCGCGAGGACTAACCCAAACGACCGTTCAGGATTACGCATGTTCGAACCCTCCTGACAGGCGTGGCCCTGCTCCGGATTTGGCTCCGGCTTTTCCGTTCCGGCAGGACCCTGCGTACAAAAGGCCTGTTTAAAACGATTTAGTACAATGACGAACCGACTATTGTAGCTTCGACAAACCAGTTCGACCAAGTATATTTTCAGGCAGCATCCGTGTTCGAGTGTTTACTGAGTGGAAACTGTGCCTGTGCGAGCTTTTCTTCCACCTCTTGTTTTCCGCCAAAGTCGCCGCCGCCAGACCCATAACCCTCATATTCGAGTTCGGTCATGAGTCGGTGCCAAAGTGCCGACACATATCGATAATTCACACTGGCACGCCTCGGGCGCTCTGAGAAACCGTAGCCCGGTAGCGATGGGATGACAAGTTTTGCGCTGCTGACATGGCCGGTTTCGTTCTCTGAGTTCTCTCGCCCGAGGAACTTAAGTTCGAGAGTCGCTCGGGAATTTCCGGAAAAAGGTACGAATATCCGTTGCCAATGCTTTCGGCTCTTCCATCGCCGCGAAGTGTCCCCCATTCGCGAATTCGGTCCAGTGCTGGACGTTGTAGCCACGCTCGATCCACGACCGAGGCGGAAATGGCGCTTCCTTCGGAAGGTGCGCGATGCCGCAAGGTACTTCGATCCGCTCACCCAGTGCGAGATGAAGCGGAGCCGTCCTCACTTCGAAGTACAAACGGCACGAAGAGTGAATGGTTTCGGTCATCCAATAAAGCGTGACATTCGCCAGCAACTCGTCCCACGGGAACCGTTTTTCAAGGTCGCCGTCGCAGTCGGCCCAGTCTCTGAATTTTTCAAGGAACCAGGCGGCCAGCGCAGCAGGAGAGTCGTTCAGTCCGTAGGCAACGGTTTGCGGCGTGCGAGACTGAACGTGATCGTATGCCCCGGATTCTTCTAGCCACCGGTCCGCGTCTGCGAGAAACTTCTGCTCTTCTCGACTTAGGACCGCTCCGGGCTGAAGGCCGGGCCGGTAGGACCCCGGACTGTAATTCAAGTGCAGCCCGATGATGCGCGCAGCGTGACGACGTCCCAGCCAACTGCATACTTCGGCTCCAAAGTCGCCGCCGTGGCAGGCGAAACGTTCGTATCCAAGTTCGGTCATCAACTCCGCAAACAGGTCCGCCATTCGGGCAGTATTCATCCCAGGTTCTGTCGGCCGGCTGGAAAATCCAAAACCCGGGAGAGACGGCACGACTACGTCGAACGAATCGGATGGCGCCCCACCGTGTGCTGCCGGATCGGTGAGCCGGGGAAGCAGTTTCCGCATTTCAAGAAACGATCCGGGCCAGCCATGGAGCAACAAAATCGGGATCGGCGAGGGTCCCCGTCCGCGCTCGTGAACAAAATGGATGGACTGATTGCCCGCGATGTATCGCAGGTGATGCAGGGACGCCAGCCGCCCGATTTCCGCTTTCCAGTCAAACTCCTCGCGCCAGTAGCGGCAAATGCGTTGCAGGTATGCGAGATCAAATCCGTACTCCCAGCCCGAACCAGCAATCGTATCGGGCCAGCGCGTGTGTGCGAGTCGTTCACGAAGGTCCTGAACCGCACTTTCGGAATAGGGTAGTTGAAAAGACTGGATTGCCATAGGTTCTCCACTCATCGTCAGTTTGATATGTAACTCCTAACTGCCAGTATAGTGGTTACATAGTGTAACCTGTCAATGGGTAAACACGAGTTACAATATTCCACATGGACTATGAATTTCTCGGCGGCAATTTGGCGCTCGATTTCACCAACACCTTGCATAGCCACGGCATGTCCGATCCCGGCGAAGATCTGAAGACCGCCGCCGACCTGGTGGAATGGGCAGCCCAGGCAGGACTGCTTCGCGACACCGAGGCCCATAAACTGGGGAGGGTTCACGCCGACCAGGTGCGATTCCGGCGCGCCTTAGCGCTGCGCGAGTTGCTCTATGAAATCTTCAGCCGCGCGGCAAAAGGAAAGAAGCCCCAGCCGCAGGCACTCCGGAAATTTGGGAGTTTCTACCAGAATGCGATCCGGCACGCCGAATTTCACCCAGTGGCCAATCACTACCGGCTCATGTGGCCGGCGGCGACCCATCCTTTGGAGCGCATCTCGCAAGAGATCGCCCGTTCGGCCGCGGACCTTCTGACCTCAGAGGCGTTGACACGCGTGCGGCAATGCTCGGGAGAAAGGTGTTCGTGGTTGTTTGTCGATGACAGCCGCAACGGGATGCGACGCTGGTGCGATATGAAGGCGTGCGGTAACCGCGCCAAAGTCCAACGCTTTCGCCGTAACCTCAGTCGAGCTGTCGGAAAGTCTTCTGGGCGCAGGGGATGATTTTGGGGAAACGCGACCCTGAATCTCGTGTAACGGCTAGTTGCTGAATTGTCGCGCGGAAAACTGATTCCCTTAACCAACTATCCCAGAGACAAATATTACGGCTACGATTTCGTTGCCAATGAATATGAAATGGCCCTGCCGGACCTCATTGACGAGTACCTCGAAAAGGCGTTCGGGTTAGCAGACCAGGACTCAAGAAAGTTCAACATTGCTGCCACGTGGTTTTCCCAGGTGCCGGAACTGTGGACAGTATCGAGTTCTTCCGCATTCGTCGCCATCATCTCTGCGGTGGAAGTCCTTATCGAGAAAAAGAGTGAAACGTGCGGCGCTTGCGGTCAGCCGAAGTTCTCTGTTACCCGAAAATTTAAGGCTTTCCTAGAAGAGCACCTGCCTGACGTACAGAATAAGTTCCCAGAGGAGTTGCAACAAATTTATGGTGTCAGGTTGGATTTGGCTCATGGTGGTGACCTGTTGTTGTCTGATCTTGAATACTGGAACTTCTTCGGGAAGCCTCGACAACAATGGCAGGACTCTGTCCAATGGAACGCACATGAAATCGCAGGTACCGCGCTGCTGAACTGGCTCCTCAAACATTGAACGTGGCCATTTGAAAGTAACAGCATTAGCGACAGCACTAGCTCAAATCAGCCCGCTCAGCTCCATTCCACCTCAGCCCAACACAGCTCACCACGGCGACGCGCAGCTCGCACCTCGACACCAAATCAGCAACGGCTCGACACAGCGCGAAGCGGCTCCTATCCCCCTCTCGCATAGACACCCATTTCTCCCGCGCCTGGACTGCACCGCCAGCCGGGCCGCGGACGTTCCGATTTTGCAATCGAGTTGGTCGCAACTTGCAGTTAACTTGCAATGACTCGGAGTGGAGATTGGCTTCCAAGCTGTAGAAAAGATTGGTAGGCGCGGCAGGAATCGAACCTGCAACCCTCGGATTAGAAATCCGATGCTCTATCCGTTTGAGCTACGCGCCCACTTTGCTGAATGTAACACAATCGAAAGAAGTTAATGCACAGCAACAGGATGACTCCGATCTTTGTCTCCGGAGGCGGTGGCACTTATGGTGGCAGTTGCTCTCTCCAGTAAAGCCGATTGCGCTGGCGAGCCACCTGCCACAGGAGGCTTTCCGGAATTAAACGAAACGAGTCTTTCAACCGCCGCAAGGTTGTGCTCTGGGGCGAGGTGAGCATACCGCATCGTCATCTGGATGGTCTTGTGCCCCATCAGTTCGGCCACGGCGCGAATATCAACCCCTGCCATTACCAGGCGGCTTGCAAACGTATGCCGCAAGCAATACCAAGTGAAATCAGCCAGGCCAGATTCTCGCACTGCCCGATTGAACCAATGTTTGTAGCCCTCGAGCTTTACACCTTTCAAGTTCACGAATACCGGGGCACCGCTCGAAGAACGCTGGGCCAGTACCTTGAATGCAGCTACCGCTTCTGAGTTTAGGGGAATGTGGCGGGCCTTGCCGTTCTGGCTTCTAGGGATAGTCACACGCCGACCGAATATGTCTACTCGATCCCAAGTGAGGCTGTATTGCTCGCTCGGCCTCATACCCGTGTGCAGCAATTTCGAACTCGGGCAAGTGGCAAGAGTATCTCGCTTCAATCACAGTGCGCAATCGCTTTTCCTCGTCATGGGCGCCGTTCTGGTCCAAGAACCGGATGCGGCCGTTGTCCTCATGCTTGCGCTTCAGCGCCTCGCAGGGTTTGACGCGGATCGACTCTGGCGCTGCCATCGCTGCAACGAGGGCGGGGATGTGTTCTCGCTTGTGCGCGCCGTGAACCGCTGCGATTTCCCGGGGGCCCTCATATTCCTGGCTGGCTTGGCTGGCATCCGCTTGGGGGACCGCAGAAACGCCTGGTTCCAGCGTGTTGGACACAAGACGACGACAACGGGAACGGCTGGAAGCTGCCGCCAAGCCATTCAGCCCTGGTGCAAAGTACACGACGATTTCGGCTCCGGGTGCGACAGCACCGATGATTTCAACGTCCGCTTTAACCTGCCCATCGGCGCTAAGGGCGTCGCTTGGCGAATTCCCCGCTCCGTCCACGGACACAAACGACACGTGCGGTCGCTTGACGTGTAAGGCTTGGAAATAGTGGTCGAGATCGATGTCCCTATATCCGCCACCTAGCTCGATGATCCCGATAGTTTGACCGGATCCGTTGAGGTCGGGCGGGATGTTGTAAAACCGGGCCAGATCGGGAACCTGGTGGGAGACCGCAGCCTGCTGCCCGAGTCTTGTGATCGTGTTGAGCGCGGGGGACTGTTGTTGACCACCGGCAGGCTCGATGGGGACTTTGGGAGCGAACGCGAAGCGCCGCAGATCGGCCTCTCGGGCCGCTTCGACGGTGCTGGGCGAAGTGAGAGCCGAGTGAGCCTCGTCGAATTTTTCCCAGACTTTAACTTGCTCGGGACTGTAGCTCAACAGGGCAAGGGATTGAACTTGGTTCGGGTCAAAACGGACTTCCGGGCGTGTGAATCAGCCCGCAAATCGGTGGCAGCCGCCAAGATGACAAAGGTAACGACCATGCCCCTGCCGCCGGGTGATAAGCTTTTCTCACTCCCCATCTGGCAACTCCATGATCTGTCCATATTGCTCCCAGGAGAATCCGGAGGGGCGGAAGTACTGTCAAGCGTGCGCGAAGCCGCTCGCGCCGCAGACGGTTTTCGAGAGGCCAGCGCCACCACCGACTCTGCACGCGGCCTCACCCAAGCCCCCGCTCAGCAAGATGGCACTGGCGAGTTTGATCCTGAGTTTCTTTTCTTTGATCGTTCCGTTCGGGATTGCCGCGCTGGTACTAGGCCACATGTCCCGCAATCGAATTGCAAATAGTGGAGGCCGACTGCGAGGAAGGTGGTTTGCGTTTGCAGGGCTCATCCTCGGGTACATCCAGGTTCCCGTTGGAGCGTTGCTCTTTCTGGGTGCAGTCGGCTTTTTGTATCAGTTTAATCAGGAACTGAGCCGGCACCCCGGTGATCGCGCCGCGCTGGTGGCGGTACTCAAAAACGGTGGTCCAAATAAGAAAGTGCCAGCGGACGACCCGGCCAAGTATCCGCAAGAGGCAGTCGAGGCGCTACTCATGATCCGAGCTCGGGAGTCCGAGTACCTCAACGCGCATCCCGACCAGGGCTATGCTTGTCGATTGGACCAGATCGGCGAGCCGCTCAATCCCGACAATGAACTGGGCATCCTCATCGCGAAGTCTCGTTACCAGATAAGCATTGAACGATGCGGGACGGCGAATAACTTGTGGTACACCGTGCTCGCATCCTCCAAGACCGACTACTCGTCGTCCCCCGTCTATTGCCTAGACTCTAGCGGCGTGATCTACAAGTACGGCTCAGACCACATCAACGACGTAATTGGCAGGCTTGCAGGCGTGAACCCAGAGCTTTGCCCGCAATCTGGCGAGAATGTGGGGCAGTAAGCGAACGGTGGAATCCATAAACAATTTCGCGGCGGCGCCATCGAATGCCGGACCGATCCGCCGCAGCCGCATGGCTTTAGCTGCTGTGGCGTTAAGCATTTTCGCCTTCATCCCACCACTCGGCATTGCCGCCGTCGTGCTTGGACACATATCGAGCCGCCGTATTGCCGCCAGCCGAGGCGCGCTAAACGGCCAAGCCACAGCGCGCGCCGCCTTGATCATCGGCTACCTGCAGATAATTCTAGTGACCGTCGTAGCGGCGATGATTTGGCAGGCATTGCACCTGACGGTGCAGGATTTCCGTCGCGACGCCCTGGTGCAGCGCGTCTTCCGGGAAACGGATCCGAACCAAACCCTGGACTCGGTCAGCGCAAGCCAGCAAGAGACCACGGCGCGGGCTCTCGTCATTCAGATGGTTGCCATCCAGGATCAACGCTTCCGCGGCGACGCGCGGGGATATCTATGTTCCATCGGCGAGGTGCTCAACGCAGGCCTCGACGGCGCCACACCAGCGGAAAAGGAGGCGTTTAACGAACGGGTGTGGCAGTCTGCTTACATGTTTGAGGTGCGTGCATGCCATTCAGAGAATAGTGCTGCGCCCTCTGCGGGTTACAAACTTGCGGCGGTGCCTCGTTCGCCGCGTATGCCGGATGGTTCCCGGACCTTCTGCGCCGACGAGACGGGAACGGTTAAGCAGATATTTGGCGGAACGTCCGTGGACTGCTTCGATCACGGCAACGTAATCCTGAAGCCTACACCTACCGCTGAGGAGCCTACGGTCGAACCGGTGCACCCCGCCCCGCTGCAAGAACCCTTAGTCCCGTGTATTCCATCGGAGAAAATCACCTGCGCCGCCGACATGACACTTGTGCGGGGGGCATGGACCTCTCCCGATGCGCTTTGGGAATTCTTGACTTCACCGGAGACGGGCGCGCCCGAACGGCGCGTCGCTGCATCCAAGGCGGAACAAATCATTCCGGTCGATTGGCTGCCCAAGGTGCTACAGGCGAGGCGAGAACTCCGGAAGGAACAAGCCTTGCACAATTTCGGGCTTGCCGATTATCCATTTAAAGATTACTCGCCATTCTATTTACTCAAGACGCCCCGCGACAGGATTGGCACTCAGACAAAGAGAATGATCCTAGGGCATGCGTTCGTTGTTCCGGAAAAGTGGATCGCGTATCCCCCGACGGAAGAAGGAGTCATGCGTGCATGGCCAGCTCAGGTCTTGGACGCCATGGAAACCCTCTACTCCAACATAATTCAACATGGCGACCCTAAAGAGATTGATCCTATTGCGCTCAAACTCCCCTGTGCGGATTACGAGACCGCCCGTCAGATCGTGGACCTCACGTCGGATGTAGCACGAATACGACGGTTTGCGCCTTCAGAAGTTTTCGGGGCTTGGTTGAACATTCAGAGGGGAAACTCCGATGTCAATCGCGCCTCAATTGGCCTTCTGGGAGGGCTCTACACCGTGGTGACGAAGGAAGATGAAACCTGGGCCATGGCACAGGTGCTGGGCTTGCAAGCGCTGGAAACTCAAGATATTTCGATGACGTATCCGTCTATCGATGCGATCAGTATCTTTCACCCTACGCCTTACACCTTTGCTCTGGGCGCCGCCCGTTATCTGGTGTCCTCAAAAGATTCAGCGTACAACCGGGCGTATGAAGCCGACGGGCTTCTGCGGTCACTGGGAGAGCCACTCCTTGGGACGCCGCGGTTCTACGACGAGCAGAAGCAGGGCCAATACAAACAAGAGATCAGCAGCTTTGCAGAGTGGCTGAAGAAAAACGAAGCCAGACTCAATGAAAGATCCAATGCAGAAAAACCGTTGATTGAGAGTGCTCGCAAGAAAATGTCGGTTGCAAACGCGTGCCGGCGTTAGCCCGCCCCTGCTGCGGATTGCACACCTTCCTTCCCGCCGACCTCAAGCCAGACGGCGGGATCCCCGTCCTAGCTAGCCGGAAACTCTCCACAGACGGGTTTGGAGGACATCAATGGCCATATTCTCGAAACGGACTTCTTGCCAACGTTGTTGAGAATCCGGGTTGGGGTTCAAACTTCTAGAAGAGCCCTTGGGGGCAGCGACGGGAACTCGAACCCGCGGCATTCTTCGTGACAGGCGGGCATTCTCCAAGTGATCCCGTCATTGGAGTAGAGACAGTCTCGCGCAGTTTCACCTACTCGCTCACTGACGTAATGATGGGCCTCGGCACTTGGAGAGCGATCTTCTGCTGAATGTTGGCTGACGAGTCGCCTAGCAACAAGTCGTAGGCGCCTGCGTTGGCATGCCACATCGCCGCGCTGACATCATAAAAACTAAAGCTGCGACACGGTCGACCCCCTTTGATTTTGTGGGAGCACTGCACACAACACCCCGACCTGGAAAACGGGCACTGCTAGATGTTTGATACTGTCGAAGCTGATGGCGGCTTCACATATAACGCAGTTGGCTGCACGTGCGTTCTGAAGGTGTCTTCCGCCGGGGCATACAGCAGTCTTCTCACCCGACTGACTGCTATCACTGAGAAGGACGCGGCCATTGCCGAGGATTTTGGGCAGCTTAGGCAGCGCGCCGACGAATACCCGGTTCCCTCGCGGAATCGCGGCCTTCAGTTTCCGGATACGCCATGCCTCGGGCAGGATCTCCTTAATTGGTAGTCGCAAACTTCCCCCAAGCCGACTTCTGGCCCGTCCGGCTCCCTGTGGTTCAACTTCCGGATTGCTCGTCATCCGACGTCAGTGCGACGTGGATAGAAACAAAGTTGCACCCTCAGATGCTGAGTCTAGTATTAAACGAGAATTGATAGCTATTTCGTTGCTTGATGAAGTTTTGCGATCTCTGCCTTTGCCATAGCGACTTGTATTTTAAAGCTCTGGTCGCCGTCCCCGACTCTCACGAAGGATTCTAGAGTGCGCATCGCGTCACTTGGGTGACCGAGCTTTTCAAGCGCTAGCCCTTTAGCGAAAAGTGCATTCTTGCTTTCGGGTTTGGACGCCAGTACTCGTTCTACTTCGAGGAGCGCTTTTTCATATTCACCCAGATTGAACAGTGTCACGCCGAGATTCTCGCGCGCCTCGCTATTGTCTGGTTCAAGTTCCAGCGCGGCGTTGAAGGCCTTCACGCCATCGTCAAAATGTCCCATCTTGCCCAGTGCGATACCTCGGGCAATTTGATATTTGGCGGCATTAGGTCTCGCTTTTGCGGCCGCATCGAGATCCGCTAGAGCAGCCATTAGATTCCCGCTGCTACCATATGCCATTCCTCGTGCATAGAGGGCGTCGACGTAGCCGGGCCTCGACTTCAACGCCTGAGTGAGTTCATCTATGGCAGGGCCAAACTCGTTTGCATCTAGGTGCTTCCAGCCGCGCTCCAGATAGGCTTCGGGGGGCAGACCGAACGAAAAAGGGACTGTGTCACCTTGGGTTGTAAGAAAAACGCGGCGGGTCGCCAATAGAAATTCAGCATATTTCGCGGCCTGACTGCGCGTCGGCTCGGCCAAATGTTGTATATCGCTGTTCAAACGCGCGCGATCCGGGACCATGTACTTTCCTTGACGAACCGCGGCGATCAGATCAAAGGCCGTCTCATTATTAGCGAGAGCAAGCGCGAAGTCATGTTCAATTCCCATCGCCGAGGCAGCGAAGTATCGGTCCCCTCTAAGATCTCCATGAAACATAGAAAAAACCGTACCTGCCAATTCTGCAGCGTCAAGATATGTGTCCTCGCTTTCAGCAACAGGCGTCACATATCCCGCACCAATAGACGAAGCTCGTGAGGACGGGTCTTTGCTATTTAAGCCCCGTCGAAAAGCCGCGTCTTTGTTTTTTTCACGTAGCTTGTGGTCCATATTCCATTCAGTGTAGTAGCCCAGGGCGGCCGCGTACGGCACGTCAAAATCATAAAACCCCATTTTCGTCAGAGCGTGAAACATTTCATGCGCGGTGGTGCCCGCGAAAAGGCCGGGTGAATCATTTGGCGACATCCCAGCTACGTTGTCATCAAGAACTACTTCGTGGGTGCCGTCAACATTCACGCGATGCATTCCAACGGGCGAATGGGGATGTTGCAGACGGGAATCCAGCAATTTAAATAAGGGTATGCACGCAAAGAATAAAACAGGAACCACAAAGCGAGGCCAAACTGCAGCAACAGTTGAACGATAGTTCGTCACGAATTACTCCCCGGCGAATTTCCGGCCTGTTCGTTTCTGCGCGCCCCAACGGAGAAAATGGTCTTCCAAAAAAAGCCATTCTGGAATGACAGGCAGAATGCAATGACGCCGTCAGGCTGGTCGCTTGTCAGCTTGTATATCGAGAGGAAAATGATAGGGGAAACGGATATGGCGGCAATCAAACCTTCGGACTTCAGGGCCGCCTCAAGAATGCCAAGGCGTCGGTGAGGCTTGTTCTGAATCTGTTCGTGAATCGCCTGCGCAAAAATGCCAACGACCATGGATAGAGCGAGGGTCGCCACTCGCCCGTAGGCAGTTCGAGTAAGTACCGAGAGATCGTGCCCCCCCAAGGGACCGACTCGCATTAGGGAACTGTAGCCCCAGGCATAAACGAACAGGGCGAAAGCGAGAGCAGCCGAAAGCTTTAGGACTTTCATGAGGGTTCCTCTGAGAAGCGTTACGGAATGTGGAGTCGAAAGATTATAGACTAAATGTTTTATCTCTGAAGTTCGTTACATAAAAGCAGAAAGATATAGTCACTAATCATTTTGTTCGCAACGCACAATTCACAATTTCATCAGGTGTGGGGATCCTGTCCAGATTGTCGGCGATCCGGAAGTTGGCCATAAACGCTCTTCGAGGAGATCACTCCCGCGGTGTCCTCTTGCACCAGATTTGTTCTCGACAGACGTCCCCCAAGCCGACGCATTATAAAAGGGCGCCCCCTTTGAGGTAGGTTTTGAGTGTGACGCAAAGCTCTACCGAAAGGAGCACCGAATGGACATTAAGTATATCGGCATGGACGTGCACAAAGAAGCGATTGCCATCGCAGTGAGGAACGGCGAGGGAAAACTGGTAATGGAATCGATCATCGAAACCAAGGCGAGCACCATCCTGCAGTTTATCCAGGGACTGCGCGGTGACTTGCATGTGACCTTGGAAGAAGGCACCTGGTCGGCTTGGCTGGATGACCTACTGAAGCCACACGTCACGGAGCTAGTGGTGTGCGATCCACGGAAAAACGCGCTCATGAAGGAGGGCAACAAGAGCGACAAGATTGACGCGCGCAAGCTCGCCGATCTGCTGCGTGGGGGATATCTGCGCTCGGTCTACCATGGCGAGAACGGCCTACGAACGTTGAAGGAGCTGGCCCGCAGTTATCTGACGATCAGCAAAGATCTCACTCGGGTGATGAATCGAGTGAAGGCTCTGTATCGCAGTTGGGGAATTTTGTGCGGGGGCAGCAAGTCTACGCCCCGCGTCATCGCACCGAGTGGCTGAACAAGATTGGAGAAGCCGGCGTCCGCCGGCGGGCTGAGTTGTTCTACCAACCGCTCGATGCGCTGCGCGGGTTGCGCCAAGCGGTGCGGAAGGATCTGTTGGCGGAAAGTCGCAAGCCGCTTGAGCGTCTCGGACCAAGAGTCCGTTCCATCCCCTTGGACATCATCCTTGGCGGTGGCAGTCGGGTTTGTTCTTGAGACGCTGGGGTCGAGGGAGAGTATCTAGCCAGAAGTTAGGCGATTGGTGTGCTTCGGCACCGAGTCTCCAAGCCGACCCTATGCCCCCTCGCATGACCCAACAAAGCTGTAGGCCACGAGTCTCAGATAGGACCATGGTTGGCAACTCTGCCACCAGGTTAGCTTGTGAGTTTCAGAGAACCGAACAGCGCCGTCATGACGAACATGAAACCCCCACAGGAAGGAAGAAACACGGGGGCCCCGTCGCTCCGCGGCATACAGGGCCGCTCCGCGACCGGGCTAAACGGTCAAGCAGCTAAAGACGAGGTGTCAGCAGTGTGGCGGGGGGCTGCATGCCGGAAAATAACTTCTGGCGTTCCGGCAGGGAGAAGTGTTTTTCACTTGACATCCCTTTTTATAGGACTTCGGGCCCGGAATAGTTTCCGGCGCCCCTCACTCAATAGCGATTTTCCTGGCCCTCAATCCTGGGGGGCAGCCTCGCCGAGGGTCGACTCGTGGCTCCTTTTGCCTGCCATCGGTAAAAGCAAATGAGTGTAAAATGACCAGCATTTTCGCAATAGAGGGATTTCCCACGAACTGCCCAAAGTGCGAAGCTGAGAATGCGGAGGAAGGCCGCTTCCTAGCCATCCCATCCCGCTTCCATAAGCCTCCACGCCCCCGCACTGTGGCATTTCCTCCAATCTACGAGCGGCTGGTACGGGTGAGCATCAACTTGGGGAACGATCTAGAGTTGGGGGCAACCTTATGAAAGGTGCGGGTGTTACCTGCTATCGGCTGCGGCACGCTCGGCAATCAGGCGGAATCCCCTGATCCTCGCTTCGTCGGCAAGCTCACGCAATTGGGTGCGTCCCGGTTCCGCATTTCCCGCCTGCACTTCGATCTCGCCAAGTTCCAGTCTTGCTTCGAGTTGGCAGCGTACGCAACCGACTAACACGGCCTTCTCGAGTGCAGGCCGGATGGCGCGCATGGCGTCTTCAAAATAGTGCTGCGCAGCTCGCACGTGGGCGGTGGCCAGCGCGACATCGAAACGAACTGTCGGATCGTAGCTCTTTGCTGAGAGAAGGCTAGTTTGTCTCAGGATGTTTGCAGCTTCTATAGTTTTACCCTGTTGAATGTTCTCGCGTGCAAAGACGATTTCTGCTTCGATTTCACCATCGGTTATTTTCTGTAATCGAAACTCGTCGATCGCGGACCGAAGCGTGCCCATCTCCACTGGTCCCGCCTGCGCCAATGAAAGTTCCGCGAGCGCAACCTGATCCAGGGCTGTGTCCGTCTTTGCGCCGGTTTCACGATCGAAGGAAAGCGCTTCAGAAAGGGCTTGCTTTGCGCTGACGAAATTTCCTTCCCTTAAGAATGCCTTCGCTAAAGATCGCTCAGCTGCGGTGTAATCCGTCTTGACGCCGGTCTCTTTGAGGAGTGCAACCGCGTCTTGGTACATCCGCAATGCAGTTGCCATATCTCCCTGGGTTTCAGCAATTGAGCCCAGGGTTTGCATGGCAGTTCCGAGAACAGATTTGTTCCCCTCGCTACGAAAATGTTCCAGGAGCGGCTCCAGCATGCCTTTCGCTTCGCGAAACTTCCCCTGGCGCTGGAGCAACTCGGCAAGGGTATACGTCACAACGTCGCGGTCGTTCATCCGGTTCAGTTTGGTAAAGATAGCGACGGCTTCGCGGACGCGATTTTCTGCTTTTGGCAGGTCGCCTTCGATCTCATACATCTCGCCCAGGTTTGAAAGTGCGGCTGCCAGATGAGCTTGGTCACCCTCTTTGCGAAACACGTTTAGCGCTTGCTCGATACTGTGTTTGGCTCCGGTAAGATCGCCTTGTGTCGCTAAGACACCACCAATGTTCATTGAGGCGTGGGCTGAACTGTCCACATCCCCTGCTTGGGCGAACATTCGCTGGGCCACCGCATCAGCGTCCACAGCGCCGCTGAGATTTCCAAGAAAAAACGAAGCATATCCGTCAATCAGCTTCGCGCGTGCCAGCAACAAGCCTGCCCCAGTTATTTCCGCTTTTCTGGCAGCACTATTGGCTAAGGTTTCTGCTCGTTTGTAGTCTCCGAGGTTTCCAGCAATCCTGGCTTCCGTAATATCGATTCGCGGATCATCGCGCTGCGGAGAGGGCGACTCTCGCAAAGCGGCAAGTGTCGCTGCTGCTTCCGTGCTGTTGCCCAACGCGTCTTGCGCTGCGGCGAGGTTCAAACCGTAGTCAAGATTGTCTGGGTATGATCGCTGCAGGCGTGAATAGACTTCAATTGCCTGCGTCCAGTCTCCATTCATCTCGTGATAACGTGCCTCGGTTTGCAGCCGCGCTTGGTGTGGCAGACTGCCGGCCAGGTCCATTGCTTTTCGAGCCGAAGACGTGGCCTTAGCGTCGTACCCGAGATCGGACCATGCGGTTGCCAAGGCCGAATACGCTGGCGAATATTCGGGCTGCAAACGGATGACTCTTTCCAAAAGATCGCCGGCCACCACATCGTCGTAGACCCGCAATTTGGCGAGTCCGTCAGCGTAGAGCCGGGCGGCCTCTGGATTCGAAGGCAGGGCGAGCTTGACCTCCTCCGCCTCGGTCGAGGTCAGCGTTCCAACACCCAGTTTTGCCCGCAGTTGTTCGCCAGCGCGAGACGCCAGATCAAATAGATCCGACTGAGAGCCGACGACTGCAAAGCTCGCAACCGTATCTCCGGTCACCGCGTCCTGCACGCGCGCATCAAGGCGAACCCGCCCGCCACCCGCTTTTCCAATAGCGAGGTAGGAGCCGGCAACGACATAATCGCAACCCAGATCTCTATGAATCTTGGCTAAGGTACGGCCGGCATAACTATCTTCGTTGGATAGGGAGAGTTCGAGTTTCGCTCGGGCAACATCCTCCGCTGCCACCGTTCTGAGATGGTCGCCTGCAGCCAATTCTGTTGCGAGCATTTCGGTAAATGCGGTCGATAACCATACGTCCCGCGCATTTCCGGAAGCGTTGGTGAAACCCATCACTGCAACCGAACGACGCGTGAGAGTGGAGGGAATGACCGGAGAGGGTTGAGCTTGCGCCCCTGGCGCAGGCTGATTTCGACGGCTATAACGACGCCCAACGTATGCAACGAACAGAACCAGGAGGAGGGCCGCCGCCACCCAGTATGGCCAATTGCGACCCTTTCTTGGCGGCACGGTCGAGAACTGGCTGGGCTCGGTGTCGACCGAGGGAAGCTCAGCGGAATCCGGACCTGCGGCGCTTTGCGGCGCGTCATCGAGGACTGGAATCTCGGAGGCCGGCATCGGCGATTCAACACTGGCTATAAAGCGATAACCGACCCTGGGCAGGGTTTCGATGTAGCGCGGTTCGAGAGAGGTATCCTGCAACGCGCTCCGTAACCTTTGCACCGCACTATTGAGGCTCGCTTCAAAATTGACGAAGACGTCGCCCGGCCATAACTTATGCCTCAGATCCTCGCGGGAGACAACTTCGCCTGGTCTTTCGAGGAGCATGGCCAGAATTTGAAACGACTGGTAGGGAATCTTGAGCCTGAGGCCTGCTTTACGAAGCTCGTGCGCGTGCAAGTCGACTTCATAAAGCCCGAAACACGCGCGGGGAGGTACCTTTGAGCCATTCGCGCCTGACCCACTCTTGTTCAAGCGCTTGGGTTCTGAATTACCGGGCTCGACAGGAGACATTGTTTAAGGCCAAATCGAGGGACGGGGGCGCCCGCGTTGTAAGTTATCTTGCAAACAGTGTAACGGGGATGTCAAGCCGCTAATAGACGGGTTGTCAGCACTCAAGCAAGCAAGGACTAAGTATTTATTCGCCAGTTATTTGGCCTGTGAGGTGGATGTGAGTGACATGTGATTTGCGATGATCGGTCTCTATGGTAGGTTTGCCCATTAATTCGGCACAAGAGTCGCCGAAGATAAACATTTCGCCCTGAGGAGGGGCTTCATGAACCGAAAAACGTTTCTAACCATTCTCACCATGTTGCTCGCAGTCTCCGCATACGCCGGGGAAAAACCGGTTGCCGTGCACACGTTCGTATGCAAGGGCGTGGACCAAGGTCCTTGCCTGAAGGGGGGCCTCCCCAGTTGGATCATCCAGGCGTCGGATGGCAACCTTTACGGCGTCGCCCAGATAACTACCGAAGTCTATCCCCCCGGGGGCGGCCTAGTATTTTCCCTGACGCCCACGGGCCACTTTACGGTGTTGTATAAGTTCAAACCGGAAAAAAGCTCGGTCACCGGAAACTATCCCGCCTTAATTAGCGAGGGTCCGGATGGGATGCTCTATGGCGAAACTGGCATCGGCGGGGCTTCGAACGAAGGCACACTGTTCCGGGTGAAGAAGGATGGAAGCGGATTCCAGGTCATTCACTCTTTCTGTTCGGACAACTGCTCTGACGGATACGATCCCGAAGGCCTGGTAGCGGGAAATGACGGCAACGTCTACGGCACCACGCTGTACGGTGGCGGGGGCCGGCAGTGCGGCGCCGAATGCGGCACCATCTTCCAAATCAATGCCGCCACAGGAGCGTACAAGGTAGTCCAAGTCCTCGGGTATCACACCAGCAGCATGGCGGTGGGTCCCGATGGCACCTTCTACGGAATTACGAATAACTCCGTCCTCTTCCACTACGACGAAGCCACCAATACCCTGCAACAGACTCAGCTCCAATTTCCACAGAACTTGAAGGTGGGCCTAGCCATTTTGCCGACCTTGGGTGCCAACGGGAATCTCTATGGTATCTATGAAAGCTTTCTGCAGGGCGGCGGCGGTCCCGGCCTGTTCGAGGTTCAGCTAGATGGCTCCAATCTGCAGGCGTTTCCCACCATTCCGAATTTCCCGACCGACGTGCCGATAAGTCCGCTCGTGTTGGGCAGTGACGGCAATTTCTGGATGACCATGTACGCAAGAGCCCTCGACGGTATTCTCACCATCTCGTCGACGGATGGGAGCGTAATCCAAACTCTCCGACCCTTCTCCACGAAAGCTGCGGTGGGCGATTGTCCGGTCGATCTTATGTCAGCGAAAGATGGAAAATTGTGGGGGTTGACCCAATGTGATGGCAAGGCTCCCAAGGGCTTTTACGGGCAGGGCGTGGTGTTTCGCCTGACTCCGAGTTCCGAGCTGCCGTAGTCGTTTCCCGCGATTGAGAAACGGAACTTCGCGCAGGCAAATACTTTAGGAAGAGGTTAGTGAGTAAGAGGGGCGCTCAAATGCGGCCTTGGCGGACGATTAATTTGACAAAAGATTCTTAGGGATGGAAAACCCACGAAATTTCGATCAAGGAAGGAAAAGAACATGAAAGTATCTCTCCGGCTCTTTCTAGCCGTGCTCGTATCTGCGGCGGCTTCTTTGTGCGCCGCCCAAACCTACAACATTACTGACCTCGGGGACCTTCCCGGCGGAAGTTTCAACCAAGCCCAGGCGATCAACGTTAGCGGACAGATCACTGGCATGGCCGGAGACTCCAAAGGCAATGGTGTGGTCATCCTTTACTCGAACGGCAAAATGACCGACCTGGGCAGCCTGGGCGGCGGCAAGGCAATCGGCAACGGCATCAATAAATCCGCTCAGATCGCTGGATACTCTACTAACGCGGCGGGGGTGTATCGGGCATTTGTGACGGTTCGCGGAAAGCTCGTCGACATTGGGGATCTCGGTGGAGGCACCGCGGCCGCGGCTGGTCTGAATGATTCCGGGCAAGTAGTCGGGTCCTCCTACCTTGGCAACGGGGGAGGCGTCCATCCGTTTCTTTACAGCAACGGCAAGATGATCGACCTGGGAACACTCGGTGGCCAAGGGTGGAGTGGCGCGAACGGGATCAATAACTCTGGGGTTGTAGCAGGAACCTCGTGGGCGCCAGATGGTTTCTTCGCTTTCGTCTGGAAGAACGGGAAGATGAAGTCGCTTGGAACCTTGGGCGGACAGTACAGCGAGGCGTACGCCATTAACAACAAAGGCCAGATCACCGGCGGAGCCGCCACCCCGAATGCCTGGCACGCTTTCATCACGATCGGCGGGAAACTCAAGGATATAGACACGCTTCCCAAGTCAGCCAGTATGGGCTTCGGGATCAATGACTCTGGGATCGTCGTCGGCCAGACCAATGATCACGCGTTTGTGTACGACGGCAAGAAGATGAAGGACCTGAACAATCTCATACCGCCGAACTTAGGATGGGTCCTTTACGTGGCGAACGGGATCAACAATGCCGGAAAAATTGTCGGCTACGGCACGCGCAACGGGACCACGCTCCACGCGTTTCTTTTGACGCCGCAGTGAGAAACACGGGCCAGGGGGCGAAGTGAACGGGAGGTTCTGGCCAAGGCAGAGCCTCCCTGAACGAAAAAAGGGGAGATCACAAAAATGCAGTTTGCGATGCGAACTGTGAGCGCGCCGGGAATCGTGCTCGCGTTAACTCTGGCCAGGCTGACGGTGGTTCCGGTCTCACCCGCGCCGCTTAACGCGTGATTCTGGAGGCATGTCCCACTCAGGCGGGAGCAAGCCAGCAATGATTGGCCCTAGCTGCCATCAGGAAAGCCTCCACGGTGCAGGATCATGGGATAGTGCGGAAGTTGCTCGAGTCTCGGGACCGATGCGCGCCATCCTTCAGATAAGGTTTTAATCCTTCTCTGGAACTTCCAACCGCGGTTCGTGAAGAGATTTCGCTTTGTTTGCGGCCGGCTTCGGAACCGCCCACACCGCGATCCGGTACCCCAGCAGCACCGCGAGGATAGCGCCATACTCCAGGGGCAGGTGAATGTCGGCCTTTACCAGCCACCAGTAATGAATTACTCCGGCAATCGCGCTGAAATAGATCAAGCGATGCAGAGCTTGCCAGCGCTTCCCGCCGAGACGCCGGATCCAGCCCGTGGTCGAAGTGAGCGCCAGCGGGATTAGCAGAACGAATGCGGTGAATCCGACTGTGATGAAGCGGCGTTTGGCAACGTCGTGCAGCATCTCGTGCAGGTCGAAGAATTTGTCCAGCCAGATGTAGGTGAGAAAATGCAGCGTGCCGTAGAAGAACGCGAATAGTCCGAACATGCGGCGGTAGCGAATCAGCCAAAGCCGCCCGGTTAGTTTGCGAATGGGTGTGATGGATAACGTGATTAGCAGGAATCTCAGGGTCCAGTCGCCGGTCGCGTGGGTGATGACTTCGATTGGATTTGCGCCCAGTGCGCCGCCGTAGGCTTTCCATCCCAGGAGCGCCAAGGGGACGAGGCAAACGAGAAAGACCACGGGTTTGAACCAGCGAATCATGCAGCGATCAAGTAGCGCTGTCGACGTTCTTGTAGCGCCGCCGTCCCGGCGGCTGTCGTGGAGGCGTCCCGCCCCCACCGGCGAGGGCAGGATGCCCTCGCGACAGCCGGCAAGATGCCGGCGCTACTAAGATGCTCAGAAATTCTTTTTTAAATCCATGCCGGTGTACAGGCTTGCTACCTGGTCGTAGCCGTTGAACATCAGCGTGGGGCGCTTCAGAAATTCGCCTAGCCGCCGTTCTTTGGCCTGACTCCATCGGGGATGATCCACATTCGGATTCACGTTCGAGTAGAAGCCATATTCGTTCGGGGCCATCTCGTGCCAGGTGTTTCTCGGCTGGTCTCCGGTGAAGCGAATGCGTACAATCGCCTTGGCGCTCTTGAATCCGTATTTCCACGGCACCACGATGCGCAGCGGAGCGCCGTCCTGGTTGGGCAGCGCTTCGCCGTACATTCCGAAGCACAGCAGAGCCAAAGGGTGCATGGCCTCGTCCATGCGCAGGCCTTCCACGTAAGGCCAGTCGAGCACCCGGCCGCGCTGGCCCGGCATTTGCTTGGGATCTTCGATGGTGGTGAATTCCACAAATTTCGCCTTGCTGGTTGGCTTGGCTTTATTGATCAGCTCGCTCAGCGAAAAGCCTACCCACGGTACGACAATCGACCAACCCTCCACGCAGCGATGGCGGTAGATCCGCTCTTCGGGCGCGGCCATTTTGATAATTGTGTCTACGTCGAGGACCTGCTTCTTCTCGACAGCTCCGTCGATGGTTACCGTCCACGGCCGGGTTTTGAAATCCTTGGCCAGGCCTGCGGGCTCATATTTATCAGTCGAGAATTCGTAATAATTGTTGTAGTTGGTGACGTCCTTGTAGGGCGTGATGGTCTCGTTGGTCGAGAAGGAGCTTTTCTTGAGGCCGTCAATTTTGGCGTTGGCGTGCGCCGTCATCGAAGGGGATGCGATCTCCCCAAAGCCAACGCCCACCGCAGCGGCGGCGCCGGCCAGAGCTGTGCCTGCGAGAAACTTGCGGCGGTTCAGATACAGACTCTTCGGAGTGATCTCAGACGATGGAATATTTGCGGCCTTCTTGATCAGCATGAAACCGTCCTTACCTAAGTGTACGGGAACGGCGCCTCCGTGGATTGTGACGACTGCCGGACCCTCACTTCGATAGGACGCAGGTTAGCTGGAAAAGTTGCAAATGCCGGGTCGGGCCATTCACAGGCCGCTGAACGAGTCCAAAACGGAGACGTTGCAAGCAACGTCTCTACAGTTGTTGCCTCCTCTGTAGAGACTAGCTTGCTACGTCTCAAGTGGCCGACAGAGCTGGCGATCGAATGGGCGGCTTCAGTTGCGCTCGCCCAGCACCTCGCGCACTTTGCGGGACAGCATTTGCAGGGTAAACGGTTTCTGCAGGAAGGCGCCGGAGTCGAGCGTGCCTTCATGCAGGATGGCATCTTCGGTGTAGCCGGAAAGATAGAGCACCTTGGTCTGCGGATACGAGGCGCACAGCTGGGCGGATAACTCGCGGCCACTCATGCCCGGCATGACGACGTCGGTGATCAGAATGTCGATCTTGCCCGGATGATCCGCAGCGATCTGCAGCGCCGCCTCTCCGTGGTCAGCTTCCAAAACTTTATATCCCTTCGACTCCAGGGTCTCGCGGACCAACTGTCGCACCGATTCTTCGTCCTCCACCAATAACACGGTTTCTGAGCCGCCACTCTGCGATGACGATGCGCCCACCGCGCCCACGGGTTCCAAGGCATCTTCGACCCGCGGCAGATAGATGCGGAATGTCGTGCCCTGTTGCGGTTCGCTCTCGACCAGAACGTAGCCGCCACTCTGCTTGATAATGCCGTAAACCGTCGAAAGCCCGAGACCTGTGCCTTTCCCCTTTTCTTTGGTGGTGAAAAAAGGCTCGAAGATGCGAAGTTGGGTCTCTTTGTCCATCCCGTAACCGGTGTCGGTCACCGAAAGCACGACGTAGAGACCGGGTTGAATGTAGCTGTATTCGCGGCGAACATCCTCATTGTCCAGTCTGGCATTGGCGGTCTGGATTGTAAGCTTCCCCCCGTTCGGCATCGCGTCTTTGGAATTGACTACCAAATTCATGATGACTTGCTCGATCTGGCCGGCATCGGCGCGGGTACGGCCGAGATCAGCCGCCAGACGGGTGTGCAACTCGATGTTCTCTCCGATCAAAGGACGTAGCAGGCGCTCTATGTCCTCCACGATGATGTTCAGGTCGACCACCTTCAGTTCCAGCAGTTGCTTCCGGCTGAAGGCCAATAGCTGGCGCGTCAGAGTTGTGGCCCGATCCGTCGCCTGGTGAATCGCCTCGATCTTCGGATACAGAAAGTTGCTTTTCCGAGTGTGCTCGAGCAAGACTTCCGTGTAACCGCTGATCACCATCAACAAATTGTTGAAGTCATGCGCTACGCCTCCCGCCAGGCGTCCAACGGCTTCCATTTTTTGCGCTTGGCGGAATTGATTCTCCAGCACCCGCCGCTCCGTAATATCTTCCGCAATAATCTCCACCACCTCGGCCGTTTCCTCCGGGCGGTTGACGACGCGACCGCTCAGCCGCACCGTAATCGCGCTGCCATCCTTGCGCTTCCAGCGGACTTCAACGTTGTCCAAACGCGCCCCGCGCTGGAATTCACTCATGACCCGCGCCTGCTCGCTGGGATCCAGAAAGACATCCGACTTTGGATCCAGGGCCAGCACCTCTTCCGGCGAATCGTACCCCAGCATCGTGATCAAGGCAGGGTTCACGTCGAAAAATCTGCCCTCCAGGCTGGAGCGGTAAATCCCGTAAACCGCGCTCTGCACCAGCGACCGGTAGCGCGCTTCGGAACGGCGAAGCGCCTCTTCATTACGCTTGTACTCAATCGCGCTGGCGAGCTGTTGCGACACGAACTGCAGAATCTCCTTCTCCTTTTCACCGAAGCGCGCGTTGCCGCTGTAGCTTTGCACCACCAGCACGCCGAGAGTATTGTTACCCGCTTTCAATGGGACGCCGAGCCAGTCCAGGGATGGAGCGCCGATCAGTTCCGCCTCTCCCCGTCTCACTAAGCCGTCGAAGACTTCAGGAGTGCACAACAGCGGCTCACCGGTTCGCAGCACGTACTCGGTCAGACCTTTGCCCAACTTTTTAGGCGCAGGCCTGGGATCCCCTTCGTCCTCGAAATAGGGAAAGCTGAGTAGCTGCGTCAGCGGATCATAGACCGCAATATAGAAATTGCGGGCATACATTAGCTCGCCCACAATACCGTGAACCGCGGCATAGAACTGCTGCAGGTCCTCCGCCGTGCTGGTTTTTTGTGTGATGCGGTAAAGCGCAGAGTGCAGAGCCTCCGCCCGCTTCTGTTCCGAGATGTCGCGATACAGAACGCACATTGCCACCTGCTTCCCATCGACCACGATGGGAGCAGTGGAAATGAAAACATCCAGCAGGGTTCCGTCCTTGCGCTGACGCTTGGTTTCCAGGACAACCTTCTGCCCTTTCACCAACAACTCCGCAATCCAGCGGGTTTCCGCGCTCCGATCGGGCGGGACGATCAGCCTATCGATCCGTTGTCCCAGCGCCTCCGCCGGACCGAAGCCAAAAATGCGGGTGAACTCACCATTGAGGCGGGTAATCCGGTACTCTGGATCCAGAATACTAATGGCTTCCGGCGCGCACTCTACCAACTGCTCGAGATACGCTTTTTGTAACTCGGGGCTATCGGTTGCAAAGCCAGGAGTGATCGCTTCGGGGGTTGTGCTGCTCGAGGTGGGGCTGGAGAGCACCTGCGTGCGGCGTCGAAGTGTCTCTCTGAGAAACCTAGCGCGTGAAAGCTCAGCCGACGTCGCAGGCCGGGTGATGCGGTCACCCATCGAATCCCCCTCGGTTTATACCAGAGCCAACTTCAGATGTTAGATTGCCAGCCAGTTACTCGAAAGTTACCGAGGTAATTCCAGGTAGGAACCACGCGCCCTTCGATAGGAAACACCGCTATTGCCCGGTTGCGAGCATCTCACACACCCGGCGCAGGACATCGCGCTGTTGCTCATTGACGGCGAGAAATTCAAAGCCATGACGCAAACCGATGCGATAACGCACTAACGCACGTAGCTTCAGAGGATAAGCGGCCAGAGGCAAGGCAAGTTCCATGGAAACCACTTCGCCGACTTCCAGTTCTCCGGTCATCGTTCCCCCAACTCCATCCACGCCCAACTCATTCGAACGTCCCCACAGGGATGTCGTCTGCCCGGAGCGGAAGATGTGCACCGTGAGCCGCATGTCGACCGGATAGCGCGGAAACCGCCGCGCGCTGTGTTTAGCAGGTTTCGAATTGGAGATAAAAGCCTCCGCTTGGTTCTACACGCAGTTTTCCTGCGCAGCCAGCAGTCCTAATTTCCGTGCAACGGGTAGCCGGGCTCCAGGGGCAACTTCCCGCCCACCTTCAACACCGTTACTCCTCCGCTGATGGAATACACGTCCACCAAGCCGACCGCCCCGGGAGTCGATCCCACCTTCTTCACCACCGCCTCGTCAGACTCAACCACGATAATCGCCGGATGATCGCCCCGGCCATGGTTGGCGCCAGCAATCACCGCTTTCACTTCGTCCTTCGACATGCCGTAAACCTTCTCCAGCAACAGCTTCATCTCCGATGCCGCCGGATCACGAGTGATGAAGCTGACCGCCTTGCCATCCGGCCAGCGGCTCACCTGGCCCTTGCATACCTTCACCAGTTCGGGCAACGTGATCGCCACCACCTCGTTCGATTTGTTGGAAATCAAGGCCAGGTCTTTGGACTGAGCCAGTGCGGTCCAGCCCAGGATGACCAGTGCCGTCGCAAGCACGCGTTGGGCGAGCACATCCCCTCCAGTCCTATCGCGCCTTTGATTATCTCCGATTCTCCTCGAAGTCCGGTCGCGTCTCAATGAACGAACGAGTATGTACCACCGGATGCAATAGGCCGTTGGCGACTCGCCACCCATTCCAGCCGATCTTCCCGCGCCCAAGCCTACAGCAATTCCTGTACTCCGCACATGAATCGTTTGTCTTGCGTTATCATCCTTCTTACGAAGGAGGAATCCCATGGCACATGAGTTACCCGCTCTCCCCTATGACTATTCAGCTCTCGAACCCATAATCGATGCTCAGACCATGAAACTGCACCACGACATGCATCACGGGGCCTATGTCAAAAATCTAAACGCTGCTCTGGAAAAATATCCGAACCTGCAATCGAAGAGCGCCGAGGAATTGATCCGCGATCTCAACGCCGTCCCCGAGGACATCCGCACCACCGTCCGCAACAACGGCGGCGGGCACGTGAATCACACCATGTTCTGGAAGATCATGAAGCCCAAGGGCGGCGGCGACCCCAGTGGCGCGATTGCGGACGTCATCAATAAAACCTTCGGCAACTTCAAAGATTTCCAGACCAAGTTCAACGACGCTGGCGCCAAACAATTTGGCAGCGGCTGGGTCTGGCTCGCCGGCAAACCTGGCGGCGAGGTGCAGGTCATTAGCACGCCCAATCAGGACAACCCAATCTCCCAAGGCCTGTTCCCCATTTTCGGCAACGACGTCTGGGAACACGCCTACTACCTGAAATACAACAATCGCCGCCCCGAATACCTCGCGGCCTGGTGGAACGTAATCAACTGGGAAGAAGTCAACCACCGCCTGAAAACATTCCAGGCCCATCATGAGCCCGCGATGGCGGGACGATAAAGACGAACACCGCTTGCCTGGGCCGGGTCTCCAACCCGGCCCAGCACAGCCCTCATCAATCCAACTGAGGACCGAGAACTGAGAACCGACAACTGAGAACCGAGAACTGCTTTTCTGCATTTCCTGTGCGCCCGCTGTGGAAATTATGCTGTCCAACACCAGCCGCTTCCTTTTCCCGATTCGAAGCTGCCACTAAGACCGCACGCCATATGGCTGAATCAATCGCCTCCATAAATTTTCTTGATCGCTGTCTGTCTCAGAAAATCGCCCGCCGATTTTTTCCTCCGTTGCACCAAACTTTGGTAATTGACCTACACTGCTCGCGCGCGTAGATTCGTCCTCGTCCTCAACCACATTTCAGCCGACAACAATAATCACTTACGCCTCCGGCAACGAGGCTGAGCTGGAGAGAGCACGAATCGAAAATCGGCAGTCGCAAAGCGAAAATGCCTTTTCATTCTCCCTCCCCTGAAGGGTAGATGAACGTGAGAAAGACATCCGCTACATGGAAAATTTATCGCACTCGCTTCTTGATCAAAGCCCGGCAACTCAGCCAACCGCTTCTCTTCGTCGACGCACTGGGGCGGGAACATAGCGGCCAGGCAGGTGATTATCTGGTTGAGTCATCCGACGGTGCCCGACGCATCGCGCCCCGGCTGATTTTTGAAGATGTGTACGTGGCCATGGGGCCGGCGGATGAAAGCTGGCCCTCTCCAATGGAGCCCGCCATGGCACTGTCGGCTCCCAAACGCCGCGTCGCCTCCCGTACCGCGGCCACGGCCTAGGCTCCACTGTTCGTGGAGGACGGGCGTCTCGCGAGCCTGCCCTGAGCGAAGTCGAAGGGTCCACGTGGAGCAAAGTTCCGCAGCGATTGCGCACGCTCACGTAGACCCGGACGCCTCGTCCGGGTGCCGGAGCAAAGCTCCACAGAGCCTGTTAGTGGAGGAACGACTCATGTTCCGTACTTGAATTCGACCCAATCTCGGGTGGGAAGGAGCTCCACCAGAAATCCTCGGCACGAGCCAGAATCGAGTTCCGCGGCTGAGCCGCGCAATCTATCCCTGTGGAAAAAAAAGGCGGAAGGTGGGCATCTGCGCAGTCATTGCTTTGAGATACAATATATAGTGATTACGTCTTGACAGCCACAACGGGCGGGAGTACTGTTGCCATCCGGTAGGCTGTAAACGCCTCCGGAACGGAGACGAGCGATGCAGCGCAAGAAGAGTAGGTAGGCGCCAGAACACACGGGCGGAAGCCGTGGCCGAGAGACCCCGGGCTGCCCAGCCAACTCAACCAAGTGTCAATGCTTCATCGTTGCCTGAAGCCTGACGCCTGAAGCCTGAAGAACAAGATGGCCGCTTCCCGGTCCGGTCTTTCCGGACATCCCCACGGGGAACGACAACAGTTTGACAACTGGCGGGTTGGAAAACACCTCGTCGAGAGGGCTCGCAGCCCTCTTCTGTCGAGGCGGATTTGAGGAGCTCTCATGGAAAGTCTAGCCCATCTGGTCGCGGAATCCATGATTCGTCACGGCGTTGAGCCCACCTTTGACCATCGCCGCCTGCAGTGGTCAAAGTGGTTCCACTGCCAGGACAGTTTCAGCCTCGTCCTTGCGCCGTGCAAGCCAGGGCTTTTCGCCTTGGGAGAAGAACTGGTTGCTCCTGGCGAGTCGGCAGCCGGCGAGGGAAAACGTATGCTGGCGCTGTTTCAGATCTCAGAAGCCGACGACCTGGGTATGGCACTGGGCCGTCTATTCCTGCCCGGCAGCCCCGCGCGCGAGCGCTTTGCCAGCGGCCGCTGCTTCGCCCGCTACGTCGTCATTGAGGACGCGGTTCAGCGCCAGACCGCCCACGCCGCTCTACAGCGCTGGATGGCCTCATCGGCCGAAGCCGCCTCTGGAGTCCCGCAAGCAGTTTCAGACGACACCCACGTAGCCCCGGACGCCCCCGTCCGTGGAGCCGAGCAAAGCTCGGCAGGGTTCGTATCAGGGCACGACTTTAGTCGTGCCGCAAACGCAGCAACCTCAAACTCGGCTTCAGCCGCTGCCTCTGCGGTCTCGACAGATGCGTCGGCACAACTGGAATCATCAAATAAACAGGCCCAGATTGGGCCACCATCGCCGATTCCATCCGGTTTTTAAGCGTCTTAGACGCAGGACTGGAGCAAAAGTGTTCTCATGAAGAATGTTCGATGGAGGACGGGCGTCTCGCCCGTCCAGCCGCGAAGCGGCGTGAGAATGCAGCCCACGGCGCAAGCCGTGGGAGAAGGATGGCAGTCACACAAGCCCCAGCGGGGCGAAAGAATGAGGAGCAACTGAGATGAACGATCCAGCGACTTGGGCACTTGTGGAGGGACTGGAGAACTTGGACCAAATGGAATCTAGCTGCAAGGAAGACATCTCGAAATCGAGACTCATGGCCTCCCGTGACCGCTTGATCTCCGCAAAATTCTGCGCCTACATCGAAGGGGACGAGACCCCACAGCTAAAGAGGTTCGATCTGGTCGAGGCCAAGAACTTCGCGCGTTTGGCCGAGATAGAGGAAGGATGTGTCGCATCCCTCACTCAGCTTCTCGCCAAACTAGCTGCTCGGAGACGGCGAATGTTGGTCCGGCTCGAAGAATCGAGGAGCTTGGAATAGCCAGCCGCGCAGCGGCCAAAGATTGCAGCCCACGGCGCAAGCCGTGGGGAAAGATAGAAGAAACAGACAAGCCCCAGCGGGGCGAAAGAATGAATGATTCACTGCAGCGTCGGATATCGGCTTTTGGGTGGCGCAGCGCTTCCAGCGCTGCGATCCAAGCCAGCAAAATGACCGGCTTTAGCCACTGGGGTAAAGGTTTTCGCAAGAAATCTTAAAACACAGCGGAGCAAAGACTCCGCAGGAGAAAAAGAAATGTCGGAAGTCACTGTAAAAGGAGCCCACACCACCACCGAGACTGTGCCCAGCACCAAGAAAGCCCCAGGCCTGGCCTTCCGCCGCTTCTTCACCAAGCCCGGCGTCTCGCCCTACGACGAGGTCGAATGGGAACGCCGCACCGCTCAAATCACCGATGCCCAGGGCAACACGATCTTCGAGCAAAAAGATGTAGAAGTCCCCAAAGACTGGTCCATGACCGCAACTAACATCGTGGCCAGCAAGTATCTCCATGGCACCATCGGCACGCCCGAGCGCGAGTCAGGAGTCCGCGCCCTGGTGACTCGTGTCGCTGAAACCATCCGCGACTGGGGCCTATCCCAAGGCTATTTCAAAACGCCGGAAGATGGCGCCACGTTTCACGATGAACTCGCCCACATCCTCATCCGCCAATATGCCGCCTTCAATTCGCCAGTCTGGTTCAACGTAGGCTGCGATCGCATCGAGCCCGACTCCGACGCCCGCAACTGGCATTGGAACCCGGTAGCCGGCCGCGTAGAATTCGGAGTCACCGGCTACAGCACGCCGCAGTGTTCCGCCTGCTTCATCAATTCGGTGCAAGACTCGCTCGACTCCATCCTGACTCTAGCCAAGACCGAAGGCATGCTCTTCAAGTGGGGATCAGGCACCGGCACCAATCTTTCCCCATTGCGTTCGTCGACCGAAGGTCTAAGCGGAGGCGGTATCGCCAGCGGCCCGCTCAGCTTCATGAAAGGTTTCGACGCCTTCGCCGGCGTAATCAAGTCCGGAGGCAAGACCCGCCGCGCCGCCAAGATGGTCATCCTCAACATCGACCATCCCGACATCATCGACTTCATCGAGTGCAAGTCCAAAGAAGAAGCCAAAGCGCACACTCTAGTGGCCGCCGGTTACGATGGCTCCTCACCCGACTCCGAAGCCTACTCGTCCATCTTCTTCCAAAACGCCAACAACTCCGTCCGCGTCACCGACGACTTCATGTACGCCGTCCTCCGCGACACCGACTTCAGCACCAAAGCCGTGCGCGACGGACGTCCCATGCACACCTTCAAAGCCAAAGACCTGCTCTACAAAATCTCTGACGCGACCTGGCGCTGCGGCGATCCCGGCATGCAATTCGATACCACGGTAAACCGCTGGCACACCTCGAAGAACACAAGCCGGATAAACGCCAGCAACCCATGCAGCGAATACATGTTCCTCGATGACTCGGCCTGCAACCTAGCGAGTCTGAATTTACTGAAGTTCGCACCCAACGGCACCTTCGACGTGGAGGCGTATCGCCACGCCGTAGACGTACTAATCACAGCTCAAGAAATTCTCGTAGACAACGCCGGCTACCCCACAGAAATGATCGGCAAAAATTCCCACGACTATCGCCCGCTAGGCCTGGGCTACGCAAATCTAGGAGCATTGCTAATGGCCGCCGGCCTGCCCTACGACTCCAACGCCGGACGCGACTACGCCTCCTGCGTAACCGCCATCATGTGCGGCCAAGCCTACCTGCAATCCTCCAGGATCGCAGAAGCCTGTCCCGCATTAGTCCCAGCAACCGAGCCCACAAGAAAAGGCCTAGCCGAAACCAACCTAGGCTCCAACGTAATGCCCGGAGGAGCCTGCCCCGGCTGGTACATAAACCGCGAACCATTCCTGGACGTAATCCGCATGCACCGCGCCTCAGTCAACAACATAAATAAAAACAACGTCCCCTCTCCACTCTACGAAGCCAGCAAACAAGCCTGGGACGAAGCCCTAGCCCAAGGCGAAAAACACGGCTACCGCAACTCCCAGGTAACAGTCCTAGCCCCCACAGGCACAATCGGCTTCATGATGGACTGCGACACAACAGGCGTTGAGCCTGATCTTGCGTTGGTGAAGTACAAGAAACTGGTAGGCGGAGGCATGATTAAGATTGTGAACAACACCGTGCCCACCGCGTTGTTCAAGCTGGGGTACTCGCATGATGAGGCGGACAAGATTGTCAGCTACATCGATGCGACGGGGACGATTGAAGGTGCGCCTCACATCAAGGATGAACATCTGTCGGTGTTTGATTGCTCGTTCAAGCCGGCGAAGGGCACGCGGTCGATCGCTTACATGGGCCATCTGCGAATGATGGCGGCGACGCAGCCGTTTATCTCCGGGGCGATTTCGAAGACTGTGAACTTGCCTGAGAATGCTTCCGTCGAAGACATCATGGAAGCTTATCTGCAGGCTTGGAAATTGGGGTTGAAGGCTGTGGCCGTCTATCGCGATGGCTGCAAGAAGTCGCAACCGCTAAGCGCCGCCGGAACTTCCACCGCGCTTTCGAAGAAGGGCGATGCGGCGACGGCCGCGGTGACGGTGCGCGAGGAAGAGAATCTCAACGGGCCTCCGCGCGCGGTGCGCCACAAGCTGCAGTCTGAGCGGCGATCAATCACCCACAAATTCAACGTAGGCGGACACGAAGGCTACATAACGGTAGGCCTCTATCCCGACGACAGCGTGGGCGAAATCTTCATCACCATGGCCAAAGAGGGATCGACGGTCAGCGGCCTCATGGACAGCTTCTCCTGCGCCGTCTCCATCGCCCTGCAACACGGCGTCCCGCTGAAACTGCTGTGCGAGAAGTTTGCCCACACCCGCTTCGAGCCCAGCGGCTGGAGCGGCAATCCCGACATCGGCTTCGCCAAATCCATCATGGACTACATCTTCCGCTGGCTCGACCTGCGCTTCTCCACCGGCCAGCAGCAAATGCTATTCGAGAACCTCCGCCTGAGGCCAACCCCACCGCCGACAGCAGAAGCGGTAGGAGACATAAACGGCTCGACAGAAGTGAGTGGAGGCCGGGCGTCCTCGCCCGGCCCCGCCGCCGGCAGCCACCACGCCGCCGACGCCCTCGCCGGAATTATCGACCTGGGCGACGCCCCAACCTGCTCCTTCTGCGGCTCCATCATGACCCGCAACGGAAGCTGCTACCGGTGTGGGAGCTGCGGCAGCACCAGCGGCTGCAGCTAGGTTCGTGTGGGGCCGGGTCTCTGACCCGGCCAGGCGGAGCAAAGCTCCGCAGAGACTTGGGAAGGAAAGTCTTGGGAGGGCATGGCGCTAACGGTGCCGGTTCATGCACTTCAAGATTCTTGGACGAATCGCGGAGGTGGAGCTTATCGCCACCGGCTCAGCCATCCGCGAACGCAAACGCCTCTGGAAGATTTATGGCAAAGCACGCTGGAGAAAGCTAAAGGGAATCGCAAAGGTCGAATTTTCCGATGGTACGATAAGCCATGCCGAGATTCACTGGTACGAAGCTCATGGGATCGGTGCGACGGAACACAAAATCAAGCGCATCGTCGAGTGAGGCGACGAGTGACAGGAAAAGAGGCGAAGCCCGCTTCGTCCTTTGCGTGCGAAACAAAGATTACCCTGCCTCTCTGGAACTGCGGAAGGTGTATCGCCTGCTAAGCGATGAGCAGGCGTCCAAGCACCATCAGATGCGGGTGATCGACGAGTCTGGCGAAGATTATCTGTACCCGGAGGAGTATTTCGTTCCCATAAAGCTGCCACAAGCGGCAGAGAAAGCAGTGCTGAGGACAACTTGAGCCACGCCGTCCTCGGCTGTCCAGCGGAGCAAAGCTCCGCACAAATCGTCAATGGACGACGGCCCGGATCGCCCGTCTAGGAGGGAGGGAGAATGCAGATGGCCAACACCGGGGAAAGGAAACGAGACGAGCTGATTTCTAAGGTCTGTCCGTTTTGCGGCGAGTGCACTGGCCAGCCTGACTTTATAGGGCATTTACCCGTGCTTCGGTGCTCCAAAGATGGACTTCTGCTGATTGACCCGAGTAAGAGCGATGAGGGACGGGTCACTCCAATCACAGAGGAGTCCCTGATGGAATTGAAACAGGCGTACTCGCTCGCAACAGCCGCGCGGAATCCCGATTTCATGGGCCCCGTGAATTAGAACGTCTCGTAAGTGAGGGTCGGAAGGCACGCCTCGCTTCTCGGCAATCTGGATTCTGGGCGGGCGTGATTGCCGCTATCGAGCGGGCGGTTCCGGTTTTGGGCACCGGCGCTTCGATGGTAGTGCACGAAGGGTCGTCAAACCATTTACAGCGTTCATCACCTTGGGTCAGGCTAGCGTAGCGAGGTCACAGAATGAGCACATGGGTTGAGAGACCGAATGAATTCGCTATGCTCGATTATGCTGATAATGAACCCGGCGCAATCGAAAAACTCCAGGAACTAAATGAGTTCTATCGTAAGAACCGATGGCCTGCAGAGTACTCGAACACCACCCATCACATATATTGCGCCGACGCGCGAGACCTCTCCTCGCTTCGCGACGAGAGTGTCCATCTGGTTGTAACCTCTCCGCCGTATTGGACGCTGAAAGAGTACGCCCCCCACGAAAGGCAGTTGGGAGCGATCGAAGACTATGAGGAATTCCTTGCGGAACTGGACAAAGTCTGGGCGGAGTGCGCCAGAGTGCTCGTTCCCGGAGGGAGAATGTGCTGCGTCGTTGGCGATGTGTGCATTCCGAGAAAGAAAGCTGGACGACACCACGTAATTCCGCTGCACGCAGATATCATGGTGCGGAACCGCAAGCTTGGACTAGATTCACTCACTCCGATTCTGTGGTTCAAAATAGCGAACGGAGCTACCGAGGTCGAGGGCAACGGTGCGGGGTTCTACGGCAAGCCGTATCAACCTGGTGCAATTGTGAAAAACGACTTCGAATACATTTTGTTTTTTCGCAAAGGTGGGTCATATCGGTCACCGTCGTTTCTGCAGAAGGCTCTCTCTATGTTGTCGCGAGAGGAACTCAAGGCTTGGCTTCGCACGTCATGGACGGACATCAAAGGAGAGTCCACGAGAAAAGGACATCCAGCTCCTTACCCGGCAGAATTGGCGGAGCGTCTGATCCGTCTTTTTTCCTTTGCTGGCGATGTGGTATTGGACCCGTTTGTTGGCACTGGAAGTACCTCCCTTGCGGCTATGTCGTCGGGACGTAGTAGCATTGGCCTTGAAGTGGATAGTCGCTATATTCGTCTCGCAAAGGAGAGGCTCGAAAGGGTTTTACTCATCAGGCCAGAACCTCACCTTTTCGACGTGAAAGTGGAATTCAATCGCAATAAATGAGCGATGCAAATTACGCTCTGCTGACCGCATTCCAGAACCTCTTTGAAGGAACCCCGTATCTTCACAGAAACTCAAGCCTGGGCGATAGAGTCGCGAGCTTTCTCTACGAAGATCTCTACACCCTGAATAAATCAACGGAGTTGCGTGAGCGGATCGACGCTCATGTACGCGTGCTGAACGTTCAAAATCGGACGGTCGGCATCGCAAGGAGACGTGGCGATGGGACGTTTGGCGAACTGGTCCCGTCAGCAACCCCCGTCGTTGAGAAGGGACTATCGGTTGCGCGAGGGCCGGTTGCGACAATCGAGATTGGTGTTGAAACGAAGATACTCGCGAAAGCCATGATCAAGCAGATTGATCGAGTCATCGGAGATTTGATCAGGCAAACCGGGGAATTCAAGAAACGCGGTGGCGATCCGATCTGCGTGGGCATAGTGGGAGTCAACTTCTCAGAACTTTACACTTCCTACGAGGGGACAAGGGCTTTCCTCACAGACGGAGGCAAATACAAGCATCCGATCCAAGAGGCTGCCGCAGCGGTTTCCCGGTTGCAACAGCGAGCTGCACCCAGCTTCGATGAATTCCTTATACTTAAATTTAGCGCTACAAACACTGCTCCATATCCGTTTTCTTGGGTTGACGAAAAACAAACAACGCTGGAATATTCCGCCCTCTTAACACGCATTTCGCGGAACTACGACCGGCGCTTTGGGTGAACGTGAAGTTTTGTGGCGCCCTGCGAGGCCTAGATCTTTTTTATGTCTCTTGCGACACGACTGAAAGTCGTGCCCTTCCCAGAACCCGCCTCGCTGCTGCGGTCCTCGGCTGGGCGTAGAATGCCGTCATTGAGATTCATGGAAGCAAGTCCTTTATGAAATGTCGATTGCCCTTCGGAATTGTGGTTTGGCTGATTTGCGGTCCATTTCTGTTCGCACAGAGCAGCCCCTCATCAACCGAGCAGAAGCAGGAGCCTCCTGCATCGAATTCTGACACGCAAGCTTCCAGTCAGTCGCAGATGGGCATCCAGGGCGGCCCTATCGAGATACTAAGCGACACTATGGGTGTAAATTTTGGTCCCTACTTGCAAGATGTGCTGAAGAGCGTCAAGCTGAACTGGTACAACCTGATTCCCGAATCGGCGCGCGGACCGCTGAAGAAGAAGGGCAAGGTCTTAATCGAGTTCAAGATCCTCAAGGACGGCAAGGTTGCGGACATGAAATTGGTCGAAAGCTCCGGGGATGTGCCATTGGACCGTGCTGCATGGAGCAGCATCACCACTTCAGGCCCCTTCCCGCCACTGCCAGCCGAATTCTCTGGCCTGTATCTTGGCCTGCGTTTCAGCTTCTATTACAACTATGCCCCGGGCGATATTAAGGTGCAAGAAATTGGCTCGAGTACTCCGGGATCGCAAGGTTTTTCTGGTTCGGGGATCACCGTGCGCATTACCGCACAAACCCCTGTTCAGGTACCTCTTGACTCGTCCTATGTAGTCTCCGCTTTCGTAAAAGGGACTACGAATGATGCGCTAAAGTGGAGCGTCGCCGGGGAAGGCTGCACTGATTCTGCCTGCGGCACAATGATTTATGGCTTGTACGTAGCCCCAACTGTCTTGCCTGACCCGCCTGTGGTTACAGTCACGGCTGTCTCGGAGGCTGACCACAAGGCGTGGGCCTGGATCAGAATTCATCTGGTCGCATCCGCGACACACGACTGAAGTCGTGCCCTCCCGCTGTGATCATCTTCAAACTTTAGACTTGGCTGTAGTACGCCGTTTCAGCGAGGGACGCCCGTGTCGGAAGAACTGAACAAACTGATCGAAATGGCGAGAACGATACGGATGACGCCGGAGCAGGCGGAACGGCAGCGGCGCAGCCTTGCCTACGGCAACGTCAAGATCGAGAACGATTCCATCACTTGGGAGATGATTGACAGGGCGGCAGAGCGATTGGAGAAAGAGAAGTGAGCGGGCGGCCTGCTTTTTGTCCGGTCTGGCGGGTTTGCGGTGCCTGAATCTTTTTCTTGTCGGTTACGGCACGACTGAAGTCGTGCCCTTCCACGAAGCCTCACGGGCGAGGGCGCCCGCGCTACACGGGCAAACACGGAGTCGCTTCACCGCCCTATAGGAATGTTCGTGAATTCAGGGAAAACGGCCTTTTGCCGAAATCTTGTCAAGCCCCCTGCGAGGTCTGAATCCTTGTAAGTTGCTGGTATCAAAGCGAATATAATTTTGCAAAGTTGGCGGGTTTACCCTATTCGAGTAGTTATCATAGAAGTAGTGGGTAATTGCTAGTGGCTGGTGACTAGCAAAGATCAACGGCAGCGGACAGGAGTGTCCGCTCTACACAATTTCAACGAAACAGGGCGCGGCCTCAATGGCCGCGTTTTCTATTTGCGGGCAAATCTTACTGGCGAACTACGGGGAGCTATGACTAAGGACCGGGGTAGGGCGATCAAGGGGTGCAAGGAACGCGGGGAGTGGGCGGAGCTTTGTTTTATGGCGCGGGCGGCGGGGGAGGGGTTGCGGGTGTCGAAGCCTTATGGGGACTCGGCTAGTTACGATGTGGGGGTGGAATGCGTGGCTCCGAAGCGCGAGGGGCGGATTCTGCGGGTGCAGGTGAAGTCCACTATTTATAAGCGGCGGGGGGAGGGTTATAGCTTGAATGTGATGGGGCCGCAGCGGGAGCGGTATCCGAGCGGGGTGGTGGACTTTTTTGCGGTTTATCTGATTCCGATAGACACCTGGTACATTATTCCGTTTGAGCTGATGGGGCGGACGAATTGCTCGTTGCATTTCACGCCGGATAGCAAGCGGCATAAGTATGCGTCCTATCGGGAGGCTTGGCATTTGCTGCGCGGTGAGGGGAAGGCGCGGGGTGGGTCGAAATAGAAATGCTGGGGGCGGCCGCAGGGGCTCCTACGCTAAGCGGGGCGTTATGACGGCGTCGGGGGCTTTCGCGGGTTTGTTCGGATTTTGGAACAAGAATCATTTTGTTGTGGCGCGGGCTTGCCGATGGTGTAAGAAGGGGGCTCAGCGATAAGCGGGGCCCTGCCATTACGGCTCTCCCCCATCCAGTGTGTAAGGGCCCCGCACGGATTTTGCCTCCGGTTTTGTCTTCTGGTTTGCCAATTGCGAGCGGGCGGGTTGGCGGTATAATTTGGCGTATCGGAGGAACCTGTATGCGAATTTCCGGCCTCCTGGTGGTTCTGCTCTGCGGATTGGTTTCGGTTTGTGGGGCCAGCGACGCGGCGCGGCAAAGTTCGTCCTCAATTGCGGCGCCCACCTCCTTCAACTCGGATGGGTTCAACTCCTCCGGGATCGTCCGCCCCGATTTCTCTGGGCTGGTAGCGAGCGGTCGCGCGGACTGGGACCACCGCCGCTTCGACCCGGCACGAGACGGAGATCTGACCTGCTATACGATTGAGAGCTATCGAGTGAAACGCCAAAGTCCGGATTCCGATGTGGTTGAGCCAGTCGGGCATTCAACCTGCCAGCGCGCGTCGAAGTTTAGCGTAAAGACGGTGGAGGAACCGGGCAAGGCTCCCGCGCATTGAGCTGGGTCCCACGGCTCAGCGCTTGGCAGAGTGGCGAGCGTTTATCCTGTCTAATGAATTATCCTGCGTAACCTTTCCTGCTGGCAGCCGTTTATATCGTTAGAGGCGCGATGGTCGTTCGAGCACCGGCATCGAGGCGGGCCCCGGAGCAGGCGGAGGAACGTCTGCTGGTGGAGGCTGCGCAGAAGGATCCTACCCGGTTTGCCGAACTCTACGAGATCAACTTTGAGCGGGTGTATGCGTTCATCGCGCGGCGGGTGGGCGATCGCGGTGCGGCCGAGGATTTGACCTCGGACACGTTTCACAAAGCACTGGCCAACCTTCCGCGTTTCGAATGGCGCGGTGTGCCATTTGCGGCGTGGCTGCTCAGGATTGCAGGCAATGCGATCGCGGATCGGGCGCAGCGAACGGGGAGAGAGTTGGCAGTGGACGATCCCCCAGAACTGGGCGCGGATGCCAGTGCCCTCGTCGATCTGGAGGAAGTGGAGCATCGGGCGCGGTTGTTTCGTTTAGTGGAGCAGCTTCCTGCGGATCAGCGGCGGGTGATCGCGATGCGGTTTGCGGAGGAGAAGAGTATCCGCGAAATCGCGGAGACGTTGGGGCGCACGGAGGGTGCGGTGAAGCAGTTGCAATTCCGCGCCTTGCAGAATCTGCGGGCGCAGATCAAGAGCAGGAAGCCACGCACGAAGGGAAACAAGAAGCCGGATGGCAAAGATGCCTAGGCGCAGTTTGATTGAACAACTCGATGAAGCGGTGCAAGAGGTGGTCGGCAATCCTCGTGCAGCGTTGCCGCTGGAGAACACGGGCGTGGATCCGCTGGTTCGCCTTGCCGCCGAGTTGCGCGATCTGCCTCGCGAAGATTTCAAAATACGTTTAAAAAATGATTTGGAAAGGAGTATTTCGATGGCGACCATGAGAGTACCTATGACTGAAACGCGCACCTTCGCCGCCCCCAGGCTGGCCTTCAAGGATGCGGCGAAGGCGATCGAATTCTACAAGAAGGCCTTCGGAGCGAAGGAAACCATGCGCTTCGACACCGGCGCGGGTATCCCGCATGCCGAGATCGTGATCGGAGATTCGGTCGTAATGCTTTGCGAGGAGTGGCCGGAGGGGGGACGGTACAGCGCGGAGACGATGGGCAGTTCTCCAGTCAGCATGGTGATCCACGTTCCCGACGTGGATGCCTTCGCGGAGCACGCCGTGGCGGCTGGGGCCAAGCTGGCAGGCCCGATTGCGGACCAATTCTATGGATACCGCGAGGGAACCTTGCTCGATCCGTTCGGATACGCGTGGCATGTGTCCACGGTGAAGGAAGAAATGTCGGTCGATGAAATGCACCGCCGCTTCCGGGCCATGATGAAAGAGGGCGAGGCAAAAAAGCCGGCGGTGAATCCGATTCCCCGCGGCTTCCGCACCGTTACGCCTTACATGATTGCGGAGGATGGTCCGGCAATTCTGGAGTTTGCCAAGCAGGCGTTCGGCGCCGAAGAGAAGTTTCGCGCGGTGGGCTCGGCGGGCGGGCTGCACGGCGAAGTCCGCATTGGCGATTCCATGCTCATGATGGGCGGCGGACTGCCGGGGCGGGAGTTCCGCGCTACGGCGAATACCCATGCGCTCCACCTGTATGTTCCGGATTGCGATGCGGTTTACGCACGGGCGCTGCAGGCGGGGGCTACGTCCCTCGGTGAGCCCAGAGACCAGGAATACGGCGAGCGCTCGGGCAGCGTGAAAGACCCGGCGGGGAATTACTGGTACATCGCTACGCATCAGGGCGAGAGCTACAGGCCTGAAGGACTGAACGACGTGAACGTGTATATGCATCCGCTGCGGGCAGAGCCCGTGATCAACTTCTTGAAGCGGGCGTTCGGGGCGCGGGAGATTGGGAAATACGCATCGCCGGACGGTGTGGTGCATCACGCGGAGATACGCGTTGGGGACTCGGTGGTGGAGATGGGCGAGGCCCAGGGGAAGTATCCGCCCATGCCGACCATGTTTTATTTGTACGTGCCCGATTGCGATGCGGTTTACCAGCGCGCGCTGCAGGCGGGCGCGACTTCGATTGCGGAACCGGCCGACCAGCCCTACGGCGACCGCAGCGGCGGAGTGAAGGACGCCTTCGGCAATCAGTGGTACATCGCAACTCACATCAAGGATGTGACTTCTTAGAATTCGCAAGAACGTTGCGAATTGAGGTGATCGATGCTCCGGTCCAACGGGACACGATGTTCTCAATGTGCTCCCGTGTGACCGTATTGCTAACGGTCTCGTCGAGTTTATATTTTTCTCGCAGCGAGCGGAGGTTCTCGCGTTCCTTGCGCTCTTCGTCCGCGTAAAAGCGAGCCTTTTCCAATTCGTGATTCGCAATGGCTCCTTCCATGCGGTGCACAATGAACTTGATGCGCTTTTGCAGTTCGGTGATCTCTTCCGGCAATACGCTGTGTCGCGTTCCCAAACCCGCCCCAGCCTCGTCGATCACATCCACGGCCTTGCCGGGAAGGGCACGGCCCCTGATGCAGCAACTGGCGTAATAGACGGCATAGGTGAGCGCATCCTCGGTATAGGTGACGCCATGAAACTTCTCGAACTCGTCCTTGATCCCAAGCAGGACGTGGATAGCGGCGGCTTCGGTGGCGGGCGCCACGTCCACCGCTTGAAAGTACTGCTCCAGCCAGCCGTGATTTTCAATTGAATTGGCGTACCCAGTGGGCGTCGCGGTGCTGATGCATTGAATCTTGCCTCTGATGAGCGACGGCTTAAGAATATCCTCGATGTGAAGCGAGCCTTTCCCCGAAACCGCGTTTGCTGGTGTGTGCAGATCTTCAACGAAAAAGATGGCGCCTTCCGATGGCAAGGCTGTCTGGAAGTTTCTGAGCCAGGCGGAATCCCTTTCGATGTCGCCAAGCGGAGATAGATTGAGGGCCAGGACAGGTTTTCCCGCCAGGACTGTGGGAACGACCCCATGCGCTATGCGCTGGACCAGACCACCGATGATGGTCTTCTTGCCAACACCCGGCTCACCCACCAATACCGGATTTTTCCTAGTGCGGCGGCACAGGATGCAGATGAGCCGCTCCAGTTCGTCCTCGCGTCCGACCAGGTGCTGGAGTTGGCCCACGGCGTGGACGAAGTCTCTGCTGACTTGAGCACGGAACGAATGCTGTCTGGCACGTTCCTGGGATTCCGGTGGTTCGTGTGGAAACCCTCTTAATTCCTCGCGGACCCGATCGAAATGGACGTCATGGTCATGCAACACCTTCGCGGCAAAACACTTTTCTTCCCGCAGTAAGCCAAGCAAGAGGTGCTCGGTCCCAATGTGGTGGTGCGACAGCTGTTCGGCTTCCTCAGCCGCATAGGCCAGCACACGTTTGTTTTCATTGCTGAGTGGCAGGTCAACCGAGGTGTGGATCTTCTCACGGATGGTGGTGTGTTGTTCGATCTCTCTCCGGATGGCCTCCGGCGCTCCGGGTGGACCGAGGAAGCGGTTCGAAAGGGCCTTGTCCTCCCGGAGCAGTCCCAACAGTAGATGCTCGGTTTCAATATAGGGACTGCCGAATTGACTGGCTTCGTAGCGAGCAAAGAAAACAACTCGGCGCGCCTTCTCGGTGAATTTCTCGAACATAACCTTCCACTGATCTTCTTACGCGTTCACTCGTTTCCGCTAGCTGCAGTTCATGGAGAAGGATTTTACTCTGAACCCGAATTTACGGAAAACGTGGAAGCCACGATGAGGAAGCAGAAGCCTCGTGCCCATGTCAGAACGGAAAGCGGATCGACAAAATGGGAATGTGGTTTGTGGGATGGAAGGACGTCGCCGCGATTTCGAACTCGCCGCGAGGTTTTGATGAACCACAACCCATGTGGGCTCTCGACTGAGCCCCGCCGCGGAAACGATCAGAAGGCGAAACGACCACCGACTGTCGGAGCACAGTTGTTGTTGTAGTTATAGGGGACGCCGGGTTTATGAGGAATGGCGATGGCTAGGCCGCCGCTCACGTAGGAATACGCAATTCCGGCAAAAGCGTCGAAACGCTTGGTGAAGTGATGATCCGCATAGAGCGAACCCTCGTTGAGGGTGCCCGCGCAGGAGCTGCGGAAACCAGCTGAGGGGGAGCAGGTCGGCGGAATACGGAAGTCGTTCTGCCGCTGTTGATACCAGGAGAAAGTGAAGTCGGTTTTACTGCGGTAGGTGTACTTCGCGCCCGTCCACCAGATGTTCACCAACTTCTCAGAATCAAGATTGTTGTCTTCGACGCCGCTCATGTTATAGCCGCCCTGGTCCGAGGCGCCCACGCCCAACGGGTTCGACGGGTTATTCTGCCAGATGTATTCGTAGCCGGCAAAAAACTTGACCGGGTCCCACGTGTACTTGGCAGCGACCATAACGGCGCGGTTGTCGGTCACGATGCCATATACGGTGTTGTTCGTGTCGATCAGATTGACCCCGCCGGTGATGGGGTTTGTATTGATGCTGTCGGTGGTCGACTGATATGACGCCGTCGGACTCTGAGGCCCCAACAAGGGGTTCAATACGCTGATCGCCTGGTTGTACTGTTGAAAGACGACGTCGGCGGAGAACTTGCCGTAGGCTCCGCCGAGGTCGAATCCATAGGCGTTGTTATGCGCCTGTTCGGGCGTACAGGTGGCGGCAGTCCAGGCTGCGGAGGCCGAGTAGCAGCCGGCAGAACCATTGGCGAATTTATAGATCGCGCCGAAATGGACCGGGCCATAGGTGAGGCGATACTTCAGGGCGTCGTCCCAACGGGTGTCCTCGGTGTCGCCGCCGCCGGCCATGGTGCCGTTATACCCGATGTACGAAAAGGCATAGCTGCCGCCGGCCGGATCGTAAGCGAGCATCGCATCGGTGCCGAGAGCGCGCTGACGACCGAAGGTCAGCGTGCCGAAATGCGCGGACGATATACCGCCATAGAATTCGTCATTGAAGGGTTGGCCCGCGCGCGCGCCGTCGATGGCTACCGAATAGCTCTTCCTGGGAAGGCCGTTGTTGACGGTGTCGGTGGCTGACGCGTTGGCGAGCAGGCCGGACTGCGGATTGATGCCAGTTGAAGCGTTGAACACAACGGACCAGCCATGCAGAAACTCTTCCTTGCCCCTGATGCCCAGACCCGTCTGCGACAGGTTGTTCGGTGCGATGAGGAACCGATGTTGATAGCCGTTTCGGTTCACCAGAGATTCGCCTTCATAGTTATAGCCGTTTTCCGGTAAGCCGTGGCTGACCCAGCCGACGCCGACGTCATACGCACCGTACAGCGTAATGCCGTGCCAGGTCAGCGTGCAATCGGTGGTGGCGAACTCGTGGCCGCTCGCGCAGGCGTCGGGGGCGTTCCGCTGCATCTTAATGTCGACCGTGGCGTCCTGGCCAACCGCCAAGCTGATTCCGGTGCGCGTTTCGTCGGCGAACCCTTGTTTTGCCGCACGAATCTCGAAGTGCCCCAGAGGCAGGCCGGACGTTTGATAGTGCCCCCCGCCGTCCGTTGTGATCGTGCGCGTTGCACCTGTATCGACGTTCTTGACTGTCACCGCGACATCGCGAAGGGCTGCGCCGGTTTGGTCCGTCAGCATGCCGGAAAGGCTCGCTCCCGTTTGGGCCTGAGCAAAGGTCAAGGATGACGAAAGCAGAAAACCAACCGCTGCGAAAAACGGGTAAGCTTTGCACATTGTGCCTCCAAAATGTAAGTGATTGCGTGAAAGAATCAGAAGTGTATAACAAGTATGTTTTAACTGTCCAATACTATGCGGTTTGATTTCTTTTCAAGGTCGAGTTCTGAGCTATACTACCGAAGCAAGTTAACGCTGTTGACCGGACTCTGCGTTGACTGTACGATTCGTTTCCATGCAGAGGAATGGCAAGTTCGGACGGAAGACTGAGGAGTTGCTGAAGCTCCGAGACGCGGCTTTACAGCTAGGGATCAGCTTCCCCACCATTAAACAATGGATTTACAAGAAGAAAATTCGTAGCGTCCGGACGGCTGGGGGACATCACCGCATTCCGGAAAGTGAAGTGGACCGGCTGCTGTTCAGAACGCGCGGCAAAACGGAGAAGGAACGCAAGCAGGTGATCCGGCGCTGCAGTGGACGCAATCAGCTCGTGGGACGAATCGACGCGGTTCGCATTAGCGGGCTGATGGCGGAAATCGCGATTTCGATTGGGGGCCAGCAGATCACGTCGATTATCACGGCCCGTTCCGCACGCGAGATGCAGCTCAAACCGGGGCAGACTGCGGCTGCCCTGATCAAGGCCACCGAAGTGATGATTCTGCGGGTGTGACATGAGACATCGCTTGTGCTTTGCCGCTGTGCTATTCGCTCTGATGCTGCAGGATGCCCTTCGCTTCGGGCAGCGAGTCGGCCGACTCATAGCGGTGTGACGCCAAGACGGAAGCCTGTGCCGGATCCACCACTGCGGGTAGTTCGATGCGGAATATCGCCCCGCCTTCGGGGCGATTTTGACAGGTGATTTTTCCGTTATGTTCCTGAATGATGCCGTAGCACACGCTCAGCCCTAAACCGGGTCCTTGACCAACCGGTCGAGTGGTGTAGAAAGGGTCGAAAACCCGGTCCGGTTCCTGCATGCCCGGTCCATCATCGGAAAACTCCAATAACACCGAAGCGTCCTGCAAGCGTGTGCTCACCGTGAGGGTGCCGCCCGTATCGGTCAGGGCATGGAGAGCATTGTTGGTGATGTGCAGGCACACCTGCAAAAGTTGATTGGAGTCACCGAGAACTCGCGGCAGTTCCCTCGCGAAGTTGGTGTGGACTTGAACATTGGGGCCGCGCGATTGGGGCAAGCAGAGCTTCACCGCGGTTTGCACCAGTGTATTGACGTCGACCAGAGTCTTGTCGGTGGGAACCTGCTTGGCAAAACTAAGCAGACTGGAAACCAGGGTCCGGGTTCGGCGAACCTGGTGCTCAATTTTTTGCATCAGTATTCGCTGCTCGCCATTGAGTTCCGTCGCCGCCAGCATGTCCGAGTAGCCCATCACGGCGGTAAGCGGGTTATTCAATTCGTGGGCGGCGCCACCCACGAGTTGCCCAAGCGAGGCCAATTTCTCGGACTGCACCAGCTGTGCCTGCAACCGTTTGAGGTTGTCAAACGATTCCTGAGAAGCGGTCAGCAATTGCAGGAGTTCGCGGTCCAGCAGACGCTGTTTGAAGAAGACCAGCGTACCCATGATCAGCATGCTTGACAGGGTAAGGGCCAACCGAAATGTGCGTACACGTTGCGGAATTCCAGCATCGAACAAAGACCACGCGGCAAACAGGGGAAGCGAAAAAACAGCGGCCATGCCCAACCGGGCTACCCATACTCCATAGCTGGCACGGGCAGGCTGCTGCTTTCCGGAATAATGGAGCGCCACGATACCAATCGCGGTAACCCAGGCCATGGAGATGGCGAGGGGCACGTCATACAGGCTGCCGGAGTGGTATATCTTCCGCTCGATCGCCCAGTTTGCAATGTAGGAACTCAGCGAGTACGTGAGCCCTGCGCCAAACCAGTTGGCGTAGATGATTCTCCAGGAACCCTGACTGCGAAACCAGAGCATGCCCACGCCGGCCAGGAATACTACTTTCTCCGTAAGGTAAAGAATGTTGAGGTTGTGATCGTAGTTGGGCTCGTAGGCGTGCACATACTGCCAGGGAATCACAGCAAACAAATAAAGATATAGCCACCAGATCAGCAATAAGGAAAAATCAAGCGTTCCCAACCGGGTGGTGCGGTTGTCTGGTTGCACATGCGGCTGCAACGCCAACGCGGCAGTCATGGGAACAATGTGAAGGAACAGTACTACGTCCCCACCGAATGGATTGGGGACATCGCGTCGGGCTAGGACTTCGAAGTATATCCACAAGGCTTGATACGACCACCAGAACGCGGTGCCCAGCGTCATCAGAGCCCAGAACAGCCGGATGCGGCCACGGGTCGCAAGAGCATTCAGCAAGAGTGCGATGGTACCGGCCAGAAGGAGAATGAATTGCGTAATGTCGCTCACCGCAACCAGGGCAAAGCCTTGCCGCAGAAACAGCGATGCCATTGCCTGCGCACACACCAAACCGGCGGCGGCCGAGATCCATAGTTTCGAGCGTGCGGACATGTTCATCCGCTCTTGATTCTTAGGCACAATACACGATAGGGAAAGTTACTGAAGTAACCAGGAGGAGGCGTAACGACGCTCCCCGCGCACCTTATCTTAACCCTACCCTATTTAGAATGTTGGTGTTAGCTACGATTGAAGGAAGTTTTCGCTTGCTCTCCAGCCCTATTTACAAATAATATCCGCGTAACGTCATTCCTGATAAGCGGTCGTATTCAATTGCCATTCCAAACACTGCGAGATCGATTCCTGTGGAGGCTTCGTGCCCCCATGGGTCCGGGCGAAGTGCGCCGCACTGAAGTGTGGCTCGCCACCGCACGAGTTCTGCTGTCGGTTTCGGCGCTCGTCGCTATCCGGATTGACCCTGAAGTTCGCTATTCGCTTTGGGCCTACGGACTATTGGCCTTCTACATCGCCCAGGGTGTCGTCATCCTGATGTTCTTGCGGCGACGGCAAGAATCCACGCCATCTTTCCGCCTGCTGGTTCACAGTGCGGATGTGGTCTGGCCAGGTTTCATCTCGGTTTTTGCCACCGGTCAAAGCGATCCCTTTTTTCTGTTCTTTGTTTTCGTGCTGGCGGGTGCTGCCTACCGCTGGGGTTTATGGGAGACCGTGGGAACCGCCGTGGCGGCGGTATTGTTGCTTTGGATGGAAAGCTTCAGTTTGATTCATCTGCACTTGGTCGGCTGGATCAATGGCTTTCTTTTGCGCCATAACGTGCACTTGCCTCCTGTGCAGGTGAACAATACCGAATTCGAACCCAACCACCTTTTCATGCGGTCTGTCTATCTACTGGTGCTGGGCTTTCTGCTGGGATATCTGGCCGAGCAGCAGAAACAGCTTCGCGCGGAGAAAGCGGTGATTGCCAGAGCCATTGGCAAGGCCAGTGTCGAGGCTGGACTGACCGTGACCATTGCAGAGATTGCCGGCGATCTGCTCTCGATGTATGGGGCAAAACAACTGGTCATCGGCGCCCAGGAAACCAGCCAGCATCGCATGTTTGTTGGTGAACTTCGGCGTCTCGAGGGCGACACTGCCTTTCGATGGCTCGATCCCTCCCCGCGTGACCACGAGACGTACTTGTATGAGTCGCCCGCTACGACCTGTTATGCGCGGCGAAGCGGCAGCGCAGAATCGGGAGATTTTTCTCTCTTGGGATTGGACCGGGAGGGCGCCAGAGTTCGCGATCTTACTCCGGAGTTTCTGGGACACCTTGCGAAAAAGTATGATTTCCGCAGTTTGATGACGGTGTCGTTTGTGTTTGGACGCGAATGGTCGGGACGAATCATTCTGCTGGATCCGTCCTTAGCCGGCGACACTGAAGAGGAATTGCGCTTCCTGGAGGAGTTGGTACGCCAAGTGGGACCGGCCGTCTACAATGTGCTTCTGTTGCGGCGTTTGCGACTACGTGCGGGAGCGGTGGAGCGCGCTCGTTTCGCCCGTGAGTTGCACGACGGGGCGGTTCAGTCGCTCATCGCGGTCGAGATGCAGGTCGACGTGCTGCGGCGTCAATCCCCCGGCAGAGCTGGTTTGGTGACCGAAGAACTCGGCAGGATCCAGGGGTTGCTGCGCGAAGAAGTTCTCAAATTGCGGGAGCTGATGCAGCAAATGAAAACCCTGGATGTAGATTCCAAGAAGCTCTTGGGGGTACTATCGGACACGGTAGAGAGATTCCAGCGCGAGACTGGAATCTCCGCCCGGTTCCTTTCCGATCTGGACGAACTTAACATGCCGCAGCCGGTGTGCAGGGAATTAGCGCGCATTGTGCAGGAAGCGCTGGTCAATGTCCGCAAGCACAGTCAGGCCCGGCAGGTGCTGGTACGGCTGGGTTCCCGCAATGGCGCATGGCACATACTGATCGAAGACGACGGTTGTGGTTTCCCATTCTCAGGGCGTCTCTCCCAGGCCGAACTCGATGCCTTGGGGAAAGGGCCTCTGGTCATTAAAGAACGTGTCCGTTTGATTGAAGGCGAACTCACGATAGAATCAAATCCCGGCCAGGGCTCGCGTTTAGAAATCACCGTCCCGCAGCGCCGGCAAGCAGCCTATGGATAACCGACGATCGCAGCCCATTCGCATCCTGATTGCCGATGACCATCCTATTTTCCGGGATGGCTTGCGGCGGCTTTTGGAAACCGAGCCTGACCTCAAAGTGATCGGGGAAGCAAGTGACGGTGCCGAGGCAGTCAGGCTGGCAAGGCAGCTCAAGCCCGACATCCTGCTCCTCGACCTTGCCATGCCTCGCCATCCGGGGTTGGAGGCGCTGCGTGAGATGAGTTCCCCTTCAAACTCCAACGCGGTTCGAGTCATACTGCTCACGGCGGCCGCCGAGAAGAACCAGATTGTCGAAGCTCTGCAGCTCGGGGCTCGCGGCGTGGTACTAAAGGACTCCGCTACCCAGCTCCTTCTCAAGGCCATTCATACCGTCATGGCGGGAGAGTATTGGGTTGGGCGGGAGAGCGTTTCCAACCTGGTGCAGTACCTCAGAACCCTGGTTCAGTCCTCGGGCGAAGAAGCTCGGAAGAAGAAGTTCGGACTCACGCCCCGTGAATTGGAGATTGTTTCGGCGGTGGTTGCGGGCTACTCCAACAAAGAGACGGCGGAATACTTCAAGATCAGCGAGGACACGGTGAAGCACCATCTCAGCAATATCTTCGACAAACTTGGGGTTTCCACCCGCCTGGAACTGGCGCTCTTTGCCGTCAATCAGTCCTTGCCGTTGAAACCAATCGCCTGAGTGATATGGCACTTTGGTGCCATATACTCACACCTAAGAGCTATTGTCCTGGCCTCGCCACATAAATAGCATTTAGACGACAACTGATATCAGGGATAACTCTGCTGATGTCGACCTGGCAACTGCTCTCGCCCGCGTGGAGAACTTAGCTGGGGTCAAGGAGGAGCCCGGTGGCAACATTTTTGCACCAGCTGTGGTCCGATGAACGAGGACAGGACGTCGCCGAATACGCGGTTATGCTAGCCGTCGTTTTGGTGATCGTGGTGGGCACCATCCGTCTGATCGGCTCCAACGCCAACAACGTGTTTTCACAGGTTGCCAGCTCCGTCACCCAGTAAACTCGAAGCTAGAGGTTCGTTTCCCAGTTAACCGGTAACACCACCCGGTATTCCGCCCATCCATCTAGGTAAGCTTGTCTCAGCTCCACGACAAAGCCAACTTTTAGAATTTCAAGCTCTCGTCAGCAGTGAACGATTTTAGGGCTCTTGATGCCGCGCGTGGCGTTACGCGTGTCAACCACAAGCTGCGACTCGCGCACGATGCCCGCATAGTCGTAATCGGAGTGATCGGTGACGATCAGCACGCAGTCGTATTGGCCGAGATTCTCCATCGGCGTGCATTTCATCTGCAGATCGTACTTGCGTCCTTTACCGACAGTCGGAAAGTAAGGATCGTTATAGCTGACCTGGGCGCCGTCTTTCTGCAGCAGTTCGATGATGGTCAGGGAAGGAGACTCGCGCAAGTCGTCGATATCTTTTTTATAAGCCAGTCCGAGCACCAGCACCTTGGCGCCGTTCAACGCTTTCCTCTGCTTGTTCAGGGCTTTGCTGACCGATTCCAACACGTGATAGGGCATGTTGGTGTTGATCTCACCGGCCAGTTCAATGAATCGCGTGCGGAAATCCCATTCCTTAGCCTTCCAGGAAAGATAAAAAGGATCCACCGGAATACAGTGGCCGCCCAACCCGGGTCCCGGATAGAAGGGCTGGAACCCGAAAGGCTTGGTGGACGCCGCTTCAATCACTTCCCAGATGTTGATTCCCATGCGCAGCGACAACAGCTTCAGCTCATTCACTAGGGCAATATTCACGCAGCGATAGATGTTTTCCAACAGCTTCGTCATCTCCGCGGCAGCGGGTGAAGAGACCCGCACTACCCGATGGAAAATCGAACCATACAAAGCAGCTGAAAGATCCGATGCTTTTGCGTTGAGTCCGCCGACCACCTTCGGAATATCACACCGCGCTACCGTCGTATTCCCTGGATCCTCCCGCTCGGGAGAGAACGCGACGTAAAACTCCTGCCCCTCAGAGGCGTCACCGCGCGAAGCCTTAAGCCCGTGCCGGTTGCCTTTCTCCAAAATGGGGATCAACACTTCTTCCGTCGTGCCAGGATACGTCGTGCTTTCGAGGATCACCAAATGTCCAGCGCGCAGATAAGGAGCGATGGACTTCGCCGTGTCGGTGATGAAACTCAAATCTGGCTCGTGATATTCGTTCAACGGCGTGGGTACGCAAATGATGATCGCGTCCATCTCCGTCAGCCGGGAATATTCGGCGGTGGCGGTGAATCCACCTTTTTTTGCGGTCTGAATCTCAGCCGCCGGAATGCGAAAGATGTAAGACTCTCCTCGGTCCAGCGTAGAGACCTTGCGGGCATCGATATCGAACCCGGTAACGGAGAATTTCTGCTCCGTGTACAGCAGAGCCAGAGGCAAGCCTACATAGCCAAGCCCGATGACGGCGACACGCGCCTGTTTCTGCTCAATCTTGCTCTTCACTTCGGAAAACAATGCGGCGGGCATGGATTGAATAGTCATAGTTGGATGTGTGGGTCCAACCTGAATTTTAACATGTTCCTCCGCGACTCTTGAGAGCCGGGACATAAGGGTTCGCAGACGACATTGCTGACTTGACTGTCACTGGACTCGAGATTTCGCGTACTCTGATTTAATCGGGCACATCGACCAACCGCAGGAAACCAATTTATGGGAAGGTTCCGACTCGTCTTAATCACGGGAGGATTGTTCATCGTTGCCCTGGGTGCGACTTCGGGCAGATTTCTGGTCGTGAATCAACCTCGCAAATCAGACGTGATTGTGGTTCTGGCCGGAGAAACCGACCGGCGTCCGGCGCGCGGCTTGGAGTTGCTCGCCCAGGGCTACGCCTCGCGTTTGATTCTTAATGTTCCAGCCGACGCCAAGATTTATCAGTGGAACCAGGCGGAGATTGCGCGGAAGTATGTTGAAGGGTTGCCGCAGGCCAGCTCAATTACCGTTTGCCCGATTTACGGGCACAACACGAGGGATGAAGCTCAAGATGTGTCGCGCTGCCTCCAAGGCGCCGGCGGTCGGAAAGTTCTGCTGGTCACTTCGGATTTCCACACCCGGCGGGCACTCAGCACCTTTAACCGGGTTTTGCCAGGGGACTACAGCGTCGCGGCCGTCTTCGATGCCCGCGAGTTTGGCGTGCAATGGTGGCGGCATCGCGAGTGGGCCAAAATGAACTTTGATGAGTGGTTGAAACTGATATGGTGGGAACTGGTCGACCGCTGGCGCTAGGGATTTCGGCCGCGGCGCGGTCGTGGTGACCAGAGAAGGCAATTGACGGTCGATGGTCCGCAGGCTAGCATCACGGCGAAGTGTGCCGTGCAGGTCTCTATGCTTCGAAATGTCATTTGCTGGATATTGATCTCCGTCACACCCGCGTCCTTGATCGCGGCTGATACGGATTCGGGTGCAGCCATACTCAACGGCAGAGGCAAGGGCGGGGTCTGGCTCAATGGCAAACTCGTGCCTCGTACCTCGGCTGTTTTCCCGGGCGACTTTATACAGACGCAGCCTGAGTCGCTCGCGACCCTCGATGCCTCGGGTTCCGGCATCATCGTCTTCCCGGACTCGCTGGTAAAGTTTGAAGGGAACGCCGTGTCTCTCGAGCATGGGAGCGTCAATGTGGCCACGTCGAAAGGCATGGTGGCTCGGGCGCGGGCGGTCAGTGTGACTCCCGCATCGAACACCTGGACCGAATTTGAAATATGGGATGCAAACGGAAAGGTTCAGGTCGCTGCGGGTCAGGGCAACGTGATCGTTAGTTGCGGAAAGGGTACCGTCAACCTGTCCGCGGGAGAGCAGGCGACTGCCGACGAATCCGGACACTGCAAGAAAAGACGGATGGGCGCACCCCCTGTGCCAGGAAGCGGCGGCATCCTGATGGACCCTTATGTCCTGGGGGGCGGACTGATAGGCGGGGGCGTGATCGTTTGCCTACTACTGTGCACTTCCTCCAACCCCTTCCTAAGCCAATGGAAGCCGTAGCTGAGGCAGCGGCTTAGCCGGTAAACACAACCAGGAGAGATGCGCAGATCATAGGACAGCACTGCGAAACCAGCTTTTTAGCTGGAAACTTTGGAACTAGATCCGCAGAAAATTCCCTATCAATCTCTTTCCCTCGCCCGTCAGCACGCTTTCAGGATGAAATTGCACGCCCTCCACTGGGAACTGTTTATGCCGTAGACCCATAATCACGCGTGTTCCGCCATTTTCCGTGGTATATGCGCTGATTTCGAGATCCTTCGGCAGGCTTTTTTCTTGCACGATCAGGGAGTGGTAGCGCGTGGCGGTCATGGGTGAGGGCAGACCGGCGAAGATGGTTTTGCCATCGTGTTGTACTTCGCTGGTTTTGCCATGCATTAGTTTGGGGGCGCGCACGATTTCGCCGCCGAAAGCAGCGCCGATCGCCTGGTGTCCCAGGCAGACTCCCAGGACCGGAACCTTACCGGCGAAATGGCGGACCAGTTCAATGCTGATTCCGGCTTCCTGCGGAGTGCACGGGCCGGGAGAAAGCACAATGCGCTCCGGGTGCATGGCCTCGACCTCGGACGCGGTCACCTGATCATTTCGGCGCACCACAACCTCCGCACCCAGTTCGCCCAGATACTGGACCAGGTTGTAGGTGAATGAATCGTAGTTGTCCAGAACGAAGACCATACGAGTATCAGCTTACCCCAAAATCTTAGAACGCAGAGAGCGCGGAGAAGGTCCGCTGAGGACGCTGGGTAAGGCGGTAGAAGCCCTTCAAACTACGGTCTTGACACGGTGCACACAACAGGCCATGCTTTACAGGCTGCACTGGAGGGCTCATGGCCGAAGTTGAGCAGGAAAACAAGCGGGCAACTCGCCGCTTCGCGTTGCGGCTGCCGGTTTCGGTTACCTACGCCGGGGATGGGGTGCAGGAAAAAACCGCGCAGACTCGAGATGTAAGCGCGCGCGGTATCTGCTTCTATGTGGACTCGGCGATTGCGGCTGGGTCGACCATTGAATTTACCCTCACGCTGCCGCCAGAAATCACTCTGACCGAAAGCATTCGGGTACGCTGCAAAGGCAAAGTGGTGCGCGTGGATGAAGGCGGCAACGAGGGCAGAATCGCGGTGGCTGCGGTCATCGACGAATACGAATTCCTCTCCGAACCGTGAATTCGAGCGGGCCCGGCGTTCTCCAAGCTCCCGCCAAATAGAGCAGCGCCGCTTTAGCCAGTCATCGTGATGACTTTCGTGCTTGGCGGGACACTTCTCTCTATCGCGGGCCAGTGGTATCGTTGCATTCAGTACCCTATTTTGCGATGAAGTCCCTGCCACGCGTGCGGAGCCCGTTCGTTGCCCTTTCACTGCTCATAGGACTGCTGATTGCCTCCGGCCGGGCGCAATCGACCCCCAAGTTGCTGGCAACCACGGACGCTCCGGTCGTGGTCCGCAGCGTGCGGGTGTTGCCCGGGTTCGCGGGGCCAGCGGTGGAAATTCTGTCCAGCCGCCCCCTCGTCCCTGTCATAAGCAAGCTGGACAACCCGCCGCGGCTGGTCATTGATTTGCCGAATGCGGATCTGACGAATCCGGGTCGCCAGAACGCCGATCTGCCGAATGCGCTTCTGTCGGAGAGCATCCAGGGGAGCGACCTAACCAGTCAGGAGATTCGCCGCGTCCGAGTCAGTCAATATCAGAACGCTCCACCGATCACCCGCGTCGTGGTTGATCTGCGCACGCCTGTCGGACACACCTGGGATGCGGCTGGCAATCGCTTGATGGTTCGCCTGCATGCCGCCGACGAAGTGAAGGCCAAGCCGCCTTCGGTCCCGGCTTTCACGCAAGGCCTCCAGCCGGTCGCCGTTCCGCTGGGCCCCGGCTCCTCGGGCGCGGTAGTTCTGGCGGGAAGCCACGCAGCCGCGGGATCTTCAGTGACTGCGGGCTCCGACACCTCCGTCTTGCGATTGCAACGAGGCGGCGAAGTGCTGGTCTGCCCGGGGACGACGGTGTCGGTTACCTCTTCGCAAAACGGGCATGCCCTGATGCTGGGGATGAGTACCGGAGCACTCGAAGCGCACTACAATTTGGACGCTTCTGCGGACTCGATCCTGACACCCGATTTCCGCATCTTGCTGGCTGGTCCAGGCGAATTCCACTACGCCGTCAGCGCCGACTCGCGGGGCAACACCTGCGTCCGCGCCTTGCCCGGAAACACCGCTTCCGTCATCGTCTCCGAGCTTCTGGGTGAGGGAAATTATCAGGTCAAACCCACGGAGCGGATTGTGTTTCACTCGGGCCGTCTGAATCTGGTGGACGCTGCCGTGCCCGCCAGTTGCGGCTGCCCGCCGCCCGACATCCCTATGCTGCGCGCCTCGGCCGTGCCCGTGTTGGCGGTCGCGGATGCGAAGCTGCCCTCATCCATGTACTTAGCGCAGGCTGGGGACCAGATGAAGGCCGTGACACCGGGCAACCTTCCATCGGAAACGGCTGCCCTGCCTCCTTCTAAGCCAAACGACGTTCATGTGCAGGTGGAGGCACCGTTTGTCTTTCGCGCGGAGGATCTGCGTGGTAATGATCGGCCCGCCCCGAAGCTGGCTCCGATTCGCGAAGCCGAATTGCTACAGGTACGCTATGTGCCGCGTCCCGCGTCTTTCGAGGTCGAGGTTCTGCCTCCGCCTCGAGCTCATGCCAGAGCGGCGCACCACGGCGTTTTTGCGAAGATCAGAGGTTTCTTCGCCGCGATCTTCAGTTAGGTATTGGAGGTTAGTTCCGGTTGTATTGAGGCGAGCTCACCTCGGCATTCAGGCGCAGGGCGGCTCTGTTTACACCCTAGTAGCGCCGGTACCGCCTCGGCTTCGCTCGGGGCAGGCTCTGCCGGCTGTCGCGAGAGCATCTTGCCCTCGCCGTTGTGGGCGGAGACGGGCCCAACGACAGCCGCCGAGACCGCGGCGCTACTTTCTGCCATTGCGGCTCCCGAAACTATGGCGGATCAGGCTTGCTCACCGCCGCTTTATGGCCGCCGCGAGCGGGGCCACTCGGTCGCGCAATTCATCGGCGATTTCCTGGCCGCGTTCCAGAGCATCCTCGGCAACTCCTTTTGCCTCGTCTTTCCAATCGTCCAAGGTTTCGCGGGCGTCATCGTATTTGCGCCGTAGATCTTTGCGCATTTGTTTCCCCGCTTTGGGCGCAAACAGAAGTCCGATCAGTGTGCCCGCTCCCAACCCGATGAGCAGGAAAGTGATCGCGGTTGCGGCGGTGTTTCCCTCTGAAGACTCGTATTTTCCTATACGCATAAAAGCTCCTCTCGGTCACGACAAACTGCAGCTTGGATTCACCAAACCTCATTCTAGCTGCCTGCGGATGCGAACGCCGTGGGATTCGTAAATATTAGCCTGCTCGCGATTTCCCATATTGGCTCAAGTCCTGTAAAATAAGCACTTTGAGCCTCGTGTCCAGCGGAGAATGTGGACTACCCGCGTCCGCCGGCTACCCGCAATCAAAGGAGATTCATTCGGTAATGTCTATTCCCGCCACCCAGCTTCGTCCCGGCATGATCATTAAACACAACAATGATCTGCACTCGGTTTTCAGCGTGGAACACCGCACCCCGGGCAATCTTCGCGCCTTCATCCAGGCGAAACTGCGCAATCTGCGGACCGGCGCTATGTTCGAGCACCGTTTTCGCTCGCCTGATCCGATTGAAAAAGTCAACGTGGATGAGCAGGAGATGGAGTACCTGTACGCCGACGGCGACAGCTACTACTTCATGGATACGACCAACTACGAGCAGACCCACCTGACTCGGGAAGTCCTGGGCGACGCGGTGGACTACCTGATTCCGAACTTGCAGATCAAAGTGGAATTCTTCGATGGCAAGGCGGTGGGGATTGAGCTGCCGCAGACGGTCGAATTGACTGTGGTCGAGACTGAGCCGGGACTAAAGAGCGCAACCGCTTCCAGTGTGACCAAGGCGGCGAAAACGGAAACCGGACTCGTCGTACAGGTGCCGCCCTTCATCAACGAGGGTGAGAAGATCCGCGTGGACACTGCCGAGGGCGTTTATCTTTCGCGCGCGTAGGCACGCAACCGCATGTGGTGGATCGTATTCACTGCCGTCGACTTGTACGTCGGCTTGGTTGTTCTGGACGCGCTGATGCCGTCACTGTCGGCTGAAAAGCGTCGTCGTGCAAATGTGGCCAAGAAAATAGTCGTTGTGTTGCTTGTTCTTCTTGCGATCGCTCTGGCGGCGGTGTTGATGAAACGATGGAGCGTCCAAGCTTGAGCAAGATGGAGTTCACGCGGGAAGATTTAAATGCGTTATTGCCAGGTTCGCATTTTAAATCCGAGTACCGCGAGTTCTGAGCAGCGATGACATCGACCGAAAAAGCTGTTCTAGCCCGCCGCTTTCTGGTTCGCGGTCGCGTACAAGGGGTAGGGTTTCGCTGGTTTGTGGAGCGCGAGGCGCACATTCTCGGCATCGCCGGCTGGGTGCGGAACAACTCCGACAGCAGCGTGGAGGTTCTGGCCATGGGCACCCGCGATCAACTGTCCGGATTGCGGTCGCGTCTGCGAGAAGGTCCGCGCGCCGCCCGCGTGGATGATGTCGAGGAATCTGAAGCCAAGCCGGTTTCTGGTCTTGCCACATTTCGCATCGAAGGAGCCTGGTGAATGCCGAGCAAGATAGCGTCGGTCAGAGCGAGCGTTAACTGCGAGCCGCTAAAGAAACTGATTCGCGAAGTGTCCGATTTCCCCAAGAAGGGGATCCTCTTTTACGACATCACGACGGTGTTGAAAGACAAGCTGGCATTCGCAACCCTTATCGATGCCCTTTCCGAGCATTACATGGATAAGAAGATCGACTTGGTCCTGGGCATGGAGGCTCGCGGATTTATTTTCGCCCCGGCCCTGGCCTACCGGCTGAATGCCGGCTTCGTTCCCGTCCGCAAGCCCGGCAAGCTTCCCGCCGCCACCACCAAATACGATTACGCTTTGGAATACGGTACGAACACGCTTGAGATTCACCAAGACGCAATCCGGAAAGGCGAGCGCGTCATCATTGTGGACGACCTACTAGCCACGGGAGGAACCGCCGAGGCCACGACCAAACTTGCGGCCTCGCTGGGGGCGGAAGTCGTGGGCCTGGGATTCGTCGTGGAACTCGATTTCCTGAAGGGTCGCGCGAAACTGGCGGACTACGACGTGTTCTCCCTGCTGCACTACGACAAATAGCGACCGAGTCAGAGGCTTGTGCGATATCTCGGATTGGGCCGGCGACCTACCTTAGAACCCTTTATCGAAGAAAACGCGAGATGGCGAATGCTGCCAAGATCCAACTAATTGCTACGACCCCCAGAACCGTGGCCAAACCCAAAACCTTATCCCAATTGACTGCCCGCCTCCGCAGCGAGGCGCCGGTCTCGAACTGAGCGAGGCAGGCGGATACGCCGCTCCCGTACCACCGATTTCTTCGGATGCTGCGGAAGCTTACCAGTTGCGCGAATTGACGGTTCATACCCATGCCCATACTGTGAGATGTCTGAAACTCTGGATGGATATCTCTGAGTTGTAATGTTTTAGCAAAGAAAACTTGACAATTTTCGGTAGTGCCTCAGTTTGAACTGAGGCACTACCCAATTTTCCGTGCTGGGATGGCTCGCCCGTTTCTCAGGGGGCAGAAACAGGGCAGCGAAGTTACCAATTCCCTGAGCCGGAGTTTGTCGCGAGCTGTCGCGCCAGCCAGTCGTGCGGCCGAGTCATTTCTTGGAATTATCGTCCGTCACTTCCGTCGTGTCACCCGTCTCGTGTTCTTCAATTTGAAAGCGGAGAAAGGAATGAATCGCCGCTAACGCCTGCGGGTTGGTTGTGCTGATCCGGATTCTGGCTCCCGAATCCATTTCTTGAAATACATAGCGGATCTGGTCACGCAGATCTTTCATAGTGGGCACTCCGGGTGGAGTTGTGGCATGAATCAACATGGGGACGTTGAAATTGCCGGCCGCAAACATCTGGGTGATGTGCGACAGATGTTGCCGAATCTCGTCCCGGCTCGCCGTGTCCTTGGGGTCTTTCGCGGTTACCTCGATGGCGCCGCCGTCTTTGAACAAGCGAAAATGATGGGTTGTTTTCTCCTGCGAGAAGCCCATGGCCTGATCTCCCCGCTTCATCATTGCCGAGTGATCCTCAGCGGGCGCCGTGGGCGCCGGCTTTTGTTGACCTTGCACGGTCAATGCCAGTGCTAGGGCCACGACTAAGACGGTGGTTGTTCTCATAGTTTTCCTTCCTTTCGGCTGCTTGTGGTGAATCGCCGCGGCAGATCAACCCGCCTCAAGCCGTTTGGTAGCGCCTCCAGCAATCGCGCTGGCACCCCTTTTCGGGTGCGAGCCAGCCTCGAATCCCAGTCTTCAAGAATGCCCTCGAGTTGCTTTCGCATCACCAGCAGCTCTTTGATCTGCTGCTTGATCTGCTGGAGCTTCACTTGTCCCATTGCTCGCGCTTTTTGACACGGAACCTCTCCCCGGTCACGCATTCTCAGGATGGTCGTCAATTCAGCCAGCGAAAAGCTTGCGCTCAAAGCCCGGCGAATGAGGCGAACCCGTTCCAACGCCTGCGGCGGGTAGTCTCGATAGCCGCCGCGAGTGCGTGGCGGCTTGGGCAGAAGACCTAGGCGCTCATAATGCCTCAGAGCGTCAGTGCTTACGCCGGTAAGACGAGCCAGTTCTCCGGATTGCACCGGTTCCACCTGCAAGAATCGAGGTTACACCCTGGAACACGTTCCAGGGTCAAGCGAAATCTTAGGGGGAGGGCTTCGGGCTTCGCATGAACTTTGGGTTTCCACCGATTGACCGGTCTTCTCGCCCGCCAAGGATATCGAAGCCTAGACCCTGGAGCCTGGAGCCTGAAGCCCGAAGCCTTCAAGTCTTTGGGGTCGTTTCGGTCAATACCAACAACGCGTCTTTGGGGATATAGCTTTTCCGCCGAAACCAATCTTCCATTGCCTCTTTCAATTCAGCGAGCGGAACGTGCGTACCAATCTCCATCAGGCCGTCAGCCAAGGGCAGGGTATTGTCAAAGACGGTGGCATTGGTGAAGTTGCGCATGGAGAAGCTGTCCAGCCACTTCAGCGGGCAAGGAAGATGGCGGCCATTCTGTTCGTACTCCACGCGAATCTTGCGGGCAAACATGAATCTGATCTACCAGAGAACGGAGCGATACATCGAGACGAAGAATATTCCGCCGCAGCAGCGTCCAATCGTGGGCGAGGGCGAGCGTTTGCACTAATGGGTCGGAGCCGCGGGCGTTGCTGGAGCCGACACGGCGTTCTCAGCCACTCCCGTATTCACTAGATCCTTCAGTTCCTTGCTCGGCTTGAAGAATGGGATCTTCTTGGCGGGGACTTCCACACGTTCGCCGGTCTTGGGATTACGGCCCACACGCGGCTTCCTTTGCCGGGTGCGGAAGCTGCCAAAGCCGCGAATCTCAATTTTGTCGCCCACCCGCAGCGAACGCACGATGCTGTCAAAAATGGTTTCGACAATAACTTCACTGTCCTTGCGTGTTAACTCCGCCAGTTGGGACACTTCATCGATCAGGTCAGCCTTGGTCATACGCCTCTTCGCTCCATAAGTGTCGTAATGAAAGTGGCTTGCACCTGGGGTCGGGGCTCCGAGCCACATCAGGGCCTCCCATAACCTTCTCAAATTTCAGGGGTTGTGCGCAAGTGGCATTTTAAGATCGGGCGTCGGACTCTAAGCTTTGGGCTTTAGGCGATAGGCTACAGGCAAAAACTTCTGGATTCCTATCTGTTAGACCGTTCTTCGAATGCCAGCGATTCGGATACGCGGCCCGCAACGTGAAAGCCCGAAGCCGGACGCCCGAAGCCCGCCCTTCTCACTTCCACAGATAATAAAATCCCATCTGCTGGTCCAGCAACTTCTCCCGCGTCGGGAGCCACTGGGAAATATCCCCAAATAGTAGGTCTGCTAAAGTCTTGCGTTCCTTGTCCGGATGCACCAGCACCGGCTCACCCTTAATTCCGACTGACTTCGCCGTATCGTCTACCGCGTTCTGGAAGTCGCCGACCTGATCGATCAGGTGCATGGCGAGCGCTTCCTGACCGGTCCACACCCTGCCGTCCGCGATCGCTTTAATATCGTTAGCTTTTGCGTGGCGCCCGTCCGCCACCGCTTGCACGAACTGGCCGTACATGTTGTCGATCAACGACTGCATGTAGGCCCGCTCTGCCGGGGTCATCTCGCGGCTGGGATCGCCCGTGTCCTTGAGTTCTCCGACCTTGAAGACTTCGGGCTTGAGTTTGGCCCAACGCATGAGCTCCCCGTAATTCACCCACTCGGCAATCACCCCGATGGACCCGACCACGCTGCCATTGTCGGCATAGATTTTGTTGGTAGCGGAAGAGACGTAGTATGCGCCGCTGGCGCCTACGGTGCTGATCGAGGCCACGATGCGTTTGTGTTTTTCGTCGCGCAAGCGCTGCACCGCGCGATAAATCTCCTCCGACGCCGCCACGCCCCCGCCGGGCGAATTCACCCGCAGGATGATGGCCTTGATGGAGTCGTCATCGCCGAATTTCTTAAGCTGAGGCACGATAATTCTGGAGTCAAGGATGACACCTTCCAAATCCACCACGCCAATTTTGTCGCCGAAGCCATGCAGCGACGCTTGCTCTCCACCCGCGTGAAGGGTGAGATATACCAGCGTAAAAACCGCCAGCACGAAGAGGAAGAAAACCCCTCCTCCGATCACGATCCACAGCAGAGTGCGGGAACGACCATTCTCAGCCATACAGTTAGGGTAGTGTAGCACTGGAGGGGCAGGCAGGTTTTGAGTTTCGCGCTTCCGTCTTGACCTGCGGTCGAAAGCTACGTAATATTCGGCCTGCTTAGTCAACCTGCCCTGTTTCTCGTGTCCATCGTACGTGCCCGGATTTTCTGTGATGTTTGTGCTCGAGCCTTAGGGCAAACACAGTATGTTGCGGAGGTGATACGTGGCCGGATTTTGCGGGAATTGTGGATCTCCAATCGCGCCAGGGGTCAGGTTCTGTTCCAAGTGCGGTGCCGCCATACCCGGCGCCACTATTGAACCCAGTATTGCAGCCAATCCAGCGCCGGCGCCCCCGGTACAGGCGGGCCCCTCAATCAGTCCCCAGCCGGCACCCTCCCAGGGTAGTAGCTCCGCGCTGAAGATCATCTTGATCGTAGTCGCGATATTCGTGTTCCTGATGCTGTTGGTCGCCGGAGGCTGCTTTTACGTTGCCTATCGAGTGAAGCAGAAGGCCCACGAAATCTCGCTGGAGATGAAGACAGATGCGACGCCGTACACTGGCCGAACAGATCCCTGTCTGCTCTCCTCCTCCGAAGTCGGAGCCTTTCTGAGCGAACCGGTCGAGGCCGGCGAGTCGCGCGGCAACACGACTTGCGAATACCGGTACGGCAGCGGCGGCAACCGCCGTCTCGACGTCGAATTCACCTGGAAAGGGGGGGCCATGGCCATGAAATTTGCTCACGGCATGCAACACATTGCCGGCGTGGAAACTTTTACGTCCGTGGCGGGCATTGGGGATGAAGCTTACCTCGCGCCAGGGGGCTCGGCGCTCATCATGCGCAAGGGCGATGTCATGGTGAACATCAACTTGCAAACCTCCGGCTTGAGTGCCGATGCCGCGGAGAAGATTGCCGCCAAGATCGCCGACCGTTTGTGACCGGTCACAGGTTTTGGGGCCGCGATTCGGACTAGGGCCCGCCCACCGAGCTTGGCGATGCACACGTAGGCCCGGACGCCCCGTCCGGGCAGCCGAGCAAAGCTCGGCAGGATTTCGTCGGAGGGCAAGCGTCACTTTTTTCAGGGGCTTTCAGGCGCTCACCTCCAGACTCTTACCTTGGCAATCAGGGCCTGATCACGCGCAAGGCCCCTCGCGCCACGCTCACCTCAATTGGCGTACGGCACACGTACTCTCCATCCGCGTAAACCTCGAGCGGTCGATCCGTTTCCAGTCGCAGGCGCTCTGTCCGGAAGTACTCTACCTGCGGGATGCTCAAGTGACGTCCGAAATAGACAGTAGGAAAAAGACAACACAGTTTAAATTTGTTCATGTTATGAATGATGCAAACGTCGAGAGCCCCATCGTCGAGTTGGGCCCGAGGCGCGATCTTCATCCCGCCTCCATACGCCGGCGCATTGGCAAAAGCAGTGACCAAGATCGGTTTCGCGCCCTGAGCGGCGAAGGCCTCTAGATTCTCGTCGTGGGGCACTGAAATCTTCATGGCCCGAGGCGCGAACTTCAGCAGCGCGGGGAGAAAGCTGAGACTGTACCCGCCGTGCGCACGGAGCCAGCGCGGAAGCCGATTGGCGCGCCGGGCGATCTCCGCGTCCAAGCCGACGCCACCCACGCAGCCAAAATAGTGCTCGCGTGGCGCGGGCACCTCGCCCGCGCCGTGCCGGTCCGTGATGAACGGCATGACCACACCAAGATCGATCGCTCGCACATTACTACCCCCGGCGGAAAACTTGCGCCACGCCGCCAACGAATCCCGGACGCTGCCCAGCTTCAGAGCGCGCGCGAAATCGTTTCCACTGCCACAAGGAACGACCAGAACGGGAAGCTGCAGCCTGACCAGTTGCGCCAAATGATGGTGCACCGTCCCATCCCCGCCGAAGATGACAATCGCGTCGACTTGGTTCGAGTTGGCCGGCAGATCAATAAGCCAGGTCACTTCTGAGTGTTTTTGGAACAGCTTCAGGTTCTTGATGGAGGATCCAGGCCCAAAGATAGCGGCGGCGCGCATGTTCGCGGCAGATTATCAGAAACCTGAGCCGCGAAGGACAGAAAAGGAAACGTCAATGCTTCGCGGACGGATCCTCCGCTACACTGAATCCGGTCTTTCCAGGCATGCTTAGGAGGTCCGAATCATCCAAAGTGCGAAACCATAAGTCTCAAAAGAAGGAGAACAACAATCACAACTAAGCCCTTGCAAGGCCGGACTGCTGAGTCGCCCGGTTCGGGTAAATCTGCTATGGAAGCCTTGGCTAAGGAATCGCGTGTCTGCGCAGGCGTTCTTGGGGCGATTTGTTGTGGGTCGCGGCGTTGAGTCTGGTTTGGTGATTGCGATTGAGGTGCGGGACACAGGACGGGCGAGACGCCCCGTCCTCCATTTGGTGGGGTAACTCGGGACGCTTTGGCCAGTGGCACAGACGGAGTTGTACTTCGGGTATCTCAGCGGTTGCTGGGATGGCTGTTACACTCGCCAGTTATGCCGGTAATCATTGGGGAAACGCCAGCGGTGGGTGCGGATAAGGTTCACGCGCTGGTGCAGTTGCTGCGGAGCCGCTCTTATGAGGAGATCCGGCAGCGGATGTACGACAACCCGCCGGGGAGCGCGTGGTGGTCAGCTTGCAAGATCGAACTCGACATTCGTAATGGCGAACAGATCGCGGCGGCGCTTTCGGCGACTTCGCATGTGCTGGAAAAATTGCGGGGATCGACTCAGCACTTTGAGCAGTTGGCGGAGACCTTGCATGAGAGCACCAAGGAAGTGATCGAAATGCTGGCGGGAACCAAAGAGGCGGGCCGGCGGCTGGAGATTGCGGTTTATGTCACTATCGGGATTACGCTGGTGCAACTGTTTAATTTGATTTTTGAGGTCTTCCGCAAGCGGTGAGTGCGGAAAGTGGGCAGGGGCCGAGAGTCCGAAATATTGTGCTACCGCATCATTTCTTGGCGTGCACTTCCACCACAAAAGTCAGCTTGCTATCACCCACTTGTCCGGTAATCTGCCAACACCCTTCGCTCGGGAAGGTTATGCCGCTTGCCTGAAATCCAGTGTCATGATAACCGCCAGGGATGTCAGGCTTCGCAGGGGGTGCGGGTGCATCTAGTCGGTGGCCTTCTATGGTCAAGGCCCCCCGACCGGCTCTCCACCACATGAACTTATCTGATATGGCACCGTTTGCGTCGGGCGCCAACAGAATCTTTCCATCGAGGGGAAGTATCGTCCACAACTTTCCGTTCCCATGTGCTCCGGGGAAGGTATGGCGAGGCCCGTGATAGTTTGCGTCGTACGTCATCGTTCCGCCAAAATCTTTCACTGGTGGTTGAATGCCCTTGGGGTGAGTTACCGCGCACGCAGAAGTCCCGGTCCTGTCTGTCTTGTTGGTTTTTGCCCGCATTGCTGTCGGGACGACCGCCAAGGACAACAGCAGAAGCAATGGTAGAGACGCACGAAAACTCATTAAACACCTCCCGTCCGTGGTCATCACGGAAGTGTGTTCGCAAGGAAGATAGCAAGATCGTACTCTCATGATTGCTGTCGAGGCAAAACGAAAGCAGGTTGGACGGTGTGTATCACTTGGCCAGTGCGGCCAGGCTATTGCGAAACATGGCTTCGAAGGATCCATCGTTGCCGTTCTTTGCTACTGAGGCCAGAGCCCGTTCCGCGACGGTGCGCTGATAGCCTAGATTCACCAGCGCCGAGAGCACGTCTTCCTCGATGGCGGTCATCACTGGCGCGGCGGGGGCTTCGCCGACTCCTGCGGGCGGCAGCTTGTCGCGAAGTTCCAGCACCATGCGCTCTGCGGTTTTCTTTCCGATGCCGGGAATACCAGTGAGGCGCGCGATGTCGTTGCCGCGGATTGCTCCGACCATTTCATCCGCAGGCATGCCACTCAGGATGGTGATGGCCAGCTTGGGGCCAATGCCGCTGACCGTGATCAGCTTTTCGAAGAGTTTTTTCTCCGCTGGCCTTAGAAATCCGTAGAGAGCGATTTGATCTTCGCGCACATGAGTGTGAATGTGCAGCGCGACTTCGTTGCCGAGGCCGGGCAGATCGGAAAATGTCGGGATGCTGATGGTGACGTCGTAGCCGACGCCGGCTGTTTCAACGACAGCCTGGTTGGGATGCTTGGCCAGCAATTTTCCGCGGAGATGGGCAATCATGCTGCGGACATTGTAAATCGGAGATGGTGGGTCAGGGAGTAGAACACACGGTGTGGGACGGGAGACTCGCCCGTCCAGATTTAGCGTAAGAGGTGTTAGGTTTCAAAAAGAGACCCAACCTCGACCTCAAGCCGGGTTACAAAAATCTCGGAGTGCTGGCGGCACTCAATCTCGGAACGGTCGGCGGTTTCAAAAAACAACTCGACCGCTTCTTGCAGATTCTTCCGGGCAGCCTCGATGGTATCGCCTTGGCTTGCGATATCAACCTCGGGGCACAGGCTGACGTAGCCGTCCCCTTCACGCTCAATAATGGCGGTGAGTTGTTGTACGTATTTCACCAAACGCCTCCTGATCTCTAGCTCATTCTAGAACAGCGAACTCTGCTTGCGGTTCGGGGTGATTCCGAAATGCTCGTAGGCTAACTGGGTGGCGACTCGTCCGCGTGGAGTACGATTCAGGAAACCGATTTGGATCAGGAAAGGCTCGTAGATTTCCTCGATCGCGTCGGGTTCTTCCGCTAGTGCGGCTGCCAGCGTGTTCAGACCGACGGGGCCACCTTGATACTTCTCGATGATGATCAGGAGCAGCTTGCGATCCACTTCGTCGAAGCCGTGACGATCCACTTCCAGCATCTGCAGGGCGGCCTGGGCGGTCGGCAGGTCGATCTTCCCTGCGCTGCGCACCTGGGCGTAGTCGCGGACTCGGCGCAGTAGACGATTGGCAATTCTTGGGGTTCCGCGCGAACGGCTGGCAATCTCGAGGGCCCCAGGTCTATCAACCTCTACTCCCAGAATTTCCGCAGAGCGTTCGACGATGACACGCAAATCTTCGTGGCTATAAAACTCCAGCCGAAGCACGATACCGAATCGCGAGCGCAACGGCGAAGACAACAGGCCCGCTCGCGTAGTCGCGCCGATAAAGGTGAAGGGCCGCACATCCATGGTGTGGGTCCGGGCCGCGGGGCCTTGCCCGATGATGATGTCCAGCTTGTAGTCTTCGAGCGCGGAGTAAAGGAGTTCCTCGAGCGTAGGTTGTAGACGGTGGACTTCGTCAATGAACAGAACTTGCTTGTCGCGGAGGTTGGTCAGGATGGCAGTCAGATCGCCTTTGATTTGCAGCGTCGGACCCGAGGTTTGCTGGAAAGATACGCCGAGTTCGTTGGCGATGATTGTCGCCAGCGTTGTTTTGCCGAGGCCCGGAGGGCCGTAGAGCAGAACGTGGTCAAGAGCTTCGCCGCGCGAGCGTGTGGCTTCAATGGCCACGGCTAGATTCTCTTTGACTTTGGCTTGCCCGATGAACTCGGCCAGGCGCTGCGGACGCAGCTTTAGCTCAAAGGAAGAGTCGTCCTCGACCGGAGCGGCGGAGACGATGCGCTCGCGGTCTTGCGGAATTTTGGGGACGTTCTTCAGCGTGGCCACTGGACGGATGTTACCAGTTCCCGCTTGCCGGGTGCCAGATTGTCAGTGTTCACCAAGCTCGCGAAGTTGCTCAAGCCACTCTTCGCCTTCTGGCCAAGCTCCGTGGCCGGAAGCAGTATTGATGTGTCCGGCATGAGCAATCTTGATGAGGCGGCTTCCCCAGGACCGTGCGAAGAACTCGGCCCGCTCCAGAGTCACATAAGGATCATCGGTGCTGGCCACGACCACGGAGCGAAACGGCAACTTTTGCAATGGCATGGGATTGAATCCGGTTGATCCCGGAGGATACGTCGGGGCTTCCACGTCACTCGGAGCAACTAAAAAGGCGGCGGCCACTCGACCTTCGCAGTCGGCGTGCCTAGCGGCGTAGTGAGCGATGGTCGCGCAGGCGAGGCTGTGACCAGCCAACGCAACCGGACCGTCCCCGATGCTAAGTATGGAGGCGTGGAGCTTTCGGATCCAGTCCTCGCAGCGAGGCGTCTCCCAATCTTCTTGCTGAACCCGATGGTATTCAGGATGCTTGACTCGCCAAAGGCTTTGCCAATGCTCGGGGCCGGAGTTGAAAAGCCCGGGAACGAGCAGGACTGAGGCGAGCGTTTTCATGGATTCATTCTAAGGCTATTTGATTTGGCCTCTTCGATGAGTCCGTGCAGCTGCGTTGGGCTTTGAGCTGTTGACAATGTGACACATAATGTGTCACAGTACCGCCATGCCTTCTGTGAATTTACGCCAACTCCGCGACACTCGTCGCTTAAAAGCTTGGCTCAGGGCGGGCAACACGGTTGAGCTTCGGGAGCGCGATCGCGTCATCGCCCGCATGGTTCCCGAGAAGCAGGAGGAGAAGCCGGTGAAATGGCCCGACTTCGCCGCCCGCCGCAAGAAAATATTCGGAGACCGGGTGCTGCCCATAGTCGACGATTTGATCAGGGATCGCGGCCGCTATTGACCGTTTGCGCGGACACCAGTGTGTGCGTCACGCCGTACGTGCAAGACAGCCGCTCACAGGCCGCCAATGAACTGCTAAGATCCGGCGGTCGGGTCCTTACTCCTCTTATGCCTCCAAGGGGCAGAGCTATTGACATGTGGCACAATATGTGCCACATTTAGTCATGCCGTCGGTTAACATTCGACAACTTCGCGATACCAAGCGGTTGAAGAGCTGGCTCCGCGCAGGCAAGATCGTAGAACTTCGAGAACGAAACCAAGTAATCGCGCGTATCGTTCCCCAGCAAGCGCCCGTAGCTCAGGGGAACTGGCCGGACTTCGAAGCTCTAGCCAAAGAAATTATTGGTGATCGCGTCCTCTCCGGAGCTGATCTTCTGATTGAGGAGCGCGGGCGCTATTGAGCATTTACATCGACTCAAGCTTTCTTGTTTCGCTGTATTTGAGTGACCGTCACTCGCATGCGGCCCGCCAGCGCATTAGGTCCGCTCCCCCTCTGTGGTTTACGCCTCTCCATAATTCTGAGTGGGCGCACGCAATTGGCCAGCACGTCTTTCGTGGGGAGTTGTCGCTTTCTGAAGCGCAACGCATGAATGCACGAAGGGAAGAACATGTATTAGCAGGACGCTGGATTTCACTGCCGATGCCGGAGGACGCCTTCGAGCTTTGCGCCGATCTCGCCCGCCGCTATGGGCCGAAACTCGGTACAAGAACACTGGACAGCCTGCATGTCGCCTGTGCCCTCGAACTCAAGGCGAAACAATTCTGGACTTTCGACGAACGACAGACCAAGTTGGCCAAAGCTGTAGGCTTGAAAAGCGAGGCAGTCTAATTAGAGTTCGGGTTCCAGCGAACACCGCACGGGCGAGGACGCCCGCGCCTACACTTATTCCTCTTCTTCTTTCACGTCTCCGCGGGCGGCCTTCGCCTTCTCGATAATCTTTTCCTGCAGCAGTCCCGGCACGGCGTCGTAGTGGTGCATTTCCATGTTGAAGCTGCCGCGGCCCTGAGTCATAGACGTAAGATCCACGCCGTAGGTCAGCATTTCGGCCATCGGGACTTCAGCTTTCACGACCGTGTTGCCGCCTTTGTTGTCCATGCCCTGGATGCGGCCCCGGCGGCTGTTCAAATCGCCCATGATCGAGCCGGCGAACTCGTCCGGAACTGTGATCTCGGCTACCATGACGGGCTCGAGCAGCGTGGGCTTGGCCTGCTCCATGGCTTTCTTGAACGCGATGCGGCCCGCCATCTGGAAGGACATGTCGTTCGAATCCACATCGTGATACGAGCCATCGTAGAGAATCACCCTAAAATCCACCACGGGAAATCCGGCCAGATACCCGCGCGACGCTGCGTCTTTGATTCCTTTTTCGATGGCGGGAATATAGTTTTTTGGGATTGCGCCGCCGAAAATGTCGTTGACAAACTCGAACTCGCCGCCGCGGGGCAGCGGTTCCATCTTGATCTTGCAATCGCCATACTGGCCGTGTCCGCCGGTCTGCTTTTTGTGGCGGCCCTGGACGTCGGCTTTGCCGCGGATGGTCTCGCGGTACGGCACCTTCGGCGCTTTCAGGATTACTTCTGTGTGGTAGCGCTTCTTCATCTTCGATACCACCACCTCGATGTGCTGCTGTCCGGTTCCGGCAATCAGGAACTCTTTGGTTTGAGGATCGCGGAAGAAGCGCAGCATGGCGTCTTCTTCCATCAGCTTGTGGATGCCGGGGCCGAGCTTGTCTTCATCGGCGCGGCTCTTGGGTTCGATGGCGAAGGTGATGGCAGGCTCAGGAAGATGAACTTTCGGATACTGAATGGGCGCGCTCTTATCACCAAGCGTGTCACCGGTGAGCGTGTCTTTCAGTTTGGATACGGCTCCGATGTCTCCGGCGTGCAGCTCGGTTACGGGCACCGCGGTCTTGCCCTGCATGATGGAGATGTGCGCCAGCTTCTCAGACGAGTTGCGGCTGAAATTCTGCACCGTGGCATCGTTCTTCAGCACGCCGGAAAATACTTTGAAATACGAAATCCGTCCCGCAAACGCGTCTGAAATGGTTTTGAAGACGTACAGCGAAACCGGCTCCGTGTCCGACTCATGACGCTTGGGCGGCTCGCCATTTCCAGACGCGGCGGCTTCTCCCTGCACCCATTCATGCTCGGAAGGCGCGGGCGTGTAGTCCACGATGAAATCCATCACCCGGTCGGCGCCCACGTTGCCCAGACCGGACCCAAAAATCACAGGAAAAATTTTGTCCTCGCGAATGGCGTTGTGCAGTGCCGGAATCAGGTTCTCGACTGGAATGGTTCCCTTTTCGAAAAACTCTTCCATCAACTTGTCGTCGCCCTCAGCGATCAGTTCAACCAGCTTCTCGTGCGCTTGCTGGGCTTGGTCTTTCAGATCTGCGGGAATCTCAGTTTCCTTGCCCTTGCCGTTCCCGCCCAGTTCGTAGGTGTAAGCTTTCATCTGCACCAGGTCGACCACCCCGGTGAAATTCTTTTCTTTGCCGATGGGCAACTCCAAAGGAATTACTGCGCGCCCGAAGGCGCTGGTCAGCGATTCCAGCACGCGTTCGGCATCGGCGCGCTCACGATCCATACGGCTGGCCACAATTAACCGAGGCGTCTTGAATTCTTCGCAGTAGTTCCATACCCGCTGGGTAACGACTTCCACTCCGGCCACGCCGTCCACCACGACTACTGCCGCGTCGACCACGGGCAACACCATCTTGGCTTCGTGGACAAACATGTTGAATCCGGGAGTGTCCACGATATTGATCTTGGTTTTGCCCCACTCAACATAGGCCAGCCCCGCCGAGATCGACATCTTGCGCGCGATCTCTTCGTCGTCCCAATCGGTGGTCGCAGAGCCGTCGTCCACCCGGCCCAGCCGCGGGGTCGCGCCGGAGGCATAGAGCATGGCCGACACCAAAGAGGTCTTCCCCGCATGCCCGTGCCCCACCACGGCAACATTGCGGATGTTTGCGCCTTCGTAAACTTTCACGGATTTACTCCTTACAATAAGTCACGTCGGGACAGCCGCCCTGGCTCTCCGGCCGAGCCAAGCTCAGCAATCGTCTAATCTGCGAATCTTTGACTACGGCGGGCCCATAAAGAACAATGAAGAGGACAGTCTATAGGCCAACGTCGAGCAGCCTACCAAAACCTACGATGCTAACACGCCTGCACCGGGCCTCTCAACCCAGCGTCGGGCTCGGGCCTACCAGTTTTCTGGCTCAGCCGTGTATCATCAACTCGCCATGCTTGGCGGCCGCACCAACGAACAATGGATCGCGCAATACGCCGGCAGCCATCAGCACCCGGTGAACCGCTTGTGCCATACCCTGGGGATACCGGCAATTCTGGTGTCACTCGCCCTGTTCCTCGGAGGCATCTTCATTCACCGGTTGTGGCTGTATGCGCTTGTGCTTTTCGTCGTGGGATGGACGCTCCAATTCATCGGCCATGCCTTCGAGCGCAAAGAGCCTGAGTTTTTTCACGACTGGCGTTTCTTGTTTGTCGGGGTGCGCTGGTGGTGGGCCAAGATTCATGGCAGGGCATGAAAATCTCCGGCTGGTTGCAGGAACTTTCGTCATCCTTTAACCGACACGTCAGGTGCAATGTTTCCTCAGCTCACTCAATTCGGCGACCTCGGATTGCTTGCGCTCAGGCTCATGGTCGCACTGGTCTTCATCAGCAGCGGCTGGAGTCACGTTACAAAGTCCGAGGAGCGAAGCAAAAGCATCGGCATGAGCAAAGGGTTCACCATCTTTCTCGGCGTGGCGGAAGTGGCGGGAGGGTTGGGCGTGGCTTTTGGTGTCCTCACCCAGCTCGCTGCGCTGGGATTGATCCTGATCATGCTGGGCGCCATTGAAAAGAAGATCTTTGCCTGGCATACCGGCTTCTGGGGTGAGAAAACCTACGGCTGGCACTATGACTTGATGTTCGTGGTCATGAACCTGGTTATACTTTTCACCGACGGCGGCCGCTGGGTGTTGATGAAATAGACCGGAATAGACTGGCTTGACGCCGGCTATCTTTAGCTGAAGATAAACCTCGGTTACTGTCTGCTCGTACAGAACGAACAACCAGGTTTGGCAAGTTTGTGACATCTGTTTCCGGCTGTGCCTGTAAACTGTTTCTCCAGTTATCCGGCGGAGGCGAATACGACTTCCCCCGCTCTGAAGCGTAATTCCTGGTTAGACCGTCTAACCAGGCTTTGAAGCCTATGCATCGTCTGACCGCTAGATTGTTGCTGGTTCTGCTGCTGGTGGGCGTGTTCGTCCCGGTAGCTCTGGCCATCTCCGCCACGCCGCCACACGCGTGTTGCATGCGGAAGCCGATGCCCGACCGCTCTTCCCACAATGCTGATTTCCAGGCTCCTCCCGGCTGCTGCCAACACGACTGTTGCCGTCCACTGACGGTTACTCAATGGGCACATCTAAGTCCATCGGCGAACGCCCAGGTCACGCCCGCATCCGCGACTTTGCCGTCTGAGTGGAAACCGCTACACTTCGCCTCATCAGTCAACCACGCGCACTCCGGTCGCGCCCCTCCGCAGTTCACGGCCTGATTCCAAATAACAAAACCCAGCGGCTGAAGCCGACGGCATTCGCGGCGACCTACGGTATACCTGAAGGCATACCCTGATACGAATCGCGTGTGTATCCGCGATCTGTTCAGGCATGCCGAACGGCTGGCTTCAATGCCGTCCCCGGGCCGACGCCGCCAGATTGGTCGCGCTGCAACAGTTTCTTGGAGAACACATGCGCCTTTGTCGTATTTCCTATGTCGGCGGCTTCCTCCTACTCGCTGTCACCGTTAGTGCCACGATCTTCGGCTCGGTCCGCGGCATCATCCATGATCCGCAGCACCGTCCCATTCAAGGTGCGATGGTGATGCTGAAAGCCAAATCATCGGAGTGGTCCAAGAGTGCGAACACTGATGCCAATGGCAATTTCGAATTCAACGCGGTGCCGGTGGGCGAGTACTCGGTGATCGTGGCCAACCCCGGCTTTGTCCAGGGTAAACAGGAAGTTGTGGTTGCATCCGGCACCGAACCCGTTGTACATCTTCAGTTGCGTGTGGCCGTCGCCAATGAGACGGTCAACGTCTCCGCGCAGCCCGCGGTTGCGCCCACCGACTCGGCCACGCCCACTACCACTGTGAGCCGTACCGATATTCAGCGAACGCCGGGGGCAGTTCGCACCAATAGTCTGGCGATGATTACGGACTACGTTCCTGGCGCCTATTTCACCCATGATCAGCTGCACATCCGCGGAGGCCATCAGACCAGTTGGCTGATCGATGGCGTTCCCGTCCCCAATACCAATATCGCTTCCAACCTAGGCGCGCAGTTCGATCCCAAGGATATCGACTACCTGGAAGTCCAGCGCGGGAGCTACAGCGCGGCATTCGGCGATCGCACCTACGGAGTATTTAACATTGCCCCGCGCACCGGGTTTGAACGGAACCATGAAGCCGAGCTGATTTTAAGCGCAGGCAACTTCTATCAGACCAACGATCAGTTCAATTTTGGCAGCCACACCGAGCGCTTCGCCTATTACGCTAGTGTGAACGCGAATCGTAGTAATCTCGGCATTCAGACGCCGGTTCCACAGGTGGTTCACGATGCTGAAAATGGCTATGGAGGATTCGGCTCGCTGATCTTCAATGCGGATCCCTCGAACCAGTTGCGTCTGGTGACTTCATTGCGCAAGGACTACTATCAAATTCCTTATGATCCCAATCCCAACGACATCGAGAATGCACCCATCGCTGCCAATGGGTTTGTAGCGCAGTACCCCAGCCTGGGTCTTCGCGACGGCGATCACGAATCCGATGCCCTCGTGAATTTCTCCTGGGTCCACACCTTCAATTCGCAAGTCCTGCTGACGGTCTCGCCTTTTTTTCATTACAACCGGGCCGACTATTCCAGTTCGCCGCAGGACTATCCGGTAGCGACGACGCAGAATCGCGGATCAACCTACGGCGGAGGCCAGCTGAGTTTCGCCGCGAATGTGGCGAAGAACAATCTGCAAGTGGGTTTGTACAGCTTCTACCAGCAAGACAACGAGCTTTTCGGAGCAGTCTTCAATGACGGCAGCGGCAATCAGCCTTTTACCGATGTCGAGCATCCCTCCGGCAACCTGGAAGCATTCTTTATCGATGACAAATTCAAACCGTTTTCCTGGCTGACGCTCACCGCTGGAATGCGGCCAACGCGTTTCTCGGGAGGTGTCTCAGAATCCGCGATCAGCCCGCGTTTTGGAGCGTCGGCTGTCCTTCCCCGTCTGCATTGGGTCTTTCGCGCTTTCTACGGCCACTATTACCAGGCGCCGCCTCTGATTACGGCTTCCGGCCCGCTGCTCAATTTTGCTCAAACCAGCAACGTCGGATTCATCCCTCTGCACGGCGAACGCGATGAAGAGCATCAGTTCGGAATCACCATTCCCTATCGCGGCTGGACTCTCGACGCCGACAACTTCCGCACCAACGTCGTAAATTTTTTCGACCACAACAATATTGGGGAATCCAATCTCTTCTTCCCCATCACCATCGGCGCGGCGGTGATTCGAGGTTGGGAACTCACACTGCGCTCGCCGCGCATTGCGCACCGGAGTCAGATTCACCTGGCATACTCTAATCAAATCGCAATGGGCGGCGGCGCCATCACCGGTGGCTTGACTAATTTTTCATTGCCCACGGGCCTGTCTCGGCTTGATCACGACCAACGCAACACTTTGAATGTGGGAGGTGACGTCAGCCTTCCCGGGCGGAGCTATGCCTCGACCAATGTTTATTATGGCTCCGGCTTCAGCAACGCGTTTCCCGGCCAGCCGTACCCAGGCAATTACCTGCCGCAACACACAACTTTTGATTTGTCGCTCGGGAAGGATTTCGGTGAACGATACTCCTTTTCGCTGAACAGCCTCAATGTCGCCAACCGCCGCGTGGAACTGGACAACAGCGTCACCTTCGGCGGCTTCCACTGGAATAATCCCAGGGAAATTTACGCCGAGTTCCGCTACCGCTTCCACTATTAACGAAGAATCGTGTGGCCGCGGGCGAACTTCGCCCGCGTCTCAATGGCAAGGAGAGAAACAGTGGGCCATCCATTCCATATGCCGCACCAGACACAACGATCTTGACCGCAATGGCCTCAATCTACATGCCGGGTGCCCCAGGTCTTGCGGTTTGAGGCTGTTACGAAACTCGATGGAACACTGTGCCGGTGGGACAAACTCTGCCCGAGCCGTGCAGCGGCGGCATCGGAAAGCCCGGCACGGCAGTGCCGGGAAGTACCCGGTACTAAACAGGAACCCCCGTCCCATTTTGGGAAAGACGGGAGCCCTCGCCGGGCACTCAAGATGGGAGCGCCGCCTTCTTTGCGGACGACCGGTTTCAATCGTGGCAAGGGTTGCCGATGCAACCGGAGAAGCCTGGCAGGTCCCTCAAGCACCCACAAGGGCATTTCGCGAGCGCGATATCAGGACCCGCAAAACGGTCGAGTCACTGGCTCTGAGATCAATTTCTTTGAACTTCAACCGTAGTGAGGATACCATCTGAGGCACCGTTCATTTTGACGTAATGTGGAAATGGGGCG
>Ga0310039_10000042_pt1 | contig 146358 bp, 127 predicted proteins | sample Sb_taG_4_FD_200460 | JGI IMG/M metagenome (GOLD analysis project Ga0310039, IMG submission 200460) | Peat soil microbial communities from Weissenstadt, Germany - Sb_50d_6_BS metaG (v2) (version 2) | ecosystem: Environmental > Terrestrial > Soil > Wetlands > Peat | place: Germany: Weissenstadt...
CACCGCATTCTCAATCACTTTCACCCGTTGGAACTCTTTCTGACTCAATGTCACCATCCCTCTAGGGTGACAAAGTCTGGTTGCAGTTAAGGGGTGACATTATCTTGGAGCATCTACATGCCCTCGGGGACGCCTTGACCCGTGCCCGAGCCGAGGAATAGAGTTCGTAGAGGCGTGGGGTTTTTATGTCCAGCGAAACTAGCAGATACTTCAAATTCGGTGGTGCGACCGTAGTCATCTTGTTGGCGCTCGGATATTTGGCGTACACCGGCGTTCAGGAGAGTAAGAGTTACTACGTCACCATCAAGGAATTGCGCGGGATGGGGGACTCCGCCCACACTAAGCGCCTGCGCGTCGCGGGGAATGTGCAGCCCGGCTCGATCAAGCGCAACGGCACCAAGGTTGAGTTCGTCCTGGTGGAGAACGACCAGACTCTCTCCGTTTCGTACAGCGGCACCGAGCCTCCGCCCGATACTTTCAAGGACAATTCCCAGGCGTTAGCCGATGGTAGCTTCGGACGCGATGGCGTCTTTCATGCCAAGCAATTGCAAGCCAAGTGCGCCTCGAAGTACGCGCCGCAAAAGCCGGGAGCGCCTGCCAGCGGTGCGTCTCCGGATGCGCCCGCGAAGAGCATGACCCAGGTTCAGGGCGTGGGTCCTGCTGCCACAGCCAACTAGACTAGGCCTCGACGCTCGGCAACCCACGCCGGCATTCTACAAGGAGGCATTCAATGCAGAGCACGAACCGCCTCGTCGTTGCGTTCGCGGCTTTGGCTGTGGTCTGCGGATTCCTGACCCCAGCGGCGTCCGCTCAGGCGGCCGGTAAGCTGGAGGTGCTGCACGCCTTTCACGGCAAGGACGGCCAGTCCCCCTCGGCCGGTGTGATCTTCGACGCGGCAGGCAACTTGTATGGGACGACAGAGGATGGCGGCGACGAGATTTCCTGCTATACCAACGGGTGCGGCACCGTGTTCCAACTCACGCCTGGGGCCGACGGCAAGTGGACCGAGACGGTGCTACATGCCTTCCACAATAAGGATGGATCGGTCCCCATGGCCGGCGTGATTTTCGACGCAGCCGGGAACTTATACGGCACGACATCTGAACTAGGCTATGGCAGCGCAGGCAATGTTTTCCAGTTGGCGCCCGGCGCGAATGGTAAATGGTCCGAAACAGTGCTGCACTCCTTTGATCTCACAGACGGTCAGTACCCTTTCGCGGGGGTGATCTTTGACCCGGCGGGAAACCTGTATGGCACAACGCTCCAGGGCGGTAACTACAAGGGCGTGTGCTCGGACGCTGGCTGCGGCGTCATCTTTGAACTAGCCCCCGGCGTTGGAGACAAATGGTCTGACACGACGATACTTGCCTTTAATGCGAGGGATGGGGACTACCCCACTGGTGGCTTGATCTCAGATGCGGCCGGGAACTTGTACGGGGCCGCGGGCGGCGGCCCAGGAAGGGGCGGCATCTATGGGGGCGTCGTGTTCAAGCTGACGCCCGGCGCAGATGGCAAATGGAGCGAGACGTTGCTGCACTCCTTTGGCAGCCTCGACGTACTTTATGATCCCGTCGCAGTGATCTTCGACCGGGCAGGAAACTTGTACGGCGCGGTCTCCGGGAGTTGGGTGGGCAAATGCTCATCCGGTTGCGGTGGCGTTTTTGAGCTGATACCCGGTACGGACGGTAGGTGGACTGAGAAGGTGCGCTATATCTTTCATGGAAGCGATGGGGACACCCCGGGCGCCGCCTTGATCTTGGACGCGGCAGGAAACTTGTACGGCACGACCATGTATGGCGGTGCTAACAACAAGGGTACTGTCTTCAAATTGACACCCTCTGCGAACAGCAAGTGGACCGAGACGGTGCTGCATAGCTTTAACGGCAAGGACGGGTCCGAACCTTGTGGCCCTCTGGTCTTCGACGCGGCAGGATCTCTTTACGGAACGACATATCTGGGCGGCAATTTTAGCGAGTGTACCAATCCAGACGGTTGTGGTGTGGTCTTTAAGATCACGCCATGAGCTGGACTTCCGGCCTCTGGCCCCACTGACTTTGTTGCTCTCGACTTCAATCCCCGCTTGGTCTATCTTCACTGATTGCCACTAAACCCAGCGATCCTAGTGACCTCCTCGTCCAAAACGCTGACCGCTCCTGCCGTCGTCGTTACCAACCTCGTGAAACAATTTGGACGCTTCGCCGCTTTGCGTGGGGTGAGTGCGGAGTTTGCTCCCAGCCGTCTCTACGCCATTCTCGGTGACAACGGAGCGGGGAAGACTACCCTGCTGCGTGGGCTGGCTGGGTTGACGCCGCCCACGCGGGGAAACATTTCGATGTTGGGAACAACCAATCTTCGTTCTGTCTGCGGGCAACTGGGATATATGGCCCACCCTTCCTTACTTTACGACGAAATGAGTGGGATGGAGAACCTTGGTTACTTCGCGCGGCTATACGATGTCAACGATAAAGACCGGCGGTGTGCCGATGTGATCCGGGCAGTGAAACTTGATCCATCGCTTACGCGGCCCGTGGGGCAATATTCGCAGGGGATGCGGCAACGGATGTCGCTGGCTCGGGCGCTCCTGAATGATCCCAAGATCCTTCTGCTGGATGAGCCCTTCTCGAATGTGGACGTGCGATCCGCGCGAGAGATGGTGAGCTTGCTCGCTGGCTTGCGCGATTCCGGCAAGACGATCTTTGTGGTCACGCATCAGGCCTCACTCCTCGAAGGCGCCGCTGATGAGTTCGTTTGGATGGAGGCTGGACAAATTGTCAGCCGCACTCCCGAGCTGCGTCCCGCGGAAACAAGATTGGAGACACGATGAGCAGCGTGGTCGGTCTCACGCGAGCGACTTTGGCCAAAGACCTTCGCCTGGAGTGGCGCTCCAAAGACGCCATCAACTCCATGTTGTTTTTTTCTTTGCTGGTGGTGGTGATCTTCAGTTTTTCTTTTGATCCGACGGCGGAAGAGTCGCGGCAGATCGCGGGCGGGCTGGTGTGGGTGGCATTTCTCTTTGCCGCCGTGGTGGCCCTAAACCAGACGTGGGCGCGGGAGATGCGCAATCAGGTGCTCGATGCCTACCGGGTTTCTCCCGCTCCGCCGAACGCTCTGTTCCTGGCGAAAGTCATCGGGAATTTTATCTTCGTGACCGTGTTGCAAGCGCTGATGACGCCACTCTTCATTGTGTTTTACAATCTGCGCGCGCTTGGGCCGGCATACCAGTTGCCCATCGTCGCGGTGTTGGGGACCTGGGCTTTGGTGGTGAACGGAACATTTTTCGCGGCGATGTCTTTGCGCACGCGCAGCCGCGAGATCATGCTGCCCCTGCTGTTGTTTCCTATCTCGATCCCGGCATTGCTTGCTATGGTCGAGGCCACGGGCGCAATCCTCACCGGAGAATTTTCGGCCAAGTTCTGGATCGTGTTGCTTGCTGCCTACGATGTGGTGTTTACTATCGCTAGCCTCTTCTTATTCGGATTCGTGTTGCAGGCGGAATGAAGCGCGTTTTCCCCATCCTCGCTGTGCTCACAGGTGTACTGCTCAGCTATGCCTTGTATGAGGCGCTGATCGCCGCTCCCACCGAGCAGACGATGGGTGACGTGCAGCGCATTTTCTACTACCACGTGCCCTCGGCGTGGACGGCTTTCATTTTGTTTTTCGTGAATTTCTTTGCCTCCATCGTGTACCTGATCTGGCGCGCCAATAAAGCGGATATCGTTGCCCTGGTGACGGCGGAAGTGGGCGTTGTATTCTGCACCGTAGTGCTGGTCACCGGGCCGATCTGGGCGCGTCCGGTGTGGGGCATCTGGTGGACGTGGGACTTGCGCCTGACCCTGACTCTGGTGTTGTGGCTGATCTACGTCAGCTACCTGGTTCTGCGCAGATTTTCCAGCAGCGGGCAGACTCCGCTGCTGGCTGCGGTGCTTGCCGTGTTTGGCGCTCTCGATGTTCCGCTGGTTTATTTTTCCATCTGGTTTTTCCGCACCCAGCATCCCCAGCCGGTGATCGGCGGAGGCGGTTCGATTGATCCCCGCATGCTGCACGTGCTGCTGATCAATTGGCTTGCGTTTTCGTGCTTCGCTGCTTTGGTGTGCTGGTCGCGCTACCGCTTGGAAGTGTTGCGGCGTGACGTAGATGAGACCCTTGCTTTGGAGGCGCTGCTCGATCCCCAAGCTGGGCAACCTCGGCGTGCGCAAACCAAAACTTCTTCGACTGGGAGTGCCGGATGAGTTATCTTTACGCCGCCTACATCGCTACCTGGGCTATTCACGTCGCTTATCTGGGCACCCTGCTGCGCCGCTACACCCGTCTGAGGAATGAGATCGCAGAGTTCAAGGGGCGAGTTGAAGAAAAGAATTGACCCAGAGGGCGTTTGATGATGCCGCTCAAGGTGTCAACTCGAATATCACGCCCCAGCCATCAGCGCCGCCCCACTCCGTCGAGCCGTAAAGATTGCCTTTAGCATCGAAGATCAGTCCGGACTGAGGATTTCCTCCGTCATTCCCACCCGTGAAGGTATGGAGCACGATCTCCTTCCATTCTCCGTTGGAGGTGGGTGTCAGCTTGAATGCGACGCCGCAGCCATACCCGCCACCAAAACAGTTCGTGATCCCACCGACAAGAGCGGTGCCGTAGAGGTTGCCTCCCGCATCGAAAATCACGCCGTAGGGATTGGCACCGTCATTGCCGCCAGTGAAGGTATGGAGCAAGGCCTCCTTCCATCTGCCCTTGGACGTCGGCGTGAGCTTGAAGACCACACCGCACCCGAGGCCTTGGCAGCTTCCCCGATCGCCGCCCGAGTTAGTCGTACCATAAAGGTTGCCTGAAGCGTCAAACATCACGCCGCCGTAGGGATAGGCGCCGTCGCCGGGGCTGATGAACGCGTGCAGCACCTTCTCCCTCCACTTCCCGTCGGAATTCGGAACGAGCTCGAAGACCACGCCGCAGCCGACTCCACCACAGCTTCCGCCCCCGCCGACGACAGCTGCGCCGTAGAGGTTACCCGCCGCGTCAAAGGTTAACCCCCCCGGACTGCCTCCGTCCCTTCCGCCGCTGAAGGCATAGAGTACTCTTTCCTTCCACTCGCCGTCGGCGGTAGGCGTCAGTTCGAAGATCAGGCCGCAACCAAAGCCCCCACAGCCGTAGCCGTTGCCTTGGGAGGCGGCGCCATAGAGGTTCCCCGCCTGGTCAAAGACCAAGGAACCGGGCAAGCCCCCGTCCTTGCCGCCCGTGAAGCTGCGGAGCACGCTTTCGTTCCACTTGCCTGCGGCGGTGCGCACTAGTTTGAACACCACGCCCGCGCCAAACGCGCCTCCTTCCATCGTCGTACCGTAGAAGTTGCCTGCGGAGTCAAGCACAGGGTCAGAGGCAGGAACTGCCCCGCCCTCGTTGTCGAGCGTAAAGTCATCGAGCACGCTCTCTCTCCACTTGCCGGTGGAGGCGGGCTTCAGCTCGAACGCTGCACCGCACCAACTAAATGGGCAGTTGGTATTGAAGCCGCCCCCCTCGGCGGTCGTGCCATAAAGATTCCCCAACGAGTCGAAGACCAGTTTGGCGGAGGGATCCCCTCCCCTTTCCCCACCGGGGAAGGCGAGCAGCACTTTCTCCTTGGCGGCATTCTTTGCTTGGTTTACAGGCGGCGCGGCTATCTCTGCTGGCGGCTGTCCGCCGGCTTCCTGCGCTCGGCTGGGGATCAAATTCGCGGTGGTGAGAACTACCAGGATTAGAGAGATTCCGATCAGTACGTGTTTCATGATCTGCTCCCTCCGATGAGTTCGATCCGATGAGGCGACGATGTCAAAACCGGGGAGTCCAACCACGATTCCGAAGGGCCGCAGTCGGAACCAGGGAGGAATAGCGGCCCGCTACAGAGCCATGCGAAGTCTGATTCCATTGGGAATGGATGTCAAGAAAAATGTGCAAAAAGACGCGAATGTCTCGTAGCTGTGCTTTTGCTGTCTCCTTCCACGAATTTCCTTAAATTCCGGAAGCCGCGGAGCGCAGGAATTCGTAGTCCTCGATAACGGCAGCGATGCCGACGCGGGAGGCGGGCAGCGGCGCTTCGGCTCTCACCACGCGGGCGGTGAATCGGACGCGCACGGGATCGGTCAATGTCACGTGCGGAGGAAGAGTCAAGGTCACATGAATGCGGGAGCCCTCGGCGAGCGGCCGGTCGAGATAAAGAAAAACTCCGCGAGCACTTACGTTCTGGGTCTCGGTCAGCAACTCGTCAATCTTGTCGTTCTCTACTTTGACGGTTGCGGGCAGGCGCATGTCGAAGCGTCGCATGGCCCGCCGGTCCTGCGATGTTTCCAGGGTTGCGCTTTCTGGTTTTTCGAGCATTCGGTCCCCCTCAGCCAGCCATCACTCCGCAACTCACGAGAGAAGCAACCAAAGTCATGCTCTCAGGGCAACGATAATGAATTGCCAGCAGTTTTCAAGATGAAAGAGACGGAGGGAACTGACTCGGTTACTGCCTCACTTCGCCCGCGTGACCTGACGGCGAACGAGGAAGAGGGGAGGGCGGGGAAGGGTCGCGCCCGATCACGTCAGCAATCGTGCTGCCACAAAAATGGTGCACCCCTCATGAATGCACGTCAGCATGAGAATGAACGACTTGAGGCCGGGGATCGGCTGCCGATCCAAGCGTGGCATGAAACATTTTGCAGAAAATCTGCGCCTTCGCGACATCTCACCATGCGCCGCACCAAACTCTGGCAGCTGTACTTTTCTGCTTCCAGACGGCATCTCCGGCTAGCCTGAGCTGCATCTGACGAATCTTAAGGCGAAGAATGGGTTTGCGCATCTTGACAGGCTATCCGTCAGATGTTTAAGTAGTTAATTAACTTTTGCATTGATTCTGGGTGACAAGTACGCAAGCCGCTTCGCGGGCGCGACTCGGGGTGCTGTTGGTGCGCCGTTTCTTCTTCCTCTCCCTGAAATCGGGAAAAGCATCGCGGGAAATCGGAGGAGCTCAGTGAGATTGGATCGCCGTCGGTTGGGAAAGACTTGTTCGCGAACCCGCGTTTTCGTGGCCATTACGCTGTTGCTGATACTCGGGGCCGTCGCGCTGACTGTGGGCTCGGGTGTGGCGAGGCTGCCGGTTGCCGAAAGGGCAAATCTCCGACGGCTTTTTTCTTCCGATCCAACTCCGTCTACTCCTGCTCCGACCGCGCAAGGGACGCGGCAAGTCTTGGCTAGCTACAGCCATCCCCCACTCATCTTTGAGCCGAATCAGGGACAGACCGATTCGCGAGTGAGATTCCTGGCGCGGGGCAGCGGTTACGGCCTTTACCTTACTGTGCACGACGCGGTCCTATCTTTGCAGCATTCTGACTCTCTGTATCGGGCCCTCCGCACTTCCGTCGTGAGTATGAGCCTGGTGGGGGCAACGTCCACGGTTGAGCCGGTTGGCGACGTCCAACTTCCCGGGAAGAGCAACTACCTCATCGGCAACGATCCCGCCAAATGGCATCGTGACATTCCTCAGTTTGCGCAGGTGCGCTATCGCAATGTGTATCCCGGCATTGACCTGGTGTACTACGGCAACCAGGGGCGGTTGGAATATGACTTCGAAGTTGCACCCGGCGGTGATCCCAACCTCGCGGCGATCAAGTTTCACAGTTCCCAGAACCATGAAACTCAGAATCTGAGAATCAACACGGATGGTGATCTCATTGTGGCCGTCGGCGAAAGCGACGTGCGACTGCAGGCCCCGCGCGTGTATCAGACGTTTGGAACAAGGGAACTAACCGTCGCCGGACGCTTCGAACTGCGTGGCCGGGAGAAAGACGAAGTCGGTTTCCATTTGGGCGCTTACGATCGCAGCCGGACATTGATCATCGATCCGAAGCTTGCCTACTCAACCTACCTGGGGGGCAGCGGAGCTGAGAGTTGCTCCGCCATTACAGGCCTGCCCTTTACACCGGGCTGTCCCGCGATTGCAGTGGATGCAGCCTCCAACGCCTATGTCGCCGGCTCGACCACGTCGCCCGATTTTCCTCAAACGGCTGGAGAATACCAGCCTAATCTGGCGGCGGGGGCGTCGGCTAACGCCTTCATCGCCAAGTTCAGTCCCACCGGCTCCCTGCTGTTTGCCACGTATCTTGGGGGAGGCGGCACGGACTATACGGCCGGAGTTGCCGTGGATTCTGGGTTTGATGTGATCGTGGCGGGAACGACCAGTTCCAGCAACTTTCCCACGACTAGCGGATCCAGCAACGCAGCATTTCAAACCAAACCCGTTACCGGCGGCAAGCACGTCTTTGTAAGCAAGCTCGATCCCGCAGGAAAGACGTTGCTGTACTCAACCTATCTTTCCGGCCACGGAACAGACATCGCCTCTGGCTTGGCGCTAGACCCCGGCGGCAATGCCTATGTGACCGGAACAACCACATCTGCAGATGCAGAGACGGGGTTCCCCTCCACGACCGGCGCCTATCAAACCGCGCCCAAAGCGGCGAATCAGTTCTTCCTCACCAAGGTCGATCCAAATGCCAGCGGATCCGCGAGCGTGCCGTATTCGACCTACATTGGCGGCAGCAGCCCCAGTAGCGGCGTCACCGTGGGCGGTGGCGTCGCGGTAGACAGCAGCTCGGATGTGTACATTACCGGGGGCACGAATTTCATCGACATGCCCCTGCTCAATGCCTATCAAGCGTCGAACAAAGGCGGGTTGGACGCCTTCGTGACTAAGATCAACCCGGCCGGCGTTGCTGGAACCCAACTGTTGTACTCGACATATCTCGGCGGCTCGGGCGACGATGTGGGCTACGGCATCGCCGTTGATTCGAGCACCGACGCCTACGTCACCGGTTCGAGCGACTCCACCGATTTCAATGTCACGGGGGCCACGTCCACGGCATTACAGCCGACGAACGGCGGTGGAACGGACGCATTCGTCGCCAAACTTGGAGTACCGTGTGTCGGCACGACCTGTACCACATTTGATATTCCTCTGGATTACTTCAGCTATCTTGGCGGCTCGGGAACGGACGTTGGCACCGCGATCACGGTGGACAGTACTTCGGGAGCGCGCGTTACCGGCTGGACCAATTCCACCAACTTCCCCATCGTCGGAAGTCCCATACGGTCGACTTACCAGGGAGGAACCAGCGACGCGTTCTTTGCTCGCATCGACACGCTTGCCACTTGCAGCCCGATCGGAAATCCTGGTTGCACCACCTCGACCAGTTCCACGAGCTATTTTGGCGGAACCGGCGCGGACTTAGGCACCGGCATCGCGCAGGATCAGCAAGGCTCCAGCTACCTGACGGGAGAAACAGCCTCGTCCAGTGGTTTCCCTCTACTGAATCCCGCTCAGGGCACGCTTAAGGGACCGAGTGATGCATTTGTGAGCAAGCTTGCACCCGTTCTGAACTTGACCATGCCGACGCCCAACCCGACTCCATTGGTGGTTGGTGTGGGAAGCCAGGTAAGTTTCCCCTATGTCATTACCAACGCGGGTGAGTTTACCAACAACGTGACTTTCACCGACTTCTTGCCGGCATCCGGTGCGACCTTCGTGTCAGCGACGGCAAGCCCGGGCACTTGCGGCGCCCCCGTCGGCACACCCTCAACGGTGCTGTGCAACATTGGTACGTTGAACGCCGCCGCCACCGCGACTGTCACCGTGATTGTGACGCCGGTTGCCCCGCCGTTGCCGGGCGGTACGGTCAGTTTGGGAAACAGCGGCCAGGCGTTTGTCGGGCAGTCGATGTTGGCCTCGGCCAGCGCCAGCGTCACGGTCAATGATTTCAACATCACGGCGGCCCCGGCCACGGCTACGGTTCCGGCGGGTGTGCCAGCGGTCTTCACGGCCACGGTTACGCCCAGCTCGACCAGCGGATTTCCCGATAGCGTAGCCATCGCCTGCGGCAGCGGTCTGCCTACGGGGGCAACTTGTTTGCCGGGTAATAACAATCCCATCCCGAATCTCAATACCGGCGCGCAGAGTTCGCAGTTCGTCATCAACACCACGGCGCGCGTGACCACCACCACCGACTTGCGGCATGGCGGTGGCCCGGGCCTTCCGCTTTATGCAACCTGGCTGCCAGTGTCAGGGTTGGCTCTGCTTGGTGTAGGACTGGGCGGCAAACTCTCTCGCCGGCGGCGGGGGTTGATGGGGCTGCTTCTGGGTGGCGTGTTCGCGCTTGTTTTGTTCCTGCCAGGCTGCGGTTCAACTTCGACCACGACGACCACGACCGGCACTCCGGCGGGAACTTATTCGGTGACGGTCAATGCGACGTCGGGCAACGCGACGCGGAGCACTTTGGTGACCCTGGTCGTGCAATAAAGCACTCCTTCGTGTCCTTTGTGATTGATGAAGTGATGATGCTAGACCACCAAGGACACGATCGGTAGTCTCCAGCATCTACACGGTAGTCTCCCCCATCTTGACCACCGCTTTGTTGGGAAGCATAATGATGGCGCCCAGCCTACCGTCGGCTTTTCCGGCCGAGCTTGGCCCGACTTAGAACCGATCGATTGGGAAGTCAAATGACGAAACTACCAATTTGCGGGTTGTCTACTTTTGTACGGGAGCAAAGTCGAAAGGGGCCTCGTGGGAAAATTTAGATTGTCGAAAATGGCTTGCTTGGTCTTGGTGTTTTGTATCGCGACGCCGATTGCCTCGCCTGCACAAACTTTCAAGACCCTGGTGAAGTTCGACGGGACCAATGGTGGATTGCCGGTTTGGGATGTCGTTCAGGGCACCGACGGAGGCTTCTACGGATCAACCGGATTCGGTGGGACCGGCAACAATGGCACGATCTTCAGAATCACGCCAGCCGGCATGCTCACGACGCTGCAGGACATCGGATACTCGCACCTAGCGGTGCAAGCCACTGACGGAAATTTCTATGGGACCACGCCGGATGGCGGACCGAAGGACGCTGGCACGGTCTTCAGAATTACCCCCAAGGGCGCGCTGACCACGCTGTACAACTTTTGCTCCCAGGCTCAGTGCAACGACGGCGACGGGCCTACCGGGGGGATGATTCAAGCTACCGACGGGAACTTTTACGGAACAACACCGGGCGGCGGAACGAATAACAATGGCACGATTTTCAAGATCACGGCCGGGGGCAAGCTGACCACACTGTACAGCTTCGGCTCCCCCGGGTTCTCTGGCACATCGCTGGTGCAAGGCAGCGATGGAAGTTTCTACGGGACAACTTCAGATGGCGGGGCCAACGGCGATGGTACGGTCTTCAAAGTAACCCCAAAAGGCAAGCTGACCACGCTGCATACCTTCGACTTTACGGACGGTAAGTTCCCCTACGACGCGCTCATTCAAGCTGCCGACGGAAACTTCTACGGGACAACCTATAGCGGCGGCTCCAACGATCCCCAAGCCTGTGAAGGGATTGGTTGCGGAACGGTGTTCAAAATCACGGCGTCCGGCAAGCTGACCACGATTTACAATTTTTGCGCTCAAACGAATTGCGCGGACGGGCAATGGCCCTCTGGCAGCCTGGTTCAAGCTACTGACGGGAACTTCTACGGCACTACTGAGGCCGGCGGCGCTCACGGGACAAACTGCCCCTTTGGCATCTGCGGGACAGTTTTCAAACTTACCCCAGGGGGCAAACTGACCACGCTGCACAGCTTCGCCGGAACTGACGGCTCCGATCCTTACTCTGGCCTGGTGCAAGGCACCAACGGGACCTTCTACGGGACTACGGAGATGGGCGCCGATCTTAGCTGCGGCGGCGGTTCTGGCTGTGGCACGGTCTTCAGTCTGTCTGTGAGGCTTGGCCCGTTCGTGGAAACGCGGCCCACTTCCGGGAAGGTGGGAACAGAGGTCATTATCCTGGGAAACCATCTGACAGGTGCCACTGGCGTCAGCTTTAACGGCTCCGCAGCCACGTTCAAGGTCGTGTCGAGTTCCGAGATCAAGACTACGGTTCCGATCGGCGCGACTACCGGCACCGTCGAAGTGACGACACCCAAGAAGACGCTCAAGAGCAACGTGATTTTCCGAGTGAAGCCCTGATCCAGAAATGGAAGCCCGATGCGTCCGGCATCTGCTCCTCGCCTGATGTTTTACGCGCCGGCGGAAAGTTTGTGGCTCTTGGATTGGGCGATGCCGTATTGGCGAATTTTGTACAACAGCGCCTTGTAGCTGATCTTCAATAGCGCCGCGGCCTGCTTGCGGTTCCAGTTGGTTTCGTCGAGAGCCTTGCTGATGGCTTCGGCTTCAGCTCCGTCTTTGGCGGTGCGTGCCAGAGACTTCAACCCTCCGGACGAGTCGCTTGATTTTTGCGCAACCGGCTCGAACTGAGCTCCGCTGCCATCGCTCTTCGGACGCAGTTCCTGGATGGCCAGCTTCTCGTCCCCAAGCACCAGGTAACGCTTCACGAAATTGTTGAGCTCGCGCAGATTGCCAGGCCATGCGTAATCCTGGCATGCCTGCAGCAACTCGGTCGAAAGCGGCAACGGGGGCCGGGCATAGCGCTCGGACATGTTGGACATGAAGTGCTTGAGCAGAATGGGAATCTCTTCCTTGCGCTCGCGCAGTGGCGGGACCTGCAAAGTGAAGGCGTTGAGCCGGTAGTAGAGGTCCTCACGCAGACGCTTGTTGGCCAGCGCCTCGGGAATATTGATGTTGGTGGCGGCCAGAATCCGCACATCCACCTTAATCATGGAGCGGCTGCCCAAGCGGGAGAACTGCTGGTCCTGCAGCACGTGTAACAGTTTGGCCTGTAAGCCGGGCGGCATCTCTCCGATTTCATCCAGCAGAATGGTGCCCTTATTGCACAGCTCGAACTTGCCGGGCTTGGCGTGATTGGCGCCGGTGAAGGCTCCGGCTTCGTAGCCGAAGAGTTCGCTCTCCAGCAAATCGGCCGGAACAGCGGCGCAGTTTACCTTGAGGAAAGTTCGATGGGCGCGCGGCGATAGCTTGTGGATGAGGCGCGCCATGACTTCTTTCCCGGTGCCACTTTCGCCCAGCATGAGTACGGGAATGTCGACGTTGGCAACCAGCGCAGCCTGGGAACGGAGCTTGCGCATCACGGGACTTGCCGCGACGAAGAATACCTCGTCGCCGACTTCCTCCACTTCACCAGGATAATTCTGCTGGTTGGTGCCCAGACATTGGTCGATCACCGCGTCCAGTTCACTCTTCTGAAAAGGTTTGGTCAGGTAATCGTGCGCGCCCAGCCGTATTGCCTGGACCACCTTGCGGGTGTCGCTGACGCAGGAGAGCATCACCACTTTGATGCCGGGGTGAAGCTTGCGGAGTTGTTCCAAAGTCTGGAGGCCGTCGATGCCGGGCATGAGCAGGTCGAGCAGCACCAGGTCAGGGCGCAAACCTTTTTGCACGCGCTCCACGGCCTCTTCGCCGGTGCTGGCGGTCTCCACTTTGTATTCATCCACCTCGAGCAGGGTTCGGATGTAGCGCAGCATTCCGGGTTCGTCGTCGACCAGCAGAATGTTGTTGGCTAGAGATTTCATTTGCTCTTCCCTGGTTTGATTACATGGTTGGCTGCGGTCGAGGGAGGCAGGAGTGGGAGAATGAAAGAGAACTTACAGCCCGCGCCGGGATCACTCTCCACCCAGATCTTACCGCCCATGCCGCCCACCAGGCGACGGGCGATAGCCAACCCCAACCCCATCCCTGACTGGCTTTCACTTTGCGGCATCTGAAAGAAATCATCAAATACTTCGATATGGTATTCCGCGGGAATGCCCGGCCCGGTATCGGATACGCTCACTTTCACCGAATTCGGACGGGAGACCATCTGCTGGCGGCGTTCCGTGAGATTGTCCGGATTGCTGGCGCTTCGCCTTTCCCACATATAGGGCTCGGCATGCAACCACACGGTGCCTCCGGCCGGCGTGAACTTGGATGCATTCTCCAGAAGATTGGAAACCACGCGCTGGACCTTGGCGACGTCAAAAGCGAACTCGGTCAGTTTTTCGTTGGCGAGGAAGTAGAGTGCCAGTCCCTTCTCCTGGAAGGAATGCGACCACAAGCGACACACATCGGATAGACACACGTTGAGGTCGCCGGTCTCGAAGTGCATCCGCATCTCGCCGGTTTCAAGGATACTGAAGCTCAGAAAGTCCTGAATGAAGCGCTGCAGGCGTTGACCGCTGGTCCGCATGTCTGCCAGGATCTCGCGTTGGCGTTCGTTCAGTCCGCCCAGTTTCTCACTCTGCAAAAGCTCGACATACCCGTTCAGAATGGCCAGCGGAGTCTTCAGGTCGTGGGCGGCCGAGGCGAGGGCATTGGTGGTGCGCTGAAACCGCTCTTGCAGCTGGGTAAATTGCTGCAACAACTCCTGACTACAAGTCGGGTCGGGGCAGGCCGCCTCGCCCTGGGGCCTCGATGGACACAGGTGGGAGTAGTCTGCCTTCAACTCTTTCGCTTGGGGCAGACACGTCTTTTCAGGCGTTGCAGCCATTATTGTGGATCTCAGTGGTTGGTACGGCGAGGGAGGGTGGCACTCAACTCGCTGAGGTGAATGCTAGCTTTTGCGATGCTATGACATGCAGGTCCGTCTGTCAACGGAAAACGCAAAGAAGTGGTCACGGAAGGGAAAAAGCTTGCATCCCAAAGTACCTGGACACACTGAGCAAAGTCGTCCAAAGGGCGAACACATGGCAAAAACCGGACCGTGCAACTTCCGCCTTTTCAGGTCCGCTTTCTAGAACAAAGTGTGCCTTCAAGCGTTTTGCGCGGCGCGCCGTCCAGATTCCAGACTCGATTTGGCCCCCAAGGTGCGGTAACGAATGAGTTAAGTCCACTTCGAGGGATGGGGTTGAAGCGACAGAAGCCGGAAACGGAAAGCCGGAAGTGGCCACGCCTGCCACTGGCGATTCCCATCTTTGTCCGCAGCCGCGACGAGGAGGGAAAAGAGCTATTGGAATTCGCCACCGCCTTGAACATTTCCGCGGGAGGAGCCCTGGTTGCCGTGCGTCGCTCCTTGCCGCTCTCCTCGCAGGTTCTGCTGGAGATTCCCAGCGCCCCGTTGATTTCCGGGAATTCTTTCCCCAAGGCATCCCGAATCTTGCGCGCCCGCACCGTGCGGATCACCCACGTGGAGGGTTACCACCTGCTCGGTCTCAAATTTTCCCATCCCCTGGTCAGCGGCCCGTCCGAAGGCCGAACTGGTCGACGGAAAGTTAGTTCTCCTGTGTGAAAAGTTTTTCCTATCCCAAAAGCCGCCTATGAGCCCTACTTCCACGGTCTTTTGCGCCTCTCACAAGTTCCATCGAAAATAAGTAAGCCATTGAAAACACTTGACTAAACTAATATTCACAGCAGTAACCAGGGGCCTCCCGAATTTGGCTCTTGGGATGCACAACAGAGGGTGGGTAGAGGAGCCGCACGCAACAAAATGCCTATTCCAACGACAAATTCTGTCAGCTCTCTAGTCCATCCTTTGGGCGAGTTCCCCCCCGACGCAATCGTCTTTGGCAAGACCGAAGCCATGCAGGCTCTGCGCGCCCGCATGGACAAGGTCGCGAGCGCTAATGTTCCTGTCCTGATCAACGGCGAGAGCGGTACCGGCAAGGACATCATCGCCCGCATGATTCACGCGCTTTCACCGTGGAAGAGCGGACCGTTCGTCAAGGTGAACTGCCCCGCGATTCCAGGAACGCTGCTGGAGAGTGAACTGTTCGGATACGAAAAGGGAGCCTTCACCGGAGCCTATGGAACCAAGCCGGGCCGGGTGGAAATGGCCCATCGCGGCACGCTTTTCCTGGACGAGATTTCGGAACTCGATCTGGCCTTGCAATCGAAGCTGTTGCAGTTGTTGCAGGACGGACAGTTCTGCCGCATCGGCGCCCAGGAGGACAAGAAAGTCGAAGTCCGCATCGTATGCGCCACCAACCGCCAGCTGGACGTCGAAATCGAGAATGGAACCTTCCGCCAGGATCTGTATTACCGCATCAACGTAGTGAATCTGCGCATGCCGCCGTTACGCGAGCGCCGCGGCGATATCGAAGCCCTGGTCCAATATTTCCTCGAGTACTACAACCGCAAATACAATTGCCGGGCGCGCGCGCTGTCGCTCGATCTGATGGCCGTGCTGCAGAAGTATCATTGGCCGGGAAACATCCGCGAACTGGAGAACCTGATCAAGCGTTACGTGATCCTGGGCAGCGAAGACGTAATCAGCAACGACCTCGTCACCCGCAACGAGCAGGAGTTCTTCAACCCCGACATCAACCTCGATGGTCCCATCTCTCTAAAAGCCTTAACCCGGAAGGCAACCCGCGAACTGGAGCGTAAGATCATTCTGAAAGTCTTACAAGCCCACCACTGGAACCGCAAACAAGCGGCAAGGGCTCTGTCCATCAGCTACCGCGCCCTGCTCTACAAGATTCGCGACGCCGGCCTGCCGCCCAACCGCTCTACCCGCCGCCGTGAAGCGGTCGTGGGCGCCGGCGTAGCCGCCGACTAGAACAAGCATAACCTGTGTGGGGACGGCTCCCTCGCCCGTCCAGGCGAAGCAAAGCTCCACAGGCCGTTGTTTGCGCGCACAACATAAACCCATCGGGAGGCTTGGCTTTGGGCCGCCCATCCAGGTTAGCGTCCCCACTCTAGTCGCAAAGAGCGCGACTAGAATGGGCCACCAGCCGAAAATCGACAGCTACTCCATTGTTTTTTAGCCTCGTCAGAAGAACCTGTGGGTCACTGATGCCCCTCTTCGAGCCAGCTGCTCCTGGCTGGCTTTTCTTTTTGCTGCGCAGGCGTAGAATTGATTTACTTCCCCGATGACATTTGTACAGGAGTGATTAGTGGCCGACAACTATCCGTATCATGTCATTGCTGCCAACGTGAAGAAGTTCTTAGAGCACATCCAAGGTGCGGGCGTCCCACCTAAGGTGACCTTTCAATACATAACCTCGGTTGGTTTCAAGAGCACGAACGACCGAGCGATTCTGACTGTGCTGAAGTTCATCAAGTTTGTAGATAACTCCGGTGTCCCCACCAAACTCTGGCAAGCCTATCGCGTCAAGAGCCAGTCGCCGAAGGTGCTCGCTGGCGCACTCAAGACGGCTTACAAAACTCTTTTCGACACTTATCCAGATGCGAATCGCAAGGATAACGAGGCACTCCGAAACTTCTTCAGCAGCCATACTTCTGTTGCGGAGAATACCGTGACGTTGATGGTGCGCACCTTCAAGACGATGGCCGAGATGGGTAACTTCGATTCTCCCGCTGACGTACCAGACGTAGACGTCGAGCCAGCGGACACGGAGGACAAAGGCGATGGCACGCCACCTGTGAAACGTAAGGTGATCACTGCTACTCCGAATGGAATGACGGTGAACATCAACATTCAGCTTCAGATTCCAGCCACGGATAAGGCTGACGTCTACGACAGTTTCTTCGCGGCCATGAAGAAGCATCTACTGTCGTGAATGAACTGAAACTTCTACTGGCGAAGGTCAAAGGTTTCGAGAAGGAAGCGCACGCGATGCTCGCGACGCACGAGACCTCCGGCTCCCGTGTGGTCATACTCGAAGAGTCCTATGAGAAGCTGACCAAACTTACATTGAAGCAGGACGAGCTATTCAGGCAGGCTCTGCGTTGCGTAGAGCATCAACTGTTTCGAGCGGCTCACGTACTCGCGTGGGCTGGCTTCATGGATTTGTTGGAGGAGAAGGTTGCTTCTGATGGCTTAGTAAAGATCAGAGCCGCTTACCCAGCATGGGCTGCTAACGCTGGAAGCATTGAGGAACTAAGGGAGGCCGTCGTGGAATTTCAGCTTATCCAAGCAGCTAAAAAGTTAGGACTGTGTACAAACACGGAGATGAAGGCTCTGCACGGGATGCTGAACAAACGGAATGAATGCGCCCATCCTAACGACTTCTTTCCCGATATGAACATCACGCTGGGCTACATCTCGGAACTGCTAACGCGGGTTGCAACCTTACAAACCAAGACGCTATAAAAAACTGTAAAAATTGGGGACAAACGGGACGTTCACCAATTTCCACTCGTCGAAAAAATGGGGAACGTTCCGTCTGTCCCCGGTTTCCCCTACCCTTCATTCTTCTGTTTCAAGTAGCCGCGTTACGGCGTATTCTCTTCGCATACCCTAAAGGGGGTTAAGCAAGGGGGAGCTCGCGCTGTAGTGACCTGGAGTGCCCGATGCCGACCGGCTGCCAGAGTTTAGCCAGGCCGCCGTGCCGGGTATGTAACTTGGCAACGAAGTCCTTCTCTGCGAGCTCTACCCTACGCTAGGTTTTAGATGAAAGCGACTCTCGAAGAGGTTTTCTCACTTCAGGCAAAACGCTCAGTGCGAAAACACAACCGCAGGGCACTTCAAAAGACCATAAGCCGGAATGTCTTCGAAAAAAGGACCGGGCTCAAGGCCGCGGCCGCGAAGATCAAGCCGAAGCTGTGGCAGGTCGAAAAGCAGTTCAATCCGTTCTACGTCCGCTCGAAGATTAAGGTCTTTGCTCACGCCATTTCTAAAGCCATAGAAGCGCGCTCCTATCAGCTAAGGCCGGCCCTGCATGTCAGAATCCCAAAGCCTGGGGGTGGGAAAAGAACGATCGCCCTCTTTACAGTCATTGATAGCGCGATAGCCACGTGGCTCTATAGGAGCCTGATGCAGAAGAATCTAGCGGTGATGAGCAAATACGCGTTTGCATTCAGACCGGACAAGAATGCCATCATGGCCGTCAATCACCTCGCGGGAGCGGCCAACGGACGATATCGGTTTTTTATCGTTGAGTACGATTTCAAGAATTTCTTTGACGAAATTAGTCATGAGTATTTGCTCTCCATTCTGCGCAAGAATTTCAATGCGTCGGATACGGAGCTCTTTCTGGTAGAACGGATCTTAAAATCGTCTCACGCTGAAGGCCACTCAAAGTATGCGGCCGGGACTTTTGCCCAGCGTAGCAAGGGAATACCGCAGGGCAGTACCCTGTCGCTATTCCTCGCGAATGCAGTCTGCTACGAGTTAGACAGGGGTTTGGAAAACCTGGGGGTAAAGTTTGCCCGATTTGCGGACGATCTCGCCGTCATCTGTGAAAGCTACGACCTAGCCTGCAAGGCTGCGGACCTTGTGCTGCGGTTCAGCAAGGACTCGGGCGTCCCAGTTAACTTCAATAAGCCGGGTGGAATCTCCTTGATAAGTCCTGCTCCTGAGAACGAGATGAGGAGCAAGCCATCCTTCTCTTTTCTCGGACACGAAATCAGCGCTACGGATATTCAGCTGTCGCCGAAGAGGATTGAACGCATTAAGAAAACTCTGTCCACGATTGTCTACCGCCATTTGCTGTTCTATCCAAAGAAGGGGAAACTTCAAGGGTCGCGGATCGCTCCCGACGCGGACTGGGATCTAGTGCAATGCGTCAATGAATTACGCCGGAAAATCTACGGCAGGCTCTCTGAGGACGAGGTTCGTGATGGGATTGCGAAATCGCCGACTCGCGACCCTATTTCGGTGATGAGTAGCTACCCACTCGTCGATTGTAACGACCAGTTGGTCGCTCTCGATGGCTGGCTCCTAGGCACGATCGAAAGGGCGTACTCGCTTCGGGTGAGGCTTGCGCGCGGCCTTGGCCTTAGGAATGCGAAATCCCTCAGCAGGAAAGGACTGATTTCCGGTGTTTGGTACAAGGTCCTCAAATTCGCAAACGACACCCGGCTACCGAGCCTCTGTCGCTCCTGGATGTATGCCCGGAAATGCTATGCGACGTACGGCGAGCGGCACTTCCGAGATAAATATGAGGAGTACAGCTAGGCTCGGGAAAACTGGGGACAGACGGGGCGTTAACCAATCTCTATTCGCTCGAAAAAACGGGGAACGTTCCGTCTGTCCCCGGTTTTCCCCCCTGTCCCCGGTTTTCCCCCCGAGGTGGTGAGTTATTCGGAAGCAAGCGAGGTCAAGCGGCCATGGCGAATCCTGAACATCTGGCGATCCTCAAGCAAGGGGTCGAGAAATGGAATGAGACATGATTGTCGGCCAGAATCTGTCATCGCAAACCATGAGCCAGTCACCATTGCGTGAGATCTACGTCAGCACGGATATAGAAACCGACGGACCGGTTGCGGGAAAACATTCCATGCTGAGCCTTGGATCGGCGGCCTATCTGGCCGACAAAGAGCTGCTGGGGACGTTCTCCGCCAACTTGGAAACGCTGCCCGCTTTGGCCCCGGATCCCAAGACCGCCGCATGGTGGGCCACACAGCCGGAGGCATGGTCGGCCTGCCGGCAAAATCTCGAAGCGCCTCCTGCTGCCCTGAAGCGCTACCTTGCCTGGCTCAAGGGGTTTGGCGGACGGCCTGTGTTTGTTGGCTACCCGGCCGCTTTCGATTTTTCTTTCGTCTATTGGTATCTCACCGAGTTCGCGGGCGAGAACCCATTCGGCTATTCGGCAATTGATATCAAGACCTACGCGATGGCGTTGCTGCGCAAACCATATCGAGCGTGCGGCAAGCAGTCGATGCCCCCGGAGTGGTTCGATCCCGTGCCTCATACGCATGTGGCGCTCGACGATGCCATCGAGCAAGGACAACTGTTCTGCAACATGCTTAAGGCCAACTTCGGCGTCTAAGCGGCCGCTCACGGCTGGCGGGTGGCCCGGACCTTGGCGAGTACAATTCAGGTTTTGGGTGCCCCGCTCCTTGCGGTTTTATCGCAAGAAGCGGGTGCTGGCGTCACGCGGAGTCTCGGTTTCATTTGCATGATTGCGCGTTGTTCACCCGCGTTCGTCCCGCTGCTACCCGCCCCTTGCCGAAAACCGGCAAGGAGCGGGTCACCCAGCGGAAATTGCATAGATCCTTCGTCGGCAGGCCTTCGCGTTGCGAAGGCCTGCACTTCTTCAGGATGACATTCTTCCGTGATCATGATCATGAGGGCCTCGGTGGGTTGGCGTCTTCGGCTGATCTTAGGGGTGAGAAGACGCCGCAGCCGGGGCACATTCCGCCGTACTTGTTGGTTTGTCCGTCCCAGGCTAGGAGCATCGGCTCGCCGCATCCCCGGCAGGCGCAGCAGTGGAGATCGGGTAATTGGGTCTGTCGGCATGTTGGCTTCTTCGTTGTCTCGGTTGGTTCCGTCATGGATTTAGTCCTCGTCGTCGGTTGATTCTGTGTTGGGCGTGGTGCCGCTTCGTCCGCGTTTCGATCGGATGGCGGACTTCGGCTGGTGGCCCACTCAAGCCGTCTTTTGGCTTGAGTGGAGCGGTTCGAAGATTGTCAAAAGCCTTTTGACGATAAGGGGCGCGATAAGGAAAAGGCCTTTGCCGATATGCGCCTTGGGTGCGTCTTGCCCACGTCTCGAAACGCGCGAGACTTGGGGCACCCGGTTCTTTCATCGAGATTCCTGTAGAGACGTAATTAATTACGTCTCTACGGCTGGGTCGGACGGGCCGCTCCCAGACGGAGCAGGTCCCAGGCCTCGCGGTATTTCTCGAAGCGGGCGCCGTTGTGCCTTTTTGTGCCGTCGGGATAGAGGAGGATCTGGGTGCAACTGGCAACCTCAAAAAGCGGGACGATGTACCAGGCATCGTGAGGAACGACGTAGGCGGCGATGAAGTCGATTTCCCGCGCGGAATATCTAACAACAGGGCGGCGTCGGCCGTGAACTGCAACGACGCTGTATCCCCAGCGGGCGGTGGTGAAAACGGATTTTACCTGAATGCGAAAGAAGCGGCCGTTCGCCTCAACCACCAGGTCGTAGGGTTCGCCGTCGCCGTAGGGCTTGCTGACCGCGAATCCCATGCTGAGGGCTTTGACGACAAAGATCAATTCTGCCATCAGGCCTTTGCGGTTGGAATAGAGTGACGAGAGTCCGATTGACCGGCGCTGGTTGGGGCTCGGCGTTTTGGAAGCAGCAGAATTCTTGTTCATAAATGTTCAATGCGCAGGCGTTCGCCTGGGCGCATGTTTCTCCCTTTGATTTGAATTTGATTGCAGATTTCGCGGGCGAGGGCGCCCGCGCCACACAAAAACAAAAAGGCGCGGGCTGGATGCCTGCGCCTCTTTCTTGTCTCTATATTTAGCCTATCAGATTCCTAGGGGTAAACCCGCCATGTTTTCCAACTTTATTTTCTGTTTGCAATGAGGGAGTTGAGGAAAATTGGGCACAAAAGGGGGCTTGACAAGATTTCTCCCGAATCGGGAAATTGGCAACTCGGCGAGCAAAAGGCCTGCGGAGCTTTGCTTCGCCTGGACGGGCGATGGCGCCCGTCCCCACACGAGCCATGCGAGGGACGACTGTGAAATATCCCCGAATTCAGAAGGTGAGCTACGATTTCAGCTGGGCTAGCTGCTTTTTCACGTCGGCGGCTTCGCTGTAGTTGGGATTGATCTTCAACACCCGTTCCAGTTGTTGGCGGGCGAGATCGTTCTTGCCGGTTTTCTCGTACGCGAGTCCCAAGTGATAGTGGACGGTGGCGTTGTCTGGGGCTTTGTTTTTCTCGCCGAGCTTGAGCGCTTCCTGGAAAAGATCCACCGCCGATTGGTATGCGCCTTTCTGGTAAAAGACCCAGCCCAGGGTGTCGGCGGCGCTGGGGGAATCGGGCATGCCGCGACGGGCGGTTCGCGCCAGCGAGAGGGCCATGTCCACGTTGCCGCCGGATTGCAACATGACGTATGCGAGATTGTTCGAGGCCAGCGGATTTTCGGGTTTAATTTCCAGCGCTTTCTGATAGGCGTCCTTGGCCTGGCTCCAATCGTGCTTGGACTCGTAGAGCTCGCCCATCAGGATGTAGAACATGGCTTCGCGGGGATTGTCCTTGAGCGACTGCTGATAGGTGGCGATGGCTTGGTCCGCCGAACCCTTGGCCACCTGGACCTGGCCGAGTTTGAGCAAGGCATCGGAATTGTTCTTGTCGAGCTCGGCCGACTTCTTGAATGCGGCCTCGGCGCCGTCGAAATCTTTCTTGCTGTTGAACAGCGCCGTGCCCAGCAGATCGTAGAAGGCGCTGTTGTTGGGCGATTTGGCGATTTGCACGTTGGCGGCGGAGACGGCTTTGTCGGGTTGGTTCTGCGCCAGGTAAGTGTTCATCAGGCCGCTGAGCGCGTCGTTCGAGTTGGGGTCGCGGTCAAGGGCTTGCTGGTAAGCCTTACTGGATTCGCTGTACTGCTTTTGCACCAGCTTCAGATTTCCCAACTGGATGTAGCCGACGGCACTCTGCGGGGCGACGTCGATGGCTTTCTTGACGTCCTCGTCCGCGGGAGCGAACTGCTTGCGATTGATTTTGGAGAGCGCGCGCATGGCGTAACCATCGGGCGACGCGGGCTGCAGATTGATGATCTGCGTGGCCGTCTGTTCCAGGGCAGGCATGTCACCCTTGCGCATGTCGGCGGTGGCTAGGGCACGCTGGGCATCGATCAGGTCAGGACGCAGGCGCACGGCAGTGCGCCATTCTTCCAGCGCACGCTCGGGATTGCCTAACTGATCAAGGGCGATGCCCAGATGATGGTGGGCCACCCCGTTGTCGGGATCGTTCTTCAAGGCATTTTGCAGGGTTTGGGCCGCGTCGTTCGGGTGTCCACTGCGGATCTGGATCTGTCCGCGGTAGATCAGGCCTTCATTGTCACTTGCATTGGTTGCCAGAATTGCGTCATTCAGCTTGCCGGCCTCATCCAGGCGGTTTTTCAGGATGAGCAACTGAATGTAGTTCTTCTCGACCTGCAGATCCTTGGGATGGTCGTGATAGACGAAGGCGTATTCGGCAGTCGCTTTGTCGAGGTCGCCGGTGGCGAAGTAGAAGTCGCCCAGCATCCGGTACCCGGTGGAGTTGTCGGTAAACTTGCCTTTGACTTGTTTGAGGAATGCTTCGGCCTCAGCCTTCTTTCCCTGCGTGATGTAGAGACGCGCGAGGGCGGCAGGCGCGTCAGGATCCTTGGAATCGAGATCCATGGCATGACGGAATTGCTGCTCGGCCTCGGGGAAGCGGCTGCGTGACTGATAATAGCCGCCCAGCGCCAATTGAGCTTGCACGGCCTGGGGATTCACTTCGACGGCCTTCTTGAAATTGGCCTCGGCGGCGTCGGGCAGGTGGGCTCTGGTCTGTAAGAGAGCGAGATCGAGATAAGGCTCCCAATTATTGGGGCCGAGCGCGATGGCCTTCTGCATTTCCTGGATCGCGGCGGGAAAATTTTCCTGGCCGATGAGAAGATTCGCCACCGCCATGTGGACCTGCGGATTGTTGGGCTGCTTCTGCAAGAGCAGGTCGGTCTGGTCCTGCGCCTGCTTGAAATCGCGTCCCGCGATCAGCAGATTCGCCAAGTCGATACGGGCTTGATAGTTGTCCGGCTGCAGTTCGAGGGTGCGGCCAAGCTCCTGATAGGCAGGATTCCACTGCTGCAGCTTGAGCAGAGCCTGGGCCAGCCCGAAGTGCGCATTGCCATAGGTGGAATCGATTTGGACAGCATTCTTATATTGAATCGCAGCCTCGCGATACTGGCCCTTATCAAAGTAGCGCTGCCCGCTCTCAAAGTATTTTTGCTTACGCACGTTGGGATCGCGGGAACATCCACTGAAGATCGACGCGATCAGTGCGAGAGCCAGAATCAGACGAAAAAGGGAAGAACGCCTCATTACAAATCTCCAGGAGCGGGCGCGGTCAACGCCGCAGGTTGTTTTCTCAGGTCTCCGCACCAAGGTACTGCAAATCGGGCCCAGGAAAAAGTTACTCATGGCACAACCCCGTTCGGTTCATCGCGGAATATAGCGGTCCAATCGCGGAACGACATTTCCCGCGAAGGAAAGCAAACGTTGTTGGGCGACCTCGGCGGCTTCGCCGGGAAGCCACGGGGTAATCACACGAACCAGCGAGCCGTCGCTGCGGTTGAGCCGGATGGAGTCGGTGACCAAGTAGAACTTCGCCCAGTATTCGCTGGCTAAGGCTCGATCGTGGGCCCAATACCAGTAGAGCACGAGTTGGCGATCGTCACCCTTGGCGATGACGTAGCGATTCGCTTCAAAGGGCACACGCCCCGGAAGGGAAATGGAAATCCGGCCGGACTCTGTGGGCAACCAGCCTGCGCCCGGCAGGCAGTGTTTCGGCGAATGGATGGTGTCGCCGGCGCGCTGGCTGGGGAAGTAGGCGAGGAACAGATCGACGTAGGGCTGGCTGGCAGAAGTATTTTCATAGAAGCGCTGCAGAAAATCTCCCGGACCGAGAATGTCGCGAACATCCTGCTGCATGGGTACATCGGTTCCGGTCCATTCTCCCAGTTGGTGGGGCAGGGAGGCTAGGGGCTCGCGGCTGGGCAGAATCTCGTTGCGACCGCGGGCTTGGAGAAAAATCGCCGTGATGGCCAGCAACACGGCTGTGACCGCGAACCTCCAATTGGATTTCACGGACGGGCCTCGTTCTTTCTGTGGCCGATCTGTAAGAGCCGGTGCGCGATGAAAAGCATGGCCAGTGAAACCACAAAGACCAGCCAGCCAGAAAATAAATGAAAGAAACCTTCTGCTTTGTCGGGATCCCAGTATTGCACCAGCAGGCCGGTGCCTACGATGCGCAGGCTATTGGCTGCGACCGCGATGGGGATCGAGGCGAGCGCCAATGCAACCCGAACCCAAACACGAGTCTCGATGAGGTATCCGTAGATGATGGCGAGCGTCGCCAAAGAAAGAAGAGAGCGAATGCCGCTGCAGGCTTCCGCAACTTCCAGCGGCATCGCAGGCAAATTAATGACGTTGCCTTCGCGCAGCACAGGAACGCCGAGCAGAGGCAATAGCAGCGCGGCCACTTTGGAAGCCAGCATTTGAAGAGGGAAGGTAATCTCGCCGAAGACGATCTCGGGAATGGGGATCATCAGGAACAGAAACATCCACGGGAAAAGCACGGCACGGAAAAAACGCCATCCGAGGAAGAAAATTACCAGACCCGCAATCAGCAGAAGCAGGGAAACGCGAGACAGGAAGAGTTCCGCTCCCAGAACTCCTACGACAAGCACCGAGAGCGCGAAGGCCACAATGAGCAGTCCCCAGGAAGAGGGCTCGCGAGGTTCCCCGGCAAGCCTGGTGCGATCCTGCCACAGCACGAACAAAGAAAAAGCGGGAACGAAAAAACCGTGGGAAAAGTTAGGATCGTTCGACCATTGCTTTGCCAGATGAAAGAGGATGGACGAGTATAGCCAGCCTACCAGTAGGGCTAGCACTGTGCCTCGCCACCATAGGTCACGACTCAGCGCAGGTTGCGGAGGCCGCTCCGGGAGCGAGGCGGTTTGTGCCGGATGAGCCACTGGGTGAGAGTACTGGGGATGCGCCTAGCATATGCGAACGCAGCACCCGGCGCAATTACACGAATGTATCGACGACGGAGTCTCTCTACTGGCCCGTAACTTCTTGCGTTTCCTTCCGCCGCCACAGCGGGACGCCCTGAGCGCCGAGAGCAAGCATGCCGAGCGCGGCGGGCCGCGTCCTCTCTGGAAGGGGATTGGTCAGGGAAGCTGCGTGGCGGGGATCGTCGGAGCTTGCAAAGTCCGGGTTGCTAGTCGGATCGTCTGTCCCTTTCGTCTTGCCAGCGGTGATTGGCTTGTTGGGGATGGTTTCATAGGCGTAGCCGGTGAGAGTGGCGAAGATTTTCGAATGGGGGGTGCCTCTCACGGTGAGTCGCGCCCAGCCGTAGTGCGTCTTCCCGGCCCGATCTAGAAATCGCACTCCCAGGTATTGATTGGTGGCGTCTTCCCACTGACCTATTGTGTCGCCAGCCACAGAGAGAGACAGCAGCGGTCTTCCTTCCAGGCATGCGAACGTGCATTTAAAATTCTTGGGTGGGCCGATCTTGGCCCCGCGCGGGAGTGCATAGGCAGAAAAGGGGAAAGAGGAAAGCCCTTCGAGCGCATTGGTGGGAGGGGTTGTCGTCCATAAGGCCGCCGAGTGGTAGCTTTTGGAGTAAAAGCGGTAAGCGTTGTGAATGGAAAAGTCGACGATACCGTCATGATTCAAATCGATACTGAATTGGGAGTTTGGCCCAATCACCCTGTGGACATGGGTGTAGACGATCTTGGCCTCAGACGGCTGGGCCGAGGCCAGCAAGCTGACTCCGGCTGCACCCGCGGCAAGTGCGTAAGCATTGAGCCGTTGATGCAACGAGTCGGAAAGATTGGCTGTCCTGCGGGATTCGGCGGGCCGTTTCATAAGGCCTCCTTGAAGGGCAGAGAATTATACCCCGGTTTTCACTTAATTACTGCGAGGCGTTTTGTCGCTCTGAGCATAGGCGCATCGCTCCAACCTGGCTGCGTTTCGTTCCCGCAGATGACAGCGGCGGAATGGAGAAAGAAGTTTCTCTTTTTGGTGCAGTTTGCGGTAGGGTAAAGGCGACCAAGAACTCAGATATCATTTTTGGGTAGTTCTAAGTGCTGAAAGCAGGGGCTAGTGCATCCGTTGGGTTCCTGCGTCTCATGAGGCGGGACGGAATCAACTGTGCTCCATAATAGGGCTTCAACAAACTTGGCACGACGACGGATACACAACATGGAGTTAGTTTCATACATGCCTTGACGCCACGGAGAAATTTTACCTCAGGGGCTCAAGCCCGCATTCCTCGCGGGTTGATCGGCACGGCTGAAGCCGTGCCCTTCCCAGGAGCATTTGCCTCGAGAGCATTTATGAAAACGGCTTTTAGCAGGAGAACGGATGAAGGCGATGATCGCAGTCGCAGTTGCGATAGTGTTGGGCTTCGCGACTGCGCAAGTTGAGGCCCAGAACGCTGCGCAGGGCAAAGAGAAGTCTGCGGCGGACGCGTACCCCCGTCAGCCCATGTCGGCGGCGGGGCCGAGCTACGTTATCGGCGCGGATGACGTGCTGCTGATCTCGGTATGGAAGGAGCCGGATCTGACCATGACGCTGCCGGTTCGTCCGGACGGGAATATTTCGTTGCCCTTGCTGAGCGACGTGGCCGCGGCCGGGCTTTCGCCGACGCAGCTGGCTGCTTCGATCACAGAGAAGCTCAGGAAGTACGTTGCTGATCCGCGGGTGACCGTGATCGTTACCCAGATCAATAGCCAAAAAGTTTATGTCACGGGAGAAGTGCTGCACACGGGCGCGATTCCACTGCTGCCTCACATGACCGTGCTGCAGGCGTTGGCTGATGCGGGGTTCACGCAGTTCGCGAATACCAAGGGCATTTATGTTTTGCGCGAGGAAAACGGGCAACAGCAGAAAATCAGGGTAAACTACAAGCGATTAGTAAAGGGCCAAGCCATCGACCAAAACATCATCCTCAAACCAGGAGACACGATTGTTGTCCCTTGAGGAAAGTCCGATGCGAAAACTGCCTTTGCGGTGGACGCTGATTGGGATGGTGGTGTTCTTTGCTCTGACGCGAACCGGCTGGACGCAAAGCGACAACAGCCAGAGCGGTCAAGCGTCGGGTAATGTGGGGGCGCCAGATAGTCAAGACAATCCGCCGGCGCAATCCCCGGAGAATCCGCCGATTTCCGGACTCGATCAACCCTCTTTGGGAGCTCGGTTTCCGACGCGCAGCTTCCTCGTGCCGGGCGCGCATGTGAGCGAAGCGCTCGACACGAACGTGGGTCAAACCGCTGGAACCTCGGCTATCAACGGGGTGACGCGGGCCTTGGGCAGCCTGATGCTGCAGAAGATTGGCAGTCGTCATGTGACTGCTCTCGACTACGTTGGCGGCGTTGCCTTTTATACCGGAGTCAATCCCAATACCAGCCAGATCCAACAGTTTGACGCGGAACAAAAGATTCTATGGCGAACCGGAGCCCTGACGTTTCGCGATCGGTTCAGCTACCTGCCGGAAGGATCGTTCGGGTTCGGAGCCTACGGCGAGTCGGGGGCCTACGATTTGGGTCTGGGCGGAATTGGATATGTAGGCGGAACTCTGGGACAGGGGCTGGGCGGGCTGTTTGGTTTGGGTGAGTTCGGTAGTTTGGGCCAGGCGCCTCGCATCGATAACCTGTCGATTGCGGATGTGACTCAGAGTTTGTCGGCGCGTTCGTCGGTTACCGCGGCAGGTGGTTACGAGATTGTGCACTTCACGAATAATGCGGCGGGCTTTATCGACAGCAATCAGATTACGGCTCAGGTCGGGTACGATTATCAGCTGAGCCGCAAGAGCCAGGTTGCGTTGGTGTACGGATTTCAGGACTTTCAATATCCCAACATTCCGGGGAGTTCGTTTAGCACGCACGTGGTGAACCTGATGTACGGGTACCGCATTTCCGGACGGATGGACTTTCTGGTGGGTGCGGGCCCTCAATTTACGTTCATTCATAATTCTCCGCTGTTCGGGGGCTCGAGCGATCGGGTTACGGTCAGTGCTCGTGCGGCGCTGCGGTACCGTTTTCCCCGCACTTTGATTGGAATCTATTTCGACCGCTACGACTCGAGTGGATCGGGATATTTTGCGGGGGCAGTCAGCGACGTTGTGCGGTTTTCGGTTTCGCGGCCGCTTACCCGGATGTGGAGCGCGACTGCGGACATCGGCTATGCATACAGCGGGGCGCTGCAGCCGAGGCTGACGGGTCCGCTCCCGTCTTCCACGACCTCGTTCCAGTATGTGTACGCGGGGGCGGCTGTGCATCGCCCGCTGGGAAGGCATTTCGCGTTGTTTTTCAGTTATCAGTTTAACGATATTTGGTTTAACGGGTCGTCCTGCGGCACAGGTTCAGTGTGCGGGTCCGCGGCGCGGAATGTGGTTGCCGCGGGTTTGGATTGGCATCCGCGGCCGATCCGGCTGGACTGATTTTGGATTGTCGGCGGTTGGACGGGATGTTGGCATGATTGAAAATCGCGAATTGAGCATGGACGATTATCTGGCGATGCTGCGCCGGCGTCTGAAGGTGATTCTTATCCCGGCGCTGCTGGCGCCGCTGGCCGGCTTTCTGATCTCGTATGCCTTCGCGCCCAAGTACACTTCGCAATCCTTGATCCTGGTGGAGACGCAGAAAGTTCCAGAAGGCTACGTGCAGCCGGTGGTCACTCAAGACATTATTCAGCGCATCGCCACCATGGAGCAGCAAGTGCTCAGCCAGAAGCAATTGGAGCCGATGGTTGCACGGCTCGGCTTGGCGAAAGGCAAGAGCATGGGGGAAGCCATTGACGAGATTCGCGAGGAGGTTCGGAAGAATCCGTTGATCGAATGGGTGTCGCCCGATGTCGCGGCCGTCAGGCAGCACCGGCCGGGACAGAATGATATCCCTGGATTCTACGTCAACTACACGGCTGCGAATCCGCAGGAAGCGCAACAGGTTTGCACCGAACTTACTTCCATGTTGCTGGCGGAGAACCTGAAGAGTCGCGAGCAGGTGGCGCAGAGCACGACGGATTTCCTGACCCGGCAAGTCGATTTGGCCAAGCATGATCTGGACAACCAGGACAGCAGGCTGGCTGCATTCAAGAAACAATTCATGGGCCAGTTGCCGGGCGATGAAGATAACAACATAAAGCTGCTGGCCGGATTAAATTCGCAACTCGATGCCTACACTCAGGCGCTGAATCGGGCGGAGCAGGACAGGGCTTATGCGCAATCGTTGCTGTCGCAGCAGTTGGCGGCGTGGAGCTCGTCGCAGACTTCGATGAATCCGGAAAATCTGCAGAAGCAGTTGGCGGAGCTGCAGAGTCAGTTGATTACTTTGCAGGCTCGCTACACCGATGACCATCCGGATGTGGTGAAGACCAAGAACGACATCGCCGAAGTGAAGCGCAAGTTAAACGAAATGAACTCGGCGAGTGCGCCGGGTACGGAGAACACGGACAAGGGTAGCGCGTCGGAGCCGGCGGAAATCAAGCAGTTGCGGCTGCAGATCCATCAGTACGATCAATCCATTGCTCAGGCTACGCGCGAACAGAAGTTGCTGCAGAATCAGATCAACACCTACCAGGGCCGGCTTTCGCTTAGTCCCGGCGTGGAAGAACGGTACAAGGCGTTGATGCGGGATTATGAGACGGCGCAGAAGTTCTACAATGATCTGCTTGCCAAGAAGAATGAGTCGGAAATGCAAACTGATATGGAACGCCGGCAACAGGGCGAGCAGATGAGTTTGCTGAATCCCGCCAACCCTCCCGATTCACCGAGCTTCCCCAATCGACTGCTGTTTGCGGGGGGAGGCTTGTGTGCCGGTCTAACATTCGGAATCGGGCTGGCAGTCTGGTTCGAAGTGCGGGATAAATCGATCCGAGACGAGCGGGACGTGCTGGCGGCGCTGGAAATGCCGACTCTGGTTTCGGTGCCGTGGATCGACGAGGCGGCCTACAAGAGGAGCGGGTATGGAGGGCCACGGAGCCATTCGAAGGGAGCGCGCGAAGACAAGCGAGAGACGGTCGAGGTTAAGAGCTGATGTACAAGGATTTTTTTGGACTGCGGGCGAACCCGTTCAACGTCAATCCTGACCCGCGTTACCTTTTTCTGACGCGGCACACGGAGGAGGCGCTGGCGTGTCTTACCTACGGCATCCAGAGCCGCAAGGGATTTGTTCTGCTGACCGGCGAGGTGGGAACGGGCAAGACCACGCTGCTTAACAAGCTGATGGAGTGGCTGCGGGTGCAGCAGGTGGCGACTGCGTTCATCTTCAATTCGCAGATGAACGTGCCGCAGTTTCTCGAATACATGATGGCGGATTTCGGCATTCCGTGCGATTCCAAGTCGAAGAGCCAAATCCTGCTGAAGCTGTACAACTGGCTGCTGGATCGCTACCGGGCGGGCGAAACTGCGGTGTTGATCGTGGATGAGGCGCAGAATCTTTCTGACGAAGTGTTAGAAGAGATTCGCTTGATGACGAATTTGGAAACCTTCACGGAGAAGTTGCTGCAGATCGTGGTTGTGGGACAGCCGGAACTGGAACAGAAACTCAAACAGCCGCACCTGCGGCAGCTGCGGCAGCGGCTGACGCTGCGGGCCAAGACGCATCCGCTGACTCCGGAAGAGACCAAGGCTTACGTGGCGCAACGGTTACGGATCGCGGGATCGAACGGGCAGCAGATATTTGATCCTGAGGCGTTGGCGGTCATTCATCGGTACTCGGCGGGGATTCCGCGCGTGGTCAATCTGATTTGCGAGCACTGCCTGGTGAGCGCTTTCGTGGATCACCAAAAGGTAATTGTGAGCAGCGTGGTGGAGGCTGTGGCCCGGGACTTTGATTTAGGCGAAACCAGCATCTCGACCAAAGTAGCAACCGCGCAACCCACCGTGCTGACAACACCCTCCGGAGAAAAACTCGATCTGGTGGCGGCGCTCAAGACCCTGGTAACTCTGGCAGACCGGTTGCGAGAATCCGAACAAGACGCCTCCAAGGAAAGGAAACTGTGAGCCGAATTCACGAAGCCCTGAAGCGAGCAGAACAAGACCGGGCCGCGGCCCAAGGGGTTCAGGTTGCGTCTGGGCAAACTGAGGAGGTCCCAAGCATACCTGCGGTCAGTGGCGAAGCTCCGGCGATTTCGGCGGTTCCCACAATATCAAACCGGTTCAGCTACGAGACTTTGCTGGCTCGTTGCACTCCAGGCCACTGGTCGCCGGATAAGAAGACCATGCTTTTCTACAACTCGGAGCAGGGGCCCGGTACGGAGGAATTCCGCACGCTACGGTCGCGGCTTTACCAGATGCGGGAAAAGCAGCCACTGAAAAAAGTGTTGGTGACGAGTTCGCTACCCAAGGAAGGGAAATCGTTTGTGGCGGCCAATCTGGCGCAAGCCATGGTGCGTCAGCAAGGCCGGCGGGTTTTGTTGATGGACGCCGACCTGCGCGCGGCCCGGTTGCACCTCGCCTTGGGCACGGCATTGACTCCGGGGCTCTCGGAATATCTGCGGGGCGAGGCGGACGAGTTTGGGATCATGCAGCGCGGCGCGATGGAGAATCTGTTCTTTGTTCCCGCCGGCCGTTCGACTTCGAATCCCGCGGAACTGGTGGCCAATGGGCGCTTGCCACTTCTCCTTAGTCGTGTGGAGTCTCTGTTCGATTGGATCGTGATTGATTCTCCCCCCGCGGTTCCGGTATCCGATGCCGGGGTCATGGCTAACCACTGTGATGGCGTGCTTATGGTGGTGCGCTCAAACACTACGCCCTCCGACATGGCGCGCAAAGCGCGGGCCGAATTCGATGACAAGCTCTTGCTGGGTGTCGTGCTCAACGGAATTAAGCGCGGCTCGGAGTACGGCCGGTACTATAGCGGGTACGACAGGCCCGACGAAAAAGCAGAGGTTCCGAGGTAAAGCGTGATCCGGCTGTTTAATGTTTATTATCCGATCCGCACGCTGATCCTGCTGGTGGGCGAGGCTGTCATCGTCTGGACTTCGTTCCTGTTGGGAATGGCGCTGCAGCATCGCGAAGACCTCTACGTCGCGCTCAACTACGAGGGCGGATATCTTAAGATTTTGGTAGTGACACTGGTGGTGGTGGTTTTCTCCCATTGGTTTGACCTTTACGATCCCAATCACTTTGAGCAAAAAGGCGAGCTCTATTTCCGGGTGCTGTTGGTGCCAGGCATTCTGGCTCTGCTGCTGGCCGCGGTGGGATATGTGTCCCCGCGCTTTCTTCTGGGCAACAACTCCGCGCTGGTGGGACTCGTAATCCTGACCGCGGCAATGTTTGGCTGGCGTGCCGCCTATGGATGGTTAGCGCAACGGCCGTATTTGCGAGAAAGAGTTTACGTGCTGGGTACGGGAGAACGCGCTCAACGCCTGGTGAACGGTCTGCGGACGCGCTCGGAGATGGGCATTGAAGTGGTGGGCTGGAGCGGCAATCTGGAGGGCGCGGTGACTCGCGACTCGGTGGCCACGCACCTGATGGAGTTAGTTAAGCAACAGCGAGTACACCGGGTGATTGTCGCCATGCCGGACCGGCGTGGTACGCTCCCGGTGCATGAGTTGCTGCAGCTGCGGCTGAACGGCATAAAGGTTGAAGAAGCCGCATCGTGGCTGGAACGGATGTCCGGGAGAATTGAAGTCGAGCAGCTTTATCCGAGCTGGCTGATCTTTGCGGAGGGATTTCGCTTCAGCACTAGTGTACGTATGATACGGCGGTTGCTTTCGACCGCGGCAGCGGCGCTACTGTTGGTGCTGGTTCTGCCCGTCATTCCGTTCGTAATTCTGTTGATCAAGCTGGACTCGCGCGGTCCTGTGCTCTACCGGCAAAAACGCATGGGGCGTGCCGGGGCCACATTCTACTGTTACAAGTTCCGCACCATGCGACCTGATGCTGAGGCCGACACCGGGGCGACGTGGGCTTCCGACGATGATCCCCGTATTACTCGAATCGGAAGGATGCTTCGCGTCTCGCGTCTGGATGAGATTCCGCAGCTCTGGTGCGTGCTGAAAGGTGATATGGCTTTTGTGGGGCCACGGCCGGAGCGTCCAGAGTTTGTCGAGTGGTTGAGCCGGGAGATTCCCTATTACCCCGTGCGGCTTGCTGTGCGTCCCGGCATCACGGGCTGGGCGCAGGTTCGATACAAGTACGGCAATACTCTGGAAGATGCGAGGGAGAAATTACAATACGACCTGTACTACATCAAGAATGGATCGCTGGGACTGGATCTGCTGATCATGCTTGAGACCATCAAGATCGTGACGCTGGGCCGAGGCGCGCAATGACCGGGATCTTCTGGGCATGGACCTTTTGGGGTTCAACGGCTGTGGTCGCGTATACATACTTCGGTTACTCGGGATGGCTGTGGCTGCGAAGGCAGTGGCGGCGCCAAGAGGTGCGGCGAGGTCCGTGCTCGCCGTTTGTCTCCATCGTCATGGTGGTCCGCAATGAGGAGCAGGTGCTGGAGCGCAAGTTGGAGAACCTGCTGAGCCTTGATTATCCAGCTGAACTCATGCAGTTGGTGGTGATCTCGGATGGATCCACTGACGGCACGGAAGCCATTCTGCGAAAGTACGCGAGCGATGCACACGTGAATGTCATGTTGAGCCAACTGTCGCGAGGCAAAGCTTCTGGATTAAACGATGCCCTTGCACTGGCCCAGGGAGATATCGTGGTGTTCACCGACGCGCGCCAGAGAATCGAGCCCGGCGCGTTGCGTCTGCTGCTGGAGAATTTCGCTGACCCGCAAGTGGGTTGTGTGAGCGGGGAATTGATGCTGGGGGATCCCAGCGTGGGGGAAACTGGGGAAGGCCTCGGGATCTACTGGAGGCTCGAGAAGCGAGTCCGCGAACTGGAAGCGGCTTCGGGGTCGGTAGTCGGAGCCACGGGTGCGCTTTACGCAATTCGCCGGAACTTGCTGGTGCCGCTCCCCCCGGAAACGATCCTGGATGATGTTTATTTGCCGATGCAAGTGGCGCGGAAGGGATTCCGAGTTATGTTTGATGGTCGAGCCCGCGCTTGGGACGATGCGAATGTAGCGGCCGAGCGCGAGTTTGCGCGAAAGGTCAGAACGCTGAGCGGCAACTACCAGTTGCTGCAGCTTGCTCCGTGGCTGTTAACTAGCGCCAATCCGATTCGTTTTGAGTTTGTCAGTCATAAACTGCTGAGATTGGCAGTGCCCTTCGCGCTGGCCGGGGTCCTGCTTGCATCGCTGGTTCTTCACCCGCCCGTCTACCGCCTGGCGTTGGCTCTGCAGGTGGCCTTTTATGGGATGGGTTTGCTGGCGATTGCGCGACTGAAGAGAGGTCGAGTGGCCCGTCTGGCGGACGCGGCTTTTACCTTCGTCGTGCTCAATACCGCGGCGGTGGTGGCATTCGCCAACTTTGTTTCCGGACGCAAGGCTGCGTGGATTCGTTAAGGGCCCAGGGGAGGATGAAAATCTTGCGAGGCAGTTTGGTGAACATCCGTTGAGGATCCTCTGGGTCAAGGCGGACAAGATTCTGCCCGCTCATAGTGGCGGCAACATACGCTCTTACCACATTCTTCGCCGATTGGCCTCGCGCCACGAAGTCATCTTTTTCTCGTACTATGGCGGCGCGCCCGATGCTGAATACGAAAACGAACTCACGCGGCAGTTTCCGGGGGCGGTGTGCCTCTGTACAGGGAAGCGTCGGCCCAACTCGCTCAGGCGTGGATTGGATTATCTTCGCAGGCTGCCCATGCCGGCTCCATATGCCGTGAGCCGGTTCAAGTCGGTACGGGTTCGGGAGAGGCTCAAGACTTGGTTCGATTGCAGGACCATCGACGTTGCGGTCTGTGATTTTCTCGATGCGGCGGTCAACTTCCCCAGCCATCTCGCGATCCCGACGGTTCTTTTTCAGCACAACGTAGAGAGCGAGATCTGGCGACGACACGCTCTGACTAAGCAGAATCCAGCCGGAAGAATTCTGTATCGAGTGGAATCTACGAAGATGTTGAGCTACGAACAAAGCATGGTGCGGAAATTCCACCACGTCATCGCGGTTTCCGAACACGATCGGCGCTTGATGGGGGAATGGACGGACTCTGCCCGGATCACCGTCGTGCCCACTGGTGTCGATCTGCTGCAATACCGGCCCGTCCCATCTTCCCGAGCGAGTGAGCCGTTGGTGCTTTTTGTGGGTGCGATGGATTGGGAGCCGAACGTTGATGCCGTCGAGTACTTCTGTCGCGAGATTTGGCCGTCGATTCAGGCTCAGGTTCCCTCAGCGCGATTCCGCATCGTCGGCCGCAATCCGGTCCGCCGAGTGTGGCGGCTGGCGTCGAGTGCGGTTGAAATTACCGGAGCAGTGCCTTCCGTGGTGGATCACTTACGCGAGAGCGCGGTTGTGGTGGTTCCGTTGCGCGTGGGAGGCGGGACGCGGCTCAAGATTTACGAAGCCATGGCGGCGGGCAAGGCCGTGGTTTCGACATCCGTGGGCGCGGAAGGTCTCGATGTGCATCACGACCAAGACATCCGGCTGGCGGACGATCCGGGCGCTTTCGCTGGATCTGTCACTATGCTGCTTCAAGATGGCGACCTCCGGCGTCGCTACGAGCGTGCGGGGGCAGCGCTGGCTGCCAAGTATGATTGGAGCGCAATTGGCGACAAGTTTGGTCAAGTGCTGGAAACGCTGGTGGGGGAGACATCGCGAGAAAATTCACCCCATGCTGAGTCCGTCTGCGTAACCGACGTACACGCTTAGATGCGCGAGAGGGAATCGGTGTTTGCAAACGACAAATTTCGAGCTGCCCAGGCAAAGGGAGCAGGCTGGCGCGATCGTTTCGCGGCAGCAGCGGAAACGTTGCCGTCACCTCGCGATCCCCAGCAAACATCAGAGCCGCTGAAGGGTGCGTATTTCTGGTTGGCAGTCTTTTATGTGGTGTACTGTGCCCGGCCTGAAGACTGGATTCCCGGCTTGCATTCCGTGCCACTGGCCAAGATTTCCGGGGTGTTCGCGATCCTGGGACTGATGCTGAGTTTAGGCCGGGCGAAACGCGGCCTTCGGGACCTTCCCAGAGAGGCTTTGTATTTGCTGCTTTTGATTGGGATATTTTTTGTTTCAGCAGCGTTCTCTCCAGTGTGGAAGGGTGGTGCATTCTTCCGCGCCCTGGACTTCGCCAAGGTTTTCGTGGCCTGGGTGCTTACCTTCGCGGCGGTTACGAGTCTTGCAAGGCTCCGTCGCGTGCTCTTCATTCAGACCGCTTCTGTAGCCGTCATCTCGATTGTCTCGATGGCGAAGGGCGCGTCTCATCCGCGACTCGACGGCGTTCTGGGCGGTATTTACTCGAATCCCAATGATCTGGCATTCGCCATCGTTCTGTCGCTACCTTTTTGTCTCGCGTTTCTCCTGAGGACAGACAACATCTTGCGCAAGGCAATGTGGAGCGTTGCTCTGCTGCTTATGATCAGTGCCTTGTTTCTCACGGCCTCGCGCGGAGCTTTCATTACCTTCCTGGTGGCCGGGGCCGTAAGCCTGTGGCATTTCGGTATCAAAGGGCGGCGTGTGTACTTGATTGGAGCGGCGGCTGCGATTGCCATTGTCGCCGCGATTGTGGCCGGCGGCCAGCTCAAGGATCGACTGCTCGCCGTGTCTGGAGAGGGATTGGATACAAGTTCGCAGAGCAGTGCCTACGGATCTTACGAACAGCGTCGCATTCTCATTTCTCGGAGTCTCGAAGGAATCGAGCACTACCCCATACTTGGAATCGGATTGCACAACTTCGCAACTTATTCGGGGGTCTGGCGAGATGTGCACGTCACCTACTTGCAAATAGCCGTGGAAGGCGGCATTCCGTGCCTGATTTTGTATGTCATGTTCTTTGGGCGGGGATTCTCCAACCTCAGACGATTAAGGCAAATGGCAGATCCTGATCCCGAGGTAAAACTGTTTGCTGGAGCTTTGCACAGCTCGCTGGTTGGCTTCTTAGTGGGCGCGCTGTTTGCTCCAGAAGCGTATCAGTATTTTCCGTACTTCGCAGTTGCGTATACGGCGGTGCTGCTTAGGATCGAGCAGGAGCAAAGGAGTGGTGAGTTCTCGCTGGGAGGCTCGAATCGTTCGCAACTTCGAGCCGGTAAGACGGGACGAGATGGGAAACCAAGTTTCACCTATGCCTGGTGATTTGAAAACGTCGTCCGGCCATGATCCTGCAAGTGACGCTGGTCTGCGTCCGAGCCTTCGCCAAAAATTCACTTACGGCGCTCGCCTGCTTCCCAACTACGCATGGCAGAAAATTACGCGGCGCCTGCCTCGCGGCCCGGTCCATTTAGTGATTGCATTGGCGGATCACTTCGAGCCTTCGATCGTGCCAGAAAATGTGTTGCTGCGGGCCCCCTATGAGGAACAGGAACGCCGCCTTGAATTCTGGTGCCGGGAATATCCGCGGTGTGCCGAGGCATGGCGCGATCATGATGGCTATCCATTCGTTCACACTTATTTTTATCCTGCCGAACAATACGATCGCCGCCTGATACAGCAACTGGCAGAGCATTGCGATGGCGGTTGGGGAGAGATTGAGATTCATTTGCATCACGGGATTCCGGCGCCCGACACCGCGCAGAATACGCGCCGCCAACTCCAGGAGTTTCGGGATGTGCTGGCCTCGGATCATGGCTGCTTGTCTTATGTGGACGGTTCGGGTCCTCCGAAGTACGCTTTTGTGCACGGCAATTTCGCCTTGGCAAACTGCGCCGGCGGGCGCTTTTGTGGAGTAGACGATGAAATGCAGATACTCGCGGACACGGGCTGCTACGCGGATCTGACGCTGCCGACTGCGTCGTTTCATCCGGCACAAATTGCGAAAATCAATTCACTGTATGAATGCGCTCTTCCTCTAGGCCAGCGAGCCCCGCATCGCCGAGGCCGTGACTTGGAGCGAGGACAGTCACCCGAGGTTTTTCCTTTGATAGTTCAAGGCCCAGTGATGCTGCACTTCTTCCCGTCACGATCTCGGAGAGTCGGCATCGAGAATGGTGCGATAACCAGGCGGAACCCGCTGAGCCTGCCTCGACTGCGACTGTGGAAGCAGGCGGCGATTTCGGTTCGCGGAAGGCCGGACTGGCTGTTCATCAAGCTACACTGCCACAGCATGGATCCGACGCAGCAAGATGCGGTCCTCGGAGATGCCATGCGCAACTTTCTGCGCGAGTTGGTGGGGGGAGCGGAGCAAAGGGGCGAGATTCTTCACTTCGTCTCGGCGCGTGAGATGGTGAACATCATCCTGGCGGCTTGCGATGGGCGAGAAGGCAATCCTGGGGAATACAGAGACTACCGCTTCAAACGAATACGGGCGACACCATCCGAGTCAACTCTGGGCAGCGCGCAAACAATGGTGCAGCGATAGCCATGTGCGGAATCGCTGGGATCGTCAACGGGGAAGGCGGAGGGGTTGAAGCGGTCACGATCCACCGGATGTGTCAGAGCATCGTCCATCGTGGACCCGATGATGAAGGCATTTTCGTAAAGGACGGCGCAGGTCTGGGCGTGCGGCGGCTCAGTGTCATCGACCTGGCCGGGGGGCACCAGCCGGTTTTCAACGAAGACAAAACCGTCTGCGTTGTCTACAACGGAGAGATTTACAACTTTCTGGAGCTCCGCGTAGAGCTAGAAAGCCGCGGTCATCGTTTCTACACTCACACCGACACCGAGGTGATCGTTCATCTTTACGAGGAGATGGGACGCAATTGCGTCCAGCAGCTGCGCGGCATGTTCGCCTTCGCGCTTTATGACACGCGCAACCGGCGCTTGCTGCTGGCACGGGATCGATTGGGCGTTAAGCCTCTGCATTACGCGTTCGCTGATGGACGTTTACTGTTTGGATCCGAAATCAAGTCGATCCTTGCCGTGGCGCCCGAGTTGGCGATCATCCACCAGAGTGCCCTGTGGCAATACATGTATTTCGGCTATATTCCTGATCCCGCCACTGCTTTTGCGCCAATTCAAAAGTTGCTGCCGGGGCACGTTCTCGAATTTGAGCGAGGCAAGGTCAGTATCCACAAGTATTGGGACTTGCCCGAATACAGCACGCACCAGCCTGACAGCGAAGAAGAATGCCTTCAAGAGCTGGAGCATCGGCTGGCGGAAGCGGTCCGCATCCGCCTAACCGCTGACGTCCCTGTTGGAGCCTTGTTGAGCGGGGGCACTGACTCATCGACGGTGGTTGCGCTGATGGCTCGGGCTAGCTCTCGCCCCGTCAAAACGTTTTCCATCGGTTTCCAACACGCTGACTTCAACGAGGCTCAGTACGCGAAGCTGGTAGCCGAGCGTTTTGCCACCGAGCACCACGAATTGGTCTTGGAGCCCAACGTTGTGGAGACAGTCGAGAGCCTTACGCGTTCCCTGGAAGAGCCCTTTGGAGATTCTTCCATGCTTCCTACTTACTACATCTCATGCCTGGCGCGACAGCATGTGACAGTTGCTCTCTCTGGCGATGGTGGCGACGAAACATTTGCCGGCTACGAACGCTATCAAATCCATTTGCAGCGTCGAAACTTTCAGTGGATTCCTGAGTGGGCCGGAGATTTTTATCGCAAGCGGCTTCACCGCAACTTGCCCTCCAGCGTACCGGGACGGAATCTCGCCTACAGCGTTTCGCTGCCCTGGGTGGAGCGTTACCTTGAGGGCGTTTCTCTGCAAGCCTTCGACAGGGAAATGGCGCTTTTGTCGGATGACTTCCGCGCCACAGCTCTTGGCGATGCAGATCCCATGAGCCCGCTGCGTAGATATCTCGATGAAGCCCCGGGGCGCGATCCGCTAAGCCGCGTGCTGTATCTCGACACCAAGACATATCTTCCGGGAGACATTCTCACGAAAGTGGACCGGATGAGCATGCTCACTTCGCTGGAGGTGCGGGTTCCGATTCTCGATCATCTTTTTCTCGAGTGGGTCACTGGGTTGCCTCCGGAATGGAAGATGCGAGGTGGAAAGCAGAAGTACATTTTCAGCAAGCTCGCGGAAAGAGTGGGCGTGCCGAAGGAAGTTCTCAATCGGCCCAAGCAAGGATTCGCGTTGCCGCTGTGCCATTGGATGCGCAACGAATTGAAAGCTCTGATTATGTCCGTACTGCTGGACTCGTCCACTTTTCAGCGTGGTTACTTCAATCCACCAGGAGTCCGACGGCTGCTGGACGAGCATTTTCAGGGGCGACGCGATCACTCGGCGCGCATTTGGCGGTTCTTGATGTTTGAGTTGTGGCATCGCAGTTTTCTCGCGAATGTCGGAATGATGAATGCAGGAGCTCACGCGGATCGAGCCGCATCCTTGCGGGGAAGTGGATGAACCGCCGTGAACGCAACAGCCACTTGGGGTCGGGCTTCGAATCAGGCACCGGGGAACTTCCTCCGGAAGGTCCTATCCCCGGACTGTTCTTGATGACCGACAGTTTTGAAACTGGCGGCAGTGAACGCCAGTTTGCAGCACTGGCCCGGTCTCTGAACCCGGGGGCGTTCGGGATTCACTTGGGTTGCATCCAGCGGCGGGGAGCCTTTCTGGATGGCTTGGGTCGCGTGCCCGAATTTCCGCTGGGCGGTAGCTTGTATGGCCTGAAATCCTTCTGGACGCGCCTTCGACTGGCTCAGTATCTGCGACGGCACAATATTGCGGTCGCGCATGGGTTCGATTTCTACACCAACCTTACGCTGATTCCGGCAGCCAGGCTTGCAAGGGTGCCTGTGGTAATCGGAAGCCAGCGGCAACTCGGCGACCTCTTGAGCCGCTCTAAGTCACGGGCCCAAGCAGCTGCGTTTGGCTGGTGTGATGTGGTGATCTGTAACTCTCGTGCTGCCGCGGACCGACTGGTTGAACAGGGCCTGCGAAAATCTCGCGTTGTCGTGATCGGTAATGGTCTGCCTGCTTCGGCTTTCGCCGAAACTCTGCCCGCATTGCCTCGCCTCCTCGGAGTTTTCCGAGTTGGCATGATTGCACGAATGAACACGTGGTCGAAGAACCACAAGGTTCTTCTGCGTGCGGCAGCGCGGCTTTGCAACAGATTTCCCTACCTGAAGTTTGTTCTGGTCGGAGATGGAGTGCTGCGTCCGGAGCTCGAACGGGAAGCCGAAAGGCTGGGCCTGAAAGCTTACGTCTCTTTCTTAGGCGACCGGCAGGACATTCCCGCTGTCCTTGCTTCATTGGACATTTCTGTGGTGCCCTCATCCTCGGAGAGTCTCTCGAATGTGATTCTGGAGTCGATGGCGGCCGGAGTAGCTGTGATTGCAAGCCGAGCGGGTGGCAATCCCGAGCTGGTTGCGTTGGACCGGGGAGTTCTGGTTGCGCCCGACGACGACAAAGCCCTCGCCGATGCCATCGAGCGCCTGCTGCGGGATGCGAGCATGCGCGCGGATCTCGGCCGTAATGCGAAACAATTCGCACAGGCGAACTTCAGGCTGGATCACATGTGTAAACGCTACGAACAGCTCTACGCTGAGCTGCTGGAAAAGAGAAGCTGGATCGCGAATCGGGACTGGTCACACGGTCCGCGACTTCGAAGGCGAGCAGACCGTCTCCGAGTCGCACTAGTAGCCGCTTCGCCGCGCTACGTTGGTGGACAGTCCGCGCAGGCGGAACTGCTCTTACGCCATTGGCAAGATGACCGCGCGATTGAAGCTCGATTCATTCCCATCGATCCTCCCCTTCCGCAACCGATCGCATGGGGGGAGCACATTCCATTTCTTCGTACTCTAATCCGCGAACCCGTGTACCTGGGTTCGCTCTGGCGGGATTTGAAGGACGTGGAGATTGCGCATATTTTTTCTGCTTCATACTGGTCGTTTCTAGTCGCACCATTGCCGGCGTGGCTTGTTGCCCGGCTGCGTGGAAAAAAGACGGTGATCCACTATCACAGCGGTGAGGCCCGCGATCATCTAGTCCGGTTCCGGAGCGTGCGGCCCGTGCTTGAAGACTCGGACCGGCTGGTGGTGCCGTCAGGATATCTTGCCCACGTTTTCCATGAATTCGGGCTCGAGGCCCAGGTTGTTCCAAACATTGTCGACTTGGCGCAATTTTCGTTTCGAGAGCATAAGCCAGTTCGTCCGCGGCTGGTTTGCACTCGTGGTTTCCATCCCTATTACTGTCTGGATGTGGTGGTTCGCGTTTTCGCGGAAATTCAGCAAAGCTATCGAGAGGCGACGCTAGACCTGGTAGGAAAAGGTCCGCTAGAGTCGCAGATTCGAAACCTCGTACAGGAATTGAAGCTGTCAGGGGTAAATTTCGCGGGTGCAGTGCCGCATCGTGAGATCGCCCGCTTTTACGACGCGGCAGATATTTTCATCAACGCTTCGCGTCTAGACAATATGCCAGTCTCGATTCTCGAAGCTTTCGCTTCCGGGACGCCCGTGGTCACGACCGCTCCGGACGGAATGTCTTATCTGGTCGAGCATGAGCGCACTGGACTGCTCTCGCCGCCGGGAGATGCGGAAGCCTTGGCTAAGAACGTTATGCGGTTGCTGAGCAACCCTGAACTAGCTGCGCGTTTGGCACTCAATGCCCATGAAGAGATGCAACGTTACGCTTGGGAGACGGTTCGCCAGCAATGGCTGGAGCTGTACCGTTCGCTGCAATGTGGCGTGGAAGATCGCTTACCCCGAAACGGCACGAAATTCGTAGCCGGGCAGCAGCGCTAGAATACAGAGTTCGGAAGGGTTGAGTTTGCTCACTGTAGTTCCGCCGCGACTATGTGCTCCAGAAGTATGCATTTACTATGGAAGCGATGAACTCCACTAGCATCACGGGGACCGGCGCGTGAGCCTCTCGATCAGCATCTTCGGTTTGGGTTACGTGGGGTCGGTAAGCGCTGCCTGCCTGGCGCGCGCGGGCCATCGAGTGACCGGTGTAGATACCAACTCCGAAAAAGTCGAGATGCTCGCCTCAGGACGCAGCCCCATCTTGGAACCATGCATGAGCGAGTTGGTGACTGCGGGCCATCAAGCAGGTCGATTGTATGCCACGACTGACGGAGTCGCTGCGGTTCGCGATTCAGACATTTCGTTCGTGTGCGTTGGCACGCCGAGCCTGCGCAGTGGAAAGCTTGACCTGAGACATGTCGAGCATGTCGCCCGCGAAATCGGTGGCGCTCTCAAGAAAAAGAAATCCCAGCATGCGGTTGTTCTACGCAGCACTGTGCTTCCCGGTACGACTGAATCGATGGTCATTCCGATCCTCGAAAGCGCCAGCGGACGTCGTGCTGGCGTGGACTTCATTGTGTGTTACAACCCGGAATTCACGCGCGAGGGAAGTGCAGTGGCCGATTTTCTGGAACCACCGTATACCATTCTGGGCGCGCAAAGTCCCGAGCATCTGACACAAATTCGCACAATGTACGAAGATACGCCGGGCCCAAAGTTCGACACGACGATTCCGGTGGCGGAGATGGTAAAGTACGCCTCCAATGTGTTCCACGCTGTGAAGGTCGGTTTCGCCAATGAGATGGGTACCCTCTGCAAGCACCTGGAGGTTGATACGGAATCTGTGAGCAGGATTTTTGCCTCGGATACTAAGTTGAACATCTCGCCAGCCTATCTATCGCCAGGCTTCGCTTTCGGGGGTTCGTGCTTGCCAAAAGATTTGCGCGCTCTGGCTTATCGAGCCAGTGAACTCGATTTGAGCCTGCCGTTGCTCGAAGCCCTCATGCCTAGCAATGCCGAACACCTGAATCGCGCTGTAGACGCGGTGTTACGCACCACCAAGAAGAAAGTCTCCCTTCTGGGTTTGAGCTTCAAAGCAGGCACAGACGACCTGAGAGAGAGCCCGCAAGTGCAACTGGTGAAGCGCCTGCTGGGCGAGGGCTGTCAGGTGCGGATCTGGGATCAGGATGTCTCACTTGGACGTCTCGCGGGTTCTAACCGTCAATATATCGAGGAAGTCATTCCCCACATCGGCGCACTGTTTTCCGCGAATCTGGCGGAAGTGGTTCGAGGTGCTGAGGTGGTGATCGTGGGCAACAAGTCGGCCACAAGAGAGCAGCTAGCCCAGCACTTGAACCCGGATCAGATTGTTTTGGATCTGGTTAATCTGGATCACTCCAATCGCCCTGACAAAGCTGGCGCATATCAAGGAATCTGTTGGTAGGCGCATTGCCATGAAGCCACCGGTTTTCATCGTGGGCTGTCCGCGCTCGGGTACCAGCTACCTGTACCATCTACTGCTTTCCGCTGGCGGGTTCGCGGAGTTCCGTACTCAGATGAATGTGTTCGACGTGCTGGAGCCTATCTACGGGGACCTCGGCGTACCCAAAAACAAAGCCAAAATGATGTCCGAATGGCTGAACAGCAAGGCTTTCGTTGCCTCGGGATTACGGGCCGAGGAAATCAAGGCCAAGGTCTTATCGGAATGCAAGGGAGTAAGCGATTTTCTGCGGATTGTGATGGAAGAAGTTGCGCGCAAGCAAGGAGTTGACTGCTGGATTGATTCAACCCCCACCAACATTTCTCACCTGTTGAGGATCAAGAATGATTTTCCGGACGCACGGATCATTCACATCATCCGGGACGGTCGCGATGTGGCTTTATCTCTGGACAAGCGAGGGTGGAGCCGGCCGCTGCCCTGGGACCGCGACAAGGCACTGCTAGCCGCTGGGATCTACTGGGAGTGGATCGTCCGCAAAGGCCGAAAGCTCGGTTCCATGCTGCAATCGGACTACTTGGAAGTTAGATACGAGGATCTGGTCAATGAGCCGGCTGAGACTCTTGAGAGGCTGGCGGCTTTTCTTCATCATGACCTGGATTACGAGCACATTCGGAAGGTCGGCATTGGTTCGGTCAAGAAGCCTTTGACTTCGTTCAAAGACGATTTGGAACAAGGGCAGTTCACGCCGGTGGGGCGATGGAAAAACAAAGAGAAATTCCCCCCCGATCAGTTGGTCTTGTTCGAGAGCCTGGTGGGGGACTATCTCCACGAGTTGGGCTACGCTCTTTCCGGCAGCAGCGAGCAGGCACGACGTTCGCTGGCGGTGAAAAGGACGCGCTCGCTGTATCGCGCTTACTACGAGTTCAAGCAGTGGGCAAAGATCAACACCCCGCTGTCGCGTCTACTGGTTGATTATTCGGCCGTCTTGATCGATAAGTAAGAGCGTTAGAGAGACAACGGATACGCACAACGGATGAAGTGTCACATCATTGACTTTAATGCGGTCGACTGGACTTTCCTTGACAGATTTGCGGATCGAACCGTCTTTCAGACGCGAGAATGGATTCAGTTCATCGGCGAGGCGCAAGGTGCCACACCACTGATAGCCGAATTGCGCGAGGGCAGGGAACTCGCAGGCTACTTCACAGGACTAACCTTCACCCGCCTTGGAGTCAAGATACTGGGAAGTTCGTTCCCCGGTTGGACCACCCCTTACGTGGGCTTCAATCTCGTGCCTGGCGCATCACGGGCGGCTGCGCTCACTGCGGTGGAAGAAATGGCGTGGAGCGGTCTCAAATGTCTGCACATGGAAGTCTCCGATCCCTATTTCACGATTGAGGACGGAAAGTTTCTTGGGTTCAACTGTAAGTTCTTCAACTCCTACCGTAGCGATCTGAGGAAATCCGAGGAGGAGCTTTTTGGCAGCATGGATAGTGCCTGCCGTCGTTGCATTCGAAAAGCAGAGAAGAGCGGGGTTACGATTGAAGAAGCGCACGATCTTGCTTTCGCCGACGAATACTACCAGCAACTAGTGGATGTCTTTGCTAAACAGAAACTGGTCCCGACTTACACCGTCGACCGCGTGCGGGCGCTGATCAAACACTTGGGGCCTACGGGTCGCGTCCTGTTACTGCGAGCGCGCGATCCGAGCGGAAACTGCATTGCCAGCGGGATTTTTCCCGGTTTCAACCAGATCGCTGAGTTCTGGGGCAACGCGAGCTTCCGATCCAGTCAGATCCTGCGTCCCAACGAATTGATTCAGTGGTACGCGATGCGTTACTGGAAGCGCCGTGGAGTTGAAATCTACGATTGGGGCGGCGAAGGGAGATACAAAGAAAAATACGGGTGTGTCCCGCATCGCGTGCCATGGTTCACGAAATCACGCTTTGACCTGGTTGCAAAGTTGCGCGATGAAGCCAAGAAGATGTTCGAGAGCAAGCAACGGTTTATTGGATGGTTGCAAGGCGAACGGAAACGTTTTTGATCACATTACTCGCTAAGCTTGGACGCGGCGGAAGTTCCGTGCAGTGCGCGCAAATGTCGCGATTCGTTCGCGGTGCAGCAGTAACAATGTTGAAATATACGCGGTTGCACCGGTGGCAATCTCCAGGGCTAGCCGCAACAGTAGAGGTCCTCTCGGTAGAAGGGCCCACTTAAGCGAACTTACGGCGAGAACCATTGCTAGAGTACCGTGCAATGCCGGACGCAAAGCCCGCAAGTAGTCTCCAACCGGCATTTCGATAGTCTTGAAAGTCTTCCAGTAAAGCGGCAGTGCCACTAACGGATAAGCTGCCACCCATCCCCAGGCGATTCCTCGCGTGCCCCAATGGCTGCCGATATAAAACCCGGTTGGCAGAATGATCAGGGCGGCGAGATCGTCCCACATAACGAATCGCGGGTTGCCAACCGCGGTCAGAAGTTTGCCCAGAAGCGCAACGATCGATCGAAATGTTACATAGATCGAAAGGATTTCCAGGGGCACGATCGCACCTTCCCATTTGTGCCCAAGCGCAAAGGGAATAAGATCACACGCGACCAACGCCAGCCCGATGGTCGCGGGGAAGGTGGCCATTGCCAAAGTCTCGGTCAGGGTTCGCAAGTATCGTCGCAATGCGGCGGGTTCGGTCTGCACGGCGGCGAAGTAAGTCGGAATCGTGGTGGTCACAAGGGTGGTCAGTTTCTCCATGGGTACGTTGGCTAGATTCCAAGCCATGCCGTAAATGCCGAGTGCGGTTTGTCCCAACACCCGCCCAGCGGTGACGTTATCCAGCTTCTCGTAAGCCGAAGAGGCAACCACGGAAACCAAAACATGCCAGCCGAAAGTTAGCGGCCTGCGGAGAGAACCCAATCGCGGAATGGCGAATCGATGAGGCCGGGCAAACACGACGAGTAGCGAACGCGCCGTGTGGCGCGCCAGATTTCCAAGCACCAGAGACCAGTATCCCAAGCCGAAGTATGCCATCAGCAGGGTTGCAATTGCAGCGATGATCGAACTGGTGGCGTCGAGCAAGGAGAGCGTTCGATAGCGCATGTCCTTGTTCAACAGGCCTTCCGACACGGCGCGGAATCCTAAGGGAACAAGGCCAGTGCAAGTCACCACCACCACCAGAAGCAACTGAGGAGTCTTAAAGAACGTCGCCGCAGGGTAGGCGAGCATCGTGGCTAGTCCGCAGCCACCTAGGCCGAGCAGAAGAGCGACGGAGTTCAACTGTGCCAACTGATCCTCGGTTAGGTCACGCAGCGTGACAATTGTTTGCGGAATGCCAAACTCGCCCCAATAACGCAAATAAGCCCACAACACCATGGCCATCGCCACAATGCCAAAATCCGCAGGGGTAAGCAGCCGGACGACAATGAGGAAGGAACTCCAACTCAGGATTTGGCTGAACCAGTCGGCTCCCGCCCTCCACGCCAGGCTGTGGGCGAGAGACTGATCCATCCGCTGTGTTGAAGAGGCTGCGGGCGGAGCCAATTCTGTCGCGGAATTGTCAGGCTTAGGTGCCACGACGTCCCGTGCATCTGACATCAATTTCGTTTACTTCCATCCAGGAAGTTCCAACCGCAGATCCTGCAGGCCCTGGCTACTTTAACTCCACGATAAAAACGTCGGTTCGATATAGCAATTTCCCTGGCACCCGCCCCAATTGGTCTTCCCAATCAGACGTGAACATGTAGAACCGTCCATCTTGCGAGACGTTGCCTCGAGGCGAGGACCAAAACCCATTCTGAGCTGTGCTGTAAGTGTGAGCGAACCGCCAGACCTTGGAATCCTTTCGGTCGGTCTCCACGCAAAGTATTTCGTTTTCCCACGGGCCGATGACGTTGGGCGGTGCTCCCGGTGTATTCGGATTGTCCCGACGGTAGGTGGAGAGGCAGGCGGGGTTCGAATCGTTCGCATCCGCATTGTTCCAGGAAATGTGCAGGTCATACCATCCCTGAATTGCCGGCAACTGCTTAATCAAGGCAGACGTCGCATCCAACTGGTTCAACGGACGAATCCACAAGTCCATGGGATGTTCTTGCTCTGAAGGGTTCAGCAAATGCGAATGGCCCAACGCATGGTGCCCCTTGCACCCCTTCGGGCCACAGGGCGCGACGTCCATCGTTTCCACATTCCAGATGAAGGAGGGCGCAGGGTTCTGGGGCGGAGTAACTCCGGGCACTGCGGCCCCGCTCCTGCTGATCTCGATGAATCGCCCCGACTTGTTGATCCGAGCGTCGTGAATCAGGTAACGGTCGGGGATTGAAACAGCCCCTTTCGCACCCCATTGCCCGCCAATTTCGCCGGTCTCGGTGTTGTACCAGCGGCATCCCTTGCCACGGTCGTACACGTAGACCATATAGTCGATGTCTTGTTCCGGGCCCAGGACCATCGCCATGCGCTGGTCATCTGCGCTGGTGGAAATAGCGTGACCGGCATCGGAAGCTTTCAGTTTTACGCACCTGGACGCATCGTGCACGTCAGCAGTGCGATTGGTCGAGACATCGTAAAGCTGGAACATCGGCCGTCCGCGCGTGATCCCGTACAGAATGTTGGGCTGCGCATAGCTGAACTGTGGTTCTCCGATCCAGGAAACATTCGGCGCGCCGATGGGGTGGACGGCCATCGTGGACGGATTGAATTCAAAGAGCACGAGCCCGCCGCCGATGCCTCGCAGGTAAAACTTCGTGTCGTCTGTGTTCCAGGAATTTTGTTCCGCCGCCGACGGCGTCGAGTACGACTCGGAAGGCCGCCCCAAGTCTGTCTTAGTATCGGTCACCCGAACCATGCGCGAGCCAAAGTTTGGATCGCTGACGATCGAACCAGCCGGCCCTATTTTTGGCGGCACCTTTGTATAGGGCTCAACTCGCACATCAGTTCGTGCGCAGTAATTCGGGGGAGCGCAAGGTTTTTCCGGGGAGGCGACGACCTGAGCGGCAACTGCCGCCTGCGAAAGCAACCCGAGCGCGATGCTGATAAAGATCAGCACTGCCGCGATGCGGGTCATTCCGCTTCCGCTGGTTCGATGGAGTCGGACAGTTCCAAAGCTTCCAGATTGGCCAGCCTGCCCGCTGGCGTCCGGGTTTTCAGCCACAACTTGGCATCCAACAGGCTGAAGTAGAAAGCTCGCATGGACTTTTCCCTGAGTCCTGACTTCCGCGCCGCGCCCGGCGAGCTCAGCGGATAGCCTAGTTCTTCAAGATACTCGCCGATCATTGCCTCGACCGACCCGAGTTCCTGGCTGGACAGCTTGTCTCTCCAGCGATTGACTGGGCTAGCCTGCTCTTTCTCGTCCGCCTCCCTCGAAAAAGAAGAGTTGGACTCACGAAGCCTACCCAAGCTTGCGTTCTGAATGCGGTCATAGTTCAGATCATGATCCAAGAACTCTTCGAGCTTTCTGAGTGTCGCGTGCGGCGCCGACACTAGTTCCTCGTAACGTACCTCAAGGTAATCCGCAGGGATGCGCAGTCCATGGTGACGGCCTTGACGGACCATCCACTCCCAGTACACGGCAGTCGGCAGTAAACCTTCTCCCTCTCGATCCCAGAAGAGCGGTTTGAATCCGCGCATTTTACTCAGCGACAGCGCGACATCTCGCCCGTCCCTGATCATGTGAATAAAAAGGGCCTCGGGAATGTCCGCCTTAATGCCAGGGATGTAGAGCAGATTATCAGGATCGTAAACCGCCCAGCGATTCACGTTTTGGTTGCGGGCGATTTCACTCATCACGATGCGTATGAAATCTCCTCCGGTCCGGCATTCATCGAGCACCTTGACCTTCAGTTGCTCGGCATCCAGACCTGATCTGCGGAAGCCCTTGCTGCGAACCCAGGCCGCCATCGCCCGCTTTCGATTGTCCAGCTTGGCGAGGCTTCCAAATCGAGAGATGAGCATTTTGTAGACCGGCAGGTACCCGCGATAGACGGCGAAGCCGCCAGCCGAAAGGAGGGTGTCGTAAAGAAAATTTGTGCCCGAGCGATGACACCCCATCACGAAGACAGGGCGGGATTTTCGCTCGATCGTTCGAACGCTCTCCAGAGATCGGCTCGAATCGTCCCCGCAAGTGCTCCGAGGTGAGATTGCTTCCGGACTGGACGTTTCCATCGGCTTCAGTCTAGCACTGCTTGAAAGCCACTTCAGAAACAGGACGCCTCTTTGTGATATAGCCAGACCCTGCGAGGTTCTCGCGGCTGATCTTGACAGGAACAGCTAGTATTTATCATGGCCGGACGCTTATGTGACCGTGAACTTCTGATATTCCGGCGTGAGGCTGAGATCGGACTTCACAATGGCAGGTAGAGGGTGGCGGCATACCGCGTCACAGTTGGCGCACATGGATCGGCGCGAATTTCTGGATCGCAGCCGGCAGGAACTCGCCAAACGTGGCGACGCGTTTCTGTCTTACTTCGGGTTGAATTTTGCGCCAGGGTTGGTTCGCTCTGCAAATGTCAGACCGGGCCGGTTTTTCTTCGCACCAGAATCCGTGCAGTCTCTGCTGGAACTGCTTCGTCGGCGGCTTCCCCGACAAGCGGAACAGATTGTTCGCCAGGCCGACAAAATCTGCCGCCATCAGTTTGATCTTCTGGGCTACGAAGATCTGGAGTACGGCGATCCCATCGATTGGCATCTCGACTTGGTGCACGGCAAACAGGCTCCGAGAAAGGCCTTTTACAAGATCCGCTATCTCGATTTCGACCAGGTTGGAGATTGCAAAGTCACTTGGGAATTGAACCGCCATCAACACCTGGTCACCTTGGCCAAGGCGTACCGGCTAACTGAAGAACGGCGTTACGCGGACGAAATTTTTGACCAATGGACGCACTGGCATACGGAAAACCCTTATGCGATCGGAATCAATTGGGCTAGCAGTCTGGAGGTGGCGTTTCGCAGTCTCTCCTGGATCTGGATGTATCAACTGCTGGAGGGCACGCCTGCGCTGCCCCAACAATTTCGCAAAGAGTGGCTTCGGTCGCAGGCTTTGAATGGGCGTCATATCGAGCGTTATCTCTCGACCTATTTCTCGCCGAATACGCACCTGTTGGGGGAGGCCGTCGCGCTGCTATTCCTGGGAACGCTGTGTCCAGAGCTTTCTCGGGCGGAACGCTGGAAGTCGCGAGGCTGGGAGATTGTCTTGCAAGAGTCGACCCGTCAGGTGCAGGCTGACGGCTTCCACTTCGAGCAATCGACCTACTATCACGTCTACGCGATCGATTTCTTTCTGCACGCGGCGGTGCTTGCCAGTCTCAATGAGTTCGTGATTCCGAACGAATTCGAGAGAACGTTGGAGAAGATGTTGGATGCTTTATTGCTGCTCGGGCGTGCGGGCGAACCGGCGCATTTGGGCGACGACGACGGAGGGCGGCTGTTCGATCCCAGACGTAACCGAAACGAATACCTGTTGGATCCGCTTGCCACCGGAGCCGTGCTTTTCCATCGCGGCGACTTCAAGGCTGCGGCTGGGGAGTTGCGCGAGGAGACGATCTGGTTGTTGGGAGAACAGGGCGTTGCAGAGTGGGATCGCCTGCAGGAACGGCCCCCGGCTATGGCGTCAGCCGATTTGCATTTCGCGGGCCTGCACTTTCTCACCACTCGAAATCCCGTGAGCCAACTGGTAATCGATGCCGGTTCGCAAGGTGTTCGGAATGCCGGACATAGCCACGCCGACGCACTGAACATCTGCCTGCAATCTCAAGGGCGCTTGCTCCTCATCGATCCGGGGACGTTCGAGTACGTCGGAGACGGCCCGGAGCGCGATTTCTTCCGCAGTACCGCGATGCACAACACGCTTAGGGTAGATGGCAAGAGCCAGTCTGAACCTGCCGGCCCGTTTGCCTGGAAACAGCTGACTCAGGCGAAAGCTGAACAGTGGATCATGGGAGAAACTTTCGATCTCTTCGTGGGCAGCCACGATGGTTATAGTCGGCTCGCATCCCCGGTGGTGCACCGGCGTTGGGTCCTCTCTTTGAAGTCTGGTCTTTTCCTGGTGCGCGATCTTGCTCAGGGCGTTGGCAAACATCGCATCGATATTGCCTGGCACTTAGGACCTGAAATGCGGTTGCGGGCTGAGCACTTATTCGGCGTGAAAGGGACTTCAGGCGGATTGGCGCTTCTATGCGCAGACAAACATGGATGGGCCGAAGAGGTTCGCAAGGATGTGTGGTCGCCTGTCTATGGCAAAAAAGAGCCCATCACTGTTCTCAATTTCGGGACCGTTGCTGATTTGCCGGCAGAATTCGTGACCTTACTGATTCCATTGGAAGAACTCCATGGCCTTCCTGGAAGGCTGATGCAGATGAGGGTAGATGCGGCCACGCCGGTTAGAGCATATCTCTACCGCACGCCGTCGGAAGAATGCTCCTTTTTCTTCGCCGAATCGGCACGACCATGGAAACAGGGAAACTTCGCCAGTGATGCGGAATTCGTCTGCTGGCAAAGGAAGCGAGAGGGTGAAGACGAGTTGCTAATCGTTTGTAACGGCAGTTACGTGGAGATCGACGGACGTCGCGTTCTGGGTTGCAAGCGAACCATCTCGCGTTGCGAGATACTGAGCAGCAACAGTCGCAGGGCGATTCATGCGTCCGAACCGGACGCCTTGCTGGAGAAACAGGTCTGAGATTAGGGTCGTGGCTACTCCGGCACTTACCACTGGACAGGCTGCGATTGTCTGCTATAGGCTGTTGCCCACCCTGTCGGCGGGGTCGACAGGTTCCCCCGTAACAATTCAGCGGCGAAAGGAATGCCATGCGCCACGTCTGCGCTTTTCTGCTGTTCTGCTTTGTGGTTTCTGGGTGCAGCTTGGCCCAAGATTCTCGGATGGATCTGTTTGGCGGTTATTCCTATTTGAACATCGATACAAACGGCCTGAGTTCGCGCCAAAACGCAAACGGCTGGGAGGCATCTGTGTCCGGCAATTTCAATAAATGGTTTGCGGCGGAGGCAGCCGTGAGCGGCTACTACAAGAACTATGACGTTCTTGGCGTAAATGTCGCAGTGCAGGATTATTCTTACGTTGCAGGCCCGCGTGTTAACTTCAAGCCTTTATTCGTTCACGCGCTGATAGGCGGAGACCACCTCAGCGCCGGTGCTCTGGGAGCATCGGCTTCCCAAGACGGCCTGGCGGGTGCTTTCGGGGGCGGCTTGCAGTGGAGATTCTCTCGGCAGCTTTCTTTTCGCACTTCCGCTGACTACGTTTTGAGTCGTCACAACATCCTCGGCGGTTCGTCCGTGACGCAAAACAACTTTCGAGTTTCAGTCGGCATAGTCTATGGTTTCGGAACCGTAAAAGCTGTTGGCGCTGGGCCGCGTCAGGAGACCGTTCACGCGCCCAGCGCTGGGATGCGCATCCCGGCTCTTGGAATCATGGCCGCAGCCGGAAGTAATCAGGGGGCGGAGGTCACCAGCGAGGCCCCGAACAGCGCGGCGGCACTGGGAGGCATCCATGTGGGTGACGTGATCAACGCTGTTGACGGGATACCTGTCAAAAGTCCTGCGGAACTTGCGACGGCCCTGTCGGGGACGGCATCTGGGTCAAAGGTCCGGATCGGTTTCATGATTCGGGGGCAGTGGCAATCGGAAACAGTTGTATCAACAGCCGAGAATCACTAAGTCCGCTCCGATTCCAATTTGCTCGACCTGCCGTCGGCTGGCTGGGAACCGACAGGCTGCATGTGATTCTCAAGCAATTGGAGCAGCGGTTCGCGCAACAGCGGACCGCAGGCGATCAGACCGGAGATGAGCGGGTCACGACGGTTGCATTGCAGCGGGCCATTCTCCAGGGTGCTGACAAATCCTCCGGCGCTGATCACCAAAGCGACTCCGGCAGCGACGTCCCACTCATTTTTCGGGACGAGGGTGAAAGTAATGTCGACGAGGCCGGCTGAGACAAGGGCCAGTTTGTAGGCGACCGATCCCATGGGACGAATCTTGAAATTTGCGCCCTCAAACTGCTTCCACTCTCCGCGCTTGGTTTCGCTGCGGCTTGCCAAAACCGTGGCGCCCTCCAGCGTAGTTCGCTGGCTGGGGCGGGCCGGCTTGCCGTTGTAGGTCACGCCCGATTCGAGCGATCCCAGGAAAACCTCGTTGGTGGCCGGGTTACAGATTCCGCCGGCGAACGGACGGCCATTCTCGACCATGGCAATGGAGACGCAGAATTCGGGAATGCCGGCAACAAACTCGCGGGTGCCGTCGAGCGGATCGACCACCCATACGCGGCTCTTCTCGAGGCGCGTGTAGTCATCAACGCTTTCTTCGGAGAGCCAGCCCTCGCCATCGCGCAGCAACTCCTTACGAAGCACCGCATCGAGCGCCCGGTCGGCTTCGGTCACGGGATCGTGTCCAATCTTGTATTCGGCCGCAATCGCGCCCGCGGTGAAACGGTTGAAAACGACCCGCGCCGCTTCCATGGCAGATTGAATGCGCTGCAGAATTTCGGCGTTGGAGTTGTTGATCATGAGTGTTTGCGAGATTTCTTGCTCAGGCCCACAGCATGCGCGCGCCGGTCGCCAGCAATACTGCGCAAAGCAGCCGTCTCAACCAGGGTACAGGAAGATGCGTGCTCAAGTGCGAACCCAGAAGCCCACCTGGTATGGAACCAATCAGCAGCGAACTCACAAGGTAAGGATCGATATTGCCAAGCCGGAAATGCAGCAGGCTGGTCACGCCGGTGAGTACCACGGCGTGGACAATGTCGGTGCCCACCATGACCTTGGGCGAGAAGCTGTAGAACAAGAGCAAGAGCATCATGATGATGCTACCCGAGCCAACCGAAGTCATGCCTACCAGAAAGCCCGCCAGCAGCCCGATGGCCGACATCCCCACGAATGACTGCAGGGTCGGGGAACGGTGCGCCACGTGCTCCTCGATGCGGTTCTGGAAAAGCATGAGAGTCGGAATGCAGATCAGCAGAATTCCGACCACCATGGTGATGAACGTATTGACGCCCGTCCCATAGACAGTGCGCAAATGGCCCAGCAAGCTTACGCCAAGAATCGATCCGGGGATGCTGCCCGCGGCCAGTGCCAGAACGACTTTGCGCCGAACCGTCCCTTTGTTGAGATGAACCCAGCTGGAGCCGATTTTGGTAACAAAGTTGAAGAGAGCGTCAGATCCGACTGCGATGATCGGCGGTACTCTCAGAACAAAAATCAAGATGGGCAGCAAGAGCACACCACCGCCCACCCCTGTCATACCGATCAGAGTGCCTACCACGAAGCCGATCAGAATCTTTTCGATGAGCATCCTAAGTCCAGTAGATGTCTGTCGTGACGCTTTCGCTTCGCGATCAGTCCGACTGTCCGTTGACCCCGATGAAGCCCTCGCGCTCCAGATGCAAGATGATCTCTTGCGCCGCTTCTTCGGGACTGAGTTCGGCGGTATTGATTACAACTTCAGCATCTTTTGGCTCTTCATACGGGTCTGAAATGCCCGTAAACTCCTTGAGAATTCCCGCGCGAGCCTTGGCATAGAGACCCTTACGATCGCGCTGCTCGCAAGTCTCCACCGGCGTCGCAATATGCACCAGGATGAAGCCGCCGACGGGTTCGATCATGCTGCGAACCGCTTTGCGGGTGGCGTCATAGGGAGCAATAGGAGCGCAGATCGCAATGCCGCCGTTCTTGGTGATCTCCGAGGCCACATAACCGATGCGCCGGATGTTAATATCGCGATGCTCCTTTGAGAAACCCAATTCCGCGGAAAGATGTTTACGCACCAGGTCCCCATCCAACAGCGTAACCGGACGCCCACCGGCCTCGAGAAACTTGGTCACAAGAACATTGGCAATGGTCGATTTGCCCGAGCCCGAAAGTCCGGTGAAGAAAATCGTTACACCCTGCTTGTGCCGCGGCGGGTAGCTGCGACGCAGTTCATGCACGACTTCGGGGTAAGTAAACCAACTGGGGATATCACGTCCTTCGTTGAGGCGATCCCGCAGTTCGGTGCCGGAGATATTCAGAACCCGTGAGCCGTTCGACACTTCGTTGTCCGGCACGTACTGGTCCTGATCTTCGAGGTACACCATCATGTTGAATGGAACCATGGTAACCCCGATATCGGCCTCGTGCTTCTTGAACAGATCCTGGGCTTCGTAAGGGCCGTAAAAAGGTTTACCGTCGGAATCCTTTCCCGGACCTGCGTGATCGCGGCCCACGATGAAATGCGTTACCCCGTGATTCTTGCGGATCAACGCGTGCCAGATGGCTTCGCGTGGACCGCCCATGCGCATCGCCAGCGGCAGCATGGAGAGTTTGACGCTTCCAACGGGAAACTTGGAAAGGAGCAATTGGTAGCAACGCACCCGAGTGAAGTAATCGACGTCACCAGGTTTGGTCATCCCGACTGACGGATGAATCAACAGGTTGGCCTCGACCTGTTTTGCCGCGCGGAACGTCAGCTCCACATGGGCGCGGTGCATGGGGTTCCGGGTCTGGAACGCAACTACGCGGCGCCAACCCAGACGGGCAAATTCAGCTCGCAATTCGGCGGGGGTGAGACGCAGAGTGCGGAAGTCGTAGTGCGAAGGCATTTGCAGGCCTTCCACACGGCCTCCCACGTACCAGGAGTTGCCCTTGTTCAGCAAGTAATCGACTCCGGGATGAACCCCGCTAGTGGTTCCGAAAACTGATTGCGCTTCAGCCTTGCGGTCTGGTTGCCAGACTTGTTCGACGTGCAGAACCGCCAGCATCACGCCTTCTGGATCGCGCAGTGCGACCTTACTGGTTCCCGGCTTCAGCGACTGGGCGAAATCTTCTTTAACGTCCAGCGTGATCGGCATCGGCCACAAAACGCCGCTGCTCAGCCGCATGTTGTGGCAGACGCCCTCGTAATCCGCCTGTGTCATGAATCCTTGCAGGGGCGAGAATCCTCCGCTCATCAGCAACTCGAGATCGCAGATTTGGCGCGGCGTGAGATCCCACGACGGCCACTCCCGCGAATGAGCTTTCAGTTCTGTGATTCGTTCTGGCGGTGCGATCAGGTCGGTAAGCTCGCCGCCATGCGGCGCAATAATATGGCTTGTTGAAGCGATCAAATCCTTGCTCCTTTATGACTACAGGTTTGTTAGCACTTTACGTTGTAACGCTTGCCATGCAGGCAATACGAGCGTGACAGTTTGCGGCTCACGGAAACTAACGGAGGGAGCCAAACGAGCGATGCGCCAGAATACCGCGTAACCTGCGGGGCTGCAAGTTCTGACTGGTGAGATCGGGTCAAGCCTCAGTCCGAGCAATTTGCATACCTTTGCCGTTAGCGGTCCAGACCCTATCTCGTTCTAAATGGGAGGGTTCAGAGATGCAGTCACTCGTCCTCTGCCTCATCTGCAGAGAATGTGAAAAACTTTGCACTCAAGGTGCAGTTCCCCTCCAGTCGGTGGGTTGATTCAACTCCTGCTGGCAGAGAACTGCTTTTTAGGCCCCGGAGCGCTCGAGTGGGATTGGGTACCCAGGCCGCAGCCATAAAATCCCTGAGCGAAACTAAGCAGGCACCAAAACGATGCGGACTAATTCTTGCAGCCTGTATTTTTCTCTCTTCAGTTTCTCAGATCTGCTCGTGAATTTCCGGTAATCGCATCACTGGACACCTGATGCACCGAGGGATCCGGTTCAAAGGAGACTGTCACGAAGTGTAATTAGTTCCCAGGAGTCTTACATGATCGGGGAATTTTGTCCTAAGGTCTTCGCCTTAAAGACCCATTCGACCTTGAGATTGGAGAGCGGGGTTGGTAAGCTTGGAGCCGAACAGTCGGCACAGTTCGTCACTAGGAGAGTATATCGGCCCCTCTGGACAGCAAGAATTGGTCGTCAACCACGTTGCCGGATTGCTTATATCATCGTTTCTTTTCTAATACTTAAAGCGCTTGTTCGGCGTGCTCGCAAAGAGTCACCCTGCTACGCCTAGCTAGGCATACACGCGGCAGCCCTGTGATCTGACGTAGTTTATCCACATTCCATCCCCGTTCTAGGACGCTTGCGTGAAAATACTGAGGAGCCCCTGCCTCACTTGGCAGGGTGAATGCTATGAATTTTTGGAGACCCAGCCAAAACTTTGTGCTTCCTTTGTGGCTGGGCGGCGAAGGACGCTTGCACCTAAAGGGACCTGTGGAAAACTTCCCTTGACAGCGTCGTTTATTATCTCACCCCTGAGGAAGAGTTGACATGGAGGAAAAGCCCGTTCGCTTGGGCCCGCGGGAGCAGCAAATTGCCGAGTTGCTGTTGCAGGGCTGTGACAATACGGAAATTGCTACGCAGCTCAAAATGGCCCGACGCACAGTCAAGGCGCACTTCAATCGTCTCTTCCATCGTTTTGGAATTGACGGCGGTATCAAGCGGGTCAAACTTGCGACAACTTTATACCGGAGGCAACTATGTTTGGAGGAGAGCGTTACGGAAAACGCATTCCGAACGAACGAGAGCGGCGAGTCATCGAACTTGTCGCCCAAGGGCTCAAGAACAGTGAAGTCGCGGAAGCCATCGGCACCACTGAACATGTCGTAAAGAATTACCTTCGCATCATCTATGACAAACTTGGACTCTGGAACCGGGTCGAACTTGCCCTCTGGTACGAGGCACGCCGGCACGAGGCTTTAGTTCGAGCTTGACAGCGTTCCAAAACCGAACAACAGTCAAATCGTAACCACTTTGGCCCCGAGCTAGAGCTGATCTGGACCAAACGATCTCTGATTTCTTGCGTCGTCGACGCTGTGGGTTTGGGTCTGCGACTGGGTTGTGAGCGACGCTGGTCGGCCGGCACTACAATCAATCGCAATTTTTTCGAGCCGCCGGTTCAAACTGATCCATCTGCGCATCGCGCTGCGTGGTGAATTTCCCTCCGGCAGTCTTGCCGTACAGCTCTGAGTCGGAGCAATAGTACTGAGCGGTATGGAGGTCGACCCATACCTGGGCATTGGGGTTGCCAAGATAGACAGGCGCAGGCGGCGTTTCCGCCAATCCCAAACTCACCAGCAGTTTTTCAAAGAGCGTGAGGCTGGGTTGAGCAGGATTCTTCGATTGAACGTTATATTCCGCGGGACGCATACCCCATCCTGACAGCACGATCAAGAGCAGAACCAGCGCCGCTCCCACGTAAAGGTCGGCGCGATGCTTTGCCAGCCAGATTCCGCCCGACGACTTCGGATGCAGAGATTCCAACCACTCACGAGCCTTGGTAGCCGAGCCCCATGCCGACGGTGATTTCGCAGGTTCTTGAACTGACTGGGGAACCGGAGCCGCATCCTCCGCCGTTTCACCGCTGATCATCAACCCGGAGTCGCTGTCCGGCGCTGTCTCCAACTCGCTCGATTCGTCCGAGAATCGCTCGATCATCTTCTTCAGTTCGGGAGAGAGTTCGTGAGAAAGCTCGGGAGAAAGCCGGGGTTCAGCGATCGCCGGTGAGCTGACTTCGACGCCTTCGCTATCTTTTTCTTCCTCTTCGCGCTGCTTATTCTCCGCCGCCTGTTGCAGATGCCACAGCGATGCCCATTTGCTTTGCAAGTCACCCGAGGGCAACGTTGCCGTCGGCCGTGCGGTTCCGCATCTGCCGCAGAACAGTTCTTGCTCTCCGAACTGATATCCGCATTGCGGACAGATTGTGTCGTGTCCCGATTTTGCACTGAACTCGCTGAGGGGGACACTAACACCCGGTCGAGTTTCTGCTGCTGATTCGACAACGCTCTTCGCGGACTCGACAGCCTCTGCTGCAGGCGCGGTACTGCTCTTTGCCGGCCCCACCGCAAGGCGTTCAAGTTGCGGTTTGATTCGTTCCAGGGCCTCCAGCATGGCGGCCCGCTCGGCCGCGAGCGTTTGCCTCCACTCCTTGTCAGCAGCCCTGGCGATTGCCTCCGTCATCAATCCCGCCATGAGTTGACAACTTCGCATCTCTGGCTCTGGTATGGAATCGGCATCGGCAAAGCGAATCTCCAACAGGCCAGCTAGGTTGCCTTCGTGGTGAAGAGGCAGAGCCATGGACGGTTTGTCCGCGTGCTCCCGGCTGAACTCCGTTGAGAGTTGGCCATCAGCGGACAGACTCGAATCCATTGGTAGGCTTGATCCTGCCAGATTGGCAGCATCTCCGGTGGCCGCGTAGTACTCTAATCGATTCTCCCGTACTACCGCGACTGCCACTCCGGTGGCGTGGGTGATCTTCTGTAGCCGCTCGACAATCACATTGGCGGCGACTTGCAAATCACTTGCCTGCGACCGGAGGAACTCCTGCGTCTCTACGATTTCCGCGAGCGCTTGCGCAGGATCGGGGCTCGGGCGGCTCGCGACCTCAAACGCTTTTTGCTCCTGGAGCACATGAGCGGCCTCCAGGAGTTGCTGGAACGTTGCTTCGTCCAGTGCCGGCTTTTCCCGTTCGCTTATGATTGGTTGCTCCAGGTGATCACGTGCCCCCGGCTTGGGTGACTCTGCCATAGGCTAGTGCAATTCGTCGTCCACAATTCTGAGCTCAACCCCGCAACCCCTTGATTCTAGCAGCCTTGATTGGCCCCGGACCATACCTGAGTGAATGCACTCAAGTGCTTGCACTTCTTGGGATTGTGGGTTCGGATTGGCTCTCAGCAGGCGACGCGAAATCCCTGGAGGCGAATACCGGAAGGCCTGAGCAGAAGTTTCAGAACGCGAAAAGTAGCTTCGATGTGCAAAGTATTGCACTTCGGTGATCATGCGAGCGGCGGACGTGCCCAGTGCAGGGCCGAGCGAGGCTTCGCGACTGTGCGCAGCACGAGGTTAGGTTTGAGCGGTCGCCCACTCTTCCTGCTTGGTTTCTTCGTGGCTCAAGTAGTAGTGAACTGCAGGTGTAATTACGAGCGAGAGCACCATTGAGATCAGAATTCCGCCGATCACTGCGATGGCCAGTGGCTGAAGCATTTGCGATCCCGCACCCAGCGCGAAGGCAAGGGGAAGCATGCCTGCGACCGTCGCCATCGCAGTCATCACGATGGGACGCAACCGTCGGCGGCTGGCTTGCAGCATGGCGTCTTCTGCCGAAAATCCGAGACTGCGGAATTTCTGATCGGCGTCGAGCAGCAGAATTCCATTCTTGGCCACAATGCCAATCACCATGATCATTCCCATGAATGAAGAAACGTTAAAGGTGGTGCCCGTAATCAGCAGCGCAACGAAAACACCCGAGGTTGACAGTAAAGCGGAAGCAAGGATCGCCACTGGAGCCGCGAAGTTGCGGAACTCGAACAGCAGGACGATGAACACCAGCAGGATCGCTAGTATGAGGACAAACACCAGGTCACGAAATGTTTTCTGCTGCTGCTGATATGTTCCGCCGTAGATGACGCGGATATTTGTGGGAAGGTGCAGACCATCAACCACCTTCATTACCGCATCCATTCCGCTGCCCAGGTCTGTTCCTTCCAGCCGAGCTGTAACGGAGACGTCGCGCTGCAGATTCTCGCGACGAATCTCGGTTTGTCCCGGAAGCTCGGTGATGGTGGCCAGCGCCCCCAGCGTGGCCGTCCTGCCGCTGCTGCTGGTCAGCAGAGTATCGCGTATGGCTTCGAGCGAAGCGCGGTTGCCAGCGGGAAAGCGCACCCGCACGGTGTAGGCACGGTCGTTGCTGACCACCGGAGTCGCGGCCGGCTCGCCTTCCACGATGGCGGAGGCATCGGTAGCAATTTCTTCGGGCGTAAATCCGGCGCGGGCAGCGACACCGGAATCAATCTGAAAGGTCGCCGCGGGGCCGCTAATTGTATTTTCGATTCCGTCCAAAACATCGACCACGCCTGGAATCTTGTGAATCGCATCGGCCACTTTCGGCGCCCATTGCTCAAGCGCAGCCCCATCCGGGGAGAACAATTTGATCTGGATCGGCTCGGGCTCGCTGGTCAGATCGCCAATCATGTCCTGCAATACCTGTACGAACTCAGCCCGGACAGCGGGTTCCTGGGCGTTGACCTGCGCACGGATATCCTCGGTTACGTCGTCCACACTGCGCTTGCGATCTTTCTTGAGTTTGACGAGGATGTCTCCACGATTCGCCTCCGTAACCGCGGCCAAGCCCAACTCCAATCCGGTACGCCGGGATGAGCTGTCGACTTCGGGAATGGAATTCACGATTCCCTCGATGCGGCTGATCATGCGGTTGGTCTCCGCCAGCGACGCGCCGGCGGGCGTCCAGTAGTCCAGCGTAAAACCGCCCTCGTCCATCGCAGGCAGCAAGTCCGATCCCGAAAACCGGTAGCACACATAGGAGGCGATCACCAGCACCACGGCGCCGCCCGCGAGCCACATGGGCTTGGCCAGCGCACGGCGCAGCCAGTGCTCGTGGAAGGTCACGACCTTGCGAAAGAACCCGCTGATGGAGGCTTCTTCGGCCGCGAGCAGTCGAGTGATCGACTCTTCTTCGGGCTCGGTCCCGGCCTCATCGGTCGGCCCGGCTTTGTGTTTGATGAAGTACTGGCTCAGGTTGGGGGTCCAGGTGAGCGCCAGCGCGAGCGATGTAAACAGCGAGATCGCCATAGTCACCGCGAGCGCGCGAAAGAATGTTCCCGTAACTCCAGCAATCGAAATCAATGGCAGAAACACAACCACCGGCGTCACCGTGGAACCGATCAGGGGAACGGTGATTTCCTGGAGCGCGCTGTGGATGGCCTGCAACCGGTTCTGTCCGGCATCGCGATGCAGTACGATGTTTTCGACCACAACAATTGCATCGTCAATCACGAGCCCTACTGCAGCTGCCAATCCGCCCAGCGTCATCAGGTTGAAGCTTTGGTGCAGAAACTTGAGCGCGGCAAACGTCACCAGGATCGTAACCGGAATCACCAGGCCCGCGACGATCGACGTTCCCCAGTCTCGCAGGAAGACAACCAGAATGATGGAGGCAAGAATGAGGCCGAGCAGAATGGCGTCGCGCACGCTTTTGATCGAGTCCCCGACAATGATGGACTGATCGTAGAACGGCCGAATCTGAATTCCGGGAGGAAGCGACTTCTGGATGCGATCCACTTCAGCGTGAACCTCATTGGCGACTTCCACGGTGTTGCTGTCCGGCTGCCGGTTGATGTTGAGCAGCACCGAAGGTTTCCCGTTGGCGGTCACGATGGTGTACACGGGTTTGACTGCTCGCGTCACGGTTGCGATATCTCCAATGCGAACCGGAATTCCCGCCGGAGTGGCTTTGACCACGGTGTTTGCGATCTGCTCGGGGGTGCGCACCTGCCCGCTGATCAAGCCCAGTACAAGCTGGTGATTGCGTTCGAACAATCCGGGCGAATCAATCAGGTTGGTGCGTCGCATCGTATCCAGAATGTCAGTCACCGTGATGCTAGCGGTGAGCAGTTTGGCGGGATCAGGGGTGATGTGAAACTCCGGCTCCTGCCCGCCTTGCACCAGCACGGTCGACACGCCATCGAGCCGGTTCAGGCGCGGCTTGATCTCGTAGGTTGCCATCTCCCAGAGCTGCGTCTGCGGTACTGTGTCCGAGGTGAGGCTGTAGCCGATGATCGGGAAGCTGGCAAACGTCATGCGGTGAGCTATAACCGTGGCGGTCGAAGGGAGTTCCGGTTGTACCCGCGACAGGGCTGCATTCACGTATTGCAGTGTCTGGAACATATCCACGTTCCAGTTGAAGAAAAGATCGATCTCCGCTGAGCCGCGGCTGGTAATGGAACGCACGTCCTGCAGCCCTGGGACGCTGTTCACCGCCTCTTCCAACGGGCGCGTAATCGTGACCATCATCTGGTCGATGGGCATCACGCCGTTGTCGACAGCTATCAAGATGCGGGGAAAATTGGTTTCCGGAAAAACCGAAACCGGGATGGTAAAGGCGAGGTAAGCGCCTAGCAGCGCCACCGTGAGAATCAAGAAGATCACCGGCTTGGAATAGTGCGCAAACCAATATGAGGGTTGCGGCTGACTCACTTCTCCGCTCCGCGACTGCTCTTTTCGTTTTGATCCTTTTGCGGTTTCTGCTCTTCCACTTTGATCTTGGTGTTATCAGGCAAGCCGTAAGCGCCCGAAGCCACCACGCGATCGCTGGCTTGCACGCCTTCCACGATCTGCACCTGATCGCCCTGGTGAACTCCGACTTTCACTGGCTTCTGGTGAGCCCGATTGTCGGAGCCGGCGAGCATCACCGAGGTGGTTCCATCTTCCGCGGTGAGCAGGCTGGCCGCAGGAATCACCAACGCCTCGGGAATCGTCCGCGCTAGCATGGAAAGCTGAACGCTTGTTCCCGGCTTGAGCCGCTGCTCTGGATTTTTCGCCTGAACCCAGACTTCCACCGTGGTGCTGTTGGGATCGAGCGCCGGGCTGATCACGGTGACCTTGCCTTCTGTCGGCTGATTCTCGCCGGGCGTGGTGATGGTCGCCTTGTCCCCGAGCTTGAGCAATGCCGCATCGGGCTGCGGAATGTGGGCGCGAGCGATGACTTGGGAAACGTCCATCACGGTGAGCAAAGGAGAGCCAGCAGCAGCCATCTCACCGGGATACAGCGGGCGGTCAGCAATCACGCCATCCATCGGACTGCGAATCTCCGAGTAACTGAGTTGTGCCGTCGCCCCTAGATACTTTCCTTTCGCGGACTCGAGCTGCCCTGCCGCCGACTTCAGCAGCTGCTGCTTTCCAATCGCTTGCATCGCCTCCAAATGCTTTTGCGCCATTGCATATTTGTTGCGCGCTTGCGTGAGATCTACGCCCGCCTGATCCAGTTCCTTGCGGGGAAGAGCTCCTTGCTGAAAGAGTTCCTGCCGGCTGTCATAGACCTTCTGCTGCGCGTCAAGCAATTGCTTGGCGGCCTGCGTTTCCAGCTGCGCCTTTTGCATCTCCGCCGGCAGATCGGCGCCCGTGCTGATTTCGTAAGTGGCCTGGGCCTGGTCGTACGTGCCCTTCGTATCTACCGCGGCGGCTGCGAGATCCTGATGTTCAAGCACGGCGAGCAACTCTCCCTCGCGCACGTGGCTGCCGCGCTTGACCAGGAACGTCTTTACCGGAGCACTGATCTTCGGAACGATCGCCGACTGCGCCAGCGGAAACAAAACCGCTTCCGCGACCACCGTGTGCTGAATCGTGGTCTTTTCAACCGGAGCCACTTGCACGGGAACAATAGGTTCTTTCTCGGTGGGCTCCTTAGAGCACGCCGCAAGAAACAGCAGACCGCTTCCGAGCGCCAGGCAAATTGACCGTTGCCGCCACGAGGCAAGCCGCGTAACGGCGCAAGAATGCAGTCCACGGCGCGAGCCGTGGATAAGTGGCGCAAGACGACCACATCCCAGCGGGACGGAAGAACAACTGCCAGCCTTAGCGAGGCGAGGCCAGATACGGAGGCTGTAGCCTTCCCGTCTCGTATTGAAGTCGCTTGCTGTGCTCATCGTTCTACAAACTTCCTGTCAGCGTTTGCAAGTTTGCCATGGAAACACGAAAGCGCGCCTGCCCCTCGTTAAACGCGTTGCGCGCCAAAGTCAGCGTGTTCTGTGCGTCTACGACTTCCAGCACCGTGGATTCCCCCGCCTGATAGCGCATGGTGGTCAGACGTAAGCTTTCTGCCGCCAGTTCAGCAGACTGGTCCAGCGATTCCAGTTCCGATCGCGCAGTCCGTGCCTCGTTGTACAACGTCTGCAACTTAGCCAGCAATTGCCGTTGCGTGAAACTCAGTTCCACGCGCGCCTGCTGCCGGCGCAAGTCCGCCTGCTTCACTTTGCTGCGATTCGCGCCCCAATTCCAGATCGGCAACTGCAATGTGGCGGTGGCTGCGTACCCCAGATTGCGCACTTGCAGCCCTGTAGTCGGATCGGTCTGATTCACCGCGAAATGATTTGCATCGATGCCATAAAAGTAATCGAGGCTGAGCGATGGCAGAAGACCATTCCAGGCGGCCGCGACCTCATGGTTGGCTTGCTGCAGTGCGGCCAGCGCAGCTCGCAGCTCAGGATTCTTGTTTGCGGCAGCGGCCTGGACTTCCGGGAACGAAGGCAGCGGCTCCGGCATCTGCAGATCATCCACCACGGAGAAGTTTTCGTTGAAGTCGGGAAACACCAGAACCGCCAGCTCCAGCCGGCTGCGATTCATCTCCAACTGCGCTTCCTGCAAATCGCGCTGTTGCTGTTGAGTTTGAATCTGCGCCTTGATGACGTCGGAGTGTGCGACCTCGCCGCCGTGCTCGAGTTTCTGACTGATGTCGAGGAACCGTTGCGCCTCCGTCGCGGCTCGCTGCGCCGTGGAGTATTTCCGTTGGGCCACCACGAATCCGTAGTAAGCCTGCACCACGGTAACGACCAGCCCGCGAGCCGCAATTTCCGAGCGCGCCCGGGCCACAGCCTCAGCCGCGGAACTGCGCCTGTAATCCGCAATCGTCGCCAGTGAAATCTCTTGATGCACATTGCCCTGGCTGATGTATTCGTGAACGCCGTTGTTGGCAATAAATCTGCTCGCGGTGATGCCATTGCCTTCGGTGTAGAGGAATGCCGCGTTGTAATTCACGCTGGGTAGCAGCGCGGCTCGACTCTGCACCCGATCTTCCTTGGCCACTCCGAAGTCCGTCACTGCTGCCCGATATTGAGGATTATTCTTCTTCGCCCGCTCCAGCGCATCCTGCAAGGTCAAGGTGAGAGGAGCGTTGTTGGGAGCGTTGCTGGCGTTCTGTTGGTTGCTATTTCCCACCACCACTTGATTTGGGGGAGTCTGGGCAGACGCGGCAACCGCCAAACCAAACGCCAGAGCCATCACCACGGTTTTGGCGCCCGCCTTACCACTGCTAACTCTTGGATTCAAAGTTGCCATTTCTTCACCACGTACGATTGCTTGAGTCTGATCTTTCACAGTTGCCGGCGACGCGGGAGGGTAGGGCTTTGAAATCTTCGGAGGCCGTACCTCCCGCGAAGCTCGGCGGGGAGGACCGTCAAACAACGGATAAATACTCCGAAATTGAAGATTAAGCGAAGCTGAAGTGGTTGAGGCCTGCGGAAGGTACAGACGTCAGTTGCTGGGGGCTAGCGGCAGCTCGACCGTCATACGCGTGCCCTTACTCGGAGTGCTGTCGGCGGTGATGGTTCCTCCATAGGCTTCGAGTAAAGCCTTGGCGATTGCCAGTCCGAGCCCGAAGCCTCCCGTAGTTCGGGTGCGGGAGGGGTCTCCGCGATAGAAGCGCTCGAAGACATGTGGCAGATCGGCAGGCGCAATGCCTGCGCCGTGGTCTTCAAAAATAATCCGCGCCGGTCCGGCGTTTTCCCGAACGACCGCAAGCTCAACCGATCCACCCTCCGGACTGTAGCGAACCGCATTTTCCAGAAGGTTGATCCAGACCAGTTGCAAATCCTCGGGATCGGCGCGAAACAACACTGGGCCATTCTTCGAAAGATGAACCGTCGTGTTGTGACTCTCGGCCAGGTGGCGAATTCGCTCCACTGCTTCTTCGCAAGTGGCCGTGATGTCGATGAACTGCAAGTCGCGGCGCAAAGCCCCGTGCGCCCATTGTTCCGCCCGCGCCAGCCGCAGCATCCATTGCAGGAGTTGCTCCAGACGTTCCAAGTCTTCCAGCGAGTGTTCGAGCCCGGCCCGATATTCCTCCGAAGCGCGTGGCCGTTGCAGCAGTGATTGCAACGTGGACTTCAGCACCGCTACCGGAGTCTTCAATTCGTGCGCGGCATTGCCCAGAAATTCTCTTTGCTGGTCGAAAGAATGCTGGAGTCGAGCCAGCATCGTAGTCATCGATTGCGTCAGTGGACGCAGTTCCTTGATTTGCTGAGCATCGTCGGGGAGATGCAGTTCCCAATTGTGAGTCGACACCTGAGCTGCCTGCGCCGCCAGTTCCTGCAGCGGCAAGAGTCCGCGGCGAATGCCCCAGAGCGCCAGCAGGACTGTCGCCCCAAGCAGCAACAGACTCGAGAGCGCGATAGAAATCCCCGCTTGCTTGACCTGCTCGTCTAATTGGTGCATCGGTGTCGCATAGACGATAGTCAGGGACTGGGGCCGGAATGCGTCGCCTTCCTCGCGATCGAGAACTGGAACCTGGAAAACCCGCAAGCCGCGGTAGTGAACGTGGGCCCATTTGAATTTCCAACGAGTAGGGCCCGTGGGCGGGATATCAAGACCAGCGGGCCAATTCGCGGAACGAGTCAAAAGCCCCGACCGTTCCGTCCACACCGCAAACAAATCCGGATGGGCGGGATCCAGGGACGAGGGCATCAAGGTGTCGTCGAAGTACACGTTGCCAGTCGCGTCTTCCGCATATCGCACCAGCGCCGCCACGCTCATAGCGCGAGCCTGCATCCCGGCGTCGAGCGTAGAAAGCAGTTGGCGGCGAGTGTAGAAAACACCGGCAAACAACAGACCGGCGGCCAGCAGCGTCTGCGACAGCACGACCATGGTGATCAGCCGGGCTTTAATCGAACCGCGCAGGCTCGAACTTTGCATGATCAAACGATGCATGACGGAATTGTGTTCTTTTTTCATCCCTGCGGTGATCCATCCTGCAAAACATAACCTTGCCCGCGCAGAGTGTGAATCAGCTGCCGCGGGGAGCCATCATCGAGTTTGCGCCGCAGGCCCGAAATATAAACCTCAATCACGTTACTGAACTTCTCCCAGTTATAGTCGTAAAGATGCTCCAGCAGTTCAGTCTTTGAGACCACCGCTTGGGGCCGGTGCGCCAGATACTCCAGGACCCGATATTCCATGGCGGTCAGCGTGACCGGCCTTCCTCCGCGCCGCACGCTGTGATTCACCGTGTTCAACTCCAAATCGCCCACCGAGAGAACTGGAGAAGGCTGTCCTTTCCCGCGGCGGATCAGCGCTTTGGTGCGCGCCAGAAGTTCGCCCAGGTCAAAAGGCTTGGTCAGGTAGTCGTCGGCTCCGGCGTTCAGCAGCGCCACCACCGACTCCTTGTCATCGCGGGCAGTCACCACCAGGACGGGCGTGCGCTGACCCGCCCGGCGGATGCGGCCGAGCAGTTGCATTCCGTCCATTTGCGGCAGCATCAGATCGAGCAGCACAACGTCGTATTCGCTGGACTCCGCGAGAAAAAGTCCTTCCTGACCATCATGGGCAATATCGACCGCGTACCCCGCGCTCTCGCGCAGACTGCGAGCAATGTTTTCCGCCAACCGGGGTTCATCTTCGATGATCAGAACACGCACCTGCAACCTTCCTCACATATCATTTCAAACACTCTGCTCCTCTCAACCTTAACGCGTCCTGAACCCGGTTGGAAGCCCGCGAGGCTGTCTAACCTGACACTCCACTTATCCGTTCAAGGCTGTCCGATTCTGAACATCCCATTTCGCCTGCGGACACATCCCTGCTTACCTTCTAACGCCCTGCTCCGTCAAATCAAAGGCTTAACGGGTGGGCAAGGGAAGGCCAGTTGCTCCAGATCGGACTGCTCCAGATTCCACGGCGGGGATAAAGGCCAATGGGAACGCTGCTTGAAGACCTTCGTTACGGACTCCGCATGCTGCGGAAGAACCCGGGTTTCACCGCGATCGCGTTGCTCACCCTGGCTCTCGGCATCGGCGCTAACACTGCGGTCTTCTCGATTGTGAATGGTGTACTCCTCAACTCCCTGCCGTTCCCCGGTCCTGACAAACTAGTTGTGCTGTTTGGAAGCAAACCGAATTTCAAGGAAGGTTCCATCTCGTATCCCAACTTCCTTGACTGGCAACGTGAGAATCACGCATTCACCTCGATCGCGGCCTATCGTCCGGACAGCTTCAGTCTCACTGGCGCCAATGAAGCCGAGCAAGTTCGGGGCGAGATGGTATCCGCAGACTTTTTCTCGATCCTCGGTGTGAAACCGGTGATTGGCCGCATGTTCACTTCGGAGGAGGACCATCTAGGAGCCGGCCGTGTTGTGCTGGTCAGCAGCGGTTTTTGGAAGCGGAAATTGGCTTCCGCCCCCGACATACTGGGTCGTAGAGTCGTGTTGGATGGCGAGGGTTACACCATCATTGGAGTGATCCCCGCCAGTTTCCACTTGCTCCTGCCAAACTTCCGCGATAACAACGAGCTGTACGTTCCCATCGGACAGTGGAATTATCCCGATTTCCGCGATCGCAGTCACGCCTTGGGTATGAAGGCTATAGGCCGGCTCAAGCCCGGCGTCAGTCCGGCCCAAGCCCGCGCCGACATGGATTCAGTGACCCAAAGCTTGGCCGCGGCCTTTCCCCAGGCCGACGCGGGTGAAGGCGCCACGCTGGCGCCGCTGAAGCAGAAGATGATAGGAGACATCGAACCTTTTCTTCTGGTGCTGCTAGCCGCCGTCTGCTTTGTGCTCCTGATCGCCTGTGTTAACGTCGCCAATCTCCTGCTGGCGCGTTCGACCAGCCGTACCCGCGAATTCGCCATCCGTGCCGCACTGGGCGCTGGCCGTGGACGCGTTGTCCGCCAACTTCTCACCGAAAGCATTCTCCTCGCGATTGGAGGCGCCAGCCTGGGCTTGCTTCTCGCCGCCTGGGGAACCAAGGCGGCGCTTGCGGTGCTGCCGGTCGCCCTGCCCCGCGCGGACGAAGTCGGAATTGACACCCATGTCCTCATCTTCACCGGGGTAGTTTCAATCCTCGCCGGGGTTCTCTTTGGCCTTGCCCCGGCGCTGAAAACGGCGCGATCAAATTTGCAGGAAACTCTGAAAGAGGGTGGCCGGGGGACGAGTGGCGCCCACCAGCGCGTCCAAGGGGTGTTTGTGGTGGTCGAAATGGCGATGGCGCTCGTTCTGCTGATCGGTGCCGGATTGATGATCCGCAGCTTGATGCGGCTGTGGAGTGTCAATCCCGGATTTGACCGGCACAACGTTCTCACTTTCGGCGTCGCGCTTCCCCCTTCAGCAAGTCCCGCCGCCGCTCGATCTAGCTTTCGTCAGCTCCACGACAAACTTGCCTCGGTTCCGGGCATTCAGGCAGTCTCCCTGTCAGGGGGCGCGATTCCCATGTTGGGCGACGATGAAGAGTTGTTTTGGGTCGAAGGCCAACCTAAACCTTCGACCGATAAAGACATGAACTGGACCTTGCGTTACACGGTCGAACCGGGTTACTTCGAGGCCATGACCATTCCACTCAAACGTGGACGCTTTTTGACCTCTCAGGACAATGAGCACTCTCCCCTGGTCGCGGTCATCGATGAAAGCTTCGCCGGCAAATATTTTGGGCGCCAGGATCCGATTGGCAAGCACATCAACATAAAAGGAATCGATACGCCGTTAGAGATCGTGGGCGTGGTTGGGCACGTGAAACAATTTGGCCTCGACACCGACGATAAAGAAACTCTTCACGCACAGCTTTACTGCCCTTTCATGCAGATCGCCGACAAAGACCTGCATCAGACGGCAACCGGCGTAGACGTGGTGCTGCGTTCTGACGAAGCCAATCGGGCAACCCTCGAATCGATTCGGAATGCGATCACGACCATAAATGGTCAGCAGTTCATCTACGATGTTCGCACGTTTGACGAAATCATCTCCAAGTCGCTCGCGGCGCAGCGGTTCTCGATGATATTGCTCGGTGCTTTCGCCGCACTCGCCCTGCTGCTGGCCAGCGTCGGCATCTACGGCGTCATCTCCTATGTGGTTGGACAGCGCACCCACGAAATCGGCATCCGCATGGCCCTGGGTGCGCAACGCCTGCACATCCTGCGGCTCATCCTCGGACGGGGCGGAATCCTCGCCCTGGCCGGCGTGGGATTGGGTCTCGCTTCGGCGTTGGGGTTGACCCGGCTGATGGCCAGCCTGCTCTACGGAATCCGCGCCACCGACCCGTTAACCTTCGCTGGAGTCGCCATCCTGCTCACGCTGGTCGCGCTCGCCGCCTGCTACATCCCGGCGCGCCGCGCTACCAGAGTGGATCCCATGGTAGCCCTGCGCTACGAGTAGAACCTCTCCTTCGCGTGCCGGTGCCTGCCCTAGGTTGTGCTGGGTGGTTGCCAGCCCTTCTCGGCGGCCGTGAATCCGATGAAGTCCACTCCGGACCGTTTCAGTACAACTCCTCCCGAAACGGCTCTCCCAAACCATGGCAGTTTCCTAATTGTCATTTCCCAAGCCGTGGCATTCAAAGGTCTTTATCCCTCCGTGCGGGCAGGCGAAGCTTTGGCGAATCAGTTGCTTTGGCTTTGAGTGATTGAGTTCGAGTCAATCAGAAGAAGCGAGTGAAGCTTCCGCAGGCAGACAGAAAGGAAACCACTATGTTGGATCTCAGCGACATCAAGATTACGCAACGCGATGAACAGGTTCTACACCTGCTGGTCGAAGGATGCAGCAACAAAGAAATCGCGGAGCAACTGAACATCAGCCCCCGAACCGTGAAACAGCACCTGCGTACGCTGTTTCTCCGAGCCGGAATCAAGGAGGGCCGCAAGCGCGTGAAGCTGGCGACCGCCGTGTTCCAAAGAGAGCAGAGGGAATCTCATGCCACCCTGTGATCGTTTAACCGCCAAGGAAATTCAGGTCGCAATGCTAGCCTGGGAAGGCCAGACGAATCGCGAAATCGCCAATGTGGTCGGCACCACCGAGCAAGTGATAAAAAATTACTTGCGCAACATTTTTGACAAGCTCGGCGTCTGGAGCCGCCTGGAACTTGCACTCTATGTAGCCGCTCACGGCGGTGCTCAGTGGCGCAATCTCACGGCTTTGTCCCCCACTCCTGCGCGGTCAATCGCGGAGATGCCACATCCCCCGCAGCAAACAGTCCAGCGTGTGCCTGCGGGGACTGACAAAGATGACCAACGGTCAACGCGATTGCCGTATAAACCAAAGCTCTCGCCCCGTTTGATTTCAGCCTAGTTTTGCACAATTGGAAAATCCCATCCTGCGGTCCGCGACCGATTGGGGGTTGAGCTCCAGTCGCCGTTGGTGCGCAATTGTGCATGCAGCCTCAGCCGCAGCGCTATAAAGCAATGCACCAAAAACGGTGCAGTGCCCTGTGGAGGGAATGCATGTGCCTGAAAACGAAGAGCCTGCAATTGTTGGAAACTGGTTGACGATGCCAATATCTTCGGGTAAACACCTCCAACTATCGTGAGTAGTGAATGTTTGCAGGAAAAGGCGTCGGTCACTGAAGACGTCAACCAGACATAAGTTTGGACGAACTGATGAGCTTTCTTCAAATCCTAATTAAGGGTGGGGCACGCCCATCACCTGGAACGCGCGCAAGGGCGGCATCGCAGGTTCGTCACCGCACCGTCCCGACTTGAGAGGTATGCGGGTCGGCAATCGAACCACAAATCTGTAAGTGATATTCAGGAAGCAAGTCGTCTTGTTCCCCTATGGCTTATGTTGGACCTAATCCGGTCAAGGCCACCGTCCTAGTCGTGGACGATTCCCTCGAAATCCAACGTTACCTTCGCGCCTTGCTGGAACTCGATTCTTACTGGGTCGAGACTGCCGGCAGCGGCTATGAGGCTTTGCAGAGCCTACGCCATGGGTGGGCTCCCGACGTGGTACTGCTCGACGTGCAGATGCCAGAGATGGACGGCCTGGAAGCTCTGCGGCGACTGCGGCAGTGTCACCCGAAGTCGAAGGTCATCATGTGCTCAGGCGTGGATGATCCCAACAAAATTCATGAGGCACTCTCTCTGGGCGCGCACGCCTATCTGCTGAAGCCCATCCAGCATTTGTATCTTTCGGCTGCAATTGAGCGTTGCCTCAATGAAGGTCCCGTCAAGCGGTCGACTGAGCATCTGGGAACCCAACTTTTTGTCCTGCCATCGCCTGGCTCCCTTTGAGCGAGCGCAGCGATCTGGAGATCTCAAGTCCTGAGTCGAACCAGGCTCTCGAGGAATTGCTTGAGCTGATTCCGGTCTTGTTCTGTCATCTCGGTAAACTTTACGCCGATCCCAAACCCCGGAGTGCTGGTTACGACTTCGCCGTTCGCCCATAACTTGAACTCCTTGACCCACAGCGCAATCCTGATCTGCCTTCCTTTCGCGAGGGGAGTGGGCATTTCCAGGAAGCATCCTCCCACGCTGAGGTCGGAGGTCCTGGTACGGATTGGAGCCGGTTCGCCAGTTGGGTAAACTTCCACGGAATTCGTGCACTTCACGCGAGAGCTGGCTCGGCGATCGCGCGCATCGCGAACCGATTCATCGAAGCCTGGAGGAGGTAAAGGGAAGTCCCAGAGGCTCTTTTCGGGCGACAGATTGAGCAGCCCCATGCGTCCTGCCATGGCGCTGCCTCGCTGACCTACCCATTTCACCCGAAAGTGAGCCTTGGTTACACCATAAGTCAGGCCCACGATCTCATCCAGGTTAGGCTGAGCTTGAACCCCGCTCAATTCCACCCCTTGCCGACTGACGTTGAGGGTGAAGACCTGCTCGGAGAAAATTTGCCCGCTACTGTCCGTCCCAAAAATTCGCACCGCGACTCTAATTACCTTACGGGGCTCTCGGCGTTTACCCATAACCTGACCAGAACTTCTCCAAGGCGAAGTTTGGGCTCTGGTTGAAGTGATTCTACTTCAGCCCCCTCCATCGCCCAATGAACGGATGGACCTAGGCAGGGCTGCGGCCCGCACCGGGAAAAACTCTGCAAAAGCTTGCATAGAATCTCAGCCTGCAGCGAATCGTTGCTGCAATCGCACAGTTTAACAAGCATTTGACGACGGGCCCGCGGCATTCCAATTGCATCGTCCGTTCGTGCGACCCAGATTCCACTACGTCGCCTGCCATGCAGTCGCGGTTCGAGGTTGGAAATGACCACTAAAGAAAGCTTCTGGATGGCCTGTGATTCCACTGAACAGCTGCGAGCGGAATATGGACCTTTTCAGACCCGTGCCGAGGCCGAGGCGGAGGCCCGCAAGCTGGGATTTGGCTTCCTGCTGCGCTACGAGCACGTAATCGACGCCAACGAAAACATCCAGGAAGTACGCTGTATCTTCATCGAGTTGCCCAGTGCTCGGCAAGCGCCGACCGGTCCTGTGGTCCGTCGGCTTCACACCCGCTGCGCCACCTGTGGCGAAACCTCGGTTCATGAGGAACATTGGCAGGCTGAGGTGTGGGCCGATATTCATGAATTTGAGCACATCCGCCATCGTGTCCGCCTGTTCGAGCAGACCAGTCGCGAAGGCCTCAAGGAAATTGGGGATTGGCGCGATCAATGTGCCTGATCCTAATTCAGGCCCTGCAAAACTAAATGATTTTCTGCTAGTCTGTTCCCCGTAAGTCGGGCCCGAGCCGGGCCTCCTCCGAGAAACCTATGGTCTTGCTCATTTCGCTGGTCTTGGCACTGATTCCTCTCCTGGGCATCGTTTATATCGTTGCATTCGCCTCCCTGACCACGGTGGATGGGCTGTTCATGTCCCTCATCCTGCTTTCCATCTCAGCCATTCTGGGCTTGAACGTCCTAATTGAGTTGCGCAAAGGGAAGTCCGCGTTTGCACCCAAGGGGAGTGCGCTGGCCACTAGGCCGGCCGGTCCGATCTCGGATGGGTCCCGCCTGAAAACCCGCGGCAAAGTAAAAGAGGTTGTGTTCTTCGAATCGAACGTGGGGCAGCCCAACAAATCGATCATCACGCTTTCGCATGGCGGCGGTTCTTCGCAGACCCTGGCGCTTGAAGGGGATATGCGCAATGCGCTCCCAGTAGGCCAGACCCTGGAGATCACCTTACGCAAAGAAGCTGGAAAGAACGTTCTGGTAGACGTCAACTATGCCTGACGCTTGACCCCGGTCCGAAATCGGCAGCCGCCTGATTACGAACGTAACCCATCTCCGTACTTCCGCCTCGCTCACGCCTGCGATTCCAGTGGAGAATTACAAGTATCGGTAACTCGCCGGGCGAAGTTCGCCCGCAGCGGAGGGGGAATGCAGAGCAAAGAGGAACAGACCGCGCCGCCGCCCACGATGTTGGCGCGGGCGGAACAAATCCAACGGGAGATTCAGCAGCTCTCCGGGCGCGACTTGCAGTTGTGGTCGATTGTAATCCTGGTCATTCTCGTACTCACCGCGGGCATGCTGGCACTCGTGTTGCCCAATGTTATCTGGGCGCAACGCGTCATCCGTGTTGAACACGCTTACCTGCCGCAACTTTTCTTCGGATTGATCTCGCTGATTCTGCTTTTCAACATTTACCTGGTGGGACAAAAAATCGCGCTGAACAACACCCGCCGTTCCCTGATTAGCGAATTGGTCCTGAACGAGCGCCTCGAAAGCCTCTCGCTGATTGATCCCTTGACGCAGCTGTTGAACCGGCGGGCGATGAACGAGCTGATTCCCAGGGAAGTGGCGCGGGCCAACCGCTTGTCCAGCCATCTCACCTTCCTGACCATCGACCTCGACGGTTTCCGCGCCATCAATGCCAAGTTCGGGAACATCGAGGGCAACCTGCTGCTTCGGGAATTTGCCAAATTACTAACCACCAGTTTCCGAGGCGGCGACATTGTCTTCCGCCAAGGTGGGGACGAATTCTTGGTCGTCATGCCGGATACTAACGAGGAAGACTCCGATTTTCCCATCCGACGCCTACACCGGGCGCTGGAGCAGTGGAATCTGAGCAGCGGCAAGAGCTATCAGCTGTCGTTCAGCTGGGGCATTGCAGCCTACGTAACCGGCAGCGAAGTGGAAGACGTGCTGCGTGCAGTCGACCGGCAGCTCTACCAGAAAAAACACAACCTCGTCCCGGTATTTTAGCCACCGCTGATTAACTTCGGATCGAGCGAAGTACGTCGCTCACGGCTTATGGGGACGAAACACAAGATCAAACCACGGCTTCCACGTTTTGCCGCCATCGGTTGAGGTTACGGCGGTCTCGCGAACACCTCCGTTCACCGGCTTCCAGTTGCCGCGAACCAGAGGTTGCCCGGCGGCTGCGTGATCCACGCCACTTAGAACCATTTCGCCAGCTTCGAATTTGCCTTCGATCACCAGCAACTCGCCTCGATTGGTCACCCAACTCTGGTGCCAAACCTTTCTGGAAGAGTCGTAAATACTGAAACTCTGACCTTGGTGCCCGTCGGTGCCTTCGTAGTTCTCCCGCAAAACGCAGCCAGAGAGTATGAGGTCAACTTGGGTGCGCGCAACCTTGGTTGTCGGGTTGTCGACGTCAAACGCGTCCCAATCACCGACCCAGAAGTCAAACTGTCGATACTCGGGCGCCACACAGGAAGCCGGTTTCGCGGACTCAGCAGATGAGCCGGTACCAGCGGGCAGGCCTTTGCTGGTTACGAAGAAGACAAGAATGGAGACTATACCAACCCTGATCAGCACACGCACGGTATCCCCCTCATCAATCGTGATGGCGTTCGCCAGCCCCGGCCCTTCAAAATTCACTTTTCCCAGCAAATGCTCTCCAATCCAAGTCCGACTGGTACTCGTACTCCCGCCATTTGGCGATCTTTCCTCCCTGAATGTGGACTGTAACGATCCCATGGTATCGATGATTCATCTGAAAGGTGAATTCACCATACCCAATCTGCTGTTTCTCGTTGAAGGCAAGATGATGCCATTGCATGTGCATCGGAGGGTCAGGCTTGTTCGGCCCCCCAAAAAATTCATAGATTGCTGCTTTCCCGATGTACAGCTGATGGTCAGGGGGTTCCATATAGACCGCATCGTCGGCGAAGCAGTCAGCGGCCTTTCGGGCATTGCCTTCGTTCCAGCCAGCCGATACGGTTTCCATCAAAAGCACAAAGTCGGATTCGCGCATTTGCGGTTGCGGGTCCTGGTTCTTAGGCGAGTCTCCACCGACGGCAACAGCCGCTAAGAGTAAAACCATGAGTTTCCGCATGTTCTACCTCTCCGCAAATGTATCGCCATCAGTGGAACAGTTCAATCGATCAATCCCCCGTGAATCGCTTACCGCGCATGCATCGCGTGGCGCCAGTCGTCGAAGTCGTGCTCTCCACCAAAACTCTACTTGCAAGTGGTGACGTCTTCACCTTCATCTCCTTGTTACGATCGATTGTTCCATCTTGGTTCAGGCCTGCTTGTCTGGGCCGCCACCGACGATTACGCGAAGACCATCAGAACCTGTTTCTATTACTACAACAGGGCCAGCTCGTAGCTCATGGGAATGACGATGTTCGTGGCCCCTGCGAAGCGCTGCGCGCGCTGGATTGCGATCACCCCCTGCACCGTGAGCTTGGCCAGCAGCTCAGCGTGGTCTCGGAAACGTTGTTCGGTGCAAAACATCTCACGCCGGCGAACCCCGAAGCACTCCATGGCTTCGGCACTGCGGCGGACTTTGTCCTCCTCCGCCGCATGGAAGACCCACTCAGAGTCGGGCAAGTGATCGTATACCACAATATCGGGTGCCAGACTGCGGGCATGGAAAAGCGCTTTCTGCGCGTCGTGCATCTCGTGCAGACAGAACTCGAAGTAGACCACATCCCCACACAGTGTGACATCTTCGAAGCGAGACCTCACAACCTCCACCGAATTCTGCATGTCCCTTTCCACAATATTCGCCTTCAGTTCCTCGAGAGATTGGGCATTCTCATCGATGGCGATCAGCTTCTTGGTCGGGATGGAGGGATCGAGGATTTGCCTGCCTCCCGCCCCGACGAAAAGTACGACCTTGCCCGTAAAGTCGTAAAAACCGCGAAGGTTCTCGCTAAGCTGTCCGTAGTCCGCCGCCAAGAAAAATCCCTTCTAGAGCGTATTTCACAAATCGGTTTTGGGTAGGGCACGGCTTCAGCCGTGCCGCTCAGGGCTCGGGCAAATGCGGGCTTTAGCCCCTGAGGGAGAGCCTTTGGCTTAAGAACATTTATGAAACACGTTCTAACCTATTTAGCCGAATCCGATCACATCGGCTAACACTTCGTGCACAAAGTACTCGCGTCGTGATTGTCCATGCATCAAAAAGTGACCAGTTCACTCCGACCGTCGCTTGATGTCTGGAACGGTACGACGAGAGAGCAGACGTAATCACGCGCTGAACCCGTCTCATTGAGAATAAATCCATAAGCTCGACCAGGTTGGACGTTTGCGGACCTTGCTTTCGATAGCCCCCGCCCGATCATTTTCGGCACCGAGTGATGACAATTTTCCGTGACAACCAGCAACAGCCATTGACAGTCTTCAAGAAAGATGCGATTGTATCTGGAATCCAAGGTGCCTAACTGGACAAGTGTCTATATGATTAGTTTCGCCCCAGCCTCGTTGTCGTGGAAACCGGTCGTTCGGTTCCGGGCGGAGCTATTTCAGGTACTGATTCTGCTGGTCCTTTTTATTATTACGGGTGTAGCTGTAACACCCGGAGCCAGCGGATGATGTAGCCCAGAAGAGATTCAAACCAGAGGCCATCATCCAGAAGAGATGATGGCCTTAAGTTTTTTGCGGCTTCTTTTGATCGGCAGAAAGGCTGGAGCGGGCATGAACGAAGCGAAACTCAACAGCGCCGCCCTCACGCAAGGGCCTAGTCGCGCACCTGCCCGCGCCATGTTGAAAGCTGTGGGATTCACGGATGAAGACCTGCGCCGGCCCCTGATTGGCGTGGCCAACACGTGGATTGAAATCGGTCCTTGCAACCATCACCTGCGCGAGCTTGCGGCGTCGGTCAAGCAAGGCATTCGTTCCGCTGGGGGCACGCCGATGGAGTTCAATACGGTTTCCATCTCCGACGGGATCACGATGGGGACCGAGGGTATGCGTACGTCGCTGGTCAGCCGCGAAGTGATTGCCGACTCGATTGAGTTGGTCGCGCGCGGTAATCAGTTTGACGGCATCGTCGCGCTGGTGGGATGCGACAAAACTATTCCCGGAGCAATCATGGCGCTGGCACGATTGAATCTTCCTGGGCTGGTGCTCTATGGCGGTTCGATCGCCCCCGGCAATTACCGCGGGCAGGACGTCACGATTCAAGACGTATTCGAGGCCGTGGGAGCGCACGCGCAGAACCGGATCAACGACGCGGACCTGCTGGCACTCGAAAACAGCGCGTGTCCGGGAGCGGGCGCGTGCGGCGGGCAATTCACCGCCAACACGATGGCGATGGTCTGTGAGTTTCTCGGGCTTTCGCTGATGGGCAGCGCCAGCGTGCCGGCGCTGGATGCAAGAAAACCAGAAGTGGCTCAGGCGGCGGGCGCAAAGGTCATGGAACTGCTGAAGCACGATCTTCGGCCGCGGCAGATTCTGACTCGCGAGGCTTTTGAAAACGCGATTGCCAGTGTGGCCGCAACCGGCGGCTCGACCAATGCGGTGTTGCATCTGCTGGCCATCGCGTGCGAGGTGGGAGTGGCGCTTTCACTGGATGACTTCGATCATGTTTCTGAACGTGTGCCTCTGCTCGCCGATCTGAAACCTGGCGGAAGGTTTGTCGCTACTGATCTGTATAAAGCGGGCGGCACCGGGCTGGTGGCGAAACGGCTTAACGAAGCGGGACTGCTGCACGGGGGCGCGCTTACCGTCAGCGGCAAAAGCATCGCGGAGGAATCGCTAGGCGCGACCGAGGCGGCAGGGCAGGAAGTGGTGCGTCCGCTGGATCATCCCCTCAAGCCGACCGGTGGCCTTGTGATCTTGAAAGGCAATCTGGCTCCTGAAGGATGTGTGGTCAAGGTAGCAGGACACGAACATGTTCATCATCGCGGACCTGCGCGCGTCTTCGACAGTGAAGAAGCAGCGTTCGCCGCGGTGCAGCAGAGCCGAATTCGAGCTGGGGATGTGCTGGTCATCCGCTACGAAGGCCCGCGCGGCGGACCTGGCATGCGGGAGATGCTGGGCGTGACGGCGGCGCTGGTGGGCGCGGGTCTCGGCAACTCCGTGGCGCTGCTCACCGATGGCCGTTTTTCCGGGGCCACGCATGGATTGATGGCTGGTCATGTCGCGCCGGAAGCAGCGTGCGGCGGCCCCATTGCCGTCGTTCGCGATGGGGATCTCGTCGTCCTCGACATCGGCCGGCGCGAGCTTCGCGTGGAGCTCTCCGAGAGTGAAATCCGGATACGGCTGGCTTCCTGGCAGCCGCCGGCAGCGCGCTACCGGACCGGTGTCATGGCGAAATACGCGCGGCAAGTTTCATCCGCAGCGCTGGGTGCGGTCACGAATTGAGGACCTTATGAAGAAAACCGGCGGAGAGATTATCTGGGAATGCCTGAAGCGGGAAGGCGTGAACCACATCTTCGGTTATCCGGGCGGAGCAATTTTACCCGCCTACGATGCACTGTGCAAATATCCCGAGATCCACCACGTGCTGGTGCGCCACGAACAGGGCGCGGCGCACATGGCCGACGGTTACGCTCGCGCCGGTGGCGGAGTAGGAGTCGCCATTGCCACCTCCGGGCCGGGTGCGACTAACCTCGTCACGGGCATAGCCACTGCCATGATGGACTCATCTCCGATCGTCTGCATCACCGGTCAGGTGGGCAGCAAGCTGATCGGCTACGACGCTTTTCAGGAAACCGACATCACTGGCATCACGCTGCCGATCACCAAGCATAACTACCTCGTCACCCGAGCCGAGGACCTTGCGGCTGCCATGCGCGAGGCTTTCTGGTTGGCGAAGTCCGGACGGCCGGGGCCGGTGCTGATCGATGTCACCAAAGATGCCCAACAGGCGAGTTGCGAATTCGATTGGGATGCGGCTGAACCCCGGCGTCGCAATTGTTGTCTGGCAGCCAGTTCGACCGCGCCTCAATATGGCGATGCGCTCGAGTTGATCAACCGTGCCCAGCGGCCCGTGATCCTGGCGGGGCACGGCATCCTGCTCTCCGGTGCGATGCGTGAATTGTGCGTGCTTGCCGAGCGCGCGCAGATTCCAGTGGCGATGACGCTGCTCGGCATTGGTTCTTTCCCCGCATCCCATCCTCTAAACCTCGGCATGATGGGCATGCACGGTGAGGCCTGGGTCAATACGGCAATTCAGGAGGCGGATCTATTGCTCGCCTTGGGTATGCGCTTCGACGATCGTGTCACCGGAAATCTCAAAACTTACGCGCCCATGGCGAAGAAAATTCATATCGAAATCGACCAGGCGGAAGTTAACAAGAACGTCAAGATCGATGTAGCGCTCATCGGGGATTTGCGTCAGATACTTTGCGAACTACTGCCCCGCGTAGAAGCTGGCAATCGGGATCCTTGGTTGTCACGAATTCAAGAACTGAAAGGCGACTCAGCGGTCCGGGACATTCAGAACTTGCCGGATGACGGCCATCTTTATGCGGCGCACGTTGTGAATGACCTGTGGCGTGAGACGGATGGCGATGCCGTCGTGGTTACGGATGTCGGTCAGCACCAGATGTGGGAAGCGCAGTATTACAAACACGACAAGCCGCGCACCCTGATCACCTCAGGCGGTTTGGGCACGATGGGCTTCGCACTGCCCGCCGCCATCGGCGCTAAGTTCGCGCGGCCCGACGCGGAAGTTTGGGTTGTGGCGGGGGACGGCGGTTTTCAGATGACGATGGCGGAGTTGGCCACCATCGCCCAAGAAGGACTGGAGATCAAAGTTGCCATCATCAACAACGGTTACCTAGGCATGGTGCGGCAGTGGCAGGAATTTTTCTACGAGCGCCGCTACAAAGCTACGCCCTTGTATAGCCCGGATTTTGTGAAGCTCGCTGAGGCCTTCGACTTGCGTGGCGTCGCGGTTCGGCAGCGCGCCGCGGTGGTTCCTGCAATCCGGGAGGCGCGTGAGCATCGCGGTACTTACGTCATCAACTTCTGCGTGGAGCAGGAGGACTCTGTCTTCCCCATGGTGCCTGCGGGCGCCGACCTTCACGCCATGATCCGTCGTCCCAGTCCGCTGGTTGAAACTGCGCAAGACTTGTGAGGAAACATGCTGATGACCCTGGTGGTGCAGGTGGAGAATAAGCCCGGAGTTCTGAACCGGGTGGCATCGCTTTTTCGGCGGCGCGGTTTCAACATCGAGTCGCTGACCGTCGGGCATACGGAAAAGCCCGGGGTGTCGCGCATGACCATGGTGGTCGATACCGACGAAGCTGGCGCTCTGCGGATCGAAGCCAATCTGTACAAGTTGGTGCACGTGCTGCGCGTCGAAAACGTCACATCGACTCCGTCGGTGTTTCGTGATCTGGCCATGATCAAAGTGGCCGCGAGCCCGGAAACACGCGCTGAGATCATGCAACTGGCGCACGTGTTCCGCGCCCGCATTGTCGACGTGAACAGCGAGTCATTGGTGATTGAAACAACCGGCGCTGAGGACAAGATCGACGGCCTGGTTGAGATATTGCGCGGCTTTGGAATTCTTGAGATGGCGCGAACCGGACGCGTCGCCATGACCCGCGGTTCTAGACCCGAGGCTTCGGCAGTCGCTCCCGCTCAAGACGATTCGTTGGAGGACGAATCCGTATCTTATTCGGTTTAGCAAGGTTTGGCGCATTAATGTAGCGCCGCCGTCTCGGCGGCTGTCGTGGGGGCGTCCTCGCACACTGGCGAGGGCAAGATGCCGGCGCTACAAAGAAGAACGGAGGTGAATATGGAAAACCTGAAAGAGAAGTTGGAGAAAACCCTGGAGGAACATCAGCGTGAAAGCGGTCTGCACATGATCGGAGGACGCGACCGGTTGGTGGCAAGGCTGCTGAAAGTGCTGGATCCAACAATTCATAACTCGGGAAATGCGGATCTCGTCTCGTCGGATGAGGAAGGCCGATGCTGTCGATGACTGGTCGAGTGAGCCGGCAATGCCGTGCGCATCTCGATCCAACAAAGTTCAAAGGAGAACAGAAATGGCAAACATGTATTACGACAACGACGCCGACCTGGCGCTCATTCGTGGCAAGAAAGTCGCGGTGATTGGCTACGGTTCACAGGGTCATGCACACGCACTGAATCTTCGCGACAGCGGAGTTCAAGTCGTGGTGGCGCTGCCCGAGACAAGCAAATCACGCGCCCGCGCTGAGGCTGAGGGTCTGCGCGTGGTTTCCCCCTCTGAAGGCGCGGTTTGGGGAGATGTCATCGTTTTCCTGGCGCCGGACACCACCCAGCCGGCCATTTACCGCGAATCGGTTGCGCCCAACCTCGCTGCGGGGAAGACTCTGTTCTTCGCGCATGGTTTTAACATCCATTTCGCAACCATCCAACCGCCTGGCGACGTGGATGTGATCATGGTTGCCCCGAAGTCGCCCGGCCACCGCGTGCGCGAAGTATTCGTCGACGGCGGCGGAACTCCTGCTTTGTTGGCCGTCTACCAGGATGCCAGCGGATCGGCGAAGGCCCTGGCTCTTTCCTACGCGAAAGCGCTGGGAAGCACGCGAGCCGGCGTCATCGAGACCACCTTTGGCGAAGAAACCGAAACCGACCTGTTCGGCGAGCAGGCCGTTCTTTGCGGCGGCGTAAGCGCGCTCGTCAAAGCCGGCTTCGAAACCCTGGTCGAGGCCGGATACCAAGCAGAGATCGCTTACTTCGAGTGCATGCATGAATTGAAGCTGATTGTGGACCTGATGTATCGCGGCGGCCTGAACTACATGCGGTACTCCGTCAGCGACACCGCCGAGCATGGAGATTACACTGGCGGACCGCAGGTGATCACCGAGGAAACACGAAAAACCATGCGCCGCATGCTGGGCGAGATTCAGCGCGGTGAATACGCCCGCAAGTGGATCGCGGAAAACGAAGCTGGACGGCCGTGGTTCAACGCCACCCGCAAGCGGGAGCAAAGCCATCCCATCGAGCAAGTGGGTGCTGAGTTGCGCGAGCATATGTCTTTCCTGGATCCAGTGCGGATCACGCCTGAGGGAAGTCCGGCGAAGACGTCGCAGCCGGCAGCCGAGTTTGCGGCAAGCGGCGCCGACTAATCGGGAAACGGAAAAAGAGGTCAAACTTATGCACGTCTACGACTGGAATTCGATGCAGCCTGAGGCGGTCACCGAACTGTACCGGCGCACCGTCGCGCAGGGAGAGAAGATGAGCGTGGCCCGGCTCGAGGTCGCCAAGGGCTCGTCCACTCGGGCGCACCGCCATGAGAATGAAGAGGTCATTATTCTGTTGAAAGGGTGTTGGCAGTTTCACTTCATCACCGGTGACGTCATGTTGCGCCCCAATCAGATTCTGACCATTACGCCCGGGGCAGAGCATTCGTCGGAAGTGTTGGAAGACGTGGTGGCGATCGACGTGTGCAGCCCCGCGCGGGAAGACTGGATCAACGGCGCCGACCGCACTCTTCACTACGATCCTGACCAGTGGTTGTGGGGCGTCTAGCAGCGAGAGGTCAACGCCACCGAGCGAGGAGTGTGAAGCCGTGATCATCAACATGCGGGAGCGGGCCACCGAAGCAGAGGTCCAACACGTTATTGATCGAGTGAAGGAGGCGGGATATCAGGCGCACGTCACGCGCGGAGAGGAGCGCACCATCGTGGCTGCCGTCGGCAGTGGCGGACGCCGGCACGAGTTGGAGGCGCTGGCGGCTGCGCCGGGCGTCGACGGCGTGGTTGCTATCGCGCAGCCCTTCAAGCTGGTGAGCCGGCAGGCGAAGCCGCATCGTACCGTCGTCAATGTAGGTGGCGTGCAGATCGGAGACGGAAGCTTTGTTGTCATCGCGGGGCCGTGTTCGGTCGAATCACGCGAGCAACTGTTTTCAACTGCCCGGGCGGTGAAAGCTGCGGGGGCTCGATTGCTGCGAGGCGGCGCTTACAAGCCGCGCACGTCGCCTTACGAATTTCAGGGTCTTGGACTGGAAGCGCTCCGGCTGCTGCGCGAGGCGCGGCAGGAAACCGGTCTCCCTGTGGTCACGGAGGTGATGAGCACTGAAGATGTGGACGTGATCTGCGAACATGCCGACCTGTTGCAAGTGGGAGCACGCAACATGCAAAATTTCGCGTTGCTTCGGCGTCTGGCTAAGGCAGACAAACCGGTGCTTCTGAAGCGCGGCCCTTCGGCCACCGTCAAAGAGTGGTTGCTGGCGGCAGAGTACCTTGTAGCGGGAGGAAACCCTAACGTTGTGTTATGCGAGCGCGGCATCAAAACATTTGAGACGGAGACTCGGAACACGCTGGATCTGGCGTCGATTGCGCTGGCCCGGGAACTGAGTCATCTGCCGGTAATCGCCGACCCTTCGCACGGAACCGGCCGCCCCAGTCTGATTGCTCCCATGTCGCGCGCGGCGGCGGCACTCGGCGCCGATGGCCTGATGGTTGAGGTGCATCCCTGCCCGGAGCGCGCGCTCTCGGATGGTCCTCAATCCCTGGACCTGCCGGGCTTCTCTCGCCTCATGCAAAGTTTGGCAGAGCCCTTGCGATCTCTTGAGATGTGATCTGCCCTGGTTTCGGTGCAAATTGTCACTTTCGGCAAAATCTTGTCAAGCCCCCTTTCGATCCTGATTTCCGCTACGTCCTTGATTCCATGGCAGAAATAAATTTCCAAAAGTGGCGGGTTTGCCCTGCTGAATATGCTACGCTATATCTATAAGCTTCAAGAAGGCGCAGCCAATAGCTGTGCCTTTTTCTTTCTCCAGGGAAAGGCGCCCACATTCCAGCCATGAAACGATCAGCCGTAGCCAAGACACCCGCTCGCCTACCCAACCGAAAGCCTATCCGTCGCAACACGAAGCGCACGGGTGAGCTCTCTGAAGCCGCCTTTCTGCTGAAGGCGGAAACCCTCGGTTTCCACGTGGCCAAGCCCTGGGGTGACAGCGAGCCCTACGACTTCATCCTGCGCGCGGGTGCGCGTCTGTGGCGCGTGCAGCTCAAATGCACCGGAGAAATCGATGCTGGTTGCTACTGTGTCCAGCCCATCCACTTCGTCTACGGCAAGGGCAAGGTCGTTTACACGGCCGAGGATATCGATGTCCTGGTCGCCCATGTCATCCCGCTCGACGCCTGGTACGTTCTGCCGGTAGAGGCTTTTGTGCCTTCACGGGGATTGCGGTTCTATCCTGACAGAGCCTGCAAGCGGGCCCGCTGGGAAAAGTACCGCGAGGCCTGGCACCTTTTCGATGCCCGGTCACGGGCGCTGCCTTAGCACATCTCGAGGGAACAACTCTCGGCGACCCAATGCATTCAGCGTCGGGGTGAGCGCTCACGTTTCGAAAGTGAATCTAGGCCACCCGGACGAGGCGTCCGGGGCTACGTGGCCATCGCGAATGCCGGGGGTGGCTCGCTTCGCTTGACTGGACGGGCGAGTCGCCCGTCCCCACACCTGCGACGCGGCCCCAAGAGCGCGGAAATCCTGGGAAATACCCCATTCCTGCAGGACAGGGCACCATTTTTCCCTTAAAAGATTTAACATGCTCATTTCCCCCTGGGGAGGGGTTCATGGAAGGTTCTGTCACACCGCGAAAGTTGGCTGGGCGGTACGAGGTGCGGGAGGTTCTCGGGCAGGGTGGGATGGGTTTGGTCTACCGGGCTTATGACACCGTTATTCGGCGGGAAGTGGCGGTCAAGACGATTCTCGATATACCCGATCCGGCTTCGCTGCAGTTGTTCTACAAGGAATGCGATGTGCTCGCATCCATGAGCCATCCCAACATTGTTGAGATCTTCGATATCGGGGAGTTTGAGGAAGAGGGCAAGAAAAAACCTTACTTCGTGATGCCTCTTCTGCCGGGCACGACGCTTGACGGCTTCATCCGCAGGGTCAGCCATCGGTTGACCGTGGAGCGCACCGTCGGGATTATTTCTCAGACGTGCCGCGGCCTACAGGCCGCGCATGAGCGCGGTCTGGTCCATCGGGACCTGAAACCGAGCAACATTTTCGTGATGGAGGACGATTCGGTCAAGATCATCGATTTTGGGGTGGCCCACATGACCGATACGAATTCCACCCGGGCGCAGAAGGGGACGTTGCTCTACATGTCTCCCGAGCAGATTGAGATGAAGCCGTTGTCGGCGCTCTCCGACATTTTTTCGTTGAGTGTTGTTGCCTACGAGGCGCTTACGGGACGGCATCCATTTCAGCGGGCTCGGGCTGACGAGATCGTCGATGCTATCCGCCGGCAGGTTCCGCCTCCGGCTTCGGACATCAATCCAGCGGTAAGTCAGTCGATCGGCCGCGTCGTGCATAAAGGAATGGCGAAGCAGCCCTGGCACCGTTTTTCGAGCGCGCGCGAGTTTAGCGATTCCCTTAACAAAGCGCTGCGCAATGAACCCATCGAGTTCTTCGATCCGTCGCGTACGCGGCCTCGGCTGGAACGCGCGACCAAGGCTCTGGAAACCGGGGATTATCAGTTTGCCGGAGAAATCCTGGGCGAGTTGGAGGCGGAAGGTCACATCGATTCTTCGATCATTTCTCTACGCCATCAACTGGACACCACCGTCAGGCGAAGAACGATCACGCAGTTAATGGATGCGGCCAAGGCGCGCTTTGAGGAAGAGGAAGATCCGCTGGCTCTGCAGAAGCTTCAGGAAGTGCTGGAGATGGAGCCGGACAATGTTGCCGCGCTTTCGATGAAGAGCAAGATCGAAAACCGGCGCAGCGAAAAGCAGATTGACAACTGGTATCGCCTGGCGCGGCAGCACATCGACAACCACGCGTATCCTCACGCCCGCGAGGCCTTGCAAAATGTTTTACAGCTCAAGCCGAAGGAGGCGCGGGCGCTGCAACTGATTGCGGAAGTCGACCGCCAGGAACAGGAATACAACAAGCTGCGGCAGGAGAAGGCGCAGATCCATCGGGCGGCGATGGATGCCTGGCAAAAAGGGGACGTCAGCAGCGCTCTTAGCAAGTTGGCCGTGGTTCTGGAGTTGGACCGGCGGGCTCCTGATATTTCCAGCCCCGAGGGCAGCGCTACCTACCAGGGTTTTTACAACGAGGTCCGCTCCGAGCACGATGCCATGAACACGGCCTATGCGGAGGCGCGCAAGCAACTGGCGGACCGGAACTTCGGCAAGGCTCTTGCGGTATGTGACACGTATCTTGCCAAGTATCCGACCAACGCGATTTTTCAGGCCCTTAAATATGACATTGAAGAACAGCAGAGACAGGAGCTGTCGTCCTTTGTGGCTTCGGTGGATCGTCAAGTGGAGGCGGAGCCCGACCTTGATAAGCGAGTGAACATTCTGCAAGAGGCGCTTCATCTGCATCCTGATGAAACCCACTTCCAACGCGCCCTGCGGCTGGTAAAAGACAAGCGCGATCTGGTGAACTCGATCGTTGCCCGCGCGCACCATCACGAAGAGGAGAGTGCGTTCGGCGATGCTCTGAATGATTGGGAAATCCTCCGTACCATTTACAGCCAGTATCCGGGCTTGAAGTTTGAAGTGGAGCGGCTACAGAAACGGCGCGAGCAGCAATCCCGCATCGAAGCCAAGACCAAGCTGGTTGAGCAGATCGATGCCTGCCTGCATTCCAGTGACTACGGGCGGGCGCTCGGCATTCTGGAGCAGGCCGCAGCCGAATTTCCTAATGATGCTGAATTGGGGGAGCTTGGAAAGCTTGCCAATGATGGAGTGCAGCGCGCGACCGAAGCGCATCGGCGGATGACGGAAGGCCAGGAGCTGTGCACGCAAAACCGTTTCGCGGACGGGATCAAGTTATTGAAAGAAGCTTATGAGCTGGACGAACATAATTCGCTGACGCGGGCGGTTTTCTCGAATGCTTTGGTGGAGCAGGCGCGTTTGGTAGCTGAGAGCAACTGGCAAGAAGCAGACCGTTTGGCGCAACAAGCGTTCGACCTGAATCCGAGCCATCCGCTTTCCAAAACCGTTCGCACCCTGATTCTGGATCAGAAGCGGGAACAGATCGTGAGCGAATGTCTTTCGCAGGCGCGCAAGCTGCAGGCTGGGGGCGATTTGGCTGGGGCGTTGGCTCGCATTGAAGAGGCGCTGGCGGCTTATCCGCGCGAGCTGCGGTTGACTCAGATTCAGGAAACCGTGCAACGAGAGCTTCAGTCCCAGCGACGCCAAATGCGGCGCCGCGATTTAGAGGAGCTGCGACGGATGGAGCGCGAAGCAGAAACCATCACCGATGCCGCCGTGAAGCGGGTTTTCGGGGAGCGCGTCCAAGTGCTCGCTGACAAATATGTGGAGGATGAAGAAGTTCTGGCGGTGGCAAACGGTCTGCTCCGGCGTCTGAACCTGGCCACGGTCGAAGGGAAAACCCCAAGTCAAATTGCTGAACCAGAGAAAGCGCGCAACCAACAAACTCCCGGAGGCAGTCCGATTCCGTCCTCCGTGGGAGACGGCGCAACCGCATCGATCTACTCTCCGAGGACGATGGACGTCCCGCCTCTATCTGCAGAGAAGATCAGCGCGTCTGCGGTTCCTCCCGACGTTGCCGCAGCGCCTGCGGCGCCGGTTGCGTCTGCTGCTCCGCCGACTCAGCTCAAACCTACGCCCCCGCGCGGTGGGCAAACATCTGCGACGATTCCGACCCAGCCCAGGAGTTCGTTGCAACTGCGGCACGGACTGATCGCCGCTGCTGTCGCCGTCGTGCTGTTAGCGGCACTTTTTCTCGTACGACACCGGCATTCGAGCCCGGTGGCAGCGGTTGCGCGGTTCACCGTGCGTACCACGCCTCCGGGTGCGACCATTCGGATTAACCACGAGGTTCGTGGCACCTCCGATCTGCAAGTTGACTTGCCTGAGGGGAGCTATCAAATCGAGGCGCAGTTAGATGGCTACCAAACAAAAACCAGCTCAGTCGAGGCCAAAGCTGGCTCGCCGGGCACGATCGACTTAACTCTCGATCGGGCTCTGCCGATTGTGAAACTGTCTTCCGACACCGGCGCGGGAAAAGTCTCGTTTGACGATCAACCCGCCGTCGAACTCGAAGGGGCGCAGTGGACACTGGATAAGCTAACTCCCGGGGAACACAAATTGAGATTCGACGGGGCGCAAGGAAACGCCTCCTTTACGTTTTCAGCTGACGCCAGCGCTCCGCCGGTGCTCAAGGGACCGATCATTGCCAACGGTCTTCTGGCTGTGGTGGTCAGCAATCTCGGTGGCCGAGTCCATGTGTACTGCAGCGATCCTGCCGCCAAGCTCAGCCTTGAGGGCCAGGCTCCAGCTCTCATAGGAGCTGATGGATGGGAACTCCCCCAAGTCTCTCTCGCTACCCATGAACTGGCCCTGATTCACGGCCAGGATCAGTACAAACTGGATGTTGATGTCGCGGCCACGCCAACCCTGGCGACTTTCCTGGAGTCAGGTCAGAACATCGGCACTCTGGTGATCGTTACCGGCGAGGACAAGGTGCGCGTCTCTCTGAATGGCCAACTACAGAAGGGAACCACGCAAGGTGGACAACTGCGGATTCCAAATCTCGAGCCAAAAGATTACTTGGTTGCGGTGAGCAAGACTGGCTTTCAAGAGGTTCCGCCGCAGAAGGCCCGGGTTCGCAAGGGAGAGCAAACCAAGCTGTCGTTCAGCCTGCAGGCGATTCCGCATCTTGCCTCCCTTACCATCCAAGGTGGCACTCCGGGGGCGCAAGTCTTGATCGACCAGGCGCCGATGGGATTGGTGCCGCTGGACGGAACGTTCAGCCTCGCGACAATTAACCCAGGGGACCACGTCATCGAACTACGCAAGGATCGTTTTAGTCCGAAGCGGCTTCAGAAGCACTTCGTCGCCGGCGCGACGGTTACCCTAGCCGGCGCCGATGCAGCATTGGAAGCAGGCACGGGCGAGTTGCGCATCACCTTTTCGCCCCCCGATACGGTGGTTAATCTTGCCAAGGCAGGAGAGACACCAGTTAAGGTAACCAGTGGCACCGCATTAAATCTGCCTCCGGGCACCTACACTCTTACGGCGCGTGCGGCCGATAATCTGACTCGCACGTCTACCGTTGAAGTTGTGGCCGGCCAATCGAAGAGCCTCGATTTGCCTCTTGCCCCCGGCGGAATGTCCAAGTGGGATGCCCCCGCCGGTTGGAAACCTGACAAGAACGGTTTTGTGCACAAGGGCGGAGACTTCGTGCTGTACGGCGTTTCCCCCGCGTCGGGAATGTTTGCTTTTTCCGTGATGCTGGAGAAAGGGCATCGGCTGCAGTGGGTGGTGAACTATCTCGACCCTAACAATTACGTTATGTTTCAGATGGACGAAAACAATTTCTATCGCACAGTCGTACACAACGGGCAGAAGTCGGATGAATTCAAGGTTCCGCACAAGAGCGAAAAGAAGAGTTTTCACATGATGCAGATTCGCGTGTCGCCCACAGAAATCGTTCACCAGGCGAAACAGGGCGAGGCCTGGGTGACGGTGGACAAGTGGACCGCGCCCGGCACGAACCTAACTGCAGGGAAGTTCGGCTTTTATATTCCCGGCAACGACCAGGTTGCGCTGGCCAGCTTCAGCTACTACGCCGATCTGAATGCCCAGCACTAGCCGAGCAAAAAGTATGGGAACCGGCGAGCTGTCCGCCCGTCCGACGCGAGCGCACGTAGGCCCGGACGCCCCGTCCGGGCGGCCGAGCGAAGCTCGGCAGGATTGCGGTCAGGATGACCTCAGAGGGTCGTGGTCCAGCACGGTATATCTTTGTCCATAAACATACTAGACTTTAGTTCGGGGATTGAATACAATTCCGCTGCGGTTACCTGATGAAGGCCCGGGCCCGTGGATCTCCTCCTGAGCCGGGCCTTTTTTCTGATCTCGGTTTCGCCCCGTTTCTTTCACGCGCTGCAAAATTCAACCTTCCGCCGCGCCCATAGCCCCGTTCGCTGTCCCACCCTGCGGCCCACGCGATCCTTCCGCTATACTAGTCGAAGTATGCCGATCCTGGAGAACATCGCGGCCATCGCCAAGGGCATGAGCATCACCTTCATGGAGATGTTCCAGCCCACGCAGGTGGAGAACTATCCCGATGGGCCGGGGCCGCTCCGGGGCGCCAAGTTCCAGGAGCGTTTTCGCGGGGTGCACGTGCTGCAGCGCGATGAGAACGGATTGGAGAAATGCGTAGCCTGTTTCCTGTGCGCTGCGGCCTGTCCTTCGAACTGCATCTATATCGAGGCAGCGGAGAACACTGCTGAGCGTCGGGTGAGCGGGGCGGAGCGCTACGCCAAGGTTTATAACATCGACTACAATCGATGTATTTTCTGCGGATACTGCGTCGAGGCTTGTCCCACGGATGCGATCACTCACGGACATGGCTTCGAAATCGCAAGCTTTAACGCCAGCAACTTGGTCTACCGCAAAGAGCAGATGCTGGCTCCCCTGCCAGCGCACATGGGAGCAAACGCGGTGTTCAATCAAGCTGAAGTGGCGGGTGGCGCGCCGGCAGTGCCGGTACAAGGGAGCTAGGGTTTAGTATTCTGGGATGGATGACGCCGGTCCCCCAACCGAGGACCGGCGTTCGCGTATGCGGGCGTTTGATTGATACCCGGGACGCAAAGCAGCACGAGAGAATACCGAGAGTTTCCTCGGCTAAATGCTAAGTGCCAAATGCCATGGTGTAAGAAGGTCCAAACCTTTCGCCACGGATCTACACGGATTTGCGCGGATCAAGAACGGAGCCAAGTCAGTAGCTTGTCAGGAGGGAACGGTTGAGAGGCATCCTCCTCCGCATTGTTGCCGCTGTGGTTGTACTGGCGTTGTTCGTGTACGCAGGGGATTACCTTGCGGTCCGGTACAAGATTCCGAAAGGCCGCGATCCGTTTTCTACCGTGACCATCCAACCGTACTACGCGATCCATGAAAAGAATGGCAAGACCGAGTACGATTTCGCCCAGCCAGAATCCCAGGTATGTGTTCGTTCGCTGTTTCCTCATTTCGGCTACAGTCCGTGCTGGTATGTGAACCGGCATACCGAGAAGCGGATCGATATATAAACTGCTGCGAGTTTCTAGTTTTCTCTCCTTCGGCTTTCCCTGGTGTTACTATCTAGCTGTTTTGAAAAGCCACGGATACTGGAGTTGCAAATGACTGGATCGTCCCGCGCAGTTGCGTCTCCGCACGTTGTATGCATCGCAGACTTTCGGCCTATGGCGCGCCGCCGGGTGCCGAAGGCGGTTTTCGACTATCTGGACGGCGGAGCGGAAGGCGAGGTCACGCTCCGCGAGAACTGCCGGGTATTTGAGGACATCACGTTCCGCCCGCGTCATGCCGTGGCACTCGAGACTTGTGGTTTGGGTACGCGCGTTCTGGGCTTCGATCTTTCCTTGCCGTTCATGCTTGCGCCCGTGGGGTACAGCCGTCTCATGCATCCTGGGGGTGAAGTTGCAGCGGCGCGGGCAGCGGGTGCGGCGGGCACGGCTTATATTCTGTCCACCATTTCGGGGCACAAGTTGGAAGACGTAAAGGCGGGTTCCCGCGGGCCGGTTTTCTACCAGCTTTATTTGATGGGCGGTCGCGGGGCCGCGGAGGCTGTCATCGAAAGAGCACGGGTTGCGGGATTCTCCGCCTTGGTGGTGACGATTGATACGGCGGTCTCCGGAATTCGCGAGCGCGACTATCGCAATGGCATGAAGGAAATGATCAGCGGAGGGCTGCTGGAGAAAATTCCATTTATTCCAGAGGTGTTGAGCCATCCCGGATGGCTGATCGATTACTTGCGCGATGGTGGTTTGCCTGGGCTTCCGAATGTTGTCATTCCGGGGCAGGGGCCTATGCCGCTGGTTGATATCAATGCGGCCCTGGCCAAGGCGGCGGTTACCTGGGCAGACTTGGATTGGATTCGCAAACTCTGGAGCGGCCCCATCGTAGTGAAGGGCGTGCTTACCGGAGACGATGCGCGCCGCGCCATTGATGCAGGGGCGGTCGCGGTTTCCGTTTCCAATCACGGCGGGCGGCAACTGGACGGTCTGCCCGCGTCGCTGCGAGCCTTGCCCGAAGTAGTGGCTGCGGTAAATGGTCAGGCCGAGGTGTGGATGGATGGCGGCATCCGTCGCGGAACCGACATTGTGAAAGCCATGTGCATGGGAGCGCGCGCCGTGCTCTGCGGACGGGCCTACGCCTATGGGCTGGCGGCAGGCGGCGAGGCGGGAGTGGCGCGCGCAATCGAGATCTTGCGAACCGATCTGGAGCGCACCCTCAGGCTGCTTGGCTGTCCCTCGGTCGCGGCCCTGGACCGGTCCTATTTGAATGTTCCCAAGAGTTGGGAGTAGTCATTTCCCACATTGGGACGGAGTGTACTGTTTACCTGGGGAGACCCCCTCCATGACTTTACTGACGGCAGCGATGGCGGCTATCCCGCTGCAGGGGTGATCCTCAAGCAGGGGACGGTACGACCCAGCGCGGGGGCACTAGCAACCTCGGTACCCGGTGAATAGAGTCCACTGAGGCGGGGGTGTAGGGAAATCAATTGCATCGCGAATCACGCATCGTCCTTGAGGACTAATGCCCGCTCTTGGCAAAGAGCGCGAAAGGGGGAGCCACCCAACCATCTTTACACATACGGGATAACTAAAAAGTCAGGGGTCAGTTGCCAGTTCTCGGTTCTCGGTTTGTTCCTGAGAAGAAGAAATGACCGGCGGCGGCGGACCAAGTCCTGCAGATTGGTTTCTTCAGAAACCAAAAAAGTATGCAGCGGTCGCGTCCCGAAATTTTGTGCCGCTTCTTGCCATCGTCGCCTTTGACCTCAACTCCATCGCTAAAGGATCTGACTTCTAACCCCAGTTACAAATGAATTCATGCTTCGCTTGATGTGCATTACCGCCCATCCCGACGACGAGGCTAGTGGCTTTGGGGGCTCGCTGCGCCTCTACCACGAGCGTGGCGTCGAGACCTGCGTGGTCTGCCTTACCCCGGGGCAGGCGGCGAGCCATCGCGGTGGGGCCACAAGCGACCAGGAATTGGCGGCTGCGCGGCGGAAGGAGTTTGCCGCAGCTTGTGAAATCCTGAAAGTATCGCGCGGGATTATGCTGGATTATCCCGACGGGCAGCTCCACCGGCAAGATGTTTACAAAGTGGTCTGTGAGCTGACGCTCCAGGTTCGCCGGTTCCGTCCGCACGTGCTGTTCACCTTTGGCCCGGACGGCTCGGTCACCGGCCATACGGACCATTCCATGGCCTCGGTTTTCGCCACGCTGGCTTTTCACTGGGCGGGGCGTAACAACCGGTATCCCGACCAGCTCGCTGGCGAGATTTGTCCGCACCGAACCCAGAAGCTTTACTACAGCACAACCAACTTCACTTTGCCCGACCGCCAACCGGTCACGCTGCCGCCGGCAACGGCAGTCATTGAAATTGGGGATTACCTGGAGACTAAGATTGCCGCCTTCAAGGCTCACACTAGCCAGGCGCCACTGTGGCCTTTGTTCGAGTCACACGTTCGCCAGCGCGGGCGTCAGGAAATGTTCCATCTCGTTGCCAGGGTGACCCCTGGATTGATTGAACAGGAAACAGACTTATTCGCAGGAATTGAACCTCGCTTGTAGCGCCGGCATCTTGCCGGCGGTCGCGAGGGCATCTTGCCCTCGCCGCTTGGGGCGGGAACGCCCCCAGGACAGCCGCCGAGACGGCGGCGCTACGATTGCTGCTGCGGACATCGTGTAGATGTTACGGATAACCTACTGTGCAGATCGCAGCTCGCGCAAGACTTGCAGCAATGAGCTGTGGGCGAAAGGCGCGGGCGCCAGCGTGAGGATGAGCATGACGAGAGCGAAGACGGCGATCCAGCGGCGGACGCCGCTCACTTCCGGCCACTCCGCTACCATGGGATGACGCATGCCGCTGATCCTCAGCAGAACCGCCCAGATCAGCCACCCCGCCCAGAAATAAAGCGCCATCGGAATGAGGGCGAGGATAGTGAGACGCGAAACCAGCTTGTGCGCGCGGGGAGCGAGGGAGAAGACGATGTGTCCGCCATCGAGTTGGCCGCCGGGCAGGAGATTGAGTGCGGTGGCAAACATTCCGACCCAGGCAGCGATCGCAGTGGGGTGGAAATAAATCGAGTGCAACGCATGCGACGAGATGGTTTTGAGCTGCACCAGTGGAAGTACGTACCAGGCCAAGCGAAAAATCAGGGGGTATCCCAGTTGAATGTCGGGGCCGGCCATGGCCGGGGTCATGGCCTTGGAGAGTGGCAAGGCGAACAGCAGCACGGTCAGAGCCACGACGAATCCCGCGATCGGTCCTGCAATTCCAATATCAAACAGGGCGGCACGGGAGCGAATCGGAGAACGAATGCGGATGAATGCGCCGAGGGTGCCGATCAACGTGGGTGCGGGAATGAAGAAGGGCAATGTGGCATTCACGCCGTAGTAGCGGCAGCAGAGGTAGTGTCCCATCTCGTGGGCCAGAAGAATCAGCATCAGCGTGGACGCGAACGGCACGCCCAGCAGCAGGCGCGACGGCTCAGCCAGCATCCAGCGCAGCGGGAAAAAAGGCACCTCGTCATCGTTCAGCGAAAAAGCGGGCTGGTTGTGCTGGAAGTTGAATTCCATGCGCGCACCCACAACGAGAGTAGTGAAGATGGTGGCCAGAAGCAGGACGATGTGCAGCCAGTAGCGCTGCTTGAGCGGCTGCACGACAAAGACTTCAACGGGACGATAGTAATCGGTGGTCGAAGAAACTGGGGGAAGGAATTCAGGCATCAAGATTCCGCGTTGTCAGGGCTAGAGTAAAATGCGGGCGAGAACGCCCGTATCTCCATCGTACGCGAGAAACCGAGCTCAGTCGATGGACTGCAACTCCTTGCCCGGCTTGAAGCGCACCGCCTTGCCGGGCGGAATGGAAACCTCGGCGCCAGTGCGCGGGTTGCGCCCGATGCCGGTCTTGCGCGGCCTGACATTGAACACGCCAAACCCGCGCAGCTCAATGCGATCGCCTTTGGCGAGCGATCGCTTCATGCTGCCAAAAACGGTTTCCACGGCCAGTTCGGCCTTGGTTTTAGTGATTCCGGTCTTGTTGACCACTTCGTTGATGATGTCGAGCTTGATCACAGGCGGCTCCCCGGGCGATGGAGTCAGTACGGTGGTACCAAGTGATTGATGCTAAGGGAGATATCAGAGATTGTCAACGGGAGGTTATCTACTCAGTTAAGAAGGTGGATACAGCATTGCCGGTCGCTGGTGTTCAAAGTCTATAACCACAGAGGACACGAAGGTACACAAAGCAGAACAGGGCCACACAGATTTCAGCTGAGAGCGACTCCCAGTTTTTGCAAATCCTGGCGCAACTGCTCCGCGTTCTCCATGCGGATGACCTGCATCCCTAAACGCGATGCGCTGTCCAGATTCAATGGACGATCGTCGACAAAACAACATTCCTCCGGAGCTCTCTGCGCAATCTCCAGGGCCAGGCGGTAGATTCCGTCTTCTGGTTTGCGCAATCCGACAAAACACGAGCTTACAAAAAGGCTGAAGATTTCGCGCAGGCCGAAAGTTTGAATGCGGAACAAATTCAATTCCTTCGATTCATTGTTAATCGTGGACATGAGGTAGCGGCACGATCGACTTAACTCTCTCGCCAGTTGCAGAGTCTCGGGATTCGGTTGCGACAGCGAAAACATGTACTCTTTGAACATATCCGGCGTGAATGATCGCGGACGGTAGAAAATCGTGCGCTCCAAGTAATCGTGCAAGGTGATTTTGCCGCGCTCGAAAGAAGAGATCAGCATCTCGTGGCGGCTCTCGAATTCGACTTCATCGAGACGGAATTGTTGCAGAGTGCGCTGGCGCTGCTCGCGGTCCCATGCGTTGCTGAGCAGCACGCCGCCGACGTCCCAGAAAAGAGCACTGATTTTTGCCAAGCTCATTCCTCCGAAGTTGCGATTGGGCACGACTCGATATCTTACAGGGTGGGCGATGATTTGGCCGCAGCGAGCCTCCAGGCGGCGCAGCGCGGGCGTGGACGCCCGCGCCTACACTGAAAAGCCCCGATCCTGTATGACAGGATCGGGGCGGGTTGAATCGGGGTTTCGTTTAGAAGTTGCCGGTGTGCGGCGTGAAGCTTTGCCGGTAGCTCAAGTTGTCGACGTCGCGGAACACGGGCGTTCCCGGCGGCATGTTTTGTGGTTTGGTGAAGAGAGGATCGAAGACGTAGTTTCGAGTCGCAGCGGGTTCGTAGACGGTGCCCCCGCCGTTCTTGTCTGTCCCGGTGGCATAAGTGTTGTAGTACATGCTTACCATCGATCCCTTGTAATTAAGGGTCAGGCCACCCCAGCTCTCGAGTTGGCGCAGGAAGTTGTGCACGCCGCCATCGGTACCCCAATCGCCCAACTTCCAGGCCAAGGTTTGAGTGAGGAAATTCATGTTCTTTCCTCCGGCGACGGCGACGCGATAGTAGGTTGTGGCTGCAGGCCGTCCGGCGTCGTTGCTGGGTGAGTTGAAGCTGGCGACGTCTGACCAGTTGTTGGACAGCATGGTAACCGCATCCGCGATTACGCCAGCCGCCGCGTGTGCGGGCTCCGCTCCGGGCGGGTTATTCCAGGTAAGGTCGTAGTTAACGTTTGGCGGGGGGCTGCAGCCAGGATTGCCAGCGGCTGTACAGTTCGAATTGTAGTTGCCCAGAATGTAAACCGGATTCTCCGAGGCGACGGTGAACCCGCCGAAGCTGCCGTTCACCGCGACGGGCATGGTGGGAACGTTGCCCAGCGCGCCATCCACCAGTTTGAGAACGTGGCGAGCGCCGCTGACCCAGTTTTTTCGGCCGACGGTGCAAACGGGGATGCGTCCGGCGATGGTTAAGTACGGATCGGGCGCGCCGGCAGAGGTGCGGATCAGGTTATTCACGCTGCGGGCTGCGTTGTAAAGAGCGCCAACGTAGCCCTGTCCCAGACCGAGGTTTCCTGCTCCCCAATTGTCCAGGACGCCGTTGTTGTTCACATCTTCTGGCGACTGGGTCTTGGTTGGTTGAACGGGCTCGAGCACGCCGTCGGGGGTACCGAGCTGGTTAGCAGAGTTGATGGAATCTTCCAGACCGGAGTCGCCGGTTTTGGTGCCCGGGGCACCCACTCCGCCGGGAGTGCCGTTGGGATTGTTGAGCATACCCCTGCGGTCAGAGAAGTACAAAACGTATCCGTTCTGAAACAGAGGGTCGACCTTGTTTCCGCTGCCGGGGATGGCTCCGCTGAGCCATTCTTTCAGGTTGCCTACGTCCAACTCCACCGCGTTCATCACGCCAGCGGGGGTGCAGCTGGTAGCAACCGGGTCTGGATTATCCCGGACTTCGCCTTCGCGGGCGTCGTAGAAGTTAATGGGATACCAGTTGTACATGGTGAGGCTTTGCACTCCCGCCTTGCTGTCGCCATACCATGCGTAGTGCGTGGTTGGGTCGACCTGAACATCGGGTGGCTTGGCCCTAGTGCAGTTCCACACGCCCCCTACTTTGGCGCAGCTCGCTTGCGGCGGTGGCGTGCCGACTTGATCGATCGCGCCGAGCCCAATGCGATCGGCTTTCTCCTGGAAAATCAAAATAGCCTGGGGATTGACGGGATTGCCGCCAGGGTTTGCGGGAACGGCATAAGGTGCTGTGGGAGGCGTCACATCGCGCGCGAATCCCAGTTGCAACCACTCTAACGTGACTGGGTGGTAAAGTCCGCCAGCATCGCGATATTCAACCCGCAGATAGCCATCGAGCAGATCCCAGGTGTTGGAAATTTTGGAGGTGATCAGCGGCGCCGTGAAATAAGGGTAAGGGGCTTTGTAAAAGGGAACGGGCGCTGCCGGACAAACCGGGGGAGTGCCCACGCAAGGAGTCAGGGGAAGCGCTCCCGGCAGGGTAGCGGCGCTGAAGCCGTAGGTGTTGGCATCGATATTCGGGGTGGTCAGCGGTGCGGCGGGGGGGCCTGTGTCATTGAGGAAAGTGACGTCGGCCGGAATGGGCTGCAGCGGCGCATACGGCCAATCCATAGCAGTGAAAGTCGGGCCGGCCGCCGGGAAGAGCGCATTGGTCCAGGTGCTGGTGTCTGGGTAGGCGGTGGTCCCTTGGGCGAAGTAGGTGTTATAGGAGCCTCCGCTGGCCAACACCGGCAGCCCCGGTGGGACCGATGCTGCGATGCCGTACTGGTAGGCTGCGCCCGCGACGCTGGGGTTGGTCAGGCGAATATTGTTGGCATCGGCGCGGCCGCCGCAGGGTGGTGGTCCACTGGGGTCGCCGCAAGGCAAGTCGGCCGGGTCATCAGAGAGCAACACGCGAATTTCGGCTTCATTGTAGAGTCGCGACGCGCCCAGAGGGGTAGTGGGATTTTCATTCTGAGGGGGCCGGCGGATGATTTCAAAGGGTTGTGGTTGGGCCGCGGCACCGATTGCGTTGTTGATAAATGACAGCGATAGCAGTTGGGCGCCGGTGCCTCCCGGCTTGCCATAATTTCCATCAATAATCCAGGTGGCGTAGGTTCCACCCGAAAGGGCGGGCCACGCCGCGTTCTGCCCAGACGCCGGACCTCCTACAACGCTGCCCTCGTTTTGGGCCAGAGGCCGACAGCCGGGCAACGCGCCCGGGCAGCCCAGAGACGTGGTCAGAATGTCTACGGTGCCGAGGTGATTGACGGTAGAAGGTTCCCCGTTGGCCATTTGGGTACGAACGACATTTCCCCAGGCGCTGACTTTATCCTCAAAGGTCGTCGTAGCCCCGTTGCCAGCATCCAGATACAAGTCGCCGTTGGTGTGAGTGCGGCCCAAGAAAGGCATATTACTGCCAGCGAAGAAGCTGAGATCGCTCTCGGAAAACATGCCGAACTGGAACACCGGGACCAGCGCAACTTCAACCTGGCGCGACATATCCACTTCGTCTCCCACCGTCCCTAGCCCGGCAATCGAGGTGGTCGCGGTTACATGGAGAGTGACGGGAATGACCGTCGCGAACAAACCTTGGTAGGGTCCACTGGCAACTTGGCCGGGAGTGCCTTTCACGCTCCCGTCCGCATTCGTGGCAGCTGTCAGGGAGTAATTCTCATACAGCATGGTGGGCGTGTTGGGAGGAGCGTCGGCATTGAGCGCCGCAATTTGCACTGCGCTGGGCGATAGCATGGTCTGATACAAGCCGTACAGGTCCGAGGTCATGTGTTCGATGGCACCTTCGGCGGCGTGGAAGGCCACAGTGTTCTGTGTGTCCTGGCTGCCTACTTTGCCTTCGGTGTTGACCATCATGAGCAGGCCAATCGCAACCCCGGACATAATCAACAACAACATCAAGGATACGATCAGTGTGAATCCTCGTGAACCAGATTTTCTGCTAGGCATCGTGTTGCTCCTTAATTCTCACTCTCAATTCTTATCGTCCTCATTCCGGTCCGCACCCGAACCGGTGGAGAACGAATCCTCCGGTTTCAATTAAAACTGTACCGATTCTGATAACTCAGATTGCGCGCGCTGATCGAAGTCTGAAAGTCAAAACTCTGATAGCCGTTGGTGCTCATCAGGTAGCTGCGCGCACCGGCCACCTGGCCCCGGATGGTCAGATGGACGAGATTGATCTTGCGGATCAGGTTGAGGGAAGTGCCAGGGTAACCGGCATTGCCTTGGGCGTTGAGCAGGTTGCCAGCGGCGTCGTAAGTGTCGTAAGTGAATTGCAGGTTCGCGACATTCTCCGCCACCGGCACGGCGGGGTGTCCGTTCACCTGTCGCATGAGCACAGGTACGCCGGGGCCGACCCCTAAGGGATCAGGCAGAAGTTTCAGATAATAGGTGATGACAAAAATTCGCGTCGCAACGGTGTTCGCACCGAGAAGAATCTGTGCCAGATCGCCGGCAGCGGCGCCGCTCTGGTTGAACTCAAGGGGATCGTTATTCAGGAAGTTGACCGTGTAAGGCCCAGCCCCGGGCCACGCAGGATTTACGTTCGAGACCTCAGCCACCGCCTGACCGGAGCCTGCTCCCAGGGTGTTGGTGAACAAGATCAAATCGCCAGCCGTCAGACCCACGGCCAGATCGTTAACTGCTTGAGGGTTTACCAGCGGTGGGGTTAAGGCGCAAGTCGCAGGCGTCGGAACCGGCGCGGTGAACGTCACCGGGTTGACCGCGCCACCTAAGGGGAACGTGACGGTATAACAATTCAAAGCGAAAACTGTGTCGGTATAGACAACCGTGATCACATCACTTTTTATCGGGCTGCCGGGTGGGGTGATTCCCAATTGCCAACCGGGAATAATCCCATATAAGGTCGGGATACCGGGGCAACCCCCAGCCGAACAAGGGTAAGCAATACCCCCGCCTGGGATGCAGTTGCCGGCTTGATCGCAGCCATAGATGGGGGAGTTTGGAGTTCCAGAGGGCAGCGCTACCGCTACTCCGGCTGGCATTCCAGCGCCCGCCAAACTGATATCTTTCAGTAGCAGGTTGGAGGCTGCGCGAAGGTCTTGCTGCATCTCGGCCCGCTGCGAAACCACGAAGGTCGCGTTCAGGCCGAGGCTGAACAACTGCACGGCGGATCCAACCACCAGCATGCCCACAGCCAGTGAGACCATGAGTTCGATGAGGGTGAAACCGCGGCCGGAATGTGTGCACATGCGTCCCATAATTTCTCCCTTACCGATATTCCGAAATGAAGGTGCTGAGCACGTATTGTCTAGGAGTCTTAGACTGCGCAGCGGTGTACTGGATGGTAATGGTGATGCCGCGCAGGGTGGTGCTTGCGGGACCACCCCCGGGGGGGATCACGGGTGCAATGAGGATCTGGCGCTGGTAGTTGGTCAGAGGAGTGCACACGTCAGGCGGGCAGACGTTGGCGAAGACTCCGGAAGATCCAGGCTGCTCCAGGATTTGAGGGCCGCAGGCCGCGTCGTCGGCGGTACCGACGATTCCGTCGACTCCCGCACAATCTACCGGCTGGAGCCCATCGAGGAAGAGCCCGCCCGCACCCTGATTCTGAATCTGGGGCCAGGTCACATTCGCGGTCTCGCGGGCGGTCAAAATGCTTTCTATGGCTTCGTTGGCCAATTGCTTGGCGATGGCGTTCTCTTGCGAGGTTTGCGTGGTCGCCATGGCGATGCCGAATACGCCCAGCAGACTGAGCAGCCCGACCAGCAGAATAACCATCGAAATCATGCACTCAATCAGACTGAAACCCTGCAGGGTTTTTCTGATCGGTGACCGGAAAGCAGTATGGCTCTCAGGCTTCACTGTTGCCTCCAGTAATACTTTGCCCCGCTCTTGTAGATATGCCAGCCGCGCAGGCGGCCGGTAGCACCCCACACGGAGATAGCGCGCGAAGTGTCGATGAATCCGGGCATGGCCAAATAGACCACCCCATTGTTGACGGCGCCGTTGAAATCCTCAGCTGAGCCGTCCGGATAGAAATAGATCACGTTCTTTACGCCCGGGACTATGCCTTGGTCGAAATCAATGGCGGGTGCACCTATGCCGAAGGCATCCGGGGTCATGGGAAATACAATCTTCGACACGGGAATACCCGGCTCCGCGTCAAAAGCAACATCGGGGGGAAGGGAATATGTGTTGATGACATTTCCGGTTGAGCCTTGGGTGATGGTGATGGTGTTTGGCTGGACGAGATTGCTCAAAGTGACGAAATAGACTTGGCGCTGGGCCACCGAGATTTCCCGTGCCTGCCGCAATGCCATGAGCGTCTGGTTGTAGGCCTCGGTCACGTGCCCCTGCTTCAGCGAGGGCTGGATCGCCATGATGGAGAAAGCCGTTACGATCAAGATGAGAGCGATGACCACCAACATCTCGATCAGCGAAAACCCGCGCATTCTGCGTGCAAACATGGACCCTTTCTTTCTCCGGGGAGTTTCTCCGAGGCCAGCCTAAATGCAAAGGCTTTTGCTGGCCCTGTTCCACCTGCCATCTCGGGGTTGAGCCTGGCGTCCTTCACCGCGCGTTACGCCGAAGGAGGGCGGTTCCGTGGTCGGAACTTCGCTGGCTAACCCGCATGCAAGCTCATCGTAAGGAGGGGAAGGGAGAGCGTCAAAGTCACTAAAGGACGGTTCGCACGGGTGGACTTAGGTAACGTAATTTGACGAAGTGACCCTGGTAACTTTGGCACGGCGACATTGGGGCAGCACCCGGAGCGGAAGCGCAGCTATGCGCCCCGTGCGTTCGCCGCCAGGTTCCTGCCCGTCTTGTTGGTGATCGTGCGGGTGGTCGGTACGTAGGCACAGGAGCGAACATCATAATGTTGAGCTAGACAACTTCCGCAGAGATGAAGCTGGTGGACCTTGCATTGCACCACCGGAGCCTCGCTCCCGCATAGGTCACAACCGCCGCGAATCCGCTGGGTGGAGGTTGCAGGCTCTTTCCTGGGCTCGCCCGAGGCGATAGCGAATTGCAGCAATCGAGCTTTGGCATAGATGCCGCCAGCCATGATGAGAGCGCCCAGCGAGAACTGGCAGGCTCCAATCTCCAACATATCCGCATCGGGATGGTCGCTTAAGGCTGCCGGCAGAAAGCAGAGTCCAATGACCATCAAGACTGCGCCCGCGGCGATGATCCAGGTGGCTGTCTTCGAAGACATGAATCTCAATCCTTCAGTTGCATCAGGAGAAACCGTTGCTGCCAAACGACGGGTAACCTTTTTTGCGGTTGCACGTCGAACATAGCCGGTTACTCGCCGAAACTCCAGATGACTAAAGTCATGTCTGCCGCGGAGGTATGACTCAGGTAACTTGTGAGCTACTCCGGGCGCGCCCTAACATGACCGTGAACATGGCGCTCACATCGCTATTGGTGTGCTCGGATGCCAAGGCCGTCCAAGTACTCAGCGGAATTCTGCAAGATCTGGGCATTGGGGTGGAATCGTGCGGCGACCTGGATATGGCTCGAGCCCGGCTCGAGGATCGGCACTTCGATGCTCTTTTGGTTGATTGTCAAGATCAAGCAGCCGCAGTGGAACTGATTGCTCAGGCCCGAAATACTCGCAACAACAAAAATACCGTGGCCATTGCCATTGTGAGCGGGCAGAACCAGGTTGGCGACATTTTCGCGAAGAGCGCAAACTTCGTTCTCTACAAACCCATTTCGCGCGAGCGGGCGACCCACAGCATGCGTGCGGCACGCGGTTTGATGCGGAGCGAAAGACGGGTTCGGCCGCGCATCCCGGTACGGGCACACACTTCCGTCTCTTACGCCGGCAAAGAAGATGTCCCCGCTGCTCTGGTGGATTTGAGTGAGGAGGGGATTGCTTTTCGCTCTGACAACAAACTGCCGCCCTACTGCAAAGTTTATTTCCAGTTTGCTCTACCGGGAAACCCCGCGCTGATCCGACTAGCGGGCGAGGTCATGTGGCAGGACTCCTGCGGCCGGGTTGGGATCCGTTTTGCGCACGTGCCGCGAAGCTCACGCAAGGTGCTGAATGATTGGCTGCAGGCGAATCTTCCATCGTCTTCAGAAACCGCCCCGTCGGAATCGCCGGTTTCGACAAGTGACGACGACCTCAGCTTGCGGCTCTCCGCTGGTCTCGGCTTGCTGTCGGTGTCGGCTGCTGATCGCCGTAACCTCTCCAGACACGCCTGCTCTTTAGGGGCCGAAGTTTACCGCGCGGACGGCCGCGCCCCGACTCGTTGCACTTTGGTCGACATCAGCCCGGGCGGTTGTTACGTTGAGACGGCCGAGACTTTTCCCAGCGGAACAGCCCTGGAGATGGTAGTGCGTACCGAAGACCTCAGATTAGCAATTCATGGAAAAGTGCTGAGCACAAATCCGGGTTTCGGTATGGGGATAGAGTTCAGTCTGAGAACCGACGAACACCGCAAACAAGTGCAGCGGTTGATCGCGTGCGCGCAATCGGAGCCAAAGCTGCTATCTTGAAACCCGCATTCCGGGCGTAGCCCGGCAAGTGGTTTAACTCTGAAGCACCTTTTCTTCGAACACCGCTTTACGAAAATATTCGAGCGACATCCGCAGGCCAGTTTCAAGATCGATCTTTGGCTCCCAACTCAGCAACGTTCTAGCCTTCGTGATATCGGGCCGGCGCTGTTTGGGATCGTCCTGCGGCAGCGGTTCGTATCGTATCTTGCTTTTCGATCCGGTTACCGCCAGCACCCGCTGGGCGCATTCGAGAATTGTGAACTCGGTGGGATTGCCAATGTTGACCGGTAGATGTTCTGAAGACTTGGCTAAGCGCATGAAACCGTCAATCTCGTCGCTAACATAGCAAAAGCTCCGGGTCTGGCTGCCATCGCCGTACACCGTCAGATCCTCACCGCGAAGCGCCTGCTTCATGAAGTTGGGGACAACCCGCCCGTCGTTGAGTTGCATCCGCGGCCCGTAAGTATTAAAGATCCGGGCAATGCGCGTGTCTACTTTGTGGTAGCGATGGTAGGCCATGGTCGCAGCTTCACTGAAGCGCTTGGCTTCATCGTAAACCGAACGCGGGCCGATGGGATTCACGTGTCCCCAATATGTTTCTTTTTGGGGATGCTCCAAAGGATCGCCGTAGCACTCCGAGGTAGATGAAATTAAGTATTTCGCCCCGTGCTTGCGAGCTACATCCAGAGCATGAAAAGTGCCCAGCGAACCGACTTGGAGGGTTTCAATTCCGTGTTTGGTGTAATCGACTGGGCTGGCAGGACAGGCGAAATGAAACACGTACTCGATCTTGCCGCAGTCGAAGGGCTGGTTGATGTCGATCTCTTGAAATTCAAATCGCGGGTCGCGACGCAGGTGATCGAAGTTGGATCGCCGTCCGGTCAGCAGATTATCGACGGCAACTACCGAATAACCTTCCGCCAGCAATGCGTCACACAGATGGGAACCCAGGAAACCGGCTCCGCCAGTGACCAGCGCACGCGGGGTGCTCATGAGTTGCTGGCTTTCCTGGGGGGAGCGCCGGCCGCGAGCGGCAGGGTTTCGGGGGTAATTGCCGCCCTGCCGACGCTGTAGTAGGTGAATCCGCGCGCCGCCATGGACTCGGGATCATAGAGATTGCGCCCATCAATTACGATGGGATACTTCAACTGTTGTTGCAAGCGATCCAGGTCCAAGCTGGCGAATTCCTCCCATTCCGTGAGGATGAGAAGAGCATCGGCTCCACGGGCAGCCTCGTAGGCGTCACGCGCGTACTCTATCTTGGAATTCAAAACTTCTTTCGCCCGCTCTTGTGCGGCCGGATCGTAGGCCGCAATCTGGCAGCCTTCTTGCAACAAGGTCTGCACCAGTAAAATCGCGGGAGATTCGCGGATATCGTCGGTGCCCCCTTTGAAAGCCAGGCCGAGCACGCCCAAACGCTTGCCCCGCAGCGTCCACAGCGCGCTGTGCACCTTGCGCAAAAACCGATGGCGCTGATCCTCGTTGATGCGCATCACTTCATCGAGCAGACGGAACTCGTATCCGCACTCTCGGGCCACCGCACGGAAAGCCATCAGATCCTTGGGAAAGCAGGACCCACCATAACCGATTCCGGGGTTCAGAAAGCGCGGGCCAATCCGGCTGTCGGTTCCAATCCCCTGGCAAACTTGCTGCACGTTGGCTCCCACCGACTCGCACACCGACGCTACCGCGTTAATAAACGAAATCTTCATTGCCAAAAATGCGTTGGAGGCATGTTTAATCAGCTCCGCACTCTTGGTGCTGGTGATGATCAATGGGGGCGGGACCTCAGCCCGGTCCGGCCGGGGAATCGCATCCTGGCGCTGGTAATAACTGCCATCGGTCAGGGGAGCATAAATCGCACGCAGCACGGAAGCACAGCGCTCGTTATCCGCTCCTACTACAATGCGGTCGGGATAGAAAAAATCCGTAACCGCGGTTCCTTCCCGTAGAAACTCAGGATTCGAGGCCACATCGAATGAATCAGGAGCCGCCGCATTACGGAGAATAATCTTGCGTATCCATTCGCTGGTATAAACCGGAACCGTGCTCTTCTCCACGACCACCTTGTATCCATTGATCGCCGACGGGATGATGCGAGCCACCGATTCCACATAGGAAAGATCAGCATGACCCTGCTCCGTGGGTGGTGTTCCCACAGCGATAAAGACCGCTACGCTTGCTTCCACTGCGGTGCGCAGGTCGCCGGAAAAAGTGAGACTGCGGCCGCGATGACGCTCCAATAGCTCCGGCAGAAACTGCTCGTGAATCGGGACCTGCCCGTTGTTGAGCGCGTCCAACTTCTGCTGGTCGTTGTCTACCAGGATGACGTGGTGCCCCATGTCGGCAAAACATGCACCAGCCACCAGTCCGACATATCCTGATCCCACGATAGCGATGTGCATCCAAGATCTCCCAATATACAATCCCGCATCAAGCCGCAAAACGTAAAATCCTAACTACAGAAACCTACTTTACCAGTTTTTTTCCCCAGACAGGGATTTGGCAACTCGATTCCGCGTATTTCAATGCAGGACTGGGAACGCCTAGACCGCGGCTGGGGGATAGCCTTGACCGCACAAAGTCACTCCGAAGGGTGACGCAAATCACATGGGTGATGGTAGCTATGCTTTCTTCCGGGAAGGACTACAGTGGCATTTTATTGCGTGAGCGCTCAATCGGTGGAATGGCCGCCACCAGGACCGATTTGGGGTTGACAAGGTGCTTTTTTCGCGGGAAACTCCGCTCAAGGTCTAAACTAGGTAGCAGGTACTTTGAGGCAGGAATGGCTGCATTGAAGGCACAGGTGCGCGCATTTCGCGTTGGGGCTGGTTAAATGGCTTATCGTCCGATGTCTCGGCCCGATCCATTCGGTTCTTCACGGCCGAGCAGTGCCCCGATTTCCCTCGGCGGAAACGAAGAGAGTGAACTGGCGGAGGGCTTGTCTCTCGGAGAGTTGGCGACGGCGCTCTCCGCGCACGGGGGCGGAGCCCTGTCCGCAGACTTGGCGCTTGATCTGGTGCTGAACGAAATTGTGGAGCACGCGCGCTTAGCTACGGGAGCGACCGCGGCCGCCATCGCCCTGGCACGCGGCGATGAGATCGTCTGCCGCGCCACCACCGGGGCTAATGCTCCTGACCTGGGAGTCCGGTTGGACGTGCATTCCGGTCTCTCCGGCGAGTGCGTGCAAAGCAAGAAGTGGCAGCGTTGCGACGACACCGAAACCGATTCCCGGGTGAATGCCGAGGTCTGCCGGGGGCTGGGCGTGCGTTCCATCCTGGTGTTTCCGGTGGTAAGAGAGGATAAGCTGCTTGGAGTGTTTGAGATTTTTTCGCCTCGTCCCAACGCTTTCAGCGATCGGGAGATTCAAACCTTACAAGCTCTTTCTCGCAGCATCGTGAACAATGTTGATCGTGCAGCCGACGTGCTGGCCCCGCCCGCGCCCGTGTTCCCGTCTTCCTCCACGGCAGTCGCAACTTCTGCCGCGGCTACTGAAGTCGAGAGCGATGATCATTTGCCGGTTGATCCTACTCAGCTTGATCACACGCCGCCTGATGCTCCCATATCCGTGGACTCGTTGTCAGGCACAACGACAGACTCCAAGCCTCGGCCCCGGGACCCATGGATGAGCGTCTTGACGCTGGCCGTGATTGCCTTGGCGTTGTTCCTGGGTTGGATGATGGGTTACGTGCCAAGCCAAAGAGGGCTGGTTGGAAGCAAGGCAAAAAATGCTACTACTCCAGGGGTGCCGGCCAAACCGCCTTTAAACCCTGCTTTGGGCGCGAGTGCAGCAGTTCCTGCCTCCGATCGGCCCAGTCCGACTGTGGCCACGCCTGCGCCGGCGTCATCGCAACCGAGCAGGCCGCAACCCAGCGCGGCTGGCGTGCTTCCAGCCGACGACTTGGTTGTTTACGAGAATGGGAAAGTCATTTTTCGGACACCGCCGCCAACTTCACGCCACTCCGCGAAGGACACCATCACCACGCCAGTCACTGTCCCTTCGAAGGTTGCTGACGAGTACCTTATGCAACGAGTGGAACCCGAATATCCAGCACCAGCCAGGGAGCAGCACATTCAAGGCCCGGTGGTTCTTGAGGCTCTCGTGGGCAAAGACGGAGCGGTCGAGAAGCTGAGCACGATTAGCGGCGATTCCCAGTTGGCAGTCGCGGCCACCGACGCCGTCCGGCAATGGCGGTTCAAGCCTTTTTATCGCAATGGCGCGCCGGAAGAATTTCAAACTCAAATTACCGTGAGTTTCAGGTTACCTTGAAGCCTGCGATATATCGCAAAAGGCATACCACTGTGCTGCACGTTTAGAGATATTTCTCCCACCGTGACCGGGCTCACAGACGGGCGAAAGTCGCGCAAGTAGAGTCAGAGTGAATCGTTCGTTCTGTTTGGAAGGGTCTTGTGCATGGCTACTATCGTTTCTCCAACCACTTCGAGGATTTTGAATTCCACTCTGGCGCAGAGGATCATGAGCGCCGACGCGGCTGCGGCTCTCATTAAGTCCGGCGACCAGATCGGGATGAGCGGCTTCACCGGGTCTGGTTATCCCAAGGCCGTTCCGATTGAACTGGCGCGCCACATTGCCGATGCGAACTTCCGCGGCCAGAAATTTCAGGTCAGCGTCTTTACCGGGGCTTCCACCGGTCCTGAGTTGGATGGAGCGCTGGCCATGGCCGGAGGCATCCATCTGCGCCTTCCTTATCAGTCCGATCCAGAAACTCGCAAGCGCATCAATGCGGGCGAAATGGAATACATGGACATTCACCTCAGCCATGTGGCGCAGTTCGTTGAATATGGATTCCTGGGCAAGCTCGATGTCGCGCTGATCGAAGTCACCGCAGTTTTGGAAGATGGACGGCTGGTGCCGAGCTCATCGATCGGTAACAACAAGACTTGGATCGATCAAGCGGAGCGCGTGATCCTCGAGGTCAACTCCTGGCAGCCGGCTGCGCTTGAGGGCATGCACGACATTTACTACGGCCTGCAGCCGCCACCCAATCGCGGGCCGATTCCACTGGTGAGTCCGGGCCAACGCATCGGCACGCCCTACCTCCAAATCCCGGCGGAGAAGGTCGTCGCCGTGGTGCTCACGGATTCTCCCGACCGCAATAGTGCTTTCAAAGCGCCCGATGAATCTTCCCGGCGCATCGCCGGCCACATCCTGGAGTTCCTCAGTTGGGAAGTGCAGAAGGGCCGTATGCCGGCTAATCTGCTCCCGCTGCAATCCGGCGTCGGCAACATTGCTAACGCGGTTCTCTGTGGGCTTGAGGAGGGTTCATTTGAGGGACTGACTTCCTACACGGAAGTCATTCAAGACGGCATGATTCGTCTGCTGAAGTCAGGCAAGTTAACTTCGGTCTCGGCTACCGCGTTCTCGCTCAGCCCCGCGATGCTGACCGAAGTGAATGCCGATATGGCTAACTACCGCGACCGCATCGTTCTGCGTTCGCAGGAGATCTCCAATCATCCCGAGATCATTCGCCGCCTGGGCGTAATCGCAATGAACGGCATGATTGAAGCCGACATTTACGGCAACGTCAACTCCACGCACGTCATGGGATCGCGCATCCAGAACGGGATTGGCGGGTCCGGAGACTTCGCCCGCAATGGATATTTATCGATCTTCATGGCTCCATCGACCGCGCAGCACGGGACCATCTCGACAATCGTTCCCATGGTGTCGCATGTCGACCACACCGAACATGACGTGCAGGTCATTGTGACCGAGCACGGACTGGCCGACTTACGCGGACTTTCGCCGCGTCAGCGGGCACACCTCATCATCGAGAAGTGCTCCAGTCCGGATTACAAACCTCTGCTTCTCGACTATCTCAGCCGGTCAGAGCGGCTGTCGTACGGCAAACATACGCCACACTTGCTAACCGAGTCGCTGGGCTGGCACAACCGTTATCTGCGAAGCGGAAAGATGCGTCCTCAGGAGGAGAACTGACAAGTAACCACGAGTCAATAACAGAGGGACGACGACCAGCAATGCTTCAGTTATGAACGCCAGCCTGCCTATCACCGTTAACCCTAATTCTCGCTGCTTACCAGGCGGGGCTCCGGTTTTGGCAGAGTGCTGGCCGCTGGCGGCCGGGTGCGCGGAACTTTGCCGCGCTTGAGGGCATAGAGAGTCAGCTCAACTCGGGTCGAGACTCCGAGTTTCTCGAAAACCCGGAACAAATAATTCTTGATGGTGTGCTCGCTCAAATCCAGGCGCTCAGAAATCTGACGATTGCTGAATCCTTCGGCAACCATGTGAGCGATCTCTTCCTCGCGCTTGCTCAACGGACGCGAACTGGGCAGGCCGCGGGTTTCGATGGGCAGAGGATCGATCAGCGCTTCCAGCACAAATTGGAGTTCCGCGGCGCTGGCCCACACTTGACCTTCGTGCACACAATGAATGCATTTGCACAGGGCTTGGAACGAATCCGATCGAGAAAAAACGCCGTAGGCGCCACAGCGGAACGCCTCCACCACCAGGTTGCGCTCTAGCGCGTCCAGCAAGACCACGATGCTCAGCTCGCGATGGAGGTCTCGAACTTCGCTCACGAAGCGCAGTCCTTCGAGGGGATTCTGAGAGAAGTTAGGGCTGATCAGCACCACATCAAATCGAGCGCAGTCCAGTGCCAGGAAAACGTCTTCCGGGGTTGCAGCCGCCACCGCGTCGAAGCGTTTGCTGCGCGACAATGCGTCCACCAGGAGCTGGCAGCTCATGGCGACAGCGTCGGCCACCAGGACTCTAGTCCTGAGCTCCGGATTGGAGGCGGATTCCAAGTGAAGTTAACCCACAGTCGATAGGAGGAGGATCTGGGGAATTCTACCCGCAATCGCTCCGAGTCACAAGGGTCCTCCGGCTCTCCTGGCGCACTTCGCGGGTGTGATATTGGCGCATCGGACTAATTCCCGTAGAATCAGTTGGTACTCGGTCAACAACTCGCGTTAGGCTGATTCGGCTCATGTTTCTGAAACCGAGACGTTTGGCTCTATGACTTTTGTCCTCTTGTTCACCCGGTGGTCTTTCGGGCAGAGTGTAAGGGAGACGGATCTCAGTCCGGTCCCTTCGGATGCTTCCCGGCCGGAGGATTCTTGGTTTCAGCGACATCATCTCCTGTGCTCATATCACAAGAGTTCTTGGCTGGGCGGTCAGCCGGATTCCTTGGAGAGAGCATCGTCATCCACGCGCACAGTTGAAACAGTAGGAGAACGGCATGTATGAGAAGTATTTTGGAATGCGGGAACAGCCGTTCGGCGTAACCCCGGACCCGCGATTCCTATATCTCAGCGCGGCCCACCGCGAAGCACTGGCCTCCTTGTATTACGGCATCGAAGCCAATCGTGGATTTCTAGGCCTCATCGCCAAGCCCGGCATGGGCAAGACCACCATCCTGTTTCATCTCCTGGAGAAATTTCGCAGTTCCGCGCGCACGGCATTCGTCTTCCAGACCCAGTGCACCTCGCGCGAGTTCTTGCGCTTTCTGCTATCTGAACTGGGCTACGAAAGTGACGGTCATGACTTCGTGCGCATGCACGAGGAATTCAACCGGCGCCTGTTGCAAGAGGCGCGTGCGGGGAATCGTTTCATTGTTGTCATCGACGAGGCGCAGAATCTGGAGCCGTCGGTGCTGGAGACGGTGCGGCTGCTTTCCGACTTCGAGACCCCGCGCGCCAAATTGATGCACATCGTCTTGGCGGGACAACCCGAACTGGCCGACAAATTGGCCAGCCCGGGCTTGGCCCAGCTCCGCCAGCGCGTCTCCATTGTTCACGGCCTCGAACCGCTCTCGCCCGGAGAGATCAAGAATTACATTGAGCATCGGCTGCGCATTGCCGGCTATGCAGGCGAGCCGCTTTTCACTCCCGAGGTCTACGACGACATTGCGAGATTCACCGAAGGCATTCCCAGAAACATCAACAATTTCTGCTTCAACGCGCTTTCGCTCACCTGCGCATTGCAGAAGAAGGTGGTTGACTCCGATGCGGTGAGGGAAGTGATCGGCGACCTGGACATTTCGAAACTCACCTCCGACGCTCCTTCTGATTTCGTCGAGACAGCCTATCCACGCAGCCGCCAACCTTCCGTCGCTCCGAATGGGCAAAACAATCACGAGATCTTGAGTCCCACCGAAGCTGCGGCCTACATGCAGCAGGTAGCCATGAAGCTCAAGAACTGGCAGGAGTCTTTGGACAAGACCATCAGCGGCCCACGACTCGGACGGCCGGTTCGGGCTCGCACGGACGTAGAACGGTCATAGCAATCAAGGAAAACGGTTGCAGCGCTTCCGGCGACCACGAACACTTCTCGGCCAAAACCATGTAAAGTAACTCCGATAAGAGTCACACCGATTACCTCGAAATCAACCGCAACGTCAAAGGCGGCGGACAGGAGTGTCCGCCCTACACGAGCGGGATCACGCCCACGCGTTTGATCCAGGGTCCCTAGTCTAAAGAGGGTTGGCCCTCACCATTCGAATTCGAGGCGGGTGCGACGTGCGCAATAGTCCAGGTAAGGCTCTATACGCAAGGTCTTGATCATCGTCGGGGTCTCAGTGTAGGCGAGCAATACGGTGAGCAGGTTCGGCTGATTGTCCAGGTGAAGATAAGGCTCCGGGAGGTAGAACTCCATCTGCGGTCCAACGGTGACGGAGCGGCCGATGAATCTTCCATTGAGGTAAATCAACGCGTCGCGGTCGGCTTCGAGGATGAGCTTCCAGGGGACTGCCCAGCCCTCGCTCTTAGTGAGCGTGAACTCGGCACGACACCAGGTGAACGCGGGTACGGGGTCTTGAGCAGGAGGCGGTCCTCCGAGTGAGACCGTCTTCCTGGAGCCAAAGAAGTAATTAGGATTAACTTCACGGCCTCGCATCGCCGCGGGAAAGGTTTGGATTTGCCAACTCTCGACCGTGGTTGCGGTCTCGGGATCGCCGCTCAGGCGAACGGAGCTGACTCCCTTGAGCTCGCTCATTTGAACTTCGTCGCCAAATTCGGTGCTGCCGAAGAGCTCGTAAGAAATCTCTACCGTGTTGTCGCCGGGAATCAGGTAGGGGGAAGTTGAAAACTCCACAAACTTATCGGGCCTGGAAGCCTCCGGGACATGCCTTCCGTTCAAGAACACCTTCTTCCCGTCATCGGTGAAAGTGGAGATATACATCTTCGGTTGGTGGTTGAATTTCACTCGCGCCTTATATTTGACGTACCCATAAGGAATTGGACCGATCTCTTCCAGAACGCGTGCTGGGCTCGTGATCCAGTTGCCCAGCTTGGTGTCGAAATGCTCCACCGAGGCTTGGACGTCCCTGATCTCGACCGGCTTGGCAGGAACCGGGGGAGTGGAAACCTGGAGCTTTGCGCTCCGCCACTGCGGATCGTATTGAACTTCCTTTGCGACGCCGTCAATACGAGACTTAGCGGGCCGAGCGGGCAACAGCACAGTGACGGAGTGGTCGCCGGGAAGAAAATCCAAGTCTGCCCGGATTTTCCTCTTCTCCGAACCGGTTGCGGCAAGCAGGTAAGCATCCGTGATGAAAGGGACGGCGACGTTTTCCGAACCGCCTGCGCCCAAAATGTTGCTCGATGGAAACTCTTCCACCCAGGTGCGAAGAGCGATGGCGCGGGGCAGAGCGACAATCTGAAGGTGATGGTTGAACAAAAGAAACTTCTCTTTTTCGTCGATGCGTAAGCCAACTACCACGGACCGATTGTCTTTGTCCCACGATTGATAAAGCGTCTCGCCGACGACTTGGGGCTCTTCATTGGCCTCTAGAGCGACTTCCACCAGACTCCCCGGTTCGTCGTAAATCACCAGAAAACTGCGATCGTGACTGGTCCCTTGCGCCAGAAGCTCAGCCGTGGAGTAGCGCAGATGGCCTCCCGCGATCGGTATCTGAACCGGAAGGATTTTCATCGCACGAGGCCCCAGGATTAGCTCACCCTCACGCGGGACAGTGAAGTTCCCGGAAGCAGCGGGATCGCGAAAAGTCAATTTGAAATGGTGTTGGGCTTCGGTATTCGCCCTCACAAAAACAAAACCGCTTTGTCCGCTGACCCGTTCTGAGACGGTCATGTCTGCACTGGTAGAGTGGCAGGCTTTTTCCAGAACTCGCGATCGGGTCAGCATCTTCCCGAACATGCGCAGAAAAGCGCCGACTCCGCGAACCTCGTAATATTTATCCCACAAGCCTCCCCACTCGCGGATGGGAGCTGCGAAGTCATAGGTCGTGGTCACGCCCTTGGCTGCCCAGTCGAAATTTGTGCCTCCGCAGCCCAGGTAGTAATTGAAAAAAGTTGCTCCTTGCTCGATCACCGTCTTGGTAAACGCATTGAGTTGCGCTGGCTCGACGCCTTCCTCATCCTCCGACAACTTGCCACCGAACTTGCTGTAGTAGCCCGTGCCAAGTTCCGCAATTGCAAGGGGGCAATCCGGCTCTTCCTTGCGTTGCTTTCGGATGCTTGCCAGCACGGCCCGGTCCGACTGGGCTACCTTCTCCTCCAAAGTGGCTCCAGGACCCAGGCTTTGCAGTTCGCGGTCAACCAGGAAACTCCACCGCGGATAAAAATCGCAGGTGTCCATGATGCGCGCCATATCGGGGTCGGTGCGATCACGGACCATGGTGGTCACGTTCGTAATCAGCGGTACCTCGATGCCCGCGTCCCACGCCGTTCTTGCCAGAAATCGGATGTACTCCCGTTGCTCAATTTCGCTGAAGTTCGTGAAGTCCAGCTCGTTCTCGATCTGCATCATAAGGATGGGGCCCCCCTGGGTGATCTGGTTCCGGCGGACGATCGGCAGGACGTGATCGTACCAGTGCTTAGAGGTCTTCAAGCTTTCCGGGTGCATGCTGCGCACGGGGAATCGTCTGGCAATGATCCAATAAGGAAAACCGCCACGCTCAAACTCCGCGTCCACATAAGGGCCGGGGCGGACAATTACCCAGAGCCCGCTCTCCTTGGCGAGTTGGAGGAATTCTTCGAGTTCGGTGAAATCGAAGGAGCCCTCTTGCCGCTCGTGATAGTTCCAAAACACGTAGGTGTCAATCGTGTTAAAGCCGGCTCGACGGGCTTTGAGGAAGCGGTCACGCCAGAGTTCGCGCGGACAGCGGGTATACGGACACTCGAGGCTAAAGAGAAATGTATCGACGCCGTTGATCGTGAAGCAGTTCGAATCGTAGCGAATGATTTCCGGTTTCCTGAAACGCTGCAATACGGAATCGTCGGTGAGTGTGAGAAGGTTCCACGCTCTTCCGCGGAAAATGGCTGCGCTCGCCGGCAAACCAAGGGCGGTGCACAAGAAACTACGGCGTGAAGATTTCATTTCGAAGGAAATCGTACTCGATGTTCTGGTAAGAATAAAGAAGCGTTGAGGCGGAAGCCCCTGGACGCATCCGCAAAGTCAAGATTTATGGTCGGCAGCGTACCTAGCGCGGTTGAACTTCAACGGTGTCGGGCAAGTGCATGGAACCTTGTGCGCGGTCAGTGACGGTTACGTCTTGTCCGTGCTTGGCATAGTGGGCGATGACGCCGGGCCGCGACCAGTCAAGATCCCAGCCGTTTTCGATGGCGACGATGGTGTAGGAGCCTGGAATCACGCTCTGCAGGCTGAAACTTCCGTCCTGATCGCTTTGGTCTCGGCGGAACAGGTCATGGTGAGACTCCGGGTCCTTGGGCACCAAAACCACCATGGCTCCAGGTGCAGGCTTCCCGGCTCGTTTGGCAAATCCTTCCACCTTCGCGGCGCCTCCGGCCAGCGAGAGCGAAACTGTGACCGACGTTCCGGCAGCCACGTTCAAGGTGTGTCCCGAGATCACGCCGCTATCGGAGGTGATTCGCACTACGGAATAGGCCTTCGGGCGGCTCCCGGCCAGCACGTCATACGTGCCCGGGGCGAGATCCTCGAACTCGACTTGTCCCTTCTCGTCCATTTCTTGCCAAGCCACAAGTCTCATTTTGCTGTTGCGAAGCGCGATCTCAATCTGCGGCGGCAACGTTGCTTCGCCCAGCACTTGCACGGTTGCTTTTACGGTAGCGGCGTGTGCTGCGCCGGATACATCGAGTTCTTGCCCGTTGTTGGTGACATTGACTTCGTTGGTTTGATCGCCCTCTCCAGTTCCCCACATGCGAACGGCATAGCGGCCGGGGGCGACGCCAGTGATCTCGAATAAGCCAGGGGAGACCTGCTCCATCCCACCAGTTTGGACGGTATCCATTTCGTCGAAGGATCCGTCGAAGGACGGTTTTTGGAGTTGCGGCATGCGGATTCCCTGGTCGCCGTTTTCAGGAACATGAAAGAGCAAGTGCAGGGCTGGAACGGGATTCAGATGAATGTCAGCTTGCAGACGATCGCCGCCGCGGATGGGGATCGGAGTAGCGTCGTCGGGCTCGGTGGAATCGCCGTAATACGTGACGGGATAGGCGACATCGAGAGAGCGATCGACTGCGGTTGGTAGATTCTCCATGCCGGGTTGATGAGAAGTAACGGGATGCAGGGCGTACCAGGCTGCGGCAGTTGCGGAGATGAAATAGGTGCCGGCGTCGAGCGGCGTGAACTCGTAGGCGCCTTGATCGTCGGTGGAATCCACGCGGACTCTGCGGATACGACCGATGCCTACGCGACGATCTTCACGGTAAAGCGAAACCATAGCATGGCGAAGAGGCTCTCCCAACTCGTCGAGAATCTTGCCGAAAAGCACGGCCGACGGCGCTAGACGCAGGACGAGGCTTTCGGTATTGAGACCAGCGCCGGTCACAATTGCGGTTGAGAACTGCTCGTGCTCATCGTAGGAGGCGGTGATAAACCCTCGCTTCGCGCCTTGCAACGCGTACTTGCCCGGGGTGACCTTGAACTCAAAGCGGCCGTCTTCGGAAGTAATCATTGACTGCACATTCTGAGGATTGCGGGCGTCCAGAATCGAGACCCGAGCTCGCCCCAGCGGGCTTGCCGCGATTGAGTTCACAATGGTGCCTGCGATTCGGAAGGCAGGGCTTGAGGATTGCATCTGCATCCCGGTTGAGCTCTGCGCCGCAAAAACTGGCAGGGAGTGCAACAATATCAACCCACTCGCGAGAATCACCGATCTGCGAAATATGGAAAAAGGTGTCATGGTTACTCGCTGCTGGAGATCAATTGCAGGTGCAAATGTTCCTTCTGGCCTGCTACCAAACGGACCAGCTGTCCTTTCGCGTCGTAGGCACGCATGGCTTCGGGATTGCGATATTCCAGTGCCTCTTGCGGATGATCGAAGGCAAGCACACGATAAGTGCCCGGCGGCATTTGCTGCGGACCGAACTTCCCGTCCGGAGCTACCCATAGATCTTTGAACTCTCCGCCACTATCCGAAAGCGGAACGAAGTACACATGTGCGGTTGTATTGGCTGATCCAGATACCACTCCGTTCGGCGCAGTCGCTGCGCCGTCGGTTCCGCTGGCGGTTGCGCCCTGAATGGTGCCCTCGACTTGAGCTGCGGCATCTCGCAGGGTTATTTCGATGGGAGCACTGGATCCCGCCAGGCCGACGACGAGAAGGTGGTGCTGCAGGTCCGTGGTACCGGAGGTGATCGACGCTACGAATCCGCGAGAGGTATTGACTCTTACCCAGTAGCGACCGGGCTGAACTCCGTCGATTGCGAGCGAGTCGTCTTCAGGTCCCGAAGGAGGACGCAGCGAAGCGGTTCTTTCCTGGCCAAAGTCATCGGCTGGCTCCAAGCGCACATTGAGGTAGCGTCTCGGTCCGCGAGCGGCCACGTTGGGTGGACCCGAGTCTATGATCATACCCGGTGCGTTTATCTCGTCGCCGGATGTGAATTCTTCCTTGACGTTCACACTAATCGAGCCATTCGGAACCATTGTCATGCGGGGTCCTTCGAGAGCGGAACCGTTGACGCTGATATTCAACAATCCCGATGCGGCATTGGGTCCGAAGCTCGATGCCTCCAGAGTATAGTTTCCGTTGGGCAGCGATCCTTCAATCCTCTGGTCCCGGTAGTTGTAACCGAGTGCGTAGCCTGGCCCTCTGTGTCCCTGGACCGACACGACGATTCTGATTCCGGAACGAACTGGCGCGTTTGCGACAGCGACTTTCACCGGGTAATAGGCGTGCCGGACCAGGGAAATATCCGCCTGGAAAGTCTGGCCTGCTACTAACTGAATGGTTTGCGCGGCTGCGAAGTCGGTTGCGTTGGGAAAGTAGATGGGCGGGTATCCGTAGAGTTGCCCACGCGGGTCGAATACCAGAGGATCGCGATCCATCAACTCCCGTGTCAGCAACTTGTAAATGCCGGCGGAGAGTTCGGCAAAGCGAAACTCACCGTTTGACTTGGACGAAGCTGAGCCTGCGGGAAACCAACGCCCGCGACCTTCCTGGACCTGGCGTCGATAGAGTTCAAGTTGGATGGTGTCGGAAGCTTCGGAGGTGGGAAGAACAACCCGGCCCACCACCAGAGCTTCCGGCGTGAGCGGGATTGTGATGTCCCTGCTGGTATCCAATTGCAGATTTTGGATTCCGATTCCACCGGGATCGTTCAAAAATCCAGGTTTTCGAGCCATCAGCTGGTCTGGGCCATTCCTTCGGAAAGAATACGAAGAAGTGGAAGAACGGACAGAGGTACAGGAGCTGTCCACACAATTCGCCGTCACCCTCGAGCCTGAGATGTTGGGCGACCCTTCGTCCTCCCGGTTCTTGTCGGTCTCTGTCTGCGCGAAGGTGAACTCAAACCGTCCCTCACTGTCGGTCATCGTGGCAAAGCGATTGTCCGGAGAGTAGACCAGTGCCCGTCCGATCGGTTCGTGAGTCAGACTGTTGACCACGATGCCGTGAACACTGTTCTGCCCATTGTTCTCCGATAGCGCACTCTGCGCAGAGGCGGGCTTTGCGCTTCCGCAACAAACCGAAAGCAGCACGGTGAAGGCGAGGGTCCCGAGCGGACGCCGCTGATAAAGAGGCTTGTCCATACAGAATAACAAACAACCATGGCTGCTGTTTTCAGAACTCCAGCACGGATATTGTGGCCGAAAAGTGGAAAAATGCAAAGGTGGGGACACCCCGCGGAGCGGAGACGGAAGTCCACCTGATGCACGCCGCTCGCCATTCCCTCCAAACTCCAGCCGAACGCGCGGTCTGGCTGATCGTGAAAACGCACTCCTGCCAGCGGATGGCGTGAGCGACCCGCAAAAAGGGCTTGACAACCGATTAGAACGTATGTACATTATGTGCATATAAGAAGACATCAATCCACTAAGGCGCAGAGATGCTGTTCGAGTGGGATGAGAGCAAGAGGCAGGCGAACCTCGCGAAACACCACGTCGATTTTCTGGATGCCAAAGGTGTTTTTGACGGTCCAGTGTTCGAGAGAGTGGACAGTCGTCGAGGGGAAGACCGCACAGTCGCCATCGGCTCGGTGGAAAACATTGAAATCGTAGTGGTCTACGTCATGCGCGGCAAACGGCGGCGGATTATTTCAGCAAGGAGGGCACATCGCAATGAAAGGCAAGATTACGCGGACCACCTCAAGGGCGCGGACCAAGGGGAAGACTGACTTCAAACGCTTGCGTGAGATGCGGGATGCGGACATCGACGACTCCGATATTCCTAAGCTGGATAGGTCGTTCTGGAAGACCGCCAAGCTCACCATGCCGGAACCCAAAGACCGTCTGACCATCCGGGTTGATCATGATGTTGTGGAATGGCTCAAGAAGGGCGGGAGCGGCTACCAGACCCGCATCAACGCTATTTTGCGCTCCTACATGGCGGCGCAATTGGATGAAGGCACAGGTAGCCGGACATAGCAAGTTTTGCAGTAGATATTGCCGAGGCGCGGTTCGCTGGCCTCGGTACAACCCGCGCGTCTTCCACGTGCTCCATCTCAATCACGCCGACCCATTGGCCATGGCGAAGGTCGTTGTAGACGAGGCGTCCTGCCAAGATCTGTGCCGCGGCGGCTGGGGGGACATCGCGGTGGTAGCCGAAGAATTCCGTCTTCCATCGCTGCCATGTGCGCCAGCGCTCGAACCAGGGATGCGGCGGCTCGTACTTAGTGGAGAAGACCAGCGCCACATCGAAATTGGAGCGCATATCGGACGCGGCCATCAGTTGCTCGACGGTGAAATCTTCAATGCGAAAAACGCGCATGGGGCGGGTCACGTAGCCGAGGTACGGCCTGGTGAGTTCGTCACTGGCGGGCCAGGCGGTCAGCACGCGGGCCATAGGGTAACGTGCCTCCACGAAGTCCTCGGCATGCTGGTGCAGCACAATGTAATCGCGGTAGGCAAGGTTGTCTTCGATGGAAAATCCATAGGGAGGATTGACGAAGAGCGCGGCCACAAATGCCAGCGCCACAATCGCAACTACGCCTCGCCACAGCCGCACTCTCCGCCTGAGCGTGGAAACGAAGACGATGATCACGAGTGGAACCACTGGAAGCATGTAGCGGGCAAGCACAGCTCCGCCCACCAGCGCCATCGCTATGACGTAAGCTGTGATTACCGCGAGGAAGGAACACTGCACGTCCAGCGGGATCCTTTGGCGTTCTTCACCATTGTCGCGCAGGGGAGGAAGCCACATTGCGAGCGTGGCCGCCAAGGTGAGCAGGTAGAGATTGAGATATCCGACGACCTGCCACAGGCGCAGCGCGAGCGCGAGCAGCACACGCAGTGGCTGCAGGGTGGCTTGCACATTGTAGCGGAAGAACTCCGGGTTGCCGAAGACGAATCCGGTGCGGGCGTAATGGAAGGCATACCAGATCGCGAGCGGAACGAGGGGAAGGAGGAGCCAGATGGACGAGCCTGTTTCTCGGGTTCTGAAGTTCTCCTCAGGGGCTAAAGCCGGCTCCTTCGTGGGCGTTGGCGGCACGGCTGAAGCCGTGCCCTCCCGTAAGTCTACTTTTGGTCCCGATTGCGACTCTTCTTCCGGCAGAGAGGTCGTGCGCGGGTATTCCTTCCGTGTATCGAGTTTCAATAGCGCGCAAATCAACTCCCAGGCGAACAATGCGAGAGGAGCCAGGATGGCGGTTTCTTTGGCGAGCACTGCGGCGGAGAACCACAGGGCTGTGGCCCATCGCCGTTCCTCGACATACGCGAGCAGGCCCCAGAAGCTCAATCCAGCCGCCGCCAGATCAAGGTGAGCGAGGGAGCTTTGGGCAAAGAAAACGGGGTATAGAAGCGTGCAAATGGCGGAGGCGAGCGCGACCTCGGCATTGGCAACCCGCTGAGCCAGTCGAAAAACGCCCAGCAGAGAAAATGTCGCAACCGCCAACATAGCGCTACGCGTCACCAACGGCGAATAACCCAGAACCTTCCAGGCCAGGGCGAGATACACCAAGACTAGCGGGGGATGGGCGTTGGAGGGAGTGGAATGCGGAATCAGCACACCGTGCAGCAGAAGATCGCGAGCTGCCGGCACGTAGTATCCGGCTTCATCCCAGAAGTAGGGGAGGCGGAGCAGGGGGAGGTGGGATGCGAACAGCCCGGAAAAGAACAACGCAATTATCAGCGCCGTCGGATACCTGCGCCGCCGATCGATCTCTCCGGCCACCGGAGCAGTCTAGTGCACCTGCCCCGCGGATGCCATTCTCGGATCCAGTTTGATCTCGCCAAATGTGCTCTCGTAACCGGAGACGTTTTGCTGCAGGATCGACATCAGCGCCTTGGCTTGCTGCGGGCTCAGATAAATGCCCTGAAAGTTCCTGACTTCCACCTGAGTCTCGCTCTGCTGTTGCAAGGTACCGAAAACCAGGAAAAAATCCCAGACATTGACTCGCACCTGCACGCTGTTGGCATAGGTCTCGCGGTAGTCAGGAGCATTCACCAGACGGATATTGGGTTGAGATGGATTGCTCATAGGAATTCAGTGTAGCGGCAGCGGGGCAAACAGGAAAGGGGATTTGGCCGCGGGGCAGACGGGAAGGTGTCATGACCAGCGCCGCGGGTCAAAATAGGTGCAGTGCCGTGCGTCTGGACGGGGGTTGCTGCCGTGTGGCCGCGCGGTGCAAAGGATCGTCTCTCCCAACGCCTTATCAACCCTTCCTAGAAATCTTCGTTAGTCATGAGGGAATTGACCGGGAAATGTCGCCTTTATGAGTGAGCGGGAAAATAAACGGCCCGACGGCCAATTCCGATCATAACGCAAGACAAAAAACGAGGAGAAATGTCATGAAATTGAAATCACTTGCTCTCGGCTTAGGATTCGCGGTTCTGGCCTGCATGTCCATGGCGGCCCAGACATCCTACAACTTTAAGACCATCAACTATCCCCACGACACCTTTACCCAGCTGTTGGGTATCAACTTAAACGACGAAATTGCTGGCTATCACAATGCGGCCGACAACAAAGGGTTCACGTATCAGCTGTCCACCCATAAGTTTAAGAACGAAAATTTCCCGGGCTCGGTCGCGACCCAAGTGATCGGCATCGACGGGCTGGGTGGGACGTGCGGTTTCTACGTCGACAACGCGGGCGTCACTCATGGCTTCCTGGACGACAACAACGTCTTCAAGTCGGTTGACTTTCCGGGTACGCCCTTCAACCAACTCCTGGGCCGTAACGGCCTGGCGCAGGCAGCCGGCTACTATAGCCAAACCGCAAACGGCACCGGACCTTTTGTTCCCTACGTCTACGCCATCAACGGCGGCGTCTTCGAGGTCATCAACATTCCGGGCTCGACGAGTGCACAGGCGACTGATATTAACTTCCTGCAACAGGTCACTGGATTCTTCATCGACGCGCAGGGGATTAATCACGGCTGGTGGCTGAATGCGGGAACGTTGCTTCAGCTGGATTATCCCGGCTCGATCTTTACCCAGGCGACCGGCGAGAACAACAAAGGGCTGGTGGTGGGGACTTACCAGGATTCATCGAACGCCTTCCACGGTTTCGTGTACAACACCAAGACCGCGCAATACACTTCGGTGGATGCTCCCAATGGAGTGGGCATAACCTTCGTCAACGGCATCAATGACAAGGGTCAGCTCGTCGGTTTCACGATGGCGAGCGCTACCTTGGCCCAGGGATTCGTTGCCACTCCGAAGAAGTAAGAGTCAAACGGGGCGTCTCGATCGTAACGACTGTGACCTCCTTCCTACCGGTTAATACAGCGCCTTGGGAGCTTGCCAACCAGCGGCTCCAAGGCGCGGTTTTTCTTGGTACTGAGTGTCTAGCTGACCTTCTTCCTCGCCCTTCAGTGCACACAGAATTTGCAAAGAGCGAGATGCAATGCCGGTCGAGCGGCGCCGATTTGACACCGCCGGCAGGAAGGTCCCCTCACCAGCCGACACTCCCCCAGAACTCCTTATTGCATGCATTGACTCTCGGGTATGGCAGGGATATGATTGCCGTCCAACTGGCGTGGCATCCCAATTGAGGGCGTGATTTGTCGCGATTGGAACCCAACCAGGTCACGGAATTGCTGGTCAGGTGGAGAGACGGCGACCAAAGCGCGCTACAGGAGTTGGTTCCGTTAGTTTACGGTGAACTACGTCGGCTGGCGCACCACTATCTGCGGTCAGAACGTCCGGACCATACCCTCCAGAGCACGGCTCTCGTGCACGAGGCATTCCTGCGTCTGGTTAGCCAGGAACCCGACAATCTGCAGAATCGCGCCCATTTCATGGCGGTGGCATCACAACTGATGCGGCAGATTGCCAAACCCTGGTTCAGATATGCGTGCCATTTGGAAGAGGAATCCAGAGCATACAAAGTCACCCGGCCACCGTTGTTGATTCCCAGAGCCTCGGTGGTGATTGCGCCGGGCACGTCAATCGGGTAGTAGGTGTTATTCACCCAAAGGAATCCATGGGTATTGTTGGCGGCAATACTGTGATTACCGTAGGCACCGAACATGACAAGCTAGTCAATGACGATGACAACGATCCGTGTGAGACTGGATGGACTGGCTCACGAATCGGTTGGGCCTTGTTGGTAGTTCAGACCCGGCCGCTGCCGCCACGCAAACTGCGAGTAACATGTATCGCGCACGCTCGATAACCATCCCGTCTAAGAGGGGATCGCTGTCAACGGACCACGACTCTCCACGTCGCGGCCACAGACTTCTCCGACCGCGTAATCCTACGACCCCCTGTTTACTTGGGTTTTAGCTTCTCCAATCGACGCAGTTCGGTTTCGAGAGCACGCAGCACATCAGGCGAGTCGCGTTTTCCTCGGGCTACTCGACTCACATAAGAGGGAGATAGCGCCATCTTCTTGGCCACTCTCGCGTAGACGCCAGCGAACATCCTATGCCAGCGAATCAGGCCACGGATGCGGGGTTTGAGCACGGTGGCATTATAGTGCAAACTAAGCTGCGTTGCGTTTGGTCGTTGGCTCGCGGAGCAGGATACGCCTGAGAGCCGTGCTCATTCTGTGGCCTGTGACTTCCCGGTAGATGCGCTCGATGGGGGTTTCTTTGGTGGTCGTGCGCTTCATAAGCCTCCCGCTAACCGAACCGAATCGGTTTAACATTTCAGTTGGTTTGTGCTTGAGGCATCCTGCTTGCGCCGTGGAGAGAAGGCAATTGCACGTTGGGGCCATCCTCTACCACGACCGTGCTGGGACTTAACACACACGTGCCATATACGTCTTTCAGGAGAGCATCTATTTTGTCGATGAGCAGTTCTCGGGGAGGGCTGCTTGAGAGAGCGTCCTCCACTCGATTGAGTCCCGGGGCGCTTTCTCTTTTGGACACAGCCGTTCCATCGGCGCCAGGATTGAGACCGCTTCCATCTGCCATCAGTTACTGCTGATCCGCTTGAAGCCGAATTACGTCGATTGGAAAAGCTAAGACCGCAGTAATGTGCTCCAATCCATTGATATAATCTTTTCCAGCACTTCGTTGCCCGCCGGGATGGCGGAATTGGCAGACGCGCTGGACTTAGGATCCAGTGCCGCAAGGCGTGCAGGTTCGAGTCCTGTTCCCGGCACCAGCATCCAACCCCTTGGATTGCTAGTTACTTAGAGTGGTTAGCGCTGGCGCAAGCGAGAGCGCCATATTCGCGTTTTGCACAACTTCTCGTGCAATGCCCGAACCCTGCCCGAGCGAAATTGCGCTCTGTTCGAGTAAGGGGGAATGTTTTTTTGCTTCTTGTCCAGCAACGCGGCTGCCTGCACAAGATCCTCTTCGCTGGTGATGTTGTAGCGATCGAACACACTTCGGGTCTTGTGTCCGCTGATCTTCATCGCAACTGTTTCCTGCACGCCCAACCTGCGCAGATTCCGCACTCCGGATCTGCGAAGATCATGAAACAGGAGTCCGGGTACTCCCGCGTGCTCGCAAACAGTGGCCCAGACTTTGCGGAAGCTCTTCACCGGCCTACCGTCTGACCGCGTGAAGACGAAGTCATCTTTCTCTTTGCCGGAGGTACACGCCGTCGCGTACGTGGAGATTGGCCAGCCAGAGAAGGCGATCCAGGCAGGCCAGCAGGCATTGCGAGTGAACGCCAGTCATGCGCTCCCGTACGCATCTCTTGGCCGAGCCTATGAGCGAGCCACACGCTTCGCCGAGGCAAAAGCCATCTGCGAAAAAGCGATTGCGGAAAAAGTGGATAGTTCCTGGACCCACCAACAGCTTTACAGAATTGCATTTGTCGAAGGCGACGAGCCCACCATGCAGCGGGAGATCGACTGGTTCAAGGGCAAGCCGCAGGAAAGTGTAAATCTCTATTACCAGGCAAAGGCGGCGCTCAGCCTGGGGCAGATTGGTCGGTCTCGGGAACTTTTCGAACGCGCTCGTGCACTCTCCTTGCAGCAAGAACGCAAGGAGACGGCGGTCAGCATTATTAACGGCCAGGCACAGTTCGACGCCGACACTGCGATTAACACTGAGGCGCGCTCCCTGGCCAATCTATCCCTCCACATGATGCCAAATTCCCCGCGTCATAACGCCTTTGCCACGCTCACACTCGCTCGAGCGGGAGATTCGGCGCGTGCCCAAGCCCTGCTGAACGGACTAAGCAAATTGCCATGGCTGGGTACAGATTTAAAAAACGTGCTCCTTCCTTCCATACGAGCTGCCATCCAGTTAGATCGGAAGAACCCCGCCGCCGCTGTTGAAGAGCTACCGCCCGCCGTTCCCTATGATCTCGGTGATGCTTCAAGCGGGCTAACTCTCTATTATCGTGGATTGGCTTATCTGGAATTGAAGTCAGGGCAAGAGGCTGCAGCACAGTTCCAGAAGATTGTCGACAACCGTGGCGTGGTAACTACAGACAGTTATTGGCCCCTGGCCCACCTGGGGCTTGCGCGCGCACTCGCACAAACTAGGGAAACTGAGAAGAGTCTCGCCCAATATCGCGAATTCTTGGAGCTCTGGAAGAACGCTGACCCCGATCTGCAGATTCTCAAGCAAGCTAAGGCGGCGCCCATGCACACTGCCCCAAAGCCTTACACAGATAAGGGTTGCCGTGGGTGGTTTATGGTCCTTTCTGAAGGCCTGCACTTTCCCGATTACCTGGGCACAAGCCCGCCCAACTCGCCATCTTCTCAATGGTCGGAAAGGAGTCCAACCCAATAGCTATGTGTCCTGATGGCCTAGTGTTTGCGCCGATTTGATTCTGGCTGTCCGCCTTGGACTGTACCGGGCTGCCTTCCTGAGCGGTAAAACCCCGCCGTCCTGCGAAATGGGCGGAACTTGCCGTCGACGACGCCGTGGATCTTGCGCAGATGCTTGACGAAGCGCTCCGCAAGTACGCTGCAACTACAATGGGCACAGTGGATTTTTGGTCTGTCTTCTGCTGGTTCTGCCATTGTTACCCCTGTCTCCCGCACGATGCTTTTCAAAAGTGAAGGGCCGCGACCAAGCTCGCGGCCTTGTAGTTAGCGTCCGATTTACAAGATTGAAACTTCAGGACTGAAACCTGCACCGACAGGAGCCCGCCTATTTGACGAAATGCTTGCGGAGGGCTTGGGCCAGCCTCGGCATCCCTCGTGTAGGGCGGGCGTCCCCGTCCGTTTAACCTTTTAACATTTTCCAGCCGCATGGCAACCATGCGCGGATTCTAGCTGCGAATCCGCTGGCCAGCACCAGATGGACATCCCAGAATCATTGCACCTGTTGCAACCCCTGATAGACTGCCAGGCCGGCGATCACCAGGAGCAACAGTCCGGAGGCAGCCCCCATCCACTTGACCAAGGGAGTGATCTTGTTCACCTTGGCCATGATCTCGATCTGTTCCTTCTCCATGTGCGACTCTGATTCGCCCAGGAACAGTTGGTCATCCTCTTGCATGGTGAGGGTGCTACGGTAAATGAGGAGGATGATCAGGACGGCGGTGATAACTCCCCACACAGCTAGCGGCCACATTAGCATGGACATCATAAGCCACCTCGGTACCGATCTCGAGCAGACCCCGAAGCTTTGTCGATGTTTGGTTGTGGGCCACAACCGACACAGGTTCGGGGCCCCACGCGCAAATTATATCCCAGAAGGCTTGCCCCGGTAGGTTTTGTTTTTTGCGCCGCAACCTTGGGGGAGTTTTGCTCATCTAAATGACATCCGCCATGCCGTCGGAGCCGAGGATTTTTACCTCCACCCCGAGCCCGGCTTTGTTATAATCAACAGGTAACAATTTCAAGGAGATGCCAATGGCCACAACCACTGTCCCGACCACCACTCCCGAAGTGACCCCTAAGAAACCGCCGGTTAGCTTGACACCCAATGCGATTGCCAAGGTCAAGGAAATTATGGCGCAACAGAATCCCGTCCCTGCCGGCCTGCGCGTGGGAGTTGTGGGCGGCGGTTGCTCTGGTTTCTCCTATTCCATGTCGTTTGAAAACGGCGCCGGCATGATGGACAAAGTGTTCGACATGGACGGCCTCAAAGTCTACGTGGACGCCACCTCGGTAATGTACCTGAACAACTGCATCGTCGATTATGTCGAAACCCTCGAAGGCGCCGGCTTCAAGTTCGAGAACCCGAACGTGAAAAGCACCTGCGGCTGCGGATCTTCGTTCAGCGTGTAAGCCGGGTGGATCCGGGAAGTTTGAAAAGCCTCATCGCCAGCGATGAGGCTTTTGCTTTGTTGTTTCCTTTTTTCCGTAGGGACGGGAACCCCAGTGTCACTTTCAGTAGGTCGCGATGAATCCTCCCCCGTAGTTGTTATCGGGTACGTAGAATCCCACCACGACGCGACGGTCATTGATTCCCAAGCCGTAAGTGCCCATGCTCTTGGCGTGATCAAACGTGTAGTACTTGCCACCATGAAGCAGCGCCGCATGGGGATGGAGTTCGACGTCGAACCATTGGAAGACCACGTCATCCGCATTGTCGAGATCGCCGGCAAGCGTGTTTGTTGCGCCGGGAACGTCGATCGTCCGGTAGGTCTTGCCGTTGTACAGAGAAGATTCGGAATTTTGCATTGAGTCTTGCCAATACAGGACGATATGGTCCTTGTTGTTGATGCCAGTTGCGATGGTGGCCGAGGCGCCGGGCACGTTCAGGGTCTTGTACTTCTTGCCGTTCAGCAGGAATCCGTGCACTGTGCCCTTGGAGTCGCTGTAGGAGCCGACCACCAGTCCGTTGTCGTTAATCCCGTTGGCCGCCGAAGACGTCGCTCCCCGGGGACCGGGGATTTCCGTAAATTTGCCGTTCTGATATAGAAAGCCTCTTGTACTGCTGCTGGAATCCTCGTAGTTGCCCACAATCACGCCACTGGAATTGATATTTCTGCAAATGGTCTGTGAACCCTTTGGGTGATCAATGCGGGTCAGCTTACCGCCATCTCGCATAAAGCCGCGCGTGATCCCCTTCCCGGCTTGGTACTGTCCGACGATCACGCCCGCGTTGTTAATTCCCCCGACGGTGGTGCTCAGCGCTCCCGGTACCCTGACCGTGGTGAACTTGAAAGTCAAGGTTGGCGCGTTAGCCGCTGTCGCGGCCATCATGAACATCAGTGCGAATCCCGATAGCAGCAGTAACATTTTGCAGGCTTTCATTGTTTTCCCCTTCGGCAAATTTGCGTCGGGCACACCTCCGCCGGCGTTTCCTTCATGGACTCAAGAATGGCAGCCGATTCTACACCCGTTGTACCAACACCGCGAAATGATTTGGCGGTCAGTAGGTCGCCTTGAAACCCTGATCAAGACCATTCTTCGTGGTCTGATAAAACCCCACCAGGAGGTTATGGTCGTTGACCCCGAGGCCGGAGGTGCCCGCGCTCTTGGGATAGTTAAACGTGTAGTACTTGCCGGCATGGAACAGCGCACCATGGCTCACGCCGCCGGAATCCAGCCATTCATACACAATGTCGCCCGCGCTATTGATGTCCGTAGCTTCCGAGTTTGCTGCGCCCGGAACGTTAATCGTCTTGTAGGTCTTGCCGTTGTACAAAGCAGCTTCGACCGCGGTCGACTTTATCCAGAACAAGACAACATCGCCCGTATTGTTGATGCCCGTGGCTACCGTAAAAAGGGAGCCGGGCACGTCCAAAGTCTTGTACCTCTTGCCCTTCAGGAGGAATCCATGATACGTGCCCTTGGAGTCCCGGTAGTAGCCGACAATCACCCCGCTGTCGTTGATCCCGTAGGCGGCTGAAGCCGTCGCCCCACTGGGGCCCGGAATGTCGGTAAACTTGCCGCTCTGATACAGAAACCCCGTCGGAACGCTGGCGGAATTGAACGCATAGCCCACAATCGCACCCGCGGAATTGATATGCACGCAACTGTCCGAAGCCGTTTTCGGGTGATCAATCGTGGTCACCTTGCCGCCCCTTAGCATAAAGCAATGCAAGACGCTTTTCTTATCGCCATACTGCCCGACCATCACGCCCGAGTTGTTAACGCCCCCGAGCGCGGTCGCGATCGCTCCCGGCACGTTGACCTTGGTGAACTTGAAAGTCAGGCTGGGCGCATGGGCCGCAGTCGCCGCCAGCATGAACCCCAGCACGATTCCCAGTACCAGCAGTAGCGATTTGCAGGTTCTCATTGCTATCTCCTCCCCAGAGTTTCTTCGCAGGACTCAAGAGCGGCAGCGATTGTACAACGTTGTATCCGTTCGCGACACTGCGAAAAGATTTTCACATCCAGCGCACCGGATTGGTAGTTCGCGGACAGGGTGGAAGGCGAGAATGCCCGCAGAACGAAAAACCAACCTTAAACTGTCATCCCGAGCCGACTTGCTGGTTCGCCAAGCGAATCAGCTACGGAGTCTAGGGACCTGCTTCTGCCTCGAGCCACCATAACGCCGCAGGGCATTCCCACCGCGCACGCAAACCAACGAGTCGCCCCACGAAAACGCTTTTCAGCCCAAATCTTGTCAAGCCCCCCAAACACCCCATTTCCTCCCAACCCGCTGACTCGATTGGAAATATAAATCCAAAAACTTGGCGGGTTTACCCCCTCCAATTTGCTAGTCTGGAAGTAGAAGCAAAAACAAACAGGCGCGGCCGGAAATCCGGCTCGCGCCTTTTTTATTGGAGTTCAAATGAGGAAGAGATCACTCAATCCACCCGAGGAAGCGCCGCAGGTCAAGCCTTTGGTACGCGGGCCGCGAAACCTAAAAGAGAAAGGCGAGTTGGCCGAACTCGCCTTCCTGCACAAGGCAGCAAGCCTCGGCTTCGGCGTGGCCAAACCCTACGGAGACAGCGAATCCTACGACTTCATCCTCGATTCCGGGGAGCGCTTCTGGCGGGTGCAGGTGAAGTCAATTCATACCAGCTCGCGATGGGCCTATCGGACTCAGGCCCACCACCACACTGGCGAGCCATACAAGCCTGAGGACATCGATTTTCTCGTGGCTTATGTCGTTCGACCCGACATCTGGTACGTAATCCCGGTGAATTGCGTAGCCGGCACAACCGCTCTGTCCTTCTATCCCTCGGGATGCCAGAAGAACGGGGGACGGTTCGAATGCTACCGCGAAGCCTGGCAGCTCATGGCCCCCGGAGGAGACTTGAAACCGCAATCCATCACGGTGCGCCGCATCCGCGCCATCGTCCTCCCTCGAAAGTATTTCGCGAAATAGTGCACCCATCCCCTGTCATCCCGAGCGCAACAGAATCGCACGCCTAGCGAGCGATTCTGTGGAGTCGAGGGACCTGTTGTCCTCCGCAGCTCGCAAAATGCTTCAAGGCATTCCAACGACGCACGGGACCCTCGTCTGAAGAACAAACCCATATAAAAGGGTGCCCCACCCTTACGCGTCCTTTGCGGAGGGTGGGAGGCGAGAATATTGGAGTTGCAAATTAGCGGTGGAAGTTTGGGCCCAGCAGCGAAACATCATCCTCCGCCAGGCTGCGGATGAGTTCACTGCTGAAGTAGTCCGCGCTGGCCGCCACGGTGCTTCCATAGCGCTTGTGGTAGGTCGATCGGCTCTTGTCGATGTCTTCCTTGAGGCGATCGTAGAGATCTTTGTGCTTGCGGCCCTCTGCCACTTTGGCCTGATTGTACAGCTTGATCTCGTCCATCAGCAGCCGGGCAAAACGTTGCGCCTTGCGGTGGAGATCAGCATCCTCCGGCGACATGTGGGCAAACGCATCGGTCGCGGGTGCCGCCGCTGCTGCCGCCATCGCCGCCGGCGCGGACACCACATCGGCCGTAGCCTCTGCCGTCGCAGGTTCCTCTTCCGCGACCGGACCCGCCACCGCGTGCTTCGGTGCATGACCCGCAAATGGATCGGAAAAAGACGACACCGTTTGCACCGGCGGGGCTTCGAACTTTTCGCCCCCTCCGGCCTCGGCTTCCTTCACTGCCTGCTTCCGGAGCGAAGCTACTTCGAGCCATGCACTGGTAGCTGCGACCAGCAGTTCGAGCGCGGCGGCATCCATTTTTCCGCCCGCTCCCGTCCCCGCGTCGGCATACACCAAAGCCGCCACTTTATCTTTCAAATGAAGCGGCAGTAGCAGCACCTGATCTTCCGCGGGAGCGCCGAATTGCGAAATGAACCGGGGATCCATCTCCGAGGTACCTGCGCTAACTGCGGCTCGCGATTGCAAGACCCGCGCCGGCGCTCGGCTGCTCACATCCAGCGAAAAATCCTTCAGGCCTTCGTTGTTATCGAACGCTCGCCCCTGCCATCCCGTAGCCGATCCCGCCTTGATCACGAACAGGGCGGCCCGCCCACAGTAGCTCGCCGTGCATTCGAGTAGTGCCCGCAAAATCTCTTTTTGCGTCGTCCCCGCATGAATCGCTAACACCGCATGCAATAGATCGGCAGCTCCCGCTGACCCGCTTCCCACTGCACCAGCCGACCCTCCCAGATGCGGCTGCACTTCTTCCAGAACCCGGCGAACCAGGTCTTTCCGCAACTTCGGAAGATGCCCTTCCAGAACTTGAGAGACTACCTTTTCGATAATTTGATCAATCGGGGTTTTCTGTGCCATGTTGCCCTGACCACTTTGGCCGCTGGACGCGGGTTCTTACCCTCCCTTTGTTCCCAGCAAGTCTCTGATTATACGGCCACTCGGTCCAGCTTCAGCGATGACCGAAGTAACCAGGTCTACGTTGAACCACCGCACCGATGGATTTTCTCCTAAAGTCGTTGAGGAAACACTTGCGATTTCGCATCAGGGTATGCCTTCAAGCATCGCATAAGTCCCTGAAAAGGGTTCGGCTTCAGCCGCCGGGATTCGACGTTTCTTCACCAAACAACATCTTTCCGTCCGGCTGCCCAAAACCGTTCAACTGAGGATACGTCAAAAGAGTTACGCGCAATCGCAGGTTACCAAGTAAAATAACAGTTCCTTATTCCGCGCCGCGTGAAAATAGTTGCATCGGATGAATGATGAGCACCATCCAACCCAAAATAGGTGAGCCAGTTTCTGACGAGTTGGCCCTCGTGCAAGCGGCCAAAGGCGGCGACGTCGAGGCCTTCGAAGAGCTGGTTCGACGCTACGACCGGAACGTATTTCGGATCGCGCAACACATTACGCAGAACCGTGAAGACGCGGAAGATGTGGTGCAAGACGCGTTCCTGAAAGCGTACAGCAATCTGCAACAATTTCAGGGCCAGTCGAAGTTTTACACTTGGCTGGTGCGCATTGCGGTGAACGAGGCGCTCATGAGGTTGCGCCGCCGTCGCCCCGAGCGCATGGTTTCGCTCGACGAAGAAGTCAAGACCGAGGAAGACTCGCTGCCGCGCGAGGTCGCGGATTGGACTCCGAACCCCGAGCAGCAGTACAACCAGGCAGAGTTGCGGGAGATTCTGACCCGCACCATACAAGGCTTGCCTGCGAGTTTTAGAACGGTTTTTGTCCTGCGTGACGTAGAAGGACTTTCAACGGAAGAAACCGCCGAGGCGCTGGACCTCAGCATCCCGGCGGTCAAATCACGGCTGTTGCGAGCCCGCCTGCAACTGCGCGAGCGCCTCGGCCGTTTCTTTCAGCGACGCGAGCCCGCGAATGGCAAAGACAAACCCGAGACCGGAGATGGCAACCAGTGAAGTGTAAGGAATTCCTGAGCGAGCTGACCAACTACCTTGACGGTGCGATTGATGATCGCACAAAGACTGAACTGGAAGATCACCTCGCTTGGTGCCACAACTGCTATGTTGTTTGCGATACCACCAAGAAGACCATCGAGATTTATCGCGACTCCCAACTCTACGAACTCCCCGAAGACCTTCGCACCCGCCTTCGCACCGCCATCGTCTCCAAGTGTCATGCGCACAAGAAGCGCGGCCCGGAGCCGGTCTGAATCCCGCTTAATCCCTGATTCCACAAGCTTTTTCCCCGGCCCGCAACTGTAACGCTCGAGCCGGGTTTGTCACTATTGAGAGTTGACGCACCCTTTTCATAGCAGATCGAATCTAAATAGATGAGTTGGAAAGCAGTTTGACTTATTCCAGGGCGAGTGCAGCGGTTCACTGTGGAGGTCAAGTATGATCGCGAAGTTGGTCGATGCGGTTTTCGGTTGTTGGCACAATCGTTATAGTTTTCCGATCACCATCCGGCCCAATTCTCGGAATCGTTCCCGGCCTTCCACGGCGGCAGCGTTGACCGGCATGTACGTAGTGTGCCTGGACTGCGGCAAGGAATTACCCTATGACTGGCGCGAGATGAAAGTCATCGGCTCACCCTCGCAGGCACGCCAATACGCGCAGGAGCTGGCCACCAAACAAGCTGCGTAATCGTAGCCAACCGCAATTCTAGATAGCCAACAGCCGCGACTCAGCTCGCGGCTTTTTTGCGGCCACGCCAGTGCAGGACGCACCCGATGCCGAAATCTTGTCAAGCCCCCTGACTTGAGCTTTTCCCCGCAACCCACTGATTAGATTGTAGAAATAATTCTCCAAAAATGGCGGGTTTACCCCTTCCAATCTGATATTCTAAAACTAGATCAATAATCCCCAGGAAAATCAAACGATGAACCGAGGCGCGCGCTCCGAGCTTGCGCCTTTCGTACCACCATGCCAAAATCCAGCTCTCCGCCCCGACGCCCCCCAGCGTCGGACCCGGAGACTGCCCGCCAGCAGGAGCTCACCACCAAGCGCCGCGGAGAGCTCTCCGAACTAGCCTTCGCCCACAAAGCCGCCAGCCTCGGCTTCGGCGTCGCCAAGCCCTACGGCGACAGCGAGCGTTTCGACTTCATCCTCATCAGCCGCAACTGGCCCGAAGGCGACAAGCTCTGGCGCGTCCAGGTAAAATGCACCGCCAGCCTGATCAACGGCTTCTACCACATCAGCCCGGCCCGGCACTCCTGCGGAAGAGTGATCGCCTACCAACCCACCGAAGTGGATTTCGTGATCGTCCACATCATTCCCGACGACGTCTGGTTCATCTTCCCCATCCGAGACACGCCCGCCTGCCTCGCCCTCCGCCCGAAGCACAGCCCCCGCGGAATCCACGAACCCTACCGCGAAGCCTGGCACCTGCTCCGCCCACCCAAGTAGCGTGGGGAACTCCTCTCACCGCGGCCCACCTTAAACGTTGTCATCCCGAGCGCAGTCGAGGGACCTGCGTTTTCACTGAATTGTCATCCTGAGGCGGCGGAGTCGCGCGCGAAAGCGAGCGACTCCCAACGAAGGATCTCTGTACTTCCTGCCGACGCAAAGCACATCGGATTGCTGTTAGACAAATTCGGGAAGGGCACGGCCTCAGCCATGCCGCCAAGCCAGAGACCCGATTCAGGCCCCGCAGGGAGCCAGCAATCCGCTCGTGTAGGGCGGACACTCCTGTCCGCCGCTCTTGACGCCCCAAACTCCCCGGAGTACATTTCTCCTTCCCCCAGATGTAGGGCCCCGAACTTTCCCCAAGGAAGCAGTTTCGCATTCCAGAATCTTTGCGTCGCAGAATCAGGAGACCCATGAGCCCCGTCCCCGCCGCCGCCCTCAGCCAATCCAAGCAACCCTGTCGTCCTGAGGCAGCGGAGCCGCTCGCGTAAATTGTCATCCCGAGCGAAGTCGAGGGACCTTGTGTTTCTTGCTTTTACACTCGAAGCCGCCACGTATTTCCACGATGAGCCCAGAAGCCGCTCTGGAAAGAAGACAAAAAGACCGGATGCCCCGTTTCTCGCGTCCTGTGCGAGAAGTGGGAATCTCACCAAGATTCGTGGAAGGGCACCGGCTTTCAGCCGTGCCGTAAAGCCCCAGATCCGATCCAGGCCCCGCAGGGAACCAACACCCTCCTCCACCACCCCTTGACTCGCCCGACTCCCCGGAGTATGTTTCTCCTTCCCCCAGATGTAGGGCCCCGAAGTTTCCCCAAGGAAGCAGTTTCGCGTTCCAGAATCTTTGTGTCGCAGAATCAGGAGACCCATGAGCCCAGCCCTCGCCGCCGCCCTCAACCAATCCAGGAACCCTTGTCATCCTGAGGCAGCGGAGTCGCTCGCTCGCGAGCGACTCCCAACGAAGGATCTCTGTACTTGGTCGCTTTGGACAGACGCTGCTTGCACAAATGAAGACGAAGAACCGGGTGCCCCATTTCTCGCGTTCTGTGCGAGAAGTGGGATAGAGCGCGATAAGAACGATTACCGCGGCATCCTCGCCGGACTAGAAGGCGTATCCGGCAAGAAAGCCGTCGACTCCGAAACCATGACCGTAAGAACTAAAACAGATCACGTGGGACAGCAGCTCTCCTGCTGCAGTTGTACGCCAGCGAACGCGCTGTTCGACGGTGGGAGCCCCTATGAGCCGACCTGACGAAGCAAAGTGGATTCTGCAGGGAAATCAACTTCTTAACTCCGGGACGGAATCAACGCACGAGTTGCCCCCATTTGCCGTTTCGATGCTGACATATTTCTACGGGGCGAATAGCGCGCAGGTGCGCGCCTACATGCAAGGAGCAGACAGTATCTTGCGGAATAAGGAGGGCAGCGCCCACCGATTGTTTATGCACGCCCGCGGAACGGTGGCGAGCACCATACGGGAGTTGGAGAACGGGCTCGTTGCGAACCTCAGAACGTCGATAGAGGGCGAGCTTCTGGGCGATCTTGTGGGTCTGGCGAAGGAGGCATTGTCACGGAATACTGACGAAACGAAAAACGTGGCCGCGGTACTTTCCGCAGCCGCGTTTGAGGATACTGTGCGGCGATTGGGCGAGGAGAAGGCAAGCGTTCGCGACAGGCCGAAACTGGAGGCCGTCCTAGCCGAACTGAAAAACGCTGGCGTTCTGAAAGGCGGCACACCCTCCCTGGCGAACGCGATGCTCAAGTTTCGTAACGACAGTCTCCACGCGGACTGGCAGTTGGTTAGCCGAGCCCAGGTCGAAAGCTGTCTAGCGTTAACGGATTCGCTGCTGACGGAGCACTTCAGCTGAAGACGAAGCGCCTGAGGCACCAGGCGATCTGACTTGTTCCGCACTTCTGTTCGGCTTGCCTCGGACGGGGCGCGGAGGTGCACTAATACGAACGGAGGATTACGGCCCGCCATGAACAAACGGCACACGGCGCTTGTGATCGGTAATGCGGCGTATGAAGAGGTCAGCCCGCTTGCAAATGCCACGAACGACGCCGACGACGTTGCAGCGATTCTCGCGAAGCGCGACTTTACCGTCATTAAGAAAACGGATTGTACACATAAAGAGATGGACCTCGCCCTGAAAGAGTTCAGGGCGGAGTTGAAGGACAGCGACGTTGGCCTGTTTTTTTTCGCAGGACACGGGATGCAGATTGAGGGCGAGAACTACCTGGCGGCGGTCGATGCCGACGCCGGCACCGAAGTCGACGCCAAACACTCCTCTCTGCCGCTCAACCGCGTGATTGAGACGATGGAGAAAAGCGCTACGGCCACGAACATCATCATCCTCGACGCCTGCCGTGACAATCCCTTTGAACGCGCGTGGCATCGGTCGGCTTCCTTGCGAGGGTTGGCCCCGGTTTATGCCCCAAAGGGCACGATCATCGCCTACGCGACATCGCCGGGGCAGATCGCAAGCGACGGGGCCGGTCGCAATGGCGCCTATACGGCGGCGCTGCTCAAGCACATTGATACGCCGGACTGCTCGCTGGAAAGCATGTTCAAACGCGTGCGCAATACGCTGAGTGCGGCGACCAACGGCAAGCAGGTCTCCTGGGAACACACGTCGCTCGCGGGCGATTTCTTTTTCAACCTCAGTCTTGGCGTGCGGATTGACGAGTACTCGGGAACGGCTCTAAGCGACAAACTGTTTGTACTGGACGAATCCAAGGCGTGGCACCGGATCATTCAGGGGCTTAAAACCCACGACTGGTATCGCCAAAACCCCGCGCTCGACAAGCTGACGGCCGAGGTGGCCAATAAAGCGGGGCGGAATTCCGTGTTCGTGATCGGACGCAATATCTATCAAGCCGCCTGCGGCGGCTCGCGCACAGCAAACGGCTTCCTCAAATCGTTTATGACCAAGACAAGCGGCTTCGACGAGGACCGGCGCAAGGCCCTGATCGACGGAATACTCTTTGAAATATTCTTCGACTCGAGCGCTCAACTTCGCGAGCAGCCGAAGAATCTGTGCCTGGACCAGGCATTCGAGCTTCAGCAGTATCAGGAACTCTCCGGGAGCTTCGCGTTCATCTCGGAGTGTTTGCTGACGCATGCGGACCGGTTTCACGCGGTTCCCGGAAAAAACCGTGCGATTACCGTGGATGTGGTCACGAAGAAGAAGTCACGAAACAAGCATGTCGTCAAAGAGGTGCGGTTCGACGGGGCAAACATCCTATGGATTGACGACGATAGCATCGTCAGGGCGTTTGCCGACGATTCCGGATATAGAAGGTTGTCGATCAAGGACCTCGAAAAACGATTGTCCGACGAAATGGTCGTGCCCGTCCGCTTGCTCTCCGTGGCCTATCCGTTTGATGAGGAAACCGAACCAACGCTGCTCTTTCCCGAGGGTGGAACCGTCCGCAGGCACTGAACATCAGCCTTTTTTGCCGGGCGCCCCGCTCCTTGCAGTTTGTTCGCGAGAGGCGGGGGGCTGGCCCACCTTTGCGTTTTTTTGCAAAGGTGGGACTCATGCAGCCGAGGCGCACCTCCTAGGCGCTCGACAAGCCGATGCACCAAACTGGGGGCTTGCCCACCTTTACGCTTTTTGTAAAGGTGGGGACGACGAGGTCGGCGGCACCATTCCCCTCTCAATCCGCGCCGGCGGCTTTCTTGAGCTTGCGGAACTGATTGATCTCCACCTTGCCCTCGGGGAACACGGCTTCAATCTTCAACTGGCCTCCCATGGCTCGAATCATGGATTGCAGAGTGCTGATGTACATATCGGCGCGGCGCTCCATCTTGGAGACTGCGGCCTGGTTGATGCCGAGCAGGTTGGCCAGATGCTGCTGAGTCATTTCTCGGGCTTCTCGAAGCTCATCGAGAGCCATCTCCGCAATCATCTTCTTGGTTTTGGCATCCGACCGCGCACGCGATGCGGGCGACATCTTTGCCTCAAGCTCACGAAAGTTTCTCGCCATCTCACTCCCCCTTGACTCTTACCGTTCTTTCTCAATCGCCCGCAAATGCTCGGCGTAGATCCTGTCGGCCCGCGGGACAAACTCCTCATACCAGCGATCGTTTCCGGTCTTATCGCCGCCGATCAGCAGAATGGCAACGCGGCGGGGATCGAAGGCAAAAAGCGTGCGGTAAGGCCGTCCCCGATGCTGAGTTCGCAACTCCTTCATGTTCGGATACCGCGACATGGTAATCACGTCAGTATGCGGCCGTCCCAAGCTCGGCCCGCGCTCGCGGAGAAGGTTTACGCCGGCTCGGACGTCTTCCTGTTCCGATTCGCTCAGAGCATCCCACCAGGTCTCGAACTCATCGGTGAATTCGACTTCCCATGCCACATAAGGAATATAACCTAAGAGGAATGTTTTGTCAAGGAGTCCACGCCGAGCCCCGTTTCCTCAGGGGGCTAAAAGCTCGGGACATTTTCGAGTTTACGGCACGACTGAAGTCGTGCCCTTCCCAAATGCGATTCGTCAAATCCCAAGTTTCCTCTGTGCCTCTGTGTCTCCGTGGTGAACCCGCTCTTCTTTACACTCCTCCCACCAACGTGTTAACCTCAATAACGTTACAAAACAATTGAAAAATTAGACAGGAGTGCACCAGGTTAGTGCTAGCCAGAGAGCAAAAGAAATCTGTCATCGACCAGTACGGCACGCATGCTACCGACACCGGGAGTCCGGAAGTGCAGATCGCGTTGCTTAGCGAACGCATTGGTTCCTTGACGGAACACTTCAAGATGCACCAGAAGGACCACGGCTCGCGCCGCGGTCTTCTCATGCTGGTCAGCAAGCGGCGTCGCCTGCTCGACTATCTCAAAACCTACAATTCCGATCGCTATAAGACTGTGGTCCAGAAACTCGGTCTCCGCAAGTAATTGCGGCGCGGACCCGTTTCGGGATTTTTGTGCATTTTACGGCTATACCAGCGGAATTGTTCTGCCGTCCTTCGGATCGTCCCAGGGACCGCGGCGGTCAAATGAGAACAGCGGAGAAGGTATGTCTCCAAGTAAATCCCGAGTCCCAACTGGCTATCGGGTGCTCCACGTCTCGCGGTTTTCGAGACGTGGGAAAGCGCTCATCTATTGTGCAACCTCCCAGACCGGCACCGGCGTGCCCTCCTGCCCAGAAGGAAATATAAAGATGAAACACGACGTATCGGTACAACTCACCGGCGGTAAAAGCCTCGCATTTGAAACTGGAAAATTAGCTAAACAAGCCCACGGCTCAGTCGTGGTGCGCATCGGAGAAAGCGTCGTTCTGGCCACGGCCGTGGCCAATCCGGACCCGCGCGAAGGCATCGATTTCTTCCCCCTCACCGTGGATTACCGCGAGTACACCTATGCCGGCGGACGCATTCCCGGCGGGTTCATCAAGCGCGAGGGGCGTCCCAGCGAACGCGAGATTCTGACTAGCCGGCAGATCGATCGACCCATTCGGCCCTTGTTCCCCGAAGGCTTCCACTGCGAAACCCAGGTCATCGCGTTTGTGCTCTCGGCGGATACCGAGAACGATCCTGACGTGGCTGGGATCAATGGAGCCTCGGCGGCTCTCACTATTTCCGACATTCCGTTTAACGGACCTATCGGAGCGGTGCGCGTGGGACTGGTCAGCGGCCAGTTCCTGATCAATCCGACTTACAGCGAAATGCGGGACAGCCTGCTGAACATCATGGTTGTAGGTACCGCTGACGGGATCGTGATGATCGAGGCCGGGTCGAAAGAAGTAAAGGAAGAAACCGTCGTGGACGCGATCGAATTCGCCCACACCGAAATAAAGAAGATCTGCGCCGCCATCAACCAGCTCAAAGAAAGAGCCGGAAAGCCCAAGCGCGCGGTCACTCCACCAGAGTTCGACCAGGCTTACTACAACCAACTGAGAGCGAAGATAGGCGACACCCTGGCCGAGCGCCTCGACACCGAGAAGCACCCCAAGGCAGAAAGCCACAACCTGGTCCGCGACCTGAAGAAAGAACTGCTGGCCGCGATCCCCGCGGAAGACGAAGCCGCCCAAGCCAAACTAAAAACCTATTACGAAATCCTGCGCGAGCGCATCTTCCGCGAACAAGTAATCAATCTAAAACGCCGCCCCGATGGCCGCGCCTTCGACAGAGTCCGCGACATCTGGGTAGAAGTTGGAGTTCTGCCCCGAACCCACGGCAGCGCCATCTTCACCCGGGGCGAGACCCAAGCCCTGGTCACCACAACCCTCGGCACCAGCGACGATCAACAACGCCTGGAAACTTTCGAAGGTGAAGCCAAGAAGCGCTTCCTACTGCATTACAATTTTCCGCCGTTCTCGGTGGGAGAGGTTTCGTTTTTGCGGGGCGCGGGGCGGCGGGAGATTGGGCATGGGGCTCTGGCGGAGCGGGCTATCTCGGCGATGCTGCCGACGGAAGAGAATTGGCCTTACACCATGCGGGTGGTTGCGGACATTCTGGAGTCGAATGGGTCTTCTTCCATGGCTACGGTTTGTGGGGCTTCGCTTTCTTTGATGGATGCGGGGGTTCCGCTGCGGTCTCCGGTAGCCGGTGTGGCTATGGGGTTGGTGAAAGAGGGGGACGATTACGCCATCCTCACTGACATCGCGGGGGCGGAGGATCACTACGGCGACATGGATTTCAAAGTCGCTGGGACGAAGGATGGGATCACCGCTTTGCAGATGGATATTAAGGTTGGGGGCATTACTGCCCAGATTATGCGGGAAGCCCTGGCCCAGGCGCAGCGCGGGCGCTTGCATATCCTGGAGAAGATGAGCGAAGCGATTACCGGGCATCGCGAGAAGGTCTCGGCTTACGCTCCGCGAATTTACACCTTGCAGATTCCTGTGGATAAGATTCGCGACGTGATTGGGCCCGGCGGCAAGATGATTCGATCCATTATCGAGCAGACCGGGGTGAAGATCGACGTGGAAGATACGGGCAAGGTAAACGTAGCTTCGAACGACGAGGTTTCCGCGAACAAGGCTCTGCAGATTATCCGCGACCTGACGGCTACCGCCGAGGTGGGCAAGACTTATTTGGGCACGGTAACGCGGCTGGCGGATTTCGGGGCCTTCGTTGAAATCATTCCCGGGACTGATGGCCTCCTGCACATCAGCGAAGTGGCGGAGCATCGCATCAAGGATGTGCGCGACGAACTCAAGGAAGGCGATCAGGTGCTGGTAAAAGTGCTTGCGGTGGAGGGCAATCGCATTCGGCTTTCGCGCAAAGCCATCCTCAAAGAACAACGCGCGAAGATGGGTGGCGGCGAACCCGGGCCTGACGGCGGCGAGGAAAACCACGGCGAAGCTGCTGCCGCGCCGGCGTTGACGATTGAAGGGGGCGGAGATTTTCCTGACGACGAGCCAAACTTCAATCGGGATGCGGTGGCTGGCGTGGCCCCGACTGGACCGGCAGAACGTGCTCCCGGAGATCGTCCTGACCGCGGAGGAGATCGCGGCGGCCGTGGTGGGCGACCGGGCGGTGGTGGCGGAAGAGGTCGTGGCCGTGGACCCGGAGGCGGGGGGCGCGGGGGGCGCGGGGGTGGTCATAGCGGACCCAGGCACTAGAAAACCGGCCACGGATTTTCACGGATTGTTTCACGAAAGGTCGCGACCAGAGTCGTGGCCTTTTTGTTTGGCCTCAATGCTGGTGATGCGTGGGCTTCTTGCAGCGATAAATTACTTCTGGATTGAGCCGGCCGCGATCGTGTTCGCGCCGGTCTCGATGGCCAATCCGGTGCAGTTAGCGCTGACTTTGTAGGTTCCGGTGATGGAGTCGTTGTTCTGAATCACTCCGTTCTTGCGTGTGGTCACAACTCCCGGTGAACGGGTGCCGATTTGGGAATATTACTAGTTAGTACCGGGTACCCCCCCTCCCCTGTTGTCTGCAAAATCTAGAGAGCAAAC